>Ga0208587_1001986_pt1 | contig 10639 bp, 12 predicted proteins | sample NGESurdeep092012_7_FD_184472 | JGI IMG/M metagenome (GOLD analysis project Ga0208587, IMG submission 184472) | Arctic peat soil microbial communities from Barrow, Alaska - NGEE Surface sample 210 deep-092012 (SPAdes) | ecosystem: Environmental > Terrestrial > Soil > Wetlands > Peat ...
CGCGCGCCTGCGGCCAGGATTCGAGGAGCACGTCGACCGCGTCGGATTGGCGGCAGCCGCCGAGTGCGAGGGCGGCCTCTTCGGCGACCTGATCGGCGGCGGCCAGGAATTGGCGGACGAAAGGGATGGCGGCGCGGCGCTCCAGGGCGAGGAGCGATTCCAGCACCTGTCCGGTGACGGCGGGCTCGGCGTCGCCGGCGCGCGCCTTGAGGCGGAGCAGCAGGGCGCAATCGTCGCCTTGCATTTCGGCGAGGGCGCGGGCGGCGTCGGCGCGCACGGTGGGGGATGATTCGGTGAGCGCGTTGACCATGTGGCGCAGCACCTGCTCACGCGCGAGATCGGGGCAGGCGGGGAGGGCCAGCAGGCAGATGCCGCGCAGGGGTCCGGCGGTGTCCTCGTGTCGGCCCCACACGGGCTCCAGTTGAATGTGGACGGCCCCGCGCAGAAACGCGGGCGACTCGCGATGGCCGAGTTCCTTGAGCGCCCGGGCGATGGCGTTCTTGCCCCAACATTGCGGATCGCGTTTGACGGGGTCTTCGAAGAGACGGTCGAAGGCGCGCAGCAGGTCGGGAATCAGTTCCGGCGCGGGCAATTCCGCCGCGATATTGGCGGCTTTGGCGGCCACCAGGTTGACGCGGTCGGCGAGCGCCTTGCGCAGGGCGGGGGCGGCCTCGGCGGAGGAAACTCCGCGCAGGCGGCCGAGGGCTTCGAGCTGTTCTTCAATCCGGCGGTTGGCCACGAATCAATTCTCTTGCTTCCCAGGATACCCGTGCTGCATCCAAATATCATGAAACGTACAGCCAACGCGCATTGGAGTGGTGATTTGAAGGCCGGTAAGGGAAACATTTCCACGGCCAGCGGAGTGCTTTCGAGCACCCAATATTCCTTCGGGACGAGATTTGAAGACGGGAAGGGGACCAATCCCGAGGAACTGCTGGCAGCCGCGCACGCCGGTTGCTTTACGATGGCGCTCTCCGCACAGCTTGGGCTGGCGGGACTGACCGCGGAGAGTCTGGAGACGGCGTGCACCATCACGTTCGAGAAACTGCCCGACGGTTTTGCCATTACGGAAAGCCACCTGGAGTTGACTGCCAAAGTCCCCGGCGCCAGCGAAGAGGCGTTTGAGAAGGCGGTCGAGAACGCCAAGACGGGATGTCCGGTGTCGAAGCTTTATAAGACGAACATCACGTTGAGCTTCAAGCTGGAGAACTGAGGGGGGATCGGGGACCGGAGGGGGACCGGGGGACAGACGGGGCTGACATGAGTTTCCGGCAGACTGCGCCGGAAACTCATGTCAGTCTCGTCTGTCCCCTAGGCAGCCTTTTGTGTCATAATTCTTGGCATGTCAACGGCCGTCGTCAAGATGGAGCCGAAGTCCGAGGGGATTGCGACTCCCCGCAAGAAGCGGCCCAAGGAAATTGCTGTCATCACAGAATGCTGCACCGGGTGCGCCGGATCTCCGGCCTGCGTTCCCTACTGTCCCGTGGCCGACTGCATGTACTGGGTACCCGATGAAGACCACGCGCCATTCGGCCGTATCGACGTGGACCCCGTGCTCTGCATCGGCTGCAAGAAATGCACCAGTAAAGGTCCCGACGGAGCTTTCCTCGACGGCTGCCCGTGGGATGCCATCGAAATGGTGGCTATCGAACAGGTAGAAGCAATAATCGGTATGAAGATGCCGGTCTAGGTGCCATCATAAGATTACATGTCTCTGGAAATTCAACAGCACGAGCGAGAAGGCATCGCTGTCCTCGAAATGAAAGGGCGCATCACGGTAGGCAAGGAAGCTACCGCGTTGCGCGAGAAAGTGGCGGAACTGACCGCGGCCAACGTGCGCAACATCGTTTTCAACCTGGCCGGCGTGGATTACATCGATAGCACGGGCCTGGGCGCGCTGGTGATGTGCGCGACGACCTTGCAGAAAGCCGGCGGCAGCGTGAAGCTGGTCAACCTCAACAGGCGGAACATCGAACTGCTCGTCATGACCCGGCTGGCCACCTGTTTCGAGATCTTCACCGACGAGGGCGACGCGGTGGGCAGCTACTACCCCGACCGCAAGATCAAGAGCTTCGACATTCTGGACTTTGTGAACAAGATGAAGACCGAGGAGTAAGCGCCGGTGGCACTGGTGGTCATCGGAGGTGTCGCCGCGGGACTGAGCGCGGCGGCGCGCGCACGGCGGACGGATCCGCGCCTGGAAATCGTCGTTCTGGAAAAAGGCCCCGTGATCTCCTACGGCGCTTGCGGGCTGCCGTACTTCGTCGAGGGCCGCGTCCGCGAGATCGCGGAGTTGATCGCCTACACGCCCGAGTACTTCCGCAAAGAGCGCAATATCGACGTGCGCACCGGCGCGCGGGTGATCGCGATTTCACATCCGCGGCGCGAAGTAGTGCTCGAATCGGGCGCCAAGGTGGCGTATGAAAAGCTCATAATCGCTACCGGTGCGCGCGGCGGGATGCCGAATCTGCCGGGCGCGCAACTGCCGCACGTGTTCACCTTGTACACGCTGGATGACGCCGCGCGGATGCGCCGCTTCCTGCGCGAGCGCAGGCCCAGGAGCGCGGTGGTGGTGGGCGCCGGATACATCGGAGTGGAGGCTGCCGACGCGCTGCGGCGCAACGGACTGCGGGTGACCATTCTGGAGCGCTCGGCGCACGCGCTGCTGCGCGACGACGCGGGGCTAACCGCAGCCGTCCGCAAGCAACTGGAGCGCCACGGCGTGGAACTGCGCACCGGCGTGGTGGTGACCGCGATCGAGCCCGATCGGGTGGCCGGCGTGCCGTGCGATATGGTGGTTCTCGCGGCCGGCTTTCAGCCCAATGTGGAAATCGCCGCCGCGGCGGGAATCGAGCTCGGACCGAGCGGCGCCATTCGTACCGACGATCGCATGGAGACCAACCTGCGCGGGGTGTTCGCCGCCGGCGATTGCGCCGAAGTCACCCACCTGGTGACCGGCCGCCCCACCTGGATTCCGCTCGGCACCACCGCCAATAAGGCGGGCCGTGTGGCGGGAGCCTGTGCCGCGGGCGCACGCGAGCGCTTCGCCGGAATCGTCGGGACGTCGATTGTCAGCGTCTTCGGCATGGGCTTCGCCACCACCGGGTTTTCGGTGGCTCAAGCGCGCGCCGAAGGCTTTTCGCCGGCGGTGGCACGCATCGAGGCCAACTCCCGCCCGCGCTACTACCAGGGCGTGAAGACCGTGGTGGAACTGGTGGCCGACCGCACCACGCGACGCCTGGTGGGGGGCTCGGTGATCGGCGAGGATGGTGCGGCGGGCAGGATCGACGTGATCGCGACCGCCTTACAAACCCGCATGCGGGTCGATGAGTTCGAACAGTTGGACCTGGCCTATTCGCCTCCGTTCACACCGGTCTGGGACCCGATCCTCATCGCGGCCCAGCAACTAATCAAGGAACTGGTGGCATAGGTTGCTCATGACGCGGCGTCCGAGCTGCGCTCGGATGCTCGAACTCTTTCGCGTGGCGGGCCATCGCCCGGTCCGCTGGCAGGCGCTGGCCATGCCGCGCTCGGAGTACCCGCGGGCGCTGACGCAGTCCATCGCCAGCGTGATTCACGCGGCGCTGGTGGGCAGTTGATGGGCTGAACGGAGAGTTTCGACAGTTTCGTGAAATTTTCAGACACTGCGCTCTGATACCATCTAGGCATGTCTGATCATGGACTTTTCTCGCTGACCGGCCAAGTGGCGGTTGTTATCGGAGGAGGCGGAGTCCTCGCCGGGGCGATGGCTACTGGTTTGGCGGGTGCCGGAGCCGAAATCGCCATTCTGGACGTCAGCAAGGACGGCGCGGAGGCGCGTGCGCGCTCCATCGAGACACAGGGATGCGCCGCCATCGGGCTGTGCTGTGACGCTACCAGCAAGACCAGCCTGGAGCAGGCGCTGGCGGCTGTCCTCGAGCGCTTCGGCCATGTAGACATCCTGGTGAATGCGGCCGGCGTGAATTCCGGTACGCCCTTTTTCGAGATCACCGAAGCCGAGTGGCAGCGCATCCTGGATATCGACCTGACCAGCGTGTTTCTGGCCTGCCAGGTATTCGGCAAGGCGATGGTCGATGCCGGGCACGGCGGCTCCATCATCAACATCTCTTCGGCTTCGTCGGGACCGCCGCTGTCGAAGGTGTTCACCTACGCCGTGGCCAAGGCGGGCGTCAATCAGATCACCCAGTTCCTGGCGCGCGAACTGGCGCCGAACAACATCCGCGTGAACGCCATTCTGCCCGGATTCTTCCCCGCCGAGCAAAACCGCAAACTGCTCACCGAGGAGCGCGTGGCCAGCATTCTGGGACATACGCCGATGCACCGCTTCGGCGAAAGTTCCGAATTGGTGGGAGCCGCGGTGTATCTGGCGTCGAAGGAAGCGTCTTCGTTTGTAACCGGGTCGATCCTGAGGGTAGATGGCGGCTTTACCGCGATGACGATCTAGGTGGGACAGACCATCGTTTTTTGTGGTCTGTCAAGCCTCGCCAAAGTGACAGACGACTTAAACCGATCGTCTGTCCCACTCCGCTACCCTACGGTTCGGAATCGGCGAAGGCTGCCGAAACCAATTCGCCACCCTCAGCAGTCCCTGGACTGGCGCTGATCTCCACCACCTCGGTCCACGGGAAGAAGTGCTGGTCGCCACCACCCTCGCCGACGATCCCCAATGGGGAAACTTCGCGCAAGGTGAGTACCGGAACGGTGCCGCAATCCACCGGGTCCTTGCATACCACCCGGATCGGTTTGCCGATCAGGTTGCTCAGGAAACTGCTGTCGGTCATGATCTCTCCTGGCAAAGATTCTATCAGGTATTAAAGGCCGTGTTAGCCCATTACCTGGAAACCGCTAAGATTTAGTTTATGGCTTCACGGCGGCAGCATCCGATCCTCGATCCCGGTTCGCGGGCGCCCGCCTTCCGGCTCCCGCGCCTGGAGGGCGGCCCAGCCGCGCTCGCGGAATTCACCGCCCGCGGCCGTGTGCTGCTGGTGTTCTTCAAGGTGACCTGCCCGGTGTGCCAGTTGACCATGCCGTTTCTGGAGCGGCTGCACGCCGCGGGCACGCTCGCCATCTGCGGCATCTCGCAGAACGACGCCAGCGACACGCGCGAATTCAACAGTTATTTCGGCGTCACCTTTGCCACCCTGCTGGATACCGAAGACGCGGACTTCCCCGCCAGCAACGCGTACGGCATCGCGAGCGTTCCCACCATGTTCCTGGTGGAGCCGGACGGCGCGATCTCGCGCGCGATCGAGGGTTGGAACAAGATGGATATGGAGGCGCTGGGCGCCGCCGCGGGCATGACTCTGTTCCGGCCGGAGGAAAATGTTCCGGCGTGGAAGGCGGGCTGAAGTTCGCGCAACTAGGTTCCCGGGCGGGACCCACGCTAAACTGGAAGCAGACCGATGGCTAACACAATCCAAGAGATCCTGGGCACGGCGGCATCCATCGCCAAGGGTATGGGCATCACCTTCAAGGAAATGATGGGGCCCACCGTGACGGACGATTATCCCGACGCGCCGCCTAAGTTCGAGGAGCGCTTCCGCGGCGTCCACGTGTTACAGCGCGACGTCAACGGGATGGAGAAATGCGTGGCGTGTTTCCTGTGCGCCGCGGCGTGCCCGTCCAACTGCATTTATATCGAAGCGGCCGAGAACACCGCCGCCACCCGCATTTCCGGCGGCGAGCGCTACGCCAAGGTCTACAACATCGATTACAACCGCTGCATCTTCTGCGGCTACTGCGTGGAGGCGTGCCCCACCGACGCCATCACCCACGGCCACGGATTCGAAGCGGCCAGCTACAATACTTCCACGCTGGTCAAACGCAAAGAGGACATGCTTGCCGCGGCGCCGGCCGGCGCCAAACCGCCTGTTATGGCCGATGAAGCGCCCGCCGGGGCTCACTAGGTCACCGTGTTCCGCGCCATCCACGAACAGATCGACACCATCTTCCGGGAGGACCCGGCCGCCAAGAGTTGGCTAGAGATCTTTCTCTGCTACCCGGGCTTCCACGCCATCCTGATGCACCGCCTGGCGCACCGCCTGTACCGGGGGGGCGTGCCGCTGGTGCCGCGCGTGATCTCGCAGATCAGCCGCTTTCTTACCGGGATCGAGATCCATCCGGGTGCCACCATCGGACGCCGCTTCTTCATCGACCACGGTTCCGGCGTGGTGATCGGCGAGACCACGGAGATTGGCGACGACGTGCTGCTCTACCAGGGTGTGACCCTGGGCGGTACCGGCAACGAAAAGGGCAAGCGCCATCCCACCATCGGCAATCGCGTGGTGGTGGGCACGGGCGCGAAGGTGCTGGGCAACATTCGAATCGGCGATAACGTGAAGGTGGGTGCGGGGTCGGTAGTGGTGCACGCGGTGCCCGACAATTGCACCGTGGTCGGCATCCCCGGCCGCGTGGTGCGCGTGCGCGCCGAAGAGGGCACCCTGGAGCATGGCCGCCTGCCGGACCCGGAGGGCCAGGCCATCGACGATCTGGCGCGCCGTGTGGCGGAGTTGGAAGACACCCTGCGCAAAATGATCGCCGAGCACGAAGTGGAGCACCACGGCAAGTAGACTACACTTACAGCAAGTTCTTCACTTCAAGACAGGCCGGACAAAGTTATCAAGGGCGAGCCTCAGTTGAAGGAGGCCCCCACGACCCATGAAGTTGACGCCAGGTCGACTGCGGTCATTGTGCACCCTACCGGCTGGTAGCCTTGGGCCGTTGCAGTCGAGCTGTATTTCAACCCCGTCAGATGTACAGACATCGGCGTGTTCTTTAACTGATAGTCCCAACCCGAGGCTCTCGACGGGTCCGGCACATGGGTGAGAGGAATGTCGCGCAGCGTGAATTCGATGTGAAAATCACTGCGCGACTTCGGATCGATTTCCACCCTGGTGTAATCGACGCTCCAGGTGATGATATTCGCACCTGTGGCGTCCACTTGTCCGTTGAACTTCAATGTCTCGGTCATCGGTCCCAACTGGCTGGTGGCATCCAGCGTAAAGGTGCGTCCACTCCACGTAAGATCAGGGCGGACGAGGAGGTGGAGGTTATACAAGGTATCGAACTGGATACCTTTGCTTTCATTATATTTATTCGGTATCCTATCGTAATCGAAGCAGGAATACGCAACGACGGCGGCATCGTTTGCAATGGTAACGAGGCCCCCCTTTAAGCCGGTCGGGTAGGCGTTCGTGGCTTTCACGTCGACACGCACCTCCAGTGTGATTGGCGTCGTGCCGGTGAATGGCCGCTGCGCATGGCCGTTGGCGACCAGGATGAAGAACAACGCTCCGTTCTTTGCCAGTTGATCGGCGTCGGCCACTTCGTAAGTGGACGTGAAGCTGGCCTGATAGACCCAGCCTTTCCCGGTCACCGACTTGTACAGATACGCCTGGGCGTCGTTCGCCGGACCACTGAACAGGAACGTCAGTTTGGTGCCAGCCGGCCACTGCGTCGTACGGCTCGGGAAGGTCACCTTGTATCCGCGTGCCGACAGGTCTGGAGCGGCCCACTGGAACTTGATCCCGGTGTCGCTGTCTACTTTGCTGGTATAGCTTTCCAGCGTGGTGTTCGGTGGAGAAGCCAGGTTGACGGCCGAAATGGCCGGGTTCACCGTACCATCCGCCAGTTCTTTCACGAAAACCTGCCACTTGTACCCCAGCAGAAGCTCCTGATGGCTCAGAGCCTCCACAGGCGAGTACAGCGATGCCTTGACCAGATACCCGGTGGTCGGCTGCATGTCCTTGAACAGATCGCCGATCAGCTTGTCGCCCTTCTGCGCGGGCATGGTCATGTAGTCGAGAAACAGCGACGCACCGTAGCCGTGCCGCGACACCGTCATCTTGTCGAGGAGGCCCGGCGGATACTCGAGCCCGTGCAGGTACAGGAAATCGCTATAGGCCTTCGTGTTTGGCGAAAGGTAATTACTCCCGGAGACCATCTTTTTCTCGAACCACGTGGAGGCCGCCTCCATCATCCACAGCCACGGGCTGTTAGAGAACGTCCGTCGCCAACTCCCCCGCGGATCGTAGAGGCTCTGGTAAATATGGAACATTTCGTGCGCCGCGGTGGTACGCGCGTTTTCCCAATTCGCGCCCCCTTTGATCTGATCGAGGTTTAAACTCAGCCCGACGCCCTGCTTGCCCCACAGCTCCGACTCGGATTCGCCGTTTGTCTTTGGGTCCGCCATCAATATGCGGCCCTGCACTCCGGTGAACGAATACAGGTACACGTCGATCGGCGTGGTCCTGCGGTCCACCTCGATTCCGGTGGCCTGGAGCTTCGCGCGCGCTTCGTCCATCGTGTCACCGACCTTCAGCGCAAGATCATGGTCCGTGATATCGCCCGTGGGATAATGCACGAGGAACTTACCAGAGAGCGACGCGTCTTCACTCACTCCGCCCAGCGCCCAGACCAGCGACGCGAGCCGCCCTGGATCCACTACCGCTGCGTGCGTCTCGCTTGCCTTTCCCTCCGCTGCGGGCGCCACGGAACCCGGAGGCATGGCCGGAAGCGTCGCAACGATCTTGCCGTCCTGGATGGTAGCCGGCAGGACCATCGGTCCGCGGTCGTCTTCGCCTTCGAACTTCACAAAGACGAGCGTCTTCCCGGTGCTGGGGAGCGTTCCCACTGGCTGGAGCGTCAGTGTAATCGGCGCTGCCACGGTTCCTGGCAGTGGTTCCAGCCGGTAGATCTCCGAGATTCGTCCGCCCCCCGGCGGCGTCGAGTCGGAGACTTGGGACAGGTTGAGGACGGTGGGCTGGTCAAATGCTCCGGGTGCCACGCTCACCGTCATGCCGGCATTGGTAACGCTGCCGCCCGAGGGCCCGATTGTGGCCGACACGATGGGGCCAGTGCCCCCGGGTTTCCATGCTCCGAACACGGTGACAAATCCCTGGTTCGCCGAGCCGGAGTTGGCGCAGACGCGCGGCTGGTTCACCGTCAGATCGTACTGGCCCGCGGTCCACCATTGATTCACCGCGATCTCGCCCGTGCACCAGGAGCTCTGGGAGGCGTCGCAAGCGCCGCGCTGGAAATTGCCCTGCAGGACCTGCGGCCCGCCCTTCCGCAAAGTGAAGCCGACGCTGGTCTCGTTCGCGTTCCACTGGTACCAGGTGCTGAAGCGGGTGACGAACGCCTCCCGGTCGAGCGTGAAAGACGAGGTGGCAGTGGTTCCACACGCGGCGGTATTGACGGTGTTCAGCAGTTGCGCCTCTTTATCGCCGCAACTTGCCGTTACGTTAGCCTGCGATGTGGCTTGCGCCACCGTGATGGTCACCGGCAGTGTCCCGGCCACCGCGCCCGGCGGCACCCGGAAGTCCACTTGATACAAGCCGACCAGGTAGGGTGTAAGGCCGGCAAAAAACACCTCGGCCGTCTCGTTTCCCACCTTGACGCTGACGTCTGCCACCGTATTCAATGGCTTTCCGGGAGATCCGTCGCCTGCCGCGGCGCCGGAGACCGTCACGGGAGAAGTGGCGCCCAGACCCACCAGGTAGAGCGTCACGATCTCTCCGGCCATGGCTGGATAGTCGGCCGAGACCAGCTTGTAGTCGGCATGATGCTGTAGAATCGGTGCGCCATTTCCTGCCATGTTGACGGTCAACACACGCGGCGCCCGCGCGGCCACATTGATGCTGACCCAGCCGCTTGCACCGGCTGCCGTCTTCACCCGGATTTGCACTCCGTTTCCGGTTGCTTCGTACGGGAGTTGCGCATTGATCTGTCCGGCGGAAACAAAGAACAGCGGCGCCGCATACGCGCGGCCGTTCACCTGGACTTCCACCGAAGTTCCCAGTAGCGTGGTTGGCAGAGGCAGCGAACCGCTCTGCGTGCCCTGGGCCAGGTTCGTCCCATAGAGAGAAAGGATGGTCCCAGGCGCGAAGTTCGGTGTGTTATCTCCGGCATTCAGCACGCCGGCCGCCGGAAGGACCGGGGCTGCCGAGTTTGCTCCCGGTGTAACGGTGGCCTTTAAACTGCATGTTACCTGTACGCCGTTGGTGTAGACCGCCAGCGCGATGTAGTAGTCGCCCGGCTGCGGAGAGGGAATGGAGATCGCCTCCGTGCCCGCATCGCCGGTCGACGCCTGGTCGTAGACGACTTGCTGGTTCACCACTGCGACGTCCTGGCCGCGTCGCCCAAACAGATCGACATCGGCTGTCGCGGGTTGTGTCGACAAGGTGATGTCGAGGCGCGCGGCGTTGGCCGGCACCGCAATCACAAAGCTGTAGTCGCCGTTGAACAACGTGCCTGTGGCAACCGGTCCGAGCACCGTGGTCACGGCTATCCCGGAACTGATGCGTGTCGGGGAGTTCTGGCCGGCCAGCGGTACGGGCGCGGCGAACACTCCAGCGCAAATCACAAACATCCGTAAGCAACGCCGCCATTTCATATAATGACCCTTTCGCACCTTAAACTCTATATTTGGCACTTGCAAGGGTCTTTATCAGTGCCATTTGGCGGATAGGTACCACTTGCCGGGCTCTGCCCAATTCCGCCAACTACGGCTCTATTTGTTCTTCCTGCGCGGTTTCGCCTGCGCGGCGCGATTCATTTACAGCTTCTGACGGCCGCGGTTCTGATCGGAGCCGCGACCGGGGTACCCTCTGGGTCGGGAGGGTCGCTAATTCGCCAGGGG
>Ga0208587_1001987_pt1 | contig 10633 bp, 14 predicted proteins | sample NGESurdeep092012_7_FD_184472 | JGI IMG/M metagenome (GOLD analysis project Ga0208587, IMG submission 184472) | Arctic peat soil microbial communities from Barrow, Alaska - NGEE Surface sample 210 deep-092012 (SPAdes) | ecosystem: Environmental > Terrestrial > Soil > Wetlands > Peat ...
CCTTCACGTCATAAGCGCCGGCCCGGGTGAATACCCTCTCGACCACCTTCGGCAGCAAACCGTCGTTCCTGTTGATTTTGCGGTTGTCCGACGCATCAATACCGCTGTAATCGATGATCATGCCGCAATTGCTGTTCTCCGGCGCATCGCCGTCCACGGTAAACCGGATCGTAGCCTTGCCGTCAACGAGCATGACCTGGGTGGCGGTCAGCCGTGATGCTCTTGAGGGTCGCCTGGGCCTGCGCCGCCTATGCACCGAAGCCAAGCACGGCGCCGGTCATTACCGCCAAAACACGACTCGGAATTCTCATTTATGTCTTCCTGTGATCTGTTTCATTGAGGATCTGCTGACCGAGCCGATCTCAAGCGAGTGCGTCCACCTTACTTCTTGATGCTCATTTCGTTACCGATGCTTTGCACGCCTTCCACCCCCCGCGCGATGTCGATTGCGCGATTGATCTGCGCCTGGTTATCGACATAGCCGCTGAGCTGGACTTCGCCCTTGCGGGTCACTACGGCGATATCGAAACTCTTGACGCTCGGGTCGGCAAGCAATGCCGATTTGACCTTGGCGGTGACGATGCCGTCATCGACAGTGTTGCCCACTGTCGCCTTGCCGTCCTTCAGGCTCATCCCATTCTCGACGCCCTTGACGCCCTCCACCTTGCGTGTGAGCGCGATAGCGTTGTCGATGCGGGCTTGTGTATCGACGAAGCCGCTGAGCTGCACCTGGCCTTTGCGCGTCTCTACCTTGATACCGAAACTCTTGACGTCCGGGTCCGCGAGCAGTGCGGACTTCACTCTTGCCGTTACGACGCTGTCGTCGATCTCCGTCCCCACCGTCGTGCCGGCCGGAGGTGTTCCCGTGCTGGCCGTCGGAGCCATCGTGCTGGCGGCCGGTGCGCGCGCCTCTTCCTGGCGGTTGCCGCAGCCGGTCATCAAAATGGACACGGCGCATGCGAGCGCCAAACCTTGAACTAATGCTATTGGCTGAACTTTCATGAGCGCCTCCGTTAGAGTTGAACAGGATCGAAGGTCGCCGCTGTCGTCGTGTATCCCCGTCACGCGCCTTGCGCCGCTCCCGACAAGATTGCAGTGAATACAAAATGCAGACTTTCGATCATTCGCATGAATATCCGCCTTTCGCTCTGCAGGCTCCGTGCGCTGGCGCACATGCTGCGCATTGTGAGGGTTATTTTTGTAGATAATCCTGACCCGGCGCGTTTGCGCTTGGCGATCCGCTGGCAGGCCGCGCGTCATCCAGGAGATTGCCAAGCTGGAAGCCAACGGCACGGTTTGATTGATTGCCGACGTGCAGAGCGTTCCTTTCATTCAGGGCATGGGCGGCGCCGCCGCCGCTCACTTACCATCCTGTGCCCGACATCGCCAGAAGCCGCGCTCAGGGGCGACCGCGGGCGGGCCCTGAGCGCGGCTTCGCTTGCCTGAACGGAACCAGCGCCGCGGAAGACCATATTTGATCTCCGCCACCCGGCCGCCGGTGACGCCCGGGCGCAGGCGCGATATTCACGAAACGGGTCAACCGATTCGGCACTCCGGCGTTAATCACCTACAGACTGCCAAAGTCTCAGTTCGTAAGCTTAGGTTATCCCCCCTCACTTCTGAAAGAGACCCAATGAACAAGTTAATCGTTGCACTCGTTGCAGGCCTGTTTGCCACGTCCGTATTCGCGCAAGCTGCCGCGCCTGCCACACCGGCTGCGGTGAAAGCCGAAGCCAAAGCCGAAAAAGCCGATGTAAAAGCCAGCAAAGCTGAAGCCAAAGTGAATGTCAAGGCCGACGCCAACGTTGCCGCGACCGATGCTAAAGCTGCCAAAGACAAAGCCGCTGCTGAAGCCAAAGCCGCAAAAGCCAAGGCCAAAGCCGACGCGAAAGCTGCCAAAGCCGAAGCCAAGGCTGCGAAGATCAAAGCCGCAGCCGATGCCAAAGCCGACAAAGCAGCGGCCGCAACCGACGTCAAGACCGGCAAAGTGAAAGCCGAAGCCAAGACCGACAAAGCGACGGCCAAAGCCGATACCGCTGCCGTCAAGGCCGAAGGCAAAGCTGACGTGAAAAAAGCCGCTGTCCCCAAGTAATCGGCGGTTCGGCTGCAGGAAAAAAAAGACAGGCTTGCCTGTCTTTTTTTTTCCCGCCGTTTGGCGTTTTCCCGATTTGCGCGAGTCGGCGCCGAGTATTCCGGACGAGAGAGGAAGAAGGTGGTTTTGCAGCCTGGAGCAATCCCATGCTACTCCATGCTACTCGGACAAGGGACCGGCCAGGCGGGCCGTCACCAGCGATATCAAGACTCTCGCTCCTGTTTTATTGCCACGATCACTTCCACCGTTGCCGATTGCAGCAGTACGCTTGGCTCGACCTCCTGCGCGGGCCAGACCGGCGCCGCGAGCGCGAGTGCCGGCAACAGCATGGAATTCATCTTCGTCTTATGCCTATCGTTTCCTCAACTCTTCGCCCGGCCGATACAAATATTGTTTATCCTCACATTGATTGTCCTCGTCCGGCAATGACGTGCTGTGCGTTGGCGCACGAATGCGGGGAAAATTAAGTTATCGGGCCGGAAACGAACTGCGAATCCCGGCCTCTATTCCCGGCCACTCCGAATCATATGCTGGAAGATCGCGTACATGACCCGGGACTTTTCCCAGAACGAGGTCTTGACGGAATTGAATCTCGAGCCGCCCCCCCGGTTCCCGTCCACGAGGAATTTGATCAGGCCGTCCACACCGCCATCGCGGACTTTATCGGCAAACACGTCCCGATAAGTAGCAACCAGGCGCACGCCCGCAACCTTGACGTCGTAGATCTTCCATCCCGCCGGTGTTTTCTCCATATGATAGTCTAGGGTCATCCGTTCTTTCCCCGGTTGTTTCACCTCCGACCTGACCGTCACCTCGGTATCGAGCGGCGCCGCGCGCAGTGGCTTGAAATTGATGACTTCACCGTGGTAATGCGCGAGCGCCGTGGAATAAGTCCGCACCAGCAGCGTCTTGAACTCCTCGGTGAGCACCCTCTGCTGTTCGGGCGTAGCCAGGCGCCAGTTGCGCGCCACGGCAAGCCGGGTCATGTGGACGAAATCGAACAGGGGCAGGATCCTGGTCTCTACCAGGGCCGCGACTTTCGCCGGGTCAGCTGCCTGGAGTTCCTGGTCTTGCTTGATTTTGTCGATTACCTCGACGGTAACCGCCCGCAGCAGCGCGTCCGGCGCAAGGCCTTGCGCAAACGAAGTCGGTGCAGCGAGCGCCAATGCCAGCAACAGCACGTATTGCGCGGCCAACCCCTGCATCTCGGTTCTAATTGGCGCTATGTCCTTGCATCGATTATCGCCATGCTTCGGGACGTTCTTGAACACGGCGTCTCCTTGCAGAACAGCGAGGGCGCGGAATTCTCATCGCACGATGACACCGGACGATGTGCCACCCTAAGGAAAGAAGCAGGGACAAGGCACGTCAACCGCGCGCACCGCCCGCAAGCAGGTTACTTCGGCTTGGTGACCTCGTGACCTATGACGCCGCCGACCGCCGCTCCGGCCGCTGTTCCCAAAACGCCGCCGCCGCCGAGGACGTTACCCGCGACGCCACCTACGACGGCACCAGTGGCGGTGCCTTTGTCCTGCGCTGTCATCCCGGCACAACCGCCCACAACGATCAGAAGGGCTGCCGCAACTGCGCTGACTGAATATTTCCGTATCGTTTTCATTTTGCTGCCTCTACTGTGTAGGACATCTGGTTAAAAGGGAATTCGTATCCGATCGAATGTGACTTACGATTTGCCGAAACGCGCCTTCGCCTCGTTCAAACAATTGCTTTTCGCGTCGCCTGCAAAAGCATTACACTTTTCCTTCGCCACGGCGTAATCGGCATCGCGCTTGTCCGACGCCGCATCCTTGCGCGCATCAGCGCCCTTTTCATTCGCCTTGTTGTTTGCTTTGGCAGACGTCGCGGCGGCTGTTTCGTCCGCGTTGGCGGTCTTCATCCGCGCCTTTGCGTCGGCTTTGGCGGCAACCGCGGCGGCCTTGGCTTCCTTCACGCAGACGTCCTTGACATTACCGGCCGTGTCATCGCATTTTTCCCTGGCCACCGAGTAATCGGCGTCCGCCTTGGCGACGCGCACCTTGTAACGGGCATCCACTGAGGGCTTGTATTGCGCTTCAAGTTCGGCCTTCGCGACCTTCTCCTTGCCCGAGGCCTCGGCCTTGCATATGTCCTTTGCATTGCCGGACAAGGACCCGCAGGCCGCCTTGGCGGACTTATACTCGGCAGCAATGCCGTCCTTGCCGGATTTGTACTGGTCTTTCGACATGGATTGCGCCATCGCGCCGGCACTGAAAACGAGGCCGATCGCAATTGCAATCGCGCTGCTATTGAACTTGTTCACGATCGATCCTTTATTTGCTGAATCAGTGCGCGCCGCGATGGCGGAACCGCCCGCTGTCGCGGCCGTTTTCACGCTGCCTCACTTGACGTGAGTTGTATCCTTCAGGCCCTTTTGCCAATCGCTGAGCTGCTTCTCCGTTACATCCTTGGAGATGCCATACGTTTCCTGAATCTTGCCGGCAAGTTTATCGCGCTTGCCTGCAATCACGTCGAGCTGGTCATCGGTGAGTTTGCCCCACTGCTGCTTGACATTGCCCTTGAATTGCTTCCAGTTGCCTTCGATGCGATCCCAGTTCATTTCTGTGTCCTTCAAGTTGATGGAAAATCGGCATGGTGCAAGCACCGCTTGCCCGCTATTTCGCAAGTAAAATTTTATCGCGTATGCATATCGTCGTCTGTCTGCCAGCGCACATACTTAACGCCCAAGCAGTTCACCAAGCGGCTTGAGCGCGTCGACGCGGTCGCAGACCACTTTGACGATGGCGACCAGCGGCGCGCCGAGCAAGAGCCCCCAGATGCCCCAAAGCCAGCCGAAGAACAGCAATGCGATGAATAGCACCGCCGCGTTCACACGCGCGGCCCGGCTCTGCAGCCAAGTCATGAACACGTATCCAATCGCGCCCGCGACAAGCAACGCCACGCCGGCTATGGCCAAGGCATGAAGCACCGATTCAAACTGGAGAAAGGCAGCTACGGCGCTTCCGAGCACGATCAGCGCCGAACCCAGGTAAGGGATGAAGTGCAGCACGCCGGCGGCAACGCCCCAGACGCCTGCATGCTCCATGCCGAGCGCCTCGAATGCGAGCCAAGTACCAATTGCGACAAGAGTGTTGGACAGGAGCGTGGCGAGGAGGTAGCTCTGAACCTGCACGTGGATCTCCGCAAGAATCCGCACGGCGTCCTTCTTGCGCGACAGCGAAGGGCCGACGAACTGCACCAGCTTGCGCCGGAAATGCACCCCCGAAGCCAGCAGGAAATAGGCGAGCAACAGCACGATCGGCGCTTGCGCAGCAACCGTAATCAGCAGGCGGGACTGCGCGATAGCGTAGTCGCGTAACCAAACGGAAGGCTCTGGCGCCCGAACCACGGCAACCCGCGTCCCCGGCTTCAGGGCGGCGTCCGCCGCCGCCCCCTGAATCTCGTTGGCGGCCTCCTGCATGTTCTGCAGCGGCGTCTGGCCGGTCGCGCGCGCATCAGTCATCGTCTGCCGTAATTTTCGCGCGGCCTCAGGAAGCCTTTCGATTGTCGCTGCGGCATCGTCTCTCAACGAATAGCCGACCCATGACAAACTGCCGACCAGCGCGACCAGCACCAACCCCGCTCCTGCGGGACGCGGTATGTAATGCGCCTCCAGCCAGTCCACCAGCGGGCGCAGCGCGTAGCTCGCCAGAATGCCGATCAGCAACGGCACAAAGAACGCGCGCGCCAGGTAGAGCGCGGCGACAAGCGCAATGACCGCCAGAACGGTCAACGCCAGGCTCATGCTCGTGTAGCGCCGGCGAACCACGACCGCGACGGATTCTACGGCGGGGACAGCCGTGTCGGACGCAATCTCCTTGCCAGCCTCGCTGGATGCCGAAGTCATTAATCCGCGCCGGCTATGATTGTTACCCGTTCCCCGTGTCTCCATCGCGCCGGATTGGCGTCCGTGATCACGCGCATCGATCCATCCCGCAGGCGAATGGTGATTTCGTAGTTTCGGACCGGCTTCCGCTCGATCCCGCCCCGGTTGCCGGCCGTAATCCGGCCCGACGCGTCGACTCCGGTCTTTTCATCGGGGGCTTCGATTTTCCGCGTCGACTCGATCACCCCGCATTCGGCACACCTGTAGGCGCGGGCGCCAGGTGCTGCGATAGCCGGCGCCGCGGCCGCTACAGGCGGCTCAGCGGGTGCGGGGATACCGTTAAAGCCCTGGGCCGAGATCGCCAGGGAGCCAATTGCAATGCCGCTGACCAGGATCGCAGCAATACCTCCGACCAGCAGCGGCAGATGCAGGGGCTTGTTCGCTTGCGTATTCATTTCGGCTTTCTCTTTCTTCACGGTCTCGAAACCCGGCTCAGTAACGACTGGATCGGGGGACTTCGATCATTACGCCGATTGTGCCGGCCGCATGCGGGACTCTCTGTGCGATGGCGCGCATAATGCGGAAAAGAATGCGGTTGCTTGCGGACCCTGCCAACCGCTTAAATCTCTTCAAATCAATATGAACAATCAAGGCGTGGCACGCAATTCGCCTAATACACGAGCGTGGGGCCATTGTTACCCCTTCGATGAGCACGTTCTGTGCGCTCGCGTACATACCACGCAAACTATTTGGTTTAGCCTGCGGTCCATCTATGAAGCCCATGTCGGTGGTACCCGCCGCAATCGCTCAGCCGACGCCACAGGAACTCGGGCTGTCGGGGTCCTGGACTGCGCGCGGCATCGGCGCAATCGAACGCCAGCTTGAATCGGTGCGCGTGCCCTCCAAAACGGAGGCTATTGCCGACGGCGCGCGTATCGAGGCACTGGACACCGCTGGAGCGTGGGTGTTGCAAAAGCTGCTGTTGCGGCTGCGCGACGAGGGCATAGTCGTGACCATACGTGGCTTGCGCCCGGAATTCGCCAAACTGCTGGAAGCCGTGGGGCGGCAAGCAGCCGATCAAACAGATACCCTCTCCCCAGTTGCCGGCGCGCCCACGCCTAAGCTTGAAGGCTTGGGCCGGAGCGCTGCAGCCGCCTTCGAACAGAGCGTTGCGCTGCTCGGCTTCGTCGGCGAAAGTGCGGTCGCGCTTGCAGGAAGCGTCGCGCACCCGGCGCGATTCAGGTGGCGTCCCATCCTGTACAACATACGCAGCGCCGGATTCGATGCACTGCCCATCGTCGGGCTGCTGTCGTTCATGCTCGGGATCGTTATCGCCTATCAGGGCGCCGACCAGCTCAGGCAATACGGCGCCAACATCTTTGTTGCCGATCTCGTCGGCTTGTCCATGCTGCGCGAGTTCGCACCCTTGATCACCGCCATCATCATAGCCGGACGCTCGGGCTCCGCCTACGCCGCGCAGATCGGCACCATGTCCGTGACCGAGGAGATCGACGCCATGCGCACGCTCGGCATCGCACCGCTGGATCTGCTGGTTCTGCCGAAAATCCTCGCGCTGATGATCGCGCTGCCGCTGCTGACCGTGTTCGCAGACGTGCTCGGCGTATTCGGCGGCATGATCATGGCGCGCGCGCAGCTCGGCGTCGGCTTCGGCGAGTTTCTCGACCGCTTCGTCAAGGCGGTCAGCATTACTGCCTATCTGATCGGCATCTGCAAAGCACCGGTATTCGCCGCCATCATCGCCGTGGTCGGCTGCTTTCAGGGCTTCCGCACCAAAGGCGGCGCCGACAGCGTCGGCCGCCAGACCACGCGCAGCGTCGTTCAGTCGATTTTCCTCGTGATGGTTGCCGACGGCCTGTTCTCGATCGCCTTCAGTGCGCTGGACCTCTGACGTGGAAAGCGCAGCGCATACGGACGCCGTGCCCAAAGACGACAGGGTCATCGAGATCAGCAAGGTGTCGACGCGCTTCGGCGACCATGTCGTGCATTCCGAACTCGACCTCGAAGTGCGCCGCGCGGAGATATTCGCGTTGATTGGCGGCATCGGCTCCGGCAAAACGACGCTGCTGCGCGAAATGATCCTGCTGCAACGCCCGAACTCAGGCTCCATCCGGGTGCTCGGCGTCGACCTGCACAAGCTTGGGGACGACGAAGCCCTCGCGCTGCGCCGGCGCTGGGGCGTGATGTTCCAGCATGGCGGCTTGTTCGGCTCGCTTACGGTGAACGAGAATGTCGGCTTGCCACTGCGCGAGCACACCGAGCTTGAAGACGTGTTGATCGATGAAATCGCGGCGTGGAAGCTCGCCATGACCGGTCTCAAGCCAGAGGTCGGTGCACAGTATCCGTCCGAACTCAGCGGCGGCATGATGAAGCGCGCCTCCCTCGCCCGCGCGCTGGCCCTCGACCCGGAACTGCTGTTTCTCGACGAACCGACCGCCGGCCTCGACCCGGTCAGTGCCGGCGGCGTCGACGAACTCGTGCGCAAGCTGCGCGACCTGTTCGGCCTGACCATAGTCATGATCACGCATGACCTCGACCTGTTGTGGCAGGTTGCCGACCGGGTCGCCGTCCTCGCCGAGGGCAAGGTGCAGGGCATCGGCTCGATGGCCGAGCTCTCGCGCATGGACAATCCCGCCATCCGGCAATTCTTCGACGGCCCGCGCGGGAGGGCGGCGCAGGAACAGAAAAAGCAGCCTGCCAAGGTGCCAACCAGTGGAAACATCGAGAGGCCATCATCGAAACTAAAGTGAACTATGCGCTCGTCGGCGCGTTCGTGCTCGTCCTCGGCGCCGTGCTGATCGCCGGCGTGCTCTGGCTCGCCTCAGGCGGCGCTTTGCAGAAAAAATACGACCTGTATCTGGCGATCGAAGACGAGTCGGTAGCCGGCCTCAATCTCAACGCGCCGGTCAAATACAACGGTGTTGACGTGGGCAAGGTAAGGGAAATTCGGCTCGACCCAGGCAACCCGGAACGGGTGAACCTGCTCTTCGCCATCGAGCGTGGCACGCCGATCAAGGAGGACACCGTGGCGGTTCTGAAAACACAGGGCCTGACGGGCATCGCCTATGTCGAACTCAGCGGAGGCGCTCGGGATGCGCCGCCGCTGCGCGCAACCGCGGGAAGCGAGTATCCGGTGATCCGCACCAAGCCCTCGCTCAGCGCGCGACTGGAGAACGTACTCACTAGCGTTCTGGCGAAACTGGACAGCACTTCAAGCAACATCAATGCCATACTCAGCGACGAGAACCGGGCGGCGTTCAAAAGCGCGCTCGCCGACATCGCCACCGTGGCGAAAACGATCGCAGCACGCAAGGACACGCTCGACGCGGGTATAACCAATGCCGCCCGCACTTTCGAAAACGCATCACGCGTAACGGCGCAGGCCGGGCCCGTGATCGATCGCATCGGACGCAGCGCCGACGCAGTCGAGAAAATGGGGAACGAGGTCGCCCGGACGAGTGCCAGCGCCGGAAAGACGGTCGGCTCGGTCGGCGCCGACGTAAAACGCTTCACCGCGGAAACACTGCCCGAACTGGAACGCCTGCTCGGCGAACTGAGCGTTCTGACGACTTCGCTGCGCCGTCTGAGCGAGCAGACCGAGCGTGACCCGCGCGGCTTTCTTTTCGGCCGCAAGCCGGTCCCGGAAGGGCCGGGAGAACCAGGAGCGGGACCAGGAAAGCCATGAACCCAATATCTGTCGCTCACCTGTGCCGGCTCTTTGCCGCCGGTCTGTGTCTCATAGCGGTCTGCGCATGCAGCACACTGCGCCCGGCGGCAACGCCGAATCCGGCCTTCTATTCGCTCGAGGGCACGCGGGGCGCAGCGCCGGCCGCAGTTCCGACGACGGCCCCGGCCGCAGCACCCACATTGATAATCAATCCTCCGCACGCGGCCGCCGGCTTTGACAGCCCGCGCATCATCTACGTGCGCGAGACCCACAAGCTCGAATACTTCGCGCACAGCGAATGGGTAGACCCGCCGGCGCGCATGCTCGCGCCGCTTCTTGTCGCTGCCGTCGAGAACACCGGGGCCTTCCGCGCCGTGGTGCTGACGCCTAGCGCCGCGGCCGGCGACTTGCGGCTCGATACCGAGATCATCCGGCTGCAACACGAGTTCCAAACCCAGCCAAGCCGCGTGCGTTTCACGCTCCGCGCCTATCTCGTTGACGACAAGACGCGCCGCGTGCTTGCCTGGCGCGAGTTCGATGCTGCCGTTCCCGCCGCGAGCGAGGACCCTTATGGGGGAGTGGTGGCGGCCAACCGTGCGGTACAGACCGTACTCGAAAACCTTTCAGCTTTCTGCGCCGAGGCGGCGCGTAGCGCGCGGATGGAGAAATGAACAATAATGGAGTTGTTTCGATTTACCCTTTCACATTTTTTCGGAGATAGGCGCAAATGAATCCCACAAAACTCATAGGAATCATCCTGATCGTGGCGGGAGGCCTTGGCTTGGTCTACGGCGGCTTCAGTTATACGAAGGAAACCACCGGCGTGAAGCTGGGCCCGATAGAACTCAAGGTCGAGGAGAAGGAACATGTAAACGTTCCGCTGATAGTCAGCGCCGGAGCGATCGCAATCGGCGTGTTCCTGCTCGTCGCAGTTGGGCGCAAATAGGTGACCGCCGGATCACCGAAGAGCGGAACCCGGCTAAAGCAACCGCCCCCA
>Ga0208587_1001990_pt1 | contig 10618 bp, 9 predicted proteins | sample NGESurdeep092012_7_FD_184472 | JGI IMG/M metagenome (GOLD analysis project Ga0208587, IMG submission 184472) | Arctic peat soil microbial communities from Barrow, Alaska - NGEE Surface sample 210 deep-092012 (SPAdes) | ecosystem: Environmental > Terrestrial > Soil > Wetlands > Peat ...
AGTGACCTTCCGGTTGAAGTTCCCCGACGGCGAGGGCGGGGACGCCGCACGGGCGCTCCTGCCCGAGGCCGTGCAGCGGTCGCACGACCGCCTCTGCACTGAGAGCAGTTCAAACCCGCAACCTGGCGGGCGAGCCCGTCTGCCGCGAATGCCTTACTGCCACAACGGAATTCGTCCACACAGCCCTCGACCCCGACAGGCGGGGGGACGCGTGTCGAGGTCGAGGGGTCGGCGGGGGCGAGTCAGGCTCAGGAAGGACTCAAGTCCCAGGCCAGCGAAGGCGCCGCTCTATCTGGAACGCCGTCGCTTTCGCTCTCGCCAAGCGGAGTACGCCCAGGTGGCAGCGTAGCCAGCCACGAATATGAGCACGAGCACGAGCATCGGCGTGTCGCCGACATCGCTGGGGTGCTCGCTGACAGGATGGTTCCCACGATCGTTTCGCCTTCGGTAGAGGTGGATCGGTCTAGGCCCTCGGTCGGTTGACGCCGATCGGGGGCTGCCCTGATTGTCTACACCTCATCGCCGGATGGCACAAGGGGGGTGGCCCTAAATACCCCTATGGGTATGGGGTTGAGTGGTTCTTGTACCCGGGAGGGGGTTTCATGCCGCTGAGGGCCACCCCCTGAGGCGGCAAAGGCATGTCTGGGCGTTGTGTCTAGCGCCGCTGAGGGGTGAGATCCGCGGGGGCTTTGTACCGGCCTCTGATTCGCTCAGCAGATACCCTATGGGGTACGGGTCCAACACTCCTCAAGTGCCTGGGTCGGGGTTCTGTCTCGCTGGCGGCCCGCTCCCGGGGCCCACAGGGGGTCGTTTCGGATTCCGCACTAGCGCACTTCGGGCTGTTTGGCCGCTGCCGGATCAGCCCTGCCGCTGGTCGAGATCCCTTCGAGCCGGGTTGCTGACCGATCGCTCAGATTCCGGGCTCGACACGCCCGGGCGGCGCACCGTTGGGAATAAACCCATCGGCGTGTCGCGTTGTCTCTAGTTCGGGACCGACCCTGTCTCTAGTGCGGGACCGACCCTAGGGTCGAGTCCCAGATCGTGCTGAAATTGAATAATCGGCCCTTCACTGGGCAATAAATTGGGTGAGCAGTATGAACGAAATCGTTTCGACTGTCGAGGAAAAAAAACTCGCTAGCCTTGCGAAGGAAATCGAGACCCATAAGTCTGTCCGCGAGACAGATATCGAGTCCGGTAAGCCGCGAGACCTGAACGCACTTACACGCCTGACCACGCCCGACTGGTTTGAGCGTGAGATGGTGATTCAAAAGCGTCGGACAGAGAGAAAAGTCCACCACCCGCGGCCACAGGGCGCTCGGGCAAAACCCCTACGTCGCGACTTCCGTGACAACGTTCGGGGATATAGATACATTCTCCCAGGCTGTCAGCAACCACGCTTCACGCAATGGGTGGATAACACGCGACACCCGTATCCCACAGACGATAAGGGGGATCGTAGGCGCTGGGCGCGGGCGGACAAGGGAGAAGGATTCCGGCCAACATTGGCAGGACGGCAGCATCAGCATCTCACTTATTACCGCGTGCCTGTCTTGTGGGGAGACTATGGCATTTGTCAAGGCTGCTTGTTCAACGGACACAAGCAGACTGCTAACTGCCGACCGAACTGTGAACTGCCGTATTTCATTCTGGATTCGAGCGTCATCGTCATCCCGCCGTCGAAGGGGAAGCGTCACCGGCAACCACTGACCGATCGAAGAAAACGTCACCTCAGCGACAAAGAATCCGGGCACGAAATTGACAGTGGAATCATCTCGAATCGAATCGCTGATATGTTGGACAAAGCCGAACGAGGGCCACATGGTTTTAGCCCGGAGGTCAAGGCGGAAATTGCCGCCGCGGCATCCAGTTTCGTGCGTACCACGCGTACGGGCCTCGTCTGCTCGGACCCTGTGACCGTGACGCGCGTCGAGACGGTCATCTCGGAGGTCTACGGCATAAAACAAGTCCTGCCGGTCGAGGAATTGCCTTACCGCGCGCGCAAGCCGCTGCCTGTAAACCAGTACCCCGACGTTACCGCCAGTGAGAAGTCCGATCAACTGAGGCCACTCGACAAATGGCTGCTGATCCGTGCTGCACTCCACACCGCTGGCGACCACACCACGTGCCCAGACAGTTGCCCAGGTAAGCGCGCCGCTGCCGTGCCCCGCAGGCCGCGTCAGACCTTTGATTCCTGGGAAGACGCGCACGCCCCGTACGTACAGGGGTACGAAGTTGCATCTTGAAAGTTTTTTCGAGAGACATCGTTGCTGCTCACGAATTTTTCGAGGTCGATATTCACGTCGATATTCGACGTACGGCCTGGTTCTTGGTGAGACAATGAAGGTGACGGGAAGAGATGGGCTTCGTGGTAGGGCTACCGGACCCCCACTCCCCATACCCCTCACAGACAGGCTGCCCGCTTAGGTTCTCACCCTTCCTAGGCGGGTAGTCTCCCCTTGACCTCAGGCGGCACTTTAGCAGCGCCCAGCCTGAGAAGGTGGTCCCGAGGCGGACTCGTCCCCCCGCTTCCCTTGGGACCACCACCTCTATTCTTCCCATTCTCTGAATGGGATCGGTCCACAGACGCGAGCGCAACACCTGAGTCGGGTCGCACCCACTCAAGCCGTACGCCAGTCTGGGGCCACTCAGGTGTTTCAGCACTGGCTCTCGCCGAGCCGTGCTGAAGCATCTCTGTCCAAATTACGAATTACCCACTCTTTTTGATACACCGGGAAGTCGGAGCGTCAAACGCCACCACTTCAAGGCCGCCATTATTGAGGGCAACGCGTACCTTACTAGCGAAAGGAACCCACCATGGGTTGCTACGCAAAGACGCTTGCTCGCTATCAGACCGAGCAGACCGCACAAATTCGAGAGGCCCGACGTATCACCGAGGAAATGACCGGTGGTACTCGATCCGATAATGGTGAGGCAGAGAATGCCTACCAACACTGCCAAGCGGAGATAGACCGCCTGGGCGAACTCATTACGTCAGCCCGACGTGACGCTGACGACGAGGCCGCCAACGAAACCGAAGAACGGGAATTTCAAGCCGCTGCCGGAAAGAACTACACGCCACACAACGGGCATGCCCCGGGTGCTGGTTGGTCTGCCCGCGCCGCTGAGGCTATCGTGGGGGCACAAGAGGAACGGGCCGTTAATTCAGGCTCGATTGATCTAGTCTCTCCATTGCAGCAAATCCGCGTCAAACCACAGGTTCCGACGCGCGTTTTCGATTTGCTGGTCAATGTTCCCGCACCGGCTGACTCGAATAGCACTAGCTATTTGCGCCAAACTGTCCGCACCAACAATGCTGCCCCAGTGGCCGATAACGCCGCCAAGCCGGTATCCGTCTATACCCTACAGAGTATCGAGGACCGGCTCCGGGTCATAGCCCACGTCAGTGAGCCCATTCCCCTGAGGTACCTATCCGACCGCCAGCAACTCCAAAGGTTTTTGGAGTTTGAGATGCAGTCCGGAGTCCTAAGCGCTCTGGAAAGCGTTATCGTGAATGGCAGCAATACCGGCGAAGAGTTTGCGGGTTTGGTCCCACAGGCTGGCACTCCGGTGGCCTTTGCTACCAGCGCTATTCAAGTCACGAGCAACGTGCTAATGGCGCAACTCGATGTCGGCGAACAGCCAAATGCTTTCGTTATGCGAAGCACTGACTGGGAAACGATCACGCTTGAGCGTGCCCCGGCTGCCGTTGGTCCCTGGCTTAACGGATCTCCGGTGGACGTCAAGGCCCGCACCCTGCATGGACTTCCGGTCGTGTTCTCACCCCAGATCGCTGCCGGACACGCATTGCTTGGAGATTTCCAGCAAAGCGATATTGTGTCCAAGGATTCAACGGTGATGTGGGACTCTTCCGGTGACCTGTTCACCCATAACCAGGCAATTGTCCGTGCAGAAATTAGGGCAACATTGCGTTGCTACCGGCCTGCGTCGTTCAAATACATCGCAATTGCTGCGGCGTAATTCCTACTAACTAACACCATTCCGCTCTACTCGCCCCGCAGTGGGTAAGGCGATGCAAACGTCACCTCGGTGATGAACGGAAATTGGCTCTGAGTTTCAGTCATGCGGGTGGCTGGGGCTCGGAGCCTTTTCTATGCCCAAATCGAAAGGAAATGATGGATATCAACGAACAACTACAACTGGCCCAGGAAAACGACGCGCTTTACGAGGCCGCTCTCGAAGGCGCACGAATTCAACAGGCTGAAACAATGCTTGACCTAATCCTAGGCGTTCCCGTTCAGGCCAAACCCGATGCCGCGCTAGCGATTTACCACTACGCACGGGATCATCAGTCCGGCCTCGTTGAGTATGACGACGACACAATACGGGCTGCACAGCAAGAACGTTACGTTCAGCACTAAGGAATTATCATGCAACGCACTATCGTATTCAACAGCCTGCTGACCATAGGTGGAATTAAGGTTTGCAGGTTCTGTTCTAGGAGTTTTAGATTCGTCAGTATCAACGGTGAAAAACCAATGCGGATCGACGCCATCGATGATAATGGAATTGGTCCCAGGCTGGTCGAGCACGACTGCGGGCGCGACAGCAAGGCCCTGCGGAGCACAATAGGCCATGCCAAGATCATAATAAGTCGGGCGCATAAATGCCGATGTGGCGCGATCACGCGGACTATATATTTGATCGAGAAAGATTCCTTCTGGCAGGTTGATGACTTCGGTCCAGAGACACCGGGGGAACTCACCGGCCACGAATGCCCAAAGGCTGATGATCCCCAATGACGGACAACGCACTGGTCACCCAGGGAATCGCTTACGCCGAAAGGGGCTGGGCCGTATTCCCTGTTGACGCTAAGACAAAGAGGCCACTGATATACGACTGGCCGAACAGGGCAACCACTAATCCCAAGGTAATTCGATTGACCTGGGGCGATAATCCTTGGGCTGGTATGGGAATTGTCACCGGCTCCGGGCTAGTCGTTGTCGACCTGGACGTAAAGAATGGGATCGACGGACCTGGCAATTGGGAACGCTATCTGCAAACTAAGGGCATCACCCTGCAAGAAACACTCAGGGTCAAAACCCGCAGTGGCGGTGAACATCGTTATTACCAAATTCCAAAGGACGCGGAATACTCCAATTCTGCCGGATTGATTGCAAACGGTGTGGATATCCGCGGCACTGGGGGATTCGTCGTCGCGCCGCCCACACCGGGTTATGACTTGCTTATGCCATTTAACACAGCGCTGCCGGAATTGCCTGTCGGGGTGCTTCCTGAAAAGGTGGCCACTGCTGTTACGTCCGAACCACGGGAGAAACGCACGGCAGCATACGCGCTGGCAGCATTCGCGGGTGGGTTGTCTGATATCGAGAATGCCGGTGAAGGTGAGCGCAATGACACCCTAAACCGAGTGGCATTCAGCGCAGCGCAATCCGTCTCTGACGGTCTGCTCGATGAGGATACAGCCCGAAAGCAAATGTGGGGAAAGGCTGTGCTGAATGGACTCGACTCCGCTGAAATCGAACAGACAATAGCCTCTGCATTCTCGAAGGTTCCACCTCGACAGGATTCCAAGCCGCTGAGGCTTATAAGTGGCGCGACATACGATCTGATTTGGGAGGACAATGTGTTGCCTTTGATCTGGGGACCAATTGAAACACCACTCTGGATGCCGGGTGAATCGCTGATGATTGCTGGCGAGTCTGGGCTGGGGAAATCAACGCTGGCGCAATCAATTGTGGCGGCTCGAATTGGTTTGTTGGACGAGGTGCTGGGATACCCGGTCGCCGACAATGGTGGCAGGGTGCTGTATCTCGCTCTCGACAGGCCAGCACAAACCCTCAGAATGATGCGACGGCTATTCCCTCGTGACACTAACCGTGACTATTTGAATGACCGACTGGCGATTCACCGAGGACCGCTGCCAGTCGATATCCTCAAAGAGAAATATGAGGAATGGCTACGGGAGGAGGCGCAGGCTATGGGCGCAACGACAATTGTTATCGACAGCATAAAAGATGTGCTGCTAAAACCGTCTGATGAGGGTTTGGCCGGTGCCTACAATCGGGTGAGACAGATTGTGGTGACTGCCGGAATTGATCTAATCGAAATCCACCACACTCGTAAATCGACGCTCCAAGGTCAGGGGGGCCAAGGTGGCGGTGACGACATTTACGGTTCTCAAGTTATCAGGTCTGGCGCTGGCTCGGTGCTGACCCTCTCGCGGATAAAGGATGCAAGCGATGACTGCACCGAGGTAAATCTGCGACAGGTCAAATCACTGGCTGGCACTTTCAGGAGAATGATGCTGACCCGCGATGGCGAGGCCGGTCTGTTCACCCCGACCGATGTGGCCGAGAGTCTGGGAAGCCGGATCAGCGGACTGTTTCTCCTGAGCCCTGACGGTAGTCCTGTCCGACTCAAACCGAGCGAGGTCTACCCGCGGATCTATCCGGAGGGGTCGACCGATACGCAGCAGAGTCACATCCGCCGAGCGCTCCACAACCTAGTTCAGGCGGGCGAACTGGTCAAGGATGGAAAGGGTCAATATACGGCCCCATAAATTCCTGACCTGCGGAAACAGCACTTTGTGCCATGGCCCAGTGTTTTGGGCTGTTTCAACTGGCACAGACACATGGCACAAAGTGCTGTTTCATGGCACAGTTGAGCACAAACCTATGGCACAGACACATGACACAAACCTGTCTTGTGTCACCCCCCCCTCTCTCTTAAGAGGGGGGACATGGCACAGGAGACAAATTAAATGCTAGACAGAACCGACTGGGGGAGGCAGCGAGCACACCCCCTCCGGGTCGATTTCTGCTGTGCCGTCACTGCCCAGTCTGAGGCCCGTCCTTCTCATGTTGAATTCTCGGGCCTCACGCATAAAGACGATCCAACGCCTCTGGCCGCGTCGTCGTCGCCACTCTCTGATCGTGAGCACGGGATCAGGGTATCAGGGCTGTTTGTGCTGGCCGGGTCCACCACCCCTGCAATCCCATCCGGGCAGCAGCCGTTCGGTTTCTTCCGCCAGAACTTGGTGTCCGAGTACACCTACCCCCAATCAGTGGCCGACGGCGTTAGCGGCCAGCGAAGCATCTTGATCGCAAAGGTCACCCCTCTTCTATGTCAGTAGAGGGGTGACCTTTGCGGGTACTGGTTAGCGGTGCGCCCTCACCACGGCGATGTCCACACACACCTGGTGCGTGCTCGGGTCATACGCCGTGACCTTGAGCACGTCCGTGCCCCTCTGGTCGCGGGTGACCCCGTTGGCGAACATCTGTACCCTCCCAAAGGAGGCACCCAGACGACGTCCGTTGTCGGTGATCTGGATCAGCACCTTGTCGTGCGATTGCTTCTTAGCCACGACGGCCTTCCACTTGATGAGAGCAGGACCACGAAAGACCTTGACGGGCGACGCCTTGATCTCGCACGTCAACTGCGTCGGGTGACTGCCATGCCCAGGAGCGGGCATGGCCGATGCGGGGCCAGCCAGCGCAAGCGGGAGAGCAAGCGCGAGCGGTGCCGCGGCAGCAATCAGCTTCTTGTTCATAATCAATCCCATCTAGAGCGCCGATTGGTTCGGCGTGCATCCCGCAGCTTTCTCCCCCGTTTGCGAGTTAGGCAAGACCTGCTCAATGTGACCTGGGTCACTAACGAGCGTTTCAGCCATGTCCATCGTCGGCTCGCGGTCAGCGCGCGCATCGTTCGGTATGCGCCTCCGACGGCGCGGACAGCAAAATGACGCGGGGAGGTCAGACCCGCAACCAGCGCCTGGCCGTGCTTCACACACTGTTCAAACCAAGGCTCACCGACGTACGCAGCCCGACGCCGTCCAACCAGCCCCGCAGGACCTCATGTACCACAACCACGTCGACCTCCCTGAACACCACCGCTGTTGACCTCCACGTCGACGAACATGACGTCAGAAGCAAACATGCGAGCCGAGGACTCAACCCGCACGACGTGCCGGGTGGTCCCACAACTGGCAACCAGGTGGTCCCATGAAGCTGGCAGAAAACCGCTCAGGGTGGTCCCATGCTCATGGCAGGCGACAGCCTGAGTAGCTGGTGGAGGCATGGAAAGCGTGCTGATCGAGAATTTCGATGCTGGGAACACCATTCCAGAGATAGCCAATCTCTTTGGGCGCTCGCAGGGGGCTATCCGTTCTCGCTTGCATAGGTGCGGTCGCCTTAAAGTGTCGTGATTCTCTTTGCGCTGTATCTGATCTGGCTTGCTCTATTGCTCGGTGCATTTATCTGGAGTGAGAGCACCCGTTAATGACAGTAATAGTAGTAATAGGGGCTGTTAATAGGGGCTTAGTGCAGTGCCCTTGCTATACAGGCATGTTGCCCTAATCCAATGCCCAGTCCTTAGCACCTTATTGATAGTGGGCATAGTGCAATGCACAGCAGTCAGTACATATCAATGTGGCATAGATATAGAATGGTAGGACATTAGATTGGCTAGACATAATGCAAGATACAACGCAAGACAAAGCAAACGGTTAGGCATTAAGAGTAAAGCAGTAAAGGCAAAGGAAGCGATTAAAGGCAAAAACCAACTACCCAATGACCATGCGCCTTGTGTCCTTTAATGGATACCTTGTGAGACACGTTACGAACAAAGCGTGTTCAAAGCCCAGGTGCCTATGCCTGTAGGACAATAGGTGGGTGCCTGAGTACGCAATGATAGCAACATGATTCATCATGCCAATGTCCAATGTTTGTAATGGAATTGCCACCAACATTTACACGATTTCAAAACTTGCCCGCCTCCGACTCCCCGAACGTCCGGCCGTGAGCACGAGAGTGCGCGATTCCTATGCTTTGGGCAGCAAATAATCTGTACCGATTGGCACAGATCCAAAACCAAAGCACGCCGAGCAAGAACGAGCCAGAACGACCGCACTTCAGCAGGGTTTAGGCACAAATACCAGAGAGGCAGTGAGCACCGAATGCGCGAATGGATATGGACAATTGACGAGGGCTTACATGAAATGCACGCCAGCGAGGCGGGTGATAAGGGGGCACACCTCGTAAGGAAGGCAAATCGGTGTAAGTGGTATCAAAGGAAACAAAAGGCTCAGTTGATAGGAAAGACGGCGGGGAATTAATCCTCGCCGCCTAACCAATCTAATCAATTCAGCCCCTTTCCACCAAATGAATGGTCACGGAATTGGGGTCCAGAATGCGGCATCCTCGGCCCCCGGGATTCACGGTAATAGTCTCAATCCGCTGACTCATCCAGCGCCGCTTTTCCTCGATAGTCCAGGCATTCCAATTTCGCCCAGCCTGGGAATCAGTGGACGCCACCCTAACGGCTGTCTGTGCTTGGGCCAATGTGCCTTTTAGCCTGTCTTCCTGCCGCTGCAATGCTGCGAGTTTATCGCGCAATGCCCGCGTCTCTCGGATCGTTCCCTCGAAAAGGAATGTCGAAAGTTCCTCGACCTGGGCTGACAAATGAAACGCTTGTCGTTTCAGGCTTTTTACTTCGGCCTCGGCCTCGGCCTTGTCACCCTTTACTAGATCCTTTGAGAATTGAGCGAGCATATAGGTGGTCACATAATCGTCCAACAATTTCTGGTCGCGGGAAACGCAGCCCTGCCGATTGTTTGAACATCGGTAGGCACCGACCCCATTAGAATCCATCCGAGAACTACACCGGCCACAATGCAACAATCCGCCCAACAATGTGGTGCGCCGCTTTCCTTGATCGTTGCGCTCCAGGGCTGCCTGGGCTTGATGCCACAATTCCTCGGTGACGATAGGGTCAAAACTACCCGGGCCGACAATGGCACCTTTTCGGGTCAGCAGTCCGGCATAACGGGGGTTGTGCAATATCGTGCTGACCCTATTGACTCGCCACAGTCCGCCCTGCACTGTCCGGATTTCGCACTCATTAAGCCACTCGACACAGGAAAGAATGGAATCACCGTCGAGTACTTTTCGATACAGTTCCCGGATAGTGGCTGCCTCGTTTGCAAAGACGGTAACCCGGTCGGCCTTAAACCCAAATGGCCTCGTGCCACCGTTAACCGATAGGCCCTTGGCCCTGCGACTTTCCTGAGCCCTGCGGACGCGAATCGAGGTGTTTTTCGATTCCATCTTGGCGACCGCTGCAAGGATCGCCCAAGCGGGATTGTCAAAGACGTTCCCCTCGACTGCCGAGATGACCGCCGTGCCCGTGCTCTGACATAGTTCGTCCAGCCCCTCGATATCCGAGAGGCGTCGTCCAAGCCGGTCCATTTTGAACACGAGGAAATAGTCCGGTCGGTCTGTCTCGATTGCTTTCAGTGCGCGGCCCCATTCCGTGGCTGCCTTCCGCTTTGTGAAGGCTGACACGTCATTGTCCTCATAGATTGTCGTCAGGGTCGCGCCCAGGTCGGCGGCCAGTCGACGCACATCGGCCCGCTGGCGCTCGACACCCTCCCGCTCGTCCTTGGGGTCGCGGGATATCCTGACGTATGCAAATGCGATCTTCCTCATCACCAACACCTCCAAGCACGAGCGTACGCCTACCTCGTGGGTTTTGACGGGTCATGACCGTGAGCCGGACCGTACAGCTCGGCACTGCTGTCACAACGCGAATCGAGCCCTGACCGCCATGTCGCCCAACAGCCGGTTGCTCAGCTATCGCA
>Ga0208587_1001992_pt1 | contig 10608 bp, 9 predicted proteins | sample NGESurdeep092012_7_FD_184472 | JGI IMG/M metagenome (GOLD analysis project Ga0208587, IMG submission 184472) | Arctic peat soil microbial communities from Barrow, Alaska - NGEE Surface sample 210 deep-092012 (SPAdes) | ecosystem: Environmental > Terrestrial > Soil > Wetlands > Peat ...
GGTCCGGCCATACCCGACGCCGGCGCGCAACCCGCGCCCGAACCCGCTTCGGGCTTCAGCCCAAAGCATGCGATCGGCGCAAAGCGATTCATCCTTGCGGCCGCGCATCCGCTCGCGGTCGAGGCGGGTTACGGCGTATTGCAGCGCGGCGGCACGGCGATCGACGCGGCCGTGGCGATGCAGATGGTGCTCAACCTGGTGGAGCCGCAGTCCTCGGGCATCGGCGGCGGCGCTTTCATCCTGCACTACTCGGCCGCCGAGGCGAAACTCACCGCCTACGACGGGCGCGAGACCGCGCCGGCCGCGGCGCGCGCGGATCGCTTCATCGGCGCTGACGGCCGGCCGCAGAAGCTTCTGGACGCGGTAGTGGGCGGGAAATCAGTCGGCACGCCGGGTGCGCTGCGCGCATTGGAGCTCGCGCATGCCAGGCACGGCAAGCTGCCGTGGGCGGAATTGTTCGAGCCTGCCATCCGGCTCGCGAGCGAAGGCTTTCCGCTGTCGCCGCGCCTGCACAGCCTGCTCGATTGGGTGCGCCTGCCGGCGCGCGACCCGGCCATGCGGCGCATGTACTACCGGGACGACGACACGCCCAAGCCCGTGGGCACGCTGCTCAAGAACCCTGCGCTCGCCGACACGCTGCGAAAAATCGCCGCGCAGGGCGCGCGTGCCTTCTACGAAGGGGAAATTGCACGCGACATTGCACGCAAGGTAAGAAACGCGCCCAACCCCGGCGACTTGACTGAAGACGATCTGGCGCATTACCGGGCGAAGCAGCGCGAGCCGGTGTGCGGACCGTACCGGCAATGGAAAGTCTGCGGCATGCCGCCGCCCAGCTCCGGTGGCGTCGCCGTGCTGCAGGTGCTGGGCATGCTGCAACGGCTGGCTCCGGACAGCCTGCCGTCAGACCCGGTCCGCGCCGCGCATCTGATCGCCGAGGCCGAGCGTCTCGCCTACGCCGACCGCGAGCGCTATCTCGCCGATGCTGATTTCGTTCCGGTTCCGCTGGCGGGACTGATGGCGTCGGAGTATCTCGGCGCGCGCGCCGCCCTCGTCCGGCCGGATCGTTCGCTCGGCCGCGCCCTGCCCGGCACGCCGCCCGGCGCGCCGCTGGCCGAACTTGCCGACGACGCCTCGCCGGAGCTGGCCTCCACCAGCCATCTGTCCATCGTCGACGCCGAGGGCAACGCGGTGGCCATGACCACCTCGATCGAGTTCGCCTTCGGCAGCCAGCAGATGGTGCGCGGCTTCCTCCTGAACAACCAGCTCACCGATTTTTCCTTCGTGGCCGAACAAGAGGGGAAGCCGGTGGCCAACCGCATCGAGCCCGGCAAGCGCCCGCGGAGCGCCATGGCGCCGACCATGGTGTTCGACCGCGACGGCAAGCTGGTGCTGGCCCTGGGCTCGGCCGGCGGCAGCGCCATCATCAACCACGTGGTCAAAACCCTGGTCGCAGCGCTGGACCGGAACATGGACATACAGCAGGCGATCGACCTGCCGAACTTCGGCAGCCGCAACGGCCCCACCGAACTGGAACGAGGCACGGCCGCCGCGAGCTGGGCGGAGCCGCTGCGAGCGCTGGGCCACGAGGTGCGCCTGATCGAAATGACCAGCGGCGTGCACGGCATCCAGCGCACGCGCTCTGGCTGGAGCGGCGGCGCCGACCCGCGGCGCGAGGGCATGGCGAAGGGCGACTAAAAAGACCGCCCGCGCTCAAGCCTTGCGCGGTCTGCTTAGAGGCGCGTGCCTGCGTTCCTTGAAACGAGATCATACAAAGGGGAGTGGGAAATACCCACTTGACTAATAGCCCACAATGGACGACATCTAACAAGATGGCAACCCGTACACAAGCTCGCCACAAAAGCGCCGATTCCAAGGGCCGAGTGACACTCGGCGGCCGCTTCGCGAACCGGGCTGTTATCGTCGAGCACCCGAGCGACGACGTGGTCATCGTCCGGCTTGCGCGTGTGATCCCGGAGCGCGAAGTATGGCTCTACGAGAACCCGAAAGCCTTGGCATCGGTGCGGCGTGGACTTGAGCAAGCCCGCAAGGGCAAGGTCGCGAAGACCCCGCCGGATCTGAAAGCGGCTGCGAAACTCGCCGAGCAGCTTGAGGACTGATGCCCTTTACGCTTGTCTGGCTTGAGGAGTCAACGGACACCTTTCACGAGCTTGAAGCGGCGGCCCAGAACTCGCTCGAGAACCGACAGAAGTCCAAGAAGGCAAAGGCCTCGAAGCAGGAAGGGCTCTTCAAACAAGTCGTAAAGTGCGTTGAACTCCTCCAGGCAAACCCTCGCCACCCGGGCCTCAAGACACACGAATACAACTCGATCGAGAACCCCTACGATCCTGACACGAAGGTCTTCGAGGCGTACGGTTCAGAACCGCACACCCGGCGCCTACCGCGTCTTCTGGTGCTACGGTCCAAAGAAGGGCGAGATCACGATCATCGCCATCACGCCGCATCCGTGAGCGGTTCTGTCAACTTATCCTGCAGTTCCCGCTGGAGGTGAGCAAGTACCTGCGCGCCAGGATCCGGCGCCACGCAATCGAAGCTGGTCACGCCCGCCATCGCCCGCAGCCAGGTGAGCTGGCGCTTGGCCAGTTGGCGCGTGGCGTAGATGCCCTTGTCGCGCAGCGTGGCGCGGTCATATGCGCCATCGAGGTGTTCCCAGGCCTGGCGGTAGCCGACGCAGCGCATGGAGGGCAGGTCTGCATTCAGCACGTATTTTTTTTGCAGTCCGGCAACTTCATCCACCAGGCCTGCGGCGAGCATCGCCGCGAAGCGCTGCTCGATGCGCTTGTGCAGCACCGCGCGATCCGACGGAATCAATGCTACCGGCATGAAGCGAAATGGCAACGAGTCGGCAATGCGCGCGCCCTGCAGCGCCGACATCGGCTTGCCCGTGATGCGGAACACTTCGAGCGCGCGCTGGATGCGTTGCGCGTCGTTCGGCTTGAGCCGCGCCGCGGTGGACGCATCGACTTGCGCAAGCTCCGCGTGCAAGGCAGGCCAGCCCTTTTCCTTCGCCTCTGCGTCGAGCGCCGCGCGCACCTTGGCGTCGGCCTCGGGCAGGTCGGAGAGGCCTTCGCGCAGCGCCTTGAAGTAGAGCATGGTGCCGCCGGTTAGCAGGGGAACGCGGCCGCGCGCAACGATCTCGCGCATCAACCGGGCCGCGTCGGCGCGGAACTGCGCAGCCGAATAGCTTTGGGTCGGGTCGATGATGTCGATCAGATGGTGCGGCGCGGCGGCGCGCTCGGCAGCCGTCGGCTTGGCCGTGCCTATGTCCAGGTCGCGGTACACCTGCGCCGAATCGACGCTGATGATCTCGACCGGAAAACGCGCAGCAAGCTCGAGCGCCACCGCAGTCTTGCCGCTGGCGGTGGGCCCCATCAGCAAAATTGCCGGCGGCAATCTTGTCGGTGAGGAGCGGGTCATGCGACCGGCGATTGATGCGGCGGAAGGCGCCAGGTCATGCAGCGTCGCCTCGTGCGCGACGCGCCTCGTAGGCCTGCAGATGGCAGTACGCTGCCGCGAGCAGGCGCGCGTCGGCGCCGGCAGCGCGCGCGTGCCGCAGCATGTCGCCTACGATGTGATCGGCCTCGACGCGCCCGCCGGCTTCCAGGTCGCGCAGCATGGAGGCCGTAAACGCCGAACCGCGTGCAAACAGCATGCTCTCGGTCCGCTGCAGGGATTCGGCGCGCGGCGCGTGGCCGGCCGCGCCCGCCGCCGCGATGCAGGCGGACAAGGCCTCGCGCATCAACACCTCCCCGTCGCTGGCGCCGAGGATCTCGCCCACGCTGGCGCGCATCAGGCAGGTCATCGCGGCGAGACTCGCCAGCAACACGAACTTCTCCCACATGTCCTGCTCGATGTCGGCGCTGACGCCGCACTCGACTGAAACGGGCGCGTAAGCCTGCGCCAGTTCCCGCAGCAGGTCCTTTGCATGCGCGTGATTGCCCGCGCGCGGGCCGCAGGTGATGCGCTGAAACTGGCTGAGATGGCGGATGCTGCCGTCCGCGTCCAGGGTCGAAGCGATGTAGCAGGTTCCGCCCAGCACGCGCGCGCTGCCGAAAGCCTGCTCCAGCCGGCCGAGCTGCGCCATGCCATTGAGCAAAGGCAGGATCAGGGTATTCGGCCCCATGGCACCGGCCAGCGAAGCAATCGATGCGTCGAGATCGTAGGCCTTGCACGACAGGATCACCAGATCGTAGCCGGGCCGAACTGCTTCCTGCAGCGCCGTGCGCACCGGAATCTGCGCGTCGCCCAGCGGGCTCTTGATCACGAGGCCGGCTTGCGCCAGCTTTTGCGCGCGCTGCGGCCGCACCAGAAAGGTCACATCGGCGCCGGCCTGCGCCAGGCGGCCGCCGAAATAGCCGCCGACCGCGCCGGCGCCGAGAATCAATACTTTCATTGCCGCTCTCCAGTTGTAAGAGCTCATTACGAAATGAGGGGATACCTCATGCTCCCCTAATTCAGGGGCCGTTTCAGTAATTCTGAAACGGCCTCCAACGCTTATCGTCCCCGCAAGAACAGCTTGTCCAGGTCAGCCATGCTCATCTGATACCAGGTTGGCCTGCCGTGATTGCATTGGCCGGAGCGCTCGGTCACTTCCATTTCGCGCAGCAGCGCATTCATTTCCGTCACCGTCAGCGGCCGGTGCGCGCGCACCGCGCCGTGGCAGGCCATGGTGGAGAGCAGTTCGTGCTGGTGCTCGGTGAGCACGCGGCTGCCGCCGAACTCGCGCACCTCCTGCAGCAGCGCATGCGCCAGGTCGGCGACGTCGGCGGCAACGAGCATGGACGGCACTGCGCGCACCGCCAGCGCCGTCGGCGACAGCGGAGCCATGTCGAAACCCAGCTGGCACAGCACACCGGCGTGCTCCTCCACGGCCGCCACTTCCAGCCGGTCGGCATTGAAGGTCACCGGTATGAGCAGTTTCTGCATGCTCATACCTTGCGTTTCGAGCGCGCCCTTGAGCTTCTCGTACAGGATGCGCTCGTGCGCCGCGTGCATGTCCACCAACACCAGGCCCTGCCGGTTCTGCGCCAGGATGTAAATGCCGTGCAATTGCGCGATCGCATAGCCGAGCGGCGCGTCGGTTTCGGCCTGGGAGGGCGCGGCGGCAATGATGGTCTCGTATGCGGCCCGCACTGCGCCGCCGGAGGGCGCGCTCGGCAGGGAAAACAGGGCCTGGTAAGCGGCGGCGGGCTGCGCCACGCCCAGGCTGGACTGATAGGGCACGCGCCGGAAATCCGTTCCCGCTGCTGCGGGCATAGGCTCGACGGCAGCTGCGCTCGTCTGCGCTGCGCTGCCCGAGAGGGCCTTGCTCACCGCGTGGAACACGAACTGGTGGATGGCGCGCGAATCGCGAAACCGCACCTCGGTCTTCGCCGGATGGACGTTCACGTCCACGCCCAGCGGATCGAGTTCCAGGAACAACACATAGGCCGCATGGCGATCGCCGTGCAGCATGTCCTGGTAGGCCTGGCGCAGCGCGTGCGCGAGCAGCTTGTCGCGCACGAAGCGGCCGTTCACGAACAGGAACTGTGCATCGCGGGAACTGCGCGAGAATGCGGGCGAACCGGCAAAGCCGGAAAGCCGCAGGCCGGACGAGTTCTCATCGAGCGCGCGCGCCGCGCCGGCGAATTCGGCGCCCGCTACCGCGGCAATGCGCCGCGCGGCATCGCCCGCGTGCAGATGCGAGATCACCCGGCCGTTGTGCCTCAAGCTGAACGCCACGCCGGGCCGGGACAGCGCGATGCGTTTGAACACGTCCTCGCAATGGCCGAACTCGGTCGCCTCGGTGCGCAGAAACTTGCGCCGCGCCGGGGTGTTGAAATACAGGTCGTTCACTTCGACGCTGGTGCCGCCCGGATGCGCCGCGGGCTGCGGCGCGCCCTGCGCGCCGCCCTCGGCGCTGAGGCTCCACGCATGCGCCGCCCGCTCGGTGCGGCTGGTGAGCGCGACGCGCGCCACGGACGCGATCGAGGCCAGCGCCTCGCCGCGGAAACCGAGCGAACGCACCTGTTCGAGGTCATCGAGACTGGCGATCTTGCTGGTGGCGTGGCGCGCGAACGCCAGGGGCAGGTCGTCCGCGTCCATGCCGCCGCCGTCATCCGTGACCTTGAGCTGCTTGATGCCGCCCTGCGTCAGGCTGACGCTGATCTCGGTGGCGCCGGCATCGAGGCTGTTCTCGAGCAATTCCTTCAGCACCGAGGCCGGGCGCTCCACCACTTCGCCGGCGGCGATCTGGCTGATGAGGGTATCTGGGAGCAGGCGAATCGAGGGCATGGCGGCGCGTTTTTTTTGGGCGCTCAAGTATACCGGGAACAGGGCAGGCTTGCGGTAAGATGGCGCCTGTCTAAGAAAAACGTGAAGCTTGTTTCAGAATTTCCGAAACAAGCTCTGAATTAGGGGAGTATGAGGGGCGGAGGAAGGGGTGGGACCCTTCCTTTCCCACCTTGGTCCCCTCATTTTGTTACAGGCGCGTTGATGGAACTCCTTGCATATTTCTGGGACCTCCTGGTCCACCTCGACCAACACCTTGCCAACCTGCTGCTGCTACACGGCGCCTGGGTGTATCTGCTGCTGTTCCTGATCGTGTTCTGCGAGACCGGCTTGGTGGTGACGCCGTTCCTGCCCGGGGATTCGCTGCTGTTTATCGCAGGCGCCCTCGCAACCACCGGCAGCAGTTCCGGCCAGATCGACCTCGCAACGCTGAATATTCTGCTGATTGCGGCGGCGATCCTCGGCAACACCAGCAACTACTGGATCGGCCGCTACTTCGGACCCAAGGTATTCGCCTGGGAAGATTCGCGTTTCTTCAACCGCGCCGCTTTCAACAAAGCCCACGCATTCTACGAGCGCCATGGCGGCAAGACCATCGTCATCACCCGCTTCCTGCCGATACTGCGCACTTTTGCGCCCTTCGTCGCCGGGGTGGCGCAGATGACGCACACGCGCTTCCAGTCATACAACATCGCCGGCGGCGTGCTCTGGGTCGCCTGCCTGACGCTTGCGGGCCACTGGTTCGGCAACATTCCCTGGGTGAAGAACAATCTCACCTGGATCATCCTTGCATTGATCATCATTCCCGGATTGCCTGCGCTGGTCGCGGTGATCCGGAACTGGCGCGAGCAGCGCCGCGCCCGCCTGCCCGGCTAGGGTCTGGCCGGCACTTGAGGCGCTAATCCGTTGCCCGGATCGCCGCCAGCGTGGATTTCGCCAACGGCGGATTCTTGGTGAAGTAGCGTTTGATGCCCTTGAAAATAGCCTGCGCCATTTTTTCCTGGTAGGCCTCGTCGTTCAGCCTCTGTTCCTCATCCGGATTGCTGATGAAGGCGGTCTCGACCAGGATCGAGGGAACGTCGGGCGCCTTCAACACGGCGAAGCCGGCCTGCTCCACATCGTGCTTGTGCAGCGCGTTGACGCCACCCAGTTCGGACAGCACCGCCTTGCCCAGCTTCAGGCTGTCGTTGATCTGCGCCGTCAGGCTCAGATCCGCGAGCGTCATCGCCAGATAGCGGTCCTTCAGGTCGAGGTTGACCCCGCCGATCAGGTCGGCATCGTTTTCGCGCTTGGCCAGCCATTTCGCCGCGGTGCTGCTCGCGCCGCGCTCGGACAGCGCGAATACCGAGGAGCCGCGCGCATGCGGTTTGATGAAGGCGTCGGCGTGCACCGATACGAACAGGTCGGCCTGCACCCTGCGGGCCTTTTGCACGCGCATCTGCAGCGGAATGAAATAATCGCCGTCGCGGGTGAGCACCGCGCGCATATTGGGCTCGGTGTCGATGATGGACTTCAGTTTCCTCGCGATGGTGAGGGTCACGTTCTTCTCGCGGCTGCCTCCCCGGCCTTTGGCGCCCGGGTCCTCGCCGCCGTGCCCGGCGTCGACGACGACGGTCACCATGCGCGCCACCACCGGCTTGCCTTTGGGGGTCGCTTCCGCTTTGGGGGCAGGCTCGCCTCGCGCGGCGAGTTTCGGCTGTTCCTGCGCGGCGCTCGGCGCGGGCTCGGTTCTTTGCCCTTCCGGCTCGGCCGTCACTTCAGGCTTCTGCAACAGCGCCATGAGCGGATCGGTAGGCACCAGCGGGTAGACGTCGAGCACCAGGCGGTGTCCGTACTCGCCTACCGGTTTGAGCATGAAAATCTGCGGCTTCACCTCGGCCTTGAGGTCGAGCACCAGGCGCACCACCCCCGGCTTGTAGCGGCCGGCGCGCATCTGGCCGATGTAGGGATCGTTCGGCAGGACTTTGCCGGCAATCTCCTGCTGCACGCTCGCAATGTCGACGTCTTCCAGGTCGAGCACCAGGCGCTCGGGATTTTTCACCAGCAGCAATTCATGCCGGATGGGCTTGTCGGCCTCGATGGTGATGCGGGTGTATTCCTGGGCCGGCCAGATGCGCACCGCGCTGACGCGATCTGCGGCGGCGGCGCTGCCCACAACCGCCGCCAGTGCAAGCGCAAGCAGAGCGAGCTTGCGCCAGCACTGCCTAAAGCGTGCCGCGCCGCGCGCAGCCGGAGAATTCAGAGCGGCATTTGCATCAGTCGGTGTAAACATGCTTTGCCACTTTCGGTTCCGGCACGTACGCTTAGGTCACGCCCGTCGCCGGCGAACTCGAGCGCGATGTCGAGATCGGCGGCAGGCAGCAGCCCGGCCGCCTTTTCCGGCCATTCGACCAAGCAGACCGAGGCGTCGTTGAAGTATTCGTTGAAGCCCGCATCGCGCCATTCCTTTGGGTCTTTGAATCGATAAAAATCAAAGTGGTATAAGTTTAACCTAGAAACGGTGTAAAGTTCAACCAGGGTATAAGTCGGGCTTTTTACCCGGCCCTGATAGCCAAGGCCGCGCAGCAGGCCGCGCGCGAGCGTGGTCTTGCCGCTCCCGAGGTCGCCATGCAAGTAGAGCGCGAGGCCCGGTTCGATCACGCGCGCCAGGCGCGCGCCCAGCGCGCGCGTCGCGGCCTCGTCGGGCAAATGCATTTTAAGCATGCTGTGGTTATGATTAGGCATGTCCGAAGTGGCCGCGAATTACGATTACGCCCGGCTCGCCCGCGCCATCAAAACGTGGGGGAGCGAACTCGGTTTCCAGGCGGTGGGCATTGCAGACACCGATCTCGGAGCCGCGGAAGGCCGCCTCGCCGAATGGCTCGCTGCCGGATTTCACGGCGAAATGGATTATATGGCAAGGCACGGTTCAACACGCGCGCGCCCGGAGGTGCTCCGACCCGGCACGCTGCGCGTGATCAGCGCGCGCATGAACTACAGACCGCAGGCCGCCGAGGCTTGGTCGGTGATCGGCGCGCCGGACAAGGCCTACATCGCGCGCTACGCCACCGGGCGCGATTACCATAAGGTGCTGCGCCGCCGGCTGCAACAGCTTGCCTGGCGCATAGAGCGTGAAATCGGCGCCTTCGGTCACCGCGTCTATACCGACTCGGCGCCGGTGATGGAGGTGGAGCTGGCGGCAAAGAGCGGCCTCGGATGGCGCGGCAAGCACACGCTGCTGCTCTCACGCGATGCCGGCTCGTATTTTTTTCTGGGCGAAATCTACACCGACCTGCCGCTGCCGGCCGACGCGCCGGTCGCAGATCATTGCGGTAGCTGCAGCAAGTGCCTGGACATCTGCCCCACCCGCGCCATCGTCGAGCCTTACCGGGTCGACGCGAGGCGCTGCATTTCCTATCTCACCATCGAGCTGAAAGGCGCTATCCCCCTGGAGCTGCGCGCGCTGATCGGCAATCGCGTCTACGGCTGCGACGACTGCCAACTCGCCTGTCCCTGGAACCGCTACGCCGAAGTGAGCGCCGAGCCGGATTTCCGCGTGCGCCATGGCTTGGACGATGCGCAACTGGTGGACCTGTTCGCATGGAGCGAGAGCCGGTTCCACGAGCGCATGGCCGGCAGCGCCATCCACCGTATCGGTTTCGAGCGCTGGTCACGCAACCTCGCCGTGGGTCTGGGCAATGCGCCGCGCAGCGAGGCCGTGGCCGGGGCATTGAGGTCCCGCGCCGGCGATGCGTCGGCCCTGGTGCGTGAGCACGTCGCCTGGGCCTTGCAGCGCCACAGCGCATAACGCCCGGGATCAACGCCCTGCGATGCGCCTGCACCAGCTCAAGCTCGATTTCATTCCAGAACAGGACCGCCTGCTGCTGCGCGTCAGCACGGACAACCAGCTCGAGGTGCGCCTGTGGCTGACGCGGCGCGCGCTGCGGCTGTTGTGGCCGCTGCTGGTGCAGATGGTGCGCTCCTCGCCCGAAGTCGCGCGGCAGAGCAACCCGGAGGCGCGCGACGCCCTGGTCGGCATGCAGCACGAGCAGGCGCTAAGCCGTGCCAATTTCGCCCAACCCTTCGAAGAGCTGCCGCGCGAGATGCCGCTCGGCGCCGAGCCGATCCTGGTGGCGCGCATCCAGACCGACAAGGACGGCGAGGGTAACCAGGTGCTGGGACTGCTGCCGCAGCAGGGCCAGGGCATACGCCTGACCCTGGACAACACCCTGCTGCACTCCTTGTGCAAGCTGCTGCAGACCGCCGTGGCCAAGTCCGACTGGGATATCGTGCTGGAATTGCCGGCGCTGCAGACTCAGTCGGATGTCGATGGCGCGGCCG
>Ga0208587_1001993_pt1 | contig 10599 bp, 7 predicted proteins | sample NGESurdeep092012_7_FD_184472 | JGI IMG/M metagenome (GOLD analysis project Ga0208587, IMG submission 184472) | Arctic peat soil microbial communities from Barrow, Alaska - NGEE Surface sample 210 deep-092012 (SPAdes) | ecosystem: Environmental > Terrestrial > Soil > Wetlands > Peat ...
AGCGCCAGCTGCCGCAGCGCGGCGCCGGCCTGCCCCGACTCGATCGCGTTGGTCATGGCCCAGTCATCCTGCAACGCGGCCGGCCCCACAAGATCCCGAACGTCCTCGACGGTGATGCTCTTCTGCCCCAGCGCGTACAGCATGAGGCGATCGACGTCGCCGCGCAGGCGCTTGACATCGAGCCCGCCGCGCTCGGCGATGAGCCGCGCGGCGGCCGGATCGATCGCGGCGCCCTCGGCGGCCACGCGCGTGCGCACCCAGCGCTCCGCGTCCGCCTGATCGGCGATGGCGCCGCATTCGACGAGCGTCGCCTGCCTGGCGAGCAGCTTGTAGAGGCGGCTGCGCTTGTCGATCGTCCCCGCGACCAGCACGAGCGTCGTCTGCGGCTCGGGCGCTTTGAACAACGCCTCGAGGCGGTCGAGGGCGCGCGTGGCAGCCTCGCTTTCGCGCTTGGGCACGAGCAGGGCGTCGGCTTGAAAGACGATCACCACGCGCCGCGGCGCCATCATCGGCATCGTGCGCACGGCGTCGACGAGCGCCGCGACGCCGTCGGCCAGCTTGTCGCCCGTCGTCATGTCGCCGGCGTGGATGCGCTCGACGTTGAAGGCCTGAAGCCCCTCTTCCACGAGGCCGACGAACTCGGCCGCGAGCGCCGACTTCTCGACGTCGTCTTCGCCCTGGAGCAGGTAGATCGGATCGGGCGTGCCGGCCTGGATCTGTTCATGAACGGCGGACGGGGTGAGGTTTGGCATGGGGTGATGGAGTGATGGGGTGATGGAGTGATGGAATGATGGAGTGATGGAATGATGGGGTGATGGAATGATGGTGATCGCATCACCCCGTCACCCCATCACCCCATCACCCCATCACCCCATCACCACATCACCACATTCTCCTTCCGTTTCAGAAGGCCTCGAGGATCGCGCTGACGATCGCGCGCGCGAACTCGTCGCTCAGACGATCGAGCGCGTTGGTCTCGTGTCCGAAAAACGCGGCGGCATCGGTGGCGTTGGCGCCGCTCGAGGCTTCGTACTCCTGACGGAAGACGAGGCTCGGGTTCTCCCACAGCATCGCGTTGCCGCGCGTGTCGCGGAGCTCGATCCGCACCGTCATCGTGATCGTGTAGCGCGAGGCGAGTTGCGTCTGGGCGAAGCCGACCGGCGTGATGGTGATCGACGTCACCGTCCCCTTCAACACCGCATCGACGTCGGTGTCCTGCGGGAGCACCGTGTACTTTCCGCGGCCGATGAACTCGCGGCGCACCTTCTCGGTCAGGAGCGTCTCGACGTTGAACACCGTCGTGCTGTTCACGAAGATCGGGATGCCAATCGTCTTCACGTACGCCGGGAGAAACGAGCCGCGCCCGGCGAGCGCGTAGCCGCAACCGGCGCTGAATTCACCACACAGGACACACAGGATACAAAGCCAAACACCGGTAGCCGTCTTTCCATGGAACGACATCTTGTAATGACCTGTGTGTCCCTGGTGTCCTTTGCGGTGAGTCAGCGCCACTGTGCCGCTACTGTACAACGATGCTCACCAGCGGCCCCTTCGCGATCATCACCTTGCGCACGGCCTTGCCGTTGGTGTGCGCGCGCACGGCGACGTCCGCGAGCGCCCGCTCCCGCAGATCGTCGTCGGAGATGCCGGCCGGCACCGTGAGCCGCGCGCGGACCTTGCCGTTGATTTGCACGGGGACGACAACCTCCTCGGCTTTCGCGACCTCGGCGTCGAAGGCCGGCCACGCCGCCTTCGAGAGCCCCTCGGCGTGACCGAGGTTCGCCCACAGTTCCTCCGCCGTATGCGGCGCAAACGGCGACAGCATCACGACGAGCGCATCGATCGCCTCGCGCAACACGGCGATCGTCTGCGGCCGATCGGTCCGGCCGCCGGACGGCTCGACGCGCGCCGGCGCGCCGTGCGCGGTCCCCTCGCTGAACTTGTAGAGCTCGTTGACGAGCTCCATCAGCGACGACACCGCCGTGTTGAGGTGCATGCGATCTTCGATGTCGGCCGTGACCCGGCGGATCGTGTCGTGCGTCTTGCGCCGCAGATCGCGCTCCGCCGGCGTGCAGTCGTCGCCGCACGCGGGGATGCCTTCCCCGCCGATCGTTTCGGCCCAGTGATCGACCATCCGCCACACGCGCACGAGAAAACGGAAGCTGCCGTCAAGGCCGGCGTCATTCCATTCGACTTCCTTCTCGGGCGGCGCCACGAACATCACGTACAGCCGCAGCGGATCCGCGCCGTACTTCTCGAGCATGTCGTCGGGATCGACGACGTTGCCTTTCGACTTGGACATGACGTGGCCGTCCTTGAGCACCATGCCCTGGGTCAGCAGGCGCGTGAACGGCTCGTCGAACTTCACCAGACCGACATCGCGCAGCACCCGGGTGAAGAACCGCGAATACAGCAGGTGCAGAATCGCGTGCTCCACGCCGCCGCTGTAGAAATCAACCGGCATCCAGTACGCCGCCTTGGCCGGATCGAAGGGCTGCTCTGTGTTCGTCGGATCGCAGAAACGGAGGTAGTACCACGACGAATCGACGAAGGTGTCCATCGTGTCGGTTTCGCGCCGCGCCGGGCCGCCGCACGTGGGACACGTCGTGTTCACGAACTCCGGCACCTGCGCCAGTGGCGAATCGCCGCGCCCGGTGAACGTCGTCACCTGGGGCAACGTGACCGGCAGTTGCTCGTACGGCACCGGGACGACGCCGTCCTTCTCGCAGTAGAGCACCGGGATCGGCGTGCCCCAGTAACGCTGGCGTGAGATGCCCCAGTCCTTCAAGCGATACTGGACCTCGCCCGTGCCGACGCCGCGGCTCTCGGCGTCCGCGATCATCTTCTTGACCACGGCCGGCGCTTCCTGCCCGGTGTACGGACCGGAATCCACGACGCGCCCGTAGTTGCTCGACGCTTCGGTCATGCTCTCCACCGATGCCGCCTCGTCGCTTGTCTGCACGGCGATGCGAATCGGGAGCTGGTACTTGCGGGCGAATTCGAAGTCGCGTTGATCGTGCGCGGGAACGGCCATGATCGCGCCGGTGCCGTACTCGGCCAGCACGAAGTTGGCCACCCAGATCGGGACGGCCTCACCGGTGAACGGATTGATCGCGGTGCGGCCGGTGTCGAAGCCTTCTTTGTCGATCGCGCCGGTGAGCCGCGCGCCGCGATCGAGCGCCCGGAACCTGGCGACGCGGTCGCGCATGGCCTTCGGATCGGCGCTCTCGTTCGCGAAGCGGTGGACGATGGCGTGCTCGGGCGCGAGCAGAACGAAGGTCGCACCGTAGATGGTATCGATGCGCGTCGTGAAGATCTCGATCGCGTCACCCGCCGCGGGCGTCCCGCCGCCCACCGGGACCACCGGAAACGTGATCCGCGCGCCTTCCGACCGCCCGATCCAGTTGCGCTGCATCAGGACGACTTTCTCGGGCCACGCCTCGAGCGTGTCGAGCCCTTTCAGCAGCTGGTCGGCGTACTCGGTGATGCGGAAGAACCACTGCTCCAGCTCGCGCGTGGCGACCGTCGTGCCGCACCGCCAGCACGCGCCTTCGACGACCTGCTCGTTGGCGAGGACCGTCAGGCAGCTCGGACACCAATTCACTGATGACCGGCGGCGGTACGCCAGGCCGCGCTCGAACATCTTCAGGAAGATCCACTGGTTGAACTTGTAGTACTCGGGCAGGCACGTGGCGAGCTCGCGCTCCCACGCGTAGCTGATGCCGAGGCGCTGCAGCTGCCCCTTCATGTGGGCGATGTTGTCGAGCGTGGACGTTTCGGGATGAATCCCGCTCTTGATCGCGGCGTTCTCCGCCGGGAGCCCGAACGCGTCCCAGCCGAATGGATGGAGCACGTTGAAGCCGCGCAGACGCTTCATCCGCGCCATCACGTCGCCGATGATGTAATTGCGCACGTGCCCCACGTGCGCGTGCCCCGAGGGATACGCGAACATCTCCAGGCAGTAATACTTCGGACGCGCGGGGTCCTCGGCGACCTCGAAGGCGCGTGCCGAGGCCCACTTCGCCTGCCACTTCTTATCTAACTGCTGCGGTTTGTAGTCGGCCATCTGGACGTGTTTGTATATTCTACCCTCACGTCAGCGGACTCTAAGGAGCGCCATGAAGACCGGGCGGCGGCGTGGCGTACGGCGAGGCCACGAATGAAATCACGCTGAGCTACAGCCGCCAGAACGGCGCGAGAGCCTCTTTCGTCGCGTTCGCCGCGGCGCGGCCGCGCGTCGCGCGATCCGGCCCGGAAGCCGGCCACGCGGCGGGCACGGCTGTGGCGGCCAGCACCTGCACCACCGCGTCGAGCGACTCGCCGAGCGCCTGGAGATCGTACCCGCCCTCGGTGACGATCGCGATGCCGCCGCCGCAACATTCTTCGGCGAGCGCCCGCAGTTCCGCTGTCATCGCGGCGAACGCCGCCGTCGTGAGTCGCATGCCGCCAAGCGGGTCACGTTCGTGCGCGTCGAAGCCGGCCGAGACGAGCACGAGATCCGGCTTGAATTGACGAACGACCGGCAGCACCACCTCGCCGAACACGACTCGATAATCCTCGTCGGTCGCGCCGGCCTCGAGCGGAAGATTCACCGTGAATCCCGCGCCGTCGCCCACGCCTATCTCGTCGGCAGCGCCCGTCCCTGGATAGTACGGAAACTGGTGCATCGACACATACATCACGTTCGGATCGCGCTCGAAGATGTGCTGCGTGCCGTTGCCGTGGTGCACGTCGTAGTCGACGATGGCGACGCGGTTTGCGCCGAGGGTGAGCGCGTGAGCGGCGGCGACCGCCACGTTGTTATAGAGGCAGAAGCCCATCGCGCGATTGCGCTCGGCATGATGCCCCGGCGGCCTCACGAGCGCAAGCACGGCGCAGCTCGCGGCGCCCATCGCGCGCTCGACGGCGTCGATGGCGGCGCCCGCGGCCAGCAGCGCGATCTCGTGCGACTCGGGCGACGTGTACGTATCGGGATCCAGGGCCACCGCGCGTCCGGTGGTCTCGGAAATGCGGCGCAGGTACTCCGCGTCATGCACGCGCGCGAGCTGCTCGCGCGTGGCGGCGCGCGGAGCGACGACTTCCCCGCCGCGCGCGCGCCAGCGCGCCGCGACCCCGTCCATCACGACCGCGCGCTGCGGACTCTCGGGATGGCCGGGCGGCGTCTGATGCTCGGCGAAATGGTCGGATGAAATCAGAATGAGCGCCACGATGGCGCATCATACCAACATCGCGGATGCGCGGCGCTGCAGCAGGTTCAGCGACGCTTCGAGATCTTTCCGCTTCTGCTCCTGCGCCGCCTCGTCGGCATCGGCCGGCACGTCAATCGCGGCGCCGACCGCGAGGGCGACGGTGGCGAACGGCTTGGGGATCTGCGTCCGATCCCAGCTGCTCATCGTCCAGTGAGCGCTCGCTTCGAGGTGAAACGGCAGCACGGGGTTGCCGGTCGCTTTCGCGAGCCACACCGCGCCCGGCTGCGCGACGCGCGACGGCCCGCGCGGGCCGTCGACGGTGAAGCCCGCGGGTTTGCCGGCCGCCAGGTCGCGCGTGAGCTGCAAGAGCGCACGGCGCCCGCCGCGCGAGGTCGAGCCGCGCGCGGTGCCGTACCCGAAGCGCTCGATGATCCCGGCGATCCACTCGCCGTCGAAGTTCTCGCTGGTGATGACGACAATCCCGCGGCGGCGGAAGAAGTAGGTCGCGGGCAGGATGCGGCCGTGCCAGAACGCCATGATCGGCTGGCGGCCGCCGGCCGTGATCGCGTCCAGGTGCTCGAGCCCTTCGGTGCGCCACGTGAGCGTCGATCCGAGGAGCGCCACGAAGCGATAACCGAGCGCCGCAATCAGCTTCGCCTGGATGCGCTTACTGCGAGAAGTGCGCCAGTCGGCCATCTGACTCGTGACTTGCGACTACATCTCGTCGTACTGCGGTCCGCCGCCGCCTTCGGGCGGGACCCAGGTGATCACTTGATACGGATCCATGATGTCGCACGTCTTGCAGTGGACGCAGTTGGACGCGTTGATCTGCAGCCGCTTGCCGGCACCCTCCGTCACAACCATTTCGTAGACGTTGGCCGGACAAAAGCGCTGGCAGGGGTTGCCGTACTCCGCGGTGCAGATCGTGTGGCAGACGTCGGTCTGCACCAACAGGTGGACCGGCTGATCCTCGTCGTGGCGCGTGCCCGAGTAGTGGACGTTGGTGAGCTTGTCGAACGTGAGCTGGCGATCCGGCTTGTTCGCGCCAGTCGCGCCGTCTGGCACCGCTCCGCCGCCGTAGTAATCGGCCAGCTTCTCCATCCGATCGGAACCGGGCTCGCTGTGCATCGGGCGCGGCCACCATCCGCCGGTGACGAGCGACAATCCGGAGAACGCCACGCCCGCCACCAGCCCGTGCCCGAACGCCTGATGCACGTTGCGCACGGGATACAGCTCGCGGCGAATCGGGCCGTCGTTGATCTTGGTTTCGAACTGTTGCAACCGCGCCGCGGACGTGTCGCCCGCGCGCACGGCGTCGAAGGCCGTCTCCGCGGCCTGCATCCCCGATCGCATCGCGAGGTGAATCCCCTTCAGCCGCATCGAATTCATGAAGCCCGCGGCGTCGCCGACAATCAGTGCGCCGTCCGCGTAGCAGCGCGGAATGGCGTACCAGCCGCCTTCGGGCAGCGCCTTGGCGCCGTAGCGCACCATCTGCCCGCCCTCGAGCAGTCCCTTCACCAGCGGATGCAGCTTGAAGTGGTTGAACGCCACGTGCGGATCGAACATCGGATCCTTGTAGTCGAGCCCGACGACGAATCCGACCGACAGCTTCCCCTCCGGCATCGCGTAGACGAAGCCGCCGCCGAATTCCTCGAACCGCAGCGGATAGCCCATCGTGTGGATGACGGTGCCCGGCGCCAGCCGATCGGCCGGCACGTCCCACAATTCCTTGAGGCCGACCGCAAACAGTTGCGGATGGCGCCCGTCAGCGAGCGGCAGCCGCCGCATGAGCTCCTTGGTGAGGTTGCCGCGGACGCCGTCGGCGAAGATAGTGACCTTCGCGCGAATGTCGACGCCCGGCTCGTAGGTCGGCTTGTGCTCGCCGTGCTTGCCGACGCCGCGATCGCCCGTACGGACGCCGATCACGCGGTCGCCGTCCATCAGCAGATCGGCGCCGGGAAACCCCGTGAACAGATCCACGCCTTCGGCTTCGACGAGCCCCGCCAGCCACGTGACGAACTTGTTGAGCGAGATGACGTAATTGCCGTGATTGGTGAGCGGCGGCGGGGTGAACGGAAACCTGATCTTGCCGCCGCGCGTCAGGAAATAGATCCGGTCGTCGTGCACCGGCGTCGCCAGCGGCGCACCCTTGGCCTCGAAATCCGGGATGAGATCGCGCAGCGTCGACGGATCGAGCACGGCGCCCGACAGCATGTGGGCGCCAACGTCGCGCGCCTTCTCGAGGACCGCGACCGACAACGGCTCGCCGCCGGCCGCCTTCTGTAATTGCGAGAGCCGCAGCGCCGCCGACAGCCCGGAGGGGCCGGCTCCGACGATCAGGACATCAACGTCGAGGGTTTCACGCTCAGGCATTCATTTCTTCAGCTCGGCGACGATCGCCGGAACGATCTCGAACAGATCGCCCGCAATGCCGTAGTCGGCCACCTCGAAGATCGGCGCGTCCGCATCCTTGTTGATCGCGACGATCGTCCGCGATCCTTTCATGCCGACGACGTGCTGGATAGCGCCGGAGATGCCGAGCGCGACGTACAGCTTCGGCGCGACCGTCTGGCCCGAGCTGCCGATCTGACGCTCCATCGGCAGCCATCCCGAGTCGCAGATCGGACGCGAAGCGGCCAGCTCGGCGCCGAGCGCGTCGGCGAGCTTCTGCGCCACCGGCAGATGCTCAGCCGCCTTGATCCCGCGGCCGACGGCGACGATCCGCTCGGCCTGTGAGAGATCGACCGCCTGCTTCGCCTCCTGAAACGGCGCTTCCGGCTTCTGGCGGATCGCTGACGCGTCGATCGTCACGGCGATCGAGCGTACCGGCGCCGGCGCCGCGCCGCGCGCGGCCTGGTCCGCGCGGAAGGCGCCGATCTGAAACGTCACGAAATGCGGGCCCGGCCCCTGCGGGACGACGTCGGCCGTCAGCTTGCCTTGAAACATCTGGCGCACAAACGCGCGTTCGCCCGTCGTCTTGACGCCGGTCGCGTCCGTGATGAGCGCGCGGTCGAGGCGCGCGGCGAGCTTCGGCGCGAAGTCACGCGTCTGGTAGGTGTGCGGCAGGAGCACCAGCGACGGCGCGAGCTGGTCGATGGCCTGCTGCAGCGCCGCGGTGTAGCCGTCCGGCGTGTACGGCTCCAGCGCGGCGTGCTCGACGTTCACGACCTCGCGCACATCGGCCGTCGCGAGCTCGTTCGCCACGGCGCCGGCGCCTGATCCGAGGACCACGATCGTGATCGGCTCGCCCGCGGCGATCTGCTGCGCCGCGGCGATTGTTTCCCAGGTCGCGCGATTGAGTGTGCCGGCTCGCTGTTCCGCGATGACAAGAATCATGTTTTTCTCTAGATCACCCGGGCGTCTTCGCGAAGGCGCCGCACGAGCTCTTTCGCCGCGTCGGAGGCCGAGCCGGCGATCATCTGCGTCTTCTTGCCCTTCTCCGGCACGTAGAGGCTGACGATCTTCTGTTTAGGCGCCGATGCTCCAGCAGGGAGCGGAGGCGCTTTACGGATTTCCTTCTTCTTCGCCGCCATGATGCCCTTCAGCGTCGCGTAGCGCAGCTGGTTGATGCCGCTCTGAATCGTCAGCACCGCCGGCAGCGGCATGGCGACCCATTGGAACCAGCCGCCTTCGAGCTCGCGCTTGACGCGCAAGGCCGCCTGCCCTGAGCCTGTCGAAGGGCCTTCGACCTGCACCTCCATGATGATCGTCGCGTGCGGCAAGCCGAGGCGCTCGGCGAGGATCACACCGGTTTGCGCGAAGCCCTGATCGTCGGACTGCAGTCCGGTGAGCACGAGATCGAACTGCTCTTCCTTCATCGCGGCGGCCAGCGCGCCGGCAATCACACCCGCATCAGCGCTCCCCAGCCCGTCATTCTCGATAGGCTCGACATGGATGGCGCGGTCGGCGCCGCGCGCGAGCGCTTCGCGAATCACCTGCGCGACGCGGGCGGGCCCGGCCGAGCAGACGACCACCTCGCCGCCGTGCTTCTCCTTGAGACGCAGCGCCTCTTCGAGCGCGTAGGCGTCCGGCTCGTTCATCTCGTAGCTGGCGTCCTGCTCGCGAATCCAGGTCTTGGCGTCGTTCAGGCGCGGCTGCCACTCGCGCGTGGGGACTTGCTTGATGCAGACGGCGATTTTCATGGGGGTTACGACGCTGGACGCAGAAACCGCAGAGTCAGACTCATACGTCAAACCTCTTGAACAGCAACGCCGCGTTGGTGCCGCCGAACCCGAACGAGTTCGACAGCGCGTACTCGATCGCGAGCGGCCGCTTGGTGTTCGGCACGTAGTCCAGATCGCATGCCTCGTCCGGGTGGTCGAGGTTGATCGTGGGCGGCACCACTTGATCGTGCACGGCGAGCACGGTGATGCCCGCTTCGAGGCCGCCGGCAGCGCCGAGCAGGTGCCCCGTCATCGACTTGGTCGAGGAAATCGCCAGCTTCTTCGCGTGCTCGCCGAAGCAGCGCGTGATGGCGATCGTCTCGACCTTGTCGCCGTGCGGGGTCGAGGTGCCGTGGGCGTTGATGTAGGAAATCTGGGCGGGCTGGATGCCCGCGCTCTCGAGCGCCGCGCCCATCACACGGAACGGACCGTCGCCGTCTTCCGACGGAGCGGTGATGTGGTACGCGTCGGCCGACATCCCGTAGCCGACCAGCTCGGCGTAGATCCGCGCTCCGCGGCTCCGCGCCATCTCATACTCTTCGAGAATCAGCACACCCGATCCTTCGCCGACAATGAAGCCGTCGCGGTCTTTGTCGAAGGGGCGACTCGCCCGTTCCGGCGCGTCGTTGCGGGTCGAGAGCGCGCGCATCGCGCCGAACCCGCCGATGCCCATCGGCGTGATGGCCGCCTCCGATCCGCCCGCGATCATGACGTCGGCGGCGCCGCGTTTGATGATCTCGAACGCATCGCCGATCGCGTGCGCCGACGCCGAACAGGCCGTGCAGGTCGCCGAGTTGGGTCCCTTGGCGCCGAAGCGGATCGACACCTGGCCGGCGGCGAGATTGATGATGGCGGAGGGGATGAAAAACGGCGAGATCTTGCGCGGGCCGCCTTCGAGGAGCGCCTTGTGCTCGCGTTCGATGGTGGTGAACCCGCCGATGCCCGAGGCAATGAAGACGCCGACGCGCGGCCCCAGCTGCGGCGTAATCGTCAGCTGCGCGTCGTCCACCGCGAACTGCGCCGCCGCGATCGCGTACTGGATGAAGATGTCCATCTTCTTGACATCTTTCTTCTCCACGAACTGCAGCGGGTCGAAGCCCTTGACCTCGCCCGCGATGCGGGTCGCGAACTGCGCCGCGTCGAACTTGGTGATCGTCCCGACGCCGCTCTGGCCGGCGCAGAGCGCCGCCCAGTTGGCTTCAGTGCCGATGCCGAGCGACGACACCAGGCCGATGCCTGTGACGACG
>Ga0208587_1001996_pt1 | contig 10589 bp, 12 predicted proteins | sample NGESurdeep092012_7_FD_184472 | JGI IMG/M metagenome (GOLD analysis project Ga0208587, IMG submission 184472) | Arctic peat soil microbial communities from Barrow, Alaska - NGEE Surface sample 210 deep-092012 (SPAdes) | ecosystem: Environmental > Terrestrial > Soil > Wetlands > Peat ...
GAACTACTAGCCAATCCACTAAGCCACCAAACAACGGTGGCAAGTGGCTGGTTATCCCGCGCAAACTGGAAACCAGTGTGTAGGAGCGGGCCATGCCCGCGATTAAGCGGATCGCGGGCCGCTTCGACAGGCTCAGGACAGGCACGCCCCGCTCCTACAAATTCAACCGCTTTTTCCGGGTTGAATAAATCCGCTGGATTCCCGTTTGCATGGGAATGACGGGTTAGCATGGGCTCACTGTGGATGCTGGTCGCCGGACTCCTGTTCGGCTGCATGGGGGTGTTCGTCAAACTCGGCGCGGCGTATTTTTCCCATATCGAGCTGGTGTTCTATCGCTCGTTCTTCGGATTGTTGCTGATCTATCTCATCATGCGTCAACAGCGCGTCAGCGTTGCCACACAATACTGGCGCAACCACCTGTGGCGCGGCATTTCCGGTTCGGTAGCCCTCGCGCTGTTCTTCTACTGCATCACTGTGCTGCCGCTCGCCACCGCCGTCACACTCAACTACACCGCGCCGCTGTTTCTCACCATCCTCACCATGCTGGTGTTCAAGGACAAGTTTCATCTGCCGCTGACCATCGCCATCGCACTGGGATTCGGCGGCGTGGTGCTGCTGTTGCACCCGGCCTTGCAACGCGATCAACTGCTGCCCGGTTTGCTCGGCCTGATTTCCGGTTTTCTCGCCGGCATCGCCTATCTCAACGTCAAACAACTCGGCATCATCGGCGAACCGGATACGCGCACCGTATTTTATTTCAGCCTGATCGCCACCATCGGCAGCGGCGTGTGGATGCTGTTCGACACGGTGCATACCATCACCCCGCAAGGCTTTGCCCTCCTGCTTGGGCTGGGCAGCACCGCCACCCTCGCGCAACTCGCGATGACGCGCGCCTACCGCGTCGGCAACACGCTGGTGGTCGGCAGCCTGGCATACAGCACCATCGTGTTCGCCAGCCTGTTCGGCATGTTACTGTGGAATGAAGTATTGCCGCTGAGCAGTTGGCTGGGCATGGCGTTCATCATCGCGGGTGGTGTGTTAAGCTTACGCCTGACACCCAAACACCCGTCTCCAAAAAAATAAGGGAGCAGAAAAATGATCACCATCGAACAAACCGCAAACCTCGTCAACGTCGCCGTCCTTGGGGAATTCACCATCGCCGACTTCAAGACATTCGAAGAACAATCCTTGTATAAATTGAAATCGGCCGGCGCGGTCAACCTGCTGTTCGACCTGCGCGCGATGGTCAGCTACACCATCGACGTGGCCTGGGAAGAGATCAAATTCTTCCGCCGCGAACACAACCACGACTTCAGCAAGATCGCCGTGGTCACCGACAACCAATGGCTCACCTGGCAGGCGTGGCTGTCGCGCATCTTCGTGGATGCGGATATACGCGTGTTTACCGATTACACGGAAGCGCGGGCTTGGGTTCAAGCCTAAAGACCTCCGGGCAACTACTCCGCTTGGTGATACTTCGTCGAAAAGCAGCTCAAAATCCTCATGTATCAACAAATACATTCCGGTTTTTCGCTCCTTTTCTCCTCGTCTGACCTGCGCTCGTCACGTTGCGCAGAGGTCTTGGTGTCTACTTAACACTAGCTCGCAATGAACCTCAATCCGCTAATTAACAACTTCGCAACGCGGTCATTTCGGGATACTGGTGACGGTGACTACATCGCTGCGCGTCTGGCCTACCGTGCCCAGCTAATCCCACAGTTCCTTTGGTCCAGCCTGCAAGCGATTGAGAAATACCTCAAGTGTGTGCTTGTACTGAATCGAATCCGCGCCCCTATGGGCCACAACTTAGCTGATATTCTTCAGGTCTTCGAGGTGAACAAGAAATTCGATCTAAAGCTCACAGAGGGAACACGAAAATTCCTTGTATACCTCGATACATATGGGCGACATCGCTACTACGAAACACCGTATTACACCAAGGGCTATGAACTCATTTCGTTAGATCGCGCCGTATGGGAAGTTCGTCGCTATGCGCGCGTTATGGATTACAGCATCAAGAACTCGAAGGGTGAAAACATTGAGCGACTTTCCCACGAGCTCGCGGTGAATGATTCGGCGGAGAATCGCCCTCCACATCGTTTCACCATCATCGGCGGGCGCCTAGAGTCAATCATTGCCAAACGAGACCATCCGAGCCGCGAACCACTGTTGTGGCAAAATGCATTCTTCGGCCTCAAGCCGCGTAAGAGCATCACGCTCCCAGGCCGGATGGAAGGTGGCAATTCGCCATTATCCCTGCATCCAGAAATACTCGATGAAGTACTCAAGTACGTCTTCTTGCCAAAGGATGTCGTGCGAGCTTACCGAGATGCTAACTAGCCCTTTGCTACAGCGGCAATCTAATAACCAGATTCAAAGTGAGCAACATCACTCATCCCAACAAAAAACCCGCCTAGGCGGGTTTTTCTTTGCACTACGAAGCCATCCTGAATTACTTCAGCTTGGTTTCCTTGTACATGACATGCTTGCGTGCCTTGGGATCGTATTTCTTCATTTCGAGCTTTTCAGGCGTGGTGCGCTTGTTCTTGGTCGTGGTGTAGAAATGACCGGTACCGGCACTTGATTCGAGTTTGATTTTTTCGCGAGCCATTTTCTATCTCCTTAAACGTTTACGCCGCGGGCGCGTACTTCAACCAGCACCGCGTCGATACCATTCTTGTCGATGGTGCGCAGCGCCGCATTGGTCAGGCGCAGGCTGACCCAGCGGTTCTCGCTCTCGACCCAGAAGCGGCGGCGTTGCAGATTCGGCAAAAAACGACGCTTGGTTTTGTTGTTTGCGTGGGAAATTTTGTTTCCCGTCATCGGGGCTTTTCCCGTCACTTGACATACACGTGCCATAGCTCTACTCCAACCAATTTCAAAAGAGCGCGGATTCTACCGAAGGAATCGGGAATGTTCAACCTGAATTTTGGGGTGGACCGTCAAACTCCCCTCAGCCAGGACCTTAACCAAACTGAAACATTCACAGTTTAAGCTGCCGCGCTTGCCCATCCATAGGGTAATTCTTCAGGATTAAACATGGAAAGTCCATACAAAGGCAAGACCGGTTTGAAGCGCGTTTGGAGCGCATTGTTTTACTCACTGGCCGGATTGCGCGCAGCGATCCGCCATGAGGATGCCTTCCGCCAGGAAGTGCTGCTGGCAGGCATACTCATCCCGACTGCGCTGTTTTTGCCCGTCAGTGCGATCGGCAAGGCACTGATGATCGCCAGCGTGTTGCTGGTGCTGATAGTCGAATTGCTCAACTCCGCAGTGGAGGCCGCCGTGGATCACACTTCATTGGATCATCACCAGCTCGCCAAACGCGCCAAGGACATCGGCAGTGCGGCGGTGTTGATAAGTTTGCTGAACGTCGTTTCGGTTTGGCTGCTGATCCTGCTCAATTAACCTGTCAACCTAATAAAAGCAGTTGAATCTTGTCCGAAAAACTTTTGATGGAACCACTGATATGACTACTAGCCATCTGACTAACCCAGCAAAGGACGCTGGTCAAGTCATTGGTTATAGCCATTCCACTAGGCTGTCAAAGAACAACAGCCAAGTGGCTGGTTATGGCCGGGCACCCATAGGAGCGGGGCGTGCCTGTCCTGAGCTTGTCGAAGCGGCCCGCGACCATGTGCTTGCGGTCGCGGGCACGAAAAACATTTATTCGGGCACCCGCATGGCCCGCTCCTACAGAACGACGCTGTGTTCTCTGTGGCTTAATTTTCTTTCTTTTGCAGATTTACACACGCTGTCACGAAACCCTCATAAAACCTTCATCAAACTTTCTTGTTCGGATGAGAAAGTGCGTGCCATGAATATCCAAAACAAAGGGAAAGACATGGCAAATCGTATGTTGCGTATCGCTGTTGTGACCGAGACTTACCCGCCGGAAATCAACGGTGTGGCGATGACCATCACCCGTATGGTGGAAGGCCTGCGCCGACGCCATGTGGTTGAACTGATACGTCCGCGCCAGAATCAGCAGGACAGCGCAAAAAACGAACTCACCTTGCAGGAAGTGTTGGTGCGTGGCTTCCCCATCCCCCGCTACCAGGGTTTGAAACTGGGCCTGCCGGCCAAACGACAGTTAATCAAACTCTGGACCAGGCAGCGTCCCGATGTGGTTCACCTGGTCACCGAGGGTCCGCTGGGATCGTCTGCTTTGGCCGCCGCACGCAAACTTGGCATCCCGGTCAGCAGTGATTTCCATACCAATTTCCACAGCTACAGCCGGCATTACGGTTTCGGCTGGCTGCAAAAGACCGTTGCCGGCTATCTGCGCAAATTGCATAACCGCACCGATACCACGCTGGTTCCTACAAAGGAGTTGCGCGACACGCTTGCGCAAGAGGGTTATCAAAACCTGCAGATCGTCGGACGCGGGGTGGACACCGCATTGTTCCATCCGGACAAGCGCAGTGAAGAATTGCGTTCGCAATGGGGTGTTGCCGCCGACGAGTTGGCGGTTATCTACGTGGGACGCATCTCGGCAGAAAAGAATATGCCGCTGGTGCTGCGCACCTTCAAGGCCATGCAAATCGTCAATCCGAAACTGAAGCTGGTATTGGTCGGCGATGGCCCCGTGCGCGCGGAGATGCAACGGCAAAATCCCGAATATATTTTTGCCGGGATGAGAACCGGCGAAGACCTTGCAGCGCATTACGCGTCGGGGGATATCTTCCTGTTCCCGAGCATGACCGAAACCTACGGCAACGTGACGGTGGAAGCGATGGCCAGCGGGCTCGCCGTCGTGGCCTACCGTTATGCGGCAGCAGCCGAACATATCACACATGAGATGAACGGTTTGCACGCCGAGTTCGGCAATGAAGAAGAATTCATCGTTCTGGCATGCAAACTGGCCATCGATGTGTCTCGCGTCCACAAAATGCGCGAAAAAGCGCACCAGACCATGCAGAAATTCGATTGGGAAAACATCGTGGATGAATTCGAGCAAGCCCTTGCGCAACTAGCCGTCAAACCGGAGGTGCACCATGTCACACCGAATCTACAACCTGCAACGGATCCAAACCTGGGATGAAGCATGGTGTTTGCGCTTCAACCGCGCAAGCATCAGCCCTGCGATACGCCAGGCGTTCCGCCTGATCAGCCGGCTGGGCGACGGTATCTTCTGGTACTGCCTGATGTTGTGGCTGCTGGTGGAATATCAGGCTGCCGCGCTATTGCCGGTGTTTCACATGGTTGCAGCCGGACTGGTTTGCACAGTCCTGTACAAATGGTTGAAACGAAAGACACATAGAGCGCGCCCGTTCAACAAGAATCAGGGTATCAGCTGCGGTATCGCCCCGCTGGATCAGTTCAGCTTTCCTTCCGGCCACACGCTGCATGCCGTGGCCTTCAGCGTCGTGGCATTGGCCTACTATCCGGCTCTCGCCTGGCTGCTGCTGCCGTTCACCGCACTGGTGGCCGTTTCGCGTTTGGTGCTTGGGTTGCACTATCCGAGCGATGTGCTGGCAGGAATAGTAATAGGCGCAACGATCTCGGGCCTGTCTTTAATCCAAATAATCCATTAGCCTCGTCATTCCCGCGCAGACGAGAATCCAGCGAACAAACACCCCGCGAATAACCAGCGACTTTGCTGACGTTTTTTGCCAGCTTATAACCAGCCACTTGGTCGGTGTTGTTTGCCGACCTAGTGGAATGGCTAGTAGTTCCACCAGTCGAATGGCTAATTGATTCATCAGCGGACAAGACTTCGGTTGTGTCCCGCTACGCGGGAGATTATTCAAACAACCGGATTCCCGCCTGCGCGGGAATGACGCGTTTTAGAGTTAATAGATAATCTCGGTTTAAGCTTCTGACTGTTCGGTTTCTAAAAACAAATCTAACGGCAACGGCAAGCGATGGTTGATCTGCCGCAGCGAGTGCGACCTCACGCGATCATGCGCCAGATGCGGCAGCGGTGGTTCGGCATGCCAGACTGGGTTGCGGCCTTCAATCACCCGGTTGATCTGAACCAGACGGCGCGAGGTCTCGCGCAAGTAGTAATTGAAGCGGCGTTTCAGATTGCGGTCCAGCACCTTGCCGGTGTGGTATAGCCCTTCCGCCAAACGACTGCCGCGCAACACGGCATCGCCGTGTGCCAACAGCATGATCGCGCGCCGGGCTTTTACCGGATCACATTGAAAGTGCGATGCGGCGAAATTCGCCAGCACATCCTGATTCTGCTTGAGCAGATTGGCAGGCGAGCTGAACACATGATTCTTGACATGCGCATCCATCGCCCATTCGCTGGACGCATGCGTCAGCATCGGTATATTCACCCATAATTTTTCATGTACCGGCACGAAGTGATTGTGCGCAATGATGTCCACCAGCAAGTGACTGGCGAATCCCAGCGCGATGGCCCGTTCTTCATCACAGGATGACTGCTCCAGTAATTTCCTGGCGGTTTCCCACTGGTGCGTTTGTTTGAAATCATGCGTTCCGGCATGCTGCCCGGTAAGGGATAGATCCGGCAGGCAGGCGCCTGCCATCACCCAACCCGGAAACGCACACACGGCACGACGAAACCGTGTGTCGGCAAGCGGTATGGCCCACACCAGTTGCTGGGCAAAATAAACATGTGTATACAAACCCCATGCCAGCGCATCGCTGCTGTAAAGCAACAGCGGGATGAGCCACGCCAGATGCCGGAATTTGTTCATACCCTCGCACCCTACTCGGCGAATGCGAAGAATCCATGAAGGTTGTGTTGCAGAATAGTGAAATCCTGGAACGGCTCGCACCCCGTGGCCCGTGGTTTCAAATACTGCAATCAATCTGTAACGCTGCCTTAACCCAACTGAAACATTCGGTAATTATCCTGCTATACCCTGCTACTCATAGGATACTTACGGTGAAAACACTCCAGGACATACTCAAACAGCGCGACCTCTCCGCGCTTTTCCAGCCGGTCGTGGATTTTTCCAGCGGCACGATCTTTGGTTTTGAGGGGCTGATACGCGGTCCTGCCAATAACCCGCTGCATTCACCGATCAACCTGTTCGGCGCTGCCAAGCAACAGGGGCTTTCACTGGAAATCGAGATGTTGTGCCGCCAGATCATACTGGAGTCATTTGCCGCCCAAAATCTGCCCGGCCAATTATTCCTGAATGTCAGCCCGGAAACCTTGACAGATCCCAGCTTCAAAAACGGGCAAACGCTGGCCTACCTTGAAAATCTCTGCATAAACCCGAAACGGGTCATCATCGAGATCACCGAGAATCAGCCCACCTTCGATTTTGAGGGCATGCGCAAGGCGCTGTTGCACTACCGCAGCATGGGATTCCAGATCGCGATAGATGATCTGGGCGAAGGCTTTTCGAGTTTGCGTTTGTGGTCCGAATTGCGCCCTGAATTTGTGAAAGTGGACATGCATTTCGTGCAGGGCGTAAATGCCGACCCGCTCAAACAACAATTCCTGAGATCGATACAAAGCATCGCACTCAGCTCGGGCACAAAAGTGATCGCGGAAGGCATAGAAACGGCCGCTGAATTCAAAACCATACGCGATATCGGAATCGCCTGTGGGCAAGGATATTTCATCGCCCGCCCGACTCATGTTCCGCCATTGAACCTGTCCGCGGAGGTCGGCTGTTTGATCAACTCGATACACCCTGCTGAACAACCCTACAGCAACTCCCGCAGCGTCACGGTGGAAACAATCTTGCGTTATGTCGAGCCGGTACAACCGGAAACAGAGATCGAGAAAATATTCGCCGACTTTACCGAACATAAAAACTTGCGGGCCATACCTGTTGTCAAAAATGGGCGTCCGGTTGGCTTGATCAACCGCTATGAATTCGTTGACAACCTCGCCCAGCCTTACCGCCGCGAACTGCTCGGCAAAAAACCTTGCACAGACATGATGAATGCGGCGCCATTGCTGGTGGAGAAATCCACCCCCATCCATGAGTTGAGCGGGTTTTTGAGTGAATCCGAAATTCGGCATTTTGCCGACGGCTTCATCATCACCGAGCAAGGCCGCTACATCGGGATCGGCTCGGGACAGGACCTGCTGCGCGAGATCACCAAAGCCCAGCTCGAAACCGCGCGCTATGCCAACCCGCTGACATTATTGCCCGGCAATGTCCCCATCAATGAGCACATCGAGTATTTGCTTCAATCCGGGAAATCATTCGCCGTCTGTTATGGCGACCTCGACAATTTCAAGCCCTTCAACGATGTGTGCGGTTATCGCAAAGGTGATGAGTTGATCCAATTCACCGCCAGACTGCTCGGCGATGTCTGCGATCCAGTGCATGACTTTATCGGCCATATCGGCGGTGACGATTTTATCCTTGTACTGCAAAGCAAAGATTGGGAGCAACGTTGCCATCGGGCACTCTTCGCCTTTGCGCGCACTTCCGCAGCGCTGTTCGACAAAGATCATCGCTCGATCGGCGGCTATCTGTCCGGGGACAGGCAAGGACGCATCGTCCACCACCCGCTGCCCACGCTATCGATCGGTGTGGCCTGGGTTATTCCGGAATTGTTCGGTTCACACCATGAAGTGGCGGAAGCCGCCACTGCTGCCAAAAAAATGGCCAAGGAAAAACCCGGCAACAGCCTGTTCATCGAGCGTCGCCGCCTGCAATTGCAGGCGGCGACTGGAGAGCAATACCAGGGTGCGGAGGCTCATTATGGATAAGCGCTCGCCAGATGTGCCAAAGAATAGCGATACGCCAGCAAATAACGATATTCCAGCAAATAATCTGGTCAGCGTGTTCCGGGGCAGCCGCCTTGCACTGCACCTTCTTTTCGGAATGTTGCTGGCAGTCATTTACCCGCATCTGAATCAAACCAGGCAACGCCGCATCCTGAAAACCTGGAGCAGGCAGCTGCTGACCATCCTCAACATCGGCATCCAGATCGAGGGGCAACAGCCCGCGCGCGGCGAAGGCGGATGTTTGATAGTCGCAAACCATGTCTCATGGCTGGATATCTACGTGCTGAATGCGATCCATCCAGCGCAATTCATCGCCAAATCGGAAGTGCGCGATTGGCCCCTCATCGGCTGGCTCAGCCGGCGCATCGGCACTATTTTCATCGAACGTGCCCTGCGCCGGAATGCGTCGCTGATCAGCCGGCGTGTCAGCCTCTTGCTCAAACAGGGTGCGTGTGTCGGACTTTTCCCGGAAGGTACGACAACTGACGGCAAACACGTCGGTCACTTTCACTCGGCACTCATCCAACCGGCCATTGATGCAGGCGTAAAGGTGTGTCCTATGGCGCTGCGCTACCAGGACGAAGAGGGGCAGACAAGCTCCGCTGCCGCCTTCATTGGCGACACTACTCTGGTGCAGTCGATCTGGAGGATTCTGCGCTGCCCGCATCTCAACGCATTAGTGGTGTTCACCCCGGCGCTGCTGGCCGCAGGCGAGAATCGTCGCGTGCTGGCACGCACTGCACAAGCAGCCATTGCACAGGGGCTGCAAAATGTCGGCACTACCCGGCAAGCAGTCGAGCAGCGGGCAACCTCTGCCTTTCCGCAAACCATGCTGTCATCACAGTCGGTTTATGCCTTGCTTGTCGATCCGATGTTGCATCATCTCCGCAAGTAGAGAATTCACACATCCTTCATATTCCCGTCATCGCTCTGCAACATGATTTCCCTAATCTGTGTGCATATTCAACCAATCCACAGGAGATGCAATGCTGGAACTCAACCGACAAACGCAACCCGCCGCCCAGCGGCACTTGACAACCTCCATCGCGCATAGCGATACGGAAATAATGGAGGCTCAGCGCCTGCGCTATAAAGTATTCGCCGAAGAGATGGGCGCAAATCTGCCCAGCGCGAAAGAAGGAATCGACCGCGATATTTTCGACAAATACTGCGAGCACTTATTGGTGCGTGAGAGCATAGAGAATAAAGTCGTGGGAACGTATCGCATCCTTTCACCCGATCAGGCAGAAAAGATCGGCGGCTATTATTCCCAGACCGAATTCGATATGACCCGACTGCTGCATCTCAGCGACCGGATGGTGGAAGTCGGGCGTTCCTGCGTGCATTGGGATTATCGCGATGGCGCGACAATCACCCAATTGTGGAGCGGTCTGGCCCAATACATGCAGCAACACCGCCATGAATATCTGATCGGCTGCGCCAGCATCAGCATGGCGGACGGTGGCCATGTTGCGGCAAGCATCTATCGCAAATTACACCGGCTATATTCCGCACCTGCCGAATACAGCGTGTTCCCGCGTTGTCCTCTGCCGCTGGACGCACTGAATCAATACCTCGATGCGCCGATTCCGCCGTTGCTAAAAGGTTATTTGCGACTGGGTGCGTATATATGCGGCGAACCGGCCTGGGATCCGGAATTCAACACCGCCGATCTGTTCATCCTGTTGCCGATGTCGCGCATGAGCAGCCGCTATGCCAAACACTTTCTCAAAACGTAACTTTCCGAGTGATTTGACGTAGCGAGGCAGGGAGGGGTGAGGGCTTTTTCGCTGCTATGTAATGCAAATCCTGACGGGTCTCTTTCGAGACCCGTTTACCAGATTTGCGCGAAAAGCTCCGTCCTTTAGGTCGGAGAGGGATAGCGCGGATACCTCAGGTATCCTGGGGTGATTTC
>Ga0208587_1001997_pt1 | contig 10589 bp, 9 predicted proteins | sample NGESurdeep092012_7_FD_184472 | JGI IMG/M metagenome (GOLD analysis project Ga0208587, IMG submission 184472) | Arctic peat soil microbial communities from Barrow, Alaska - NGEE Surface sample 210 deep-092012 (SPAdes) | ecosystem: Environmental > Terrestrial > Soil > Wetlands > Peat ...
GACGGTCGAGATGAGATCGCGATACTTCGCCGCCAGCTCATACTGTTGGCGCTCGGCCGCGGCAGCCATACGCTGCTGCAAGGAGCGGGAGAGATCGGCACCCCGTCCTTCCAGGAACATCCTCACGTCGTGTACGGCTTCGGCGTAGCGCTCAGGCGTGGTGAGGCCCTCCACGCACGGCCCCAGGCAGCGCCCAATGTAGTACTGCAAGCATGGCCGGGGATAGTAGCGATTCAGGTCTAGCTTGCAAGAGGGAATCAGAAAGTGCCGGTGGATGAGATCAACAATCCGGTAGGCCAGGCTGGTGGGAAAGTACGGTCCGAAGTAGAGCGATCCGTCGCGGCGCAAACGGCGCGTCGGGTAAACCCGCGGATAGCGTTCGCCGATCGTGAGTTTGATATATGGGTAAGTCTTGTCGTCTCGCAGAAGGATGTTGTAGCGCGGCTTCTTCTGCTTGATCAGGTTGTTCTCGAGCGCCAGCGCTTCCTTCTCGTTGTCCACGACGATGTAGTCGAGATCGACGGCATCGCGCAGCAGCGATCCGGTCTTGGCGTTGTCCGCGGCGCCTTCCAGAAAATAGGAACGTACGCGCGCGCGCAGGCTGTTGGCCTTGCCCACGTAGATGATTTCGCCTTCGGCGTTCTTGTAGAGATACACCCCGGGCGAGGCAGGCAAGGTCCGAATTTTCTGGTGAAGGTCCATTCGCCAAAGGTTCGTAGCGTAAGAACGCTGCTTTCAAGCGAGTCTATTCATCTGTTTCGCTAGTCGACAGCGACCTTTGAAGGGGCACGGCTTCAGGCGTGCCGTTACGTGTGCGTAGAGAGTTGGGCTTCAGCCCCTGAGGAAAGTCGCACTTCATTTGAACCCCGAAGTCCCTCAGTGGCTAAAGCCATCATAATGGCGGCAGCTTACGGCGCGGCTGAAGCCGTGCCCCTTCAAAGCGTGAAATGCTCATGAATAATCCACGTGAATCAGCGATTTCAGTCCCTCGGGCGTTTCGGCTGTGGTGGACTAAGCCATGCCCACCGCGCGAAAACAGGGCAACATAGGCACACAGATCAGATCCCCCTGCAAAGCGGCTCCACTTGGTAAAAATTCTACTCCTCGCGTCAGGATTATCCGGCGAGGGTCGGCGGCTATAAATCAGCAGCTCACGACCGCTGCCAACCCATTGAAACTAAAAGGCCTCATCTCTCAGTCGCGGCTTCGGGTAATGGCAGCATGGTTGCACATTTATTCCTCAGGGGCGGCTAGGCTCAAATGCCGCTGCCAAAGGTTTGCAAGGAGCTCATCCATGAATCGATTTACCCTCGTCGCAGCGCTGGTGGCCGGCAGCCTGCCGTTTACCGTCGGCTGCGCCACCAAGAACTATGTTCGTAACGAAGTAACCCCGACGATAAACAAGGTCAATAAATTAGATGATCTGACCGCGAAAAATACTCACGACATCAGGGACACCGACGCGCGCTCCCAACAGGGCATTCAGCAGGCGCAGTCCGCGGCGACGGCCGCTGACCAGAAGGCCCTGGCTGCAGGTCAGGCTGCCGACCAGGCCAATCAGAACGCGAGTCAGGCCTCGCATCGCGTGACCAGCCTGGCGGGTACGGTTGCGAATCTCGACAACTACAAGCCGGTCAACGACACCACGATTTTGTTCGGCTTCAACAAGGCCGATCTTACGCGCAAGGACAAGCAGGCACTCGACGAGTTCGCTGAGCAGTTCGGCAACCAGAAGCACTACATCGTGCAGGTTGAAGGCTACACCGATTCGACCGGACCGGCCGACTATAACTACCAGCTCAGCCAGCACCGCGCCGACGCCGTCATCCAGTATCTCGCCCAGAAATATAGTGTTCCAGCCTACAAGATTTACCTGATTGGTCTGGGCAAGGACAATCCCGTGGCCAAGAACACCAGCGCCGCCGGACGGGCCAAGAACCGTCGCGTGGATGTGACCCTGATGACGAACAACGCGACCGAGTCAGCTTCGTCCTCGCCGCCGAGTTCCTCGGGGCAGACGCAACCGCAGTAATGACCGAGGATGAGGCGCGGCCGAGGGGGATCGACCGCGCGCTCAAAGTTCTCCTTGTGGGAGTCGGTGGACGAGGCGCCCATCCCGCGAAGGCCGTCTTTATGGTGGACGGCCTTTCTTAATTTCTCCCTCTTGCAACCTCAATCGCCCTCCGGGCCCACCCCGCTCGGGGAGTGAGGACCTACACCAATGAGCAAAGCCAATTTGTTCTGCAACCGAAGCCAGACATAACCCACGAATCTTTGGGCCCACCGATTGTTGTTGCCGGCGTGCTATTGACAAGCCTGCCGCCCCGTTCGACCATGCCTCTGTATTGCGGAGCGCCCCTTGAACTGGCTGAACGCCTGCTTCGATTTCGATGGTCACCGCACCTCGTTGGGACGCGAGGTGGTCGCCGGGCTGACGACGTTCACCACGATGTCCTACATTGTGGTAGTCAATCCCGCCATTCTCTCCATGGCTGGAATTCCGGCAGGGCCATCGTTTGTGGCGACAGTGCTGGTGGCTGCGTTCGGCTGCTACCTGATGGCGTTTTACGCCAACCGTCCTTTCGCCATAGCGCCTTACATGGGAGAAAATGCGTTCATAGCCTTCACGGTTTGCAAGCTCCTGGGTTTTCGCTGGCAGACGGCTCTGGCGGCGATCTTCATCGCGGGAGTGCTGTTTATCCTGATGACTATCCTGCGCCTGCGGCAGTGGGTAGTGGAAGGCGTGCCTACGTCGCTGCGCTACAGCTTTGCGGTGGGCATCGGGCTGTTTCTCACCTTCATCGGGCTGAACCAGACCGGTTTGGTCACCCTCGGCGTCCCCGGTGCACCGGTGCAGGCCGGGCATCTGACCTCGCATCCTGCGCTGGTAGCCATGTTCGGCTTCGTGTTGATTGCCATCCTGGTGATCCGAAAAGTTCCGGGAGCGATCCTGCTGGGCATTGTCATCACCGCGGTTGTGGCCTTCGTTGCCCAAACGGCGCCGCCGCCACACGGCCTGGTCAGCATACCGCCGAGTATCGCTCCCATTGTGTGGCAACTTGATCTGCGCGGCGCGTTCACCTGGCGAGCGTTTCCCGTGACGCTCACCATCTTCATCATGGCCTTTGTAGACACCATGGGCACCTTGATCGGGCTTTCCGCACGCGCTGGTTTCCTCGACGAGAACGGACAACTGCCGCACATCGAGCGCCCAATGCTGGTGGATGCAATCGCAACCAGCCTCGCTCCCGTCCTGGGCACCACCACCGCCGGCGCTTACGTCGAGTCGGCCACCGGAATCGAGGCGGGTGGGCGCACCGGGTTTACCGTCTTCGTTACCGGCACTTGTTTCCTGCTGACGCTCTTCTTCTCGCCGTTTGTAGCAGCCATTCCGCCGCAAGCCTATGGACCTGCACTAATCATCGTTGGCCTGTTCATGCTTGCGCCAATAACGCGCGTCGATTTCGCCGACTACACCGAATCCATCCCCGCGTTTGCGGTGGTTTCCCTGATGGCATTCACCTTCAACATCGCCATTGGAATCTGCGCGGGTTTCGTGCTTTATCCCATTTGCAAGTTGGTTGCTGGAAGGGCGAGCCAACTGAAGCCCGGGCTCTGGGTATTGACCGCCCTCTCGCTGCTGTTCTTCATCTTTTACCCCTACAGCTAATCCAGGTCTTATGATGGTCTGAGTGTAAAGAATTTAAGCAATAAGGAGAAACCTTTGGCCAAGTTTTCTGTCGTTGACAACCTGTTGAAACAAGTTGAGATTCCGCGGGATGGAACCCTGAGCCGCACGATTCATCGCGATGACTATGTGAAAATTGTCCTCTTCGGCTTTGCTGGCGGACAGGAACTGTCGCAGCATACGGCCGCGGTGCCAGCCATCATCGAGATTCTTCAAGGTGACGCCCGCGTGACCCTTGACGGCGAGGAGAAAGAGCTTTCTGCCGGTTCGTGGGTGTACATGGAGGCGAAACTTTCCCATGCCGTCTACGCGCGGACGGACGTGGTGATGCTGCTGACCATGCTGACCGGAGCAGCGTCGAAATAGCACTTCGCGGACCTCGAGCGGACGAAAGCGAAAGTATCTCGCCGTTAGTTCCTTTCGTATTGTCCACTCGCCCGAGCGGTACAGTTCCCCGTGCTATCTTTGCGGCTGGATGCTCGGGCCGCGACCGCTGCATCGGGTCACCCCACTGGAACGCCCGTGCCCAACACCACGCAACCTGATTTCGTAATGCCGCCTTCGAACGTGCAGTTTCGCGATTCGGAAGCGGCCCGGCGAAACCTCGCCCACATTCGCCAACTGGTGCCCGCGGGAGTTCAGGAGGCACTCGCGGCTTTGCTTCCGAGCTCGCCAAATCCCGATGCGGCGGTGAATCAGTTTGAACGGTTGGCCGAATCGGCTTCGCCGGATCTGTTGCGCCTGCTGGAGAAGCATCAGTTTTTGATTCACTATGCTGTTGTGGTGTTCGCCGTTAGCTCCTGGCTGGGCGAGACGCTGATCCACAACAGCGACCTGTTTCAGGGCTTTGTCCGCGACAGGAGCCTGGATCGCACCCATTCGCGCGAAGAATTTCAGGAGAGCTTCGCCCGGATGCGCTCGCGCTCATTTGAAACCGATACGGCGGTACTGCTGGCACGTTTCAAGAAGCGTGAGTATGTGCGCATCATGTTGCGCGATGCAATTGGGGTGGCAAGCCTGGCTGAAACCACCGCCGAAATTTCCGCTCTCTCGGATGTGTTGATCGAAGAAGCTCTGCGCGAAGTTCATTCCCACCTGCAGCACCGCTACGGCTCGCCGCAACAGCTTGACCCCGAAGGTCGCGTGACCGATTCGCGCTTTGCGGTACTGTCTCTGGGCAAGCTCGGCGGCAACGAACTGAACTACAGTTCCGACATTGACCTGCTGTATCTCTACGACGGCGGTGTGGAACCGCCGCGAGCGGAGATTCCCAGCCGGGAATACTTCATCCGGCTGGCACAGCAAACCACGGAACTGCTCTCCCGCCACACTCGTGAGGGACCGGTCTTTCGCATCGATCTGCGCTTGCGTCCACAGGGCAACGAAGGCGAGCCCGCGGTCCCGCTGCCCCATGCGATCCATTATTACTCGCACGTGGCCCATGATTGGGAGTTGCAGGCCATGATCAAGGTGCGCCATTCCGCGGGCGATGTGGGGCTGGCGCGGGAGTTTGTGCGCCGGGTACAACCGTTCGTTTATCGTCCCGAACTGAACTTCCTTGCCATCAAGACGGCGCTCGCCTCGCGCGAGAAAATCGGAAGCCACCGCCGCCAGCGCCTGCTGAAGCAGACGGGCCAGGGCAGCATCGATGTGAAGCTCGACCGTGGTGGCATTCGCGATATTGAATTCCTAGTGCAATGCTTACAGCGGGTCTATGGCGGAAGCGAATCGTGGCTGCGTTCGCGGGGTACGATGTTTGCGCTGCAGAAGCTATACGACAAGGAACACATCGGCAGCAAAGACTTCCACAACCTCACCAACGCTTACGAGTTCCTGCGCAACCTGGAGCACCGCCTGCAACTGCGCCAGGGCCAGCAGACGCATCGCCTGCCCGAATCGTGCTGGGAGCTGCAAGCGCTGGCGCGAAGCCTCGCGCGGGAAGGAACGGCGGCTCCAACTCCCGAAGAGTTTCTGGCTCATGTGCAAAGGCGCATGTCGGCGGTGGCGGAGATTTATCGACGAGTCATCTATCAGGAGCAAAGCCAGGACCTCCACGCGCCTGAATTTCAGTTGCGTCCGAAGATTGCCGCGACCCCTGAAAATTCCTACAGCCAGATGATGCAGCGGCTGGCAGTCGATTCTCCGCGCCTACGGGAAATAGCCAGTACCGCCGAGTTGTCGCAACATGCACGGCGCAACCTCGATCGCTTTCTCAGCTCAGCCGGAACAACCTCGGAGCGTTATGGCGCGGTGCTGCGCTCGCCCGAAGCGGTGGGCCGGGCGCTCACCATTTTTGAGTTCAGCGAGTATCTCACTGATATCCTGGTCCGTCACCCGGCAGAGGTCTCGCTGCTGTCGCAGGTTGAAGAGCAGTCAACTTCCGGCGAGGCAGAATTGTTCGACAAAGCTTCGCCACGCGAGAGTGTTGCACCCGATCCGGTTTTTGCCTACCTGGCTCAGGAAAAGGTCGATCGCTCCGAAGCCAACGCGATCTTGCGACGGCATTACCGCCGCCGCGTGTTCCTCTCGGGTGCCCGCGATCTGTTCCAGTTGCGCGAAGTCTTCGAGTCGCTAAGCGAAAACACAGCCGCGGCTGAGGCTGCGATCCAGGCCGCCTTGGCCATCGCTGGCACCCCCGCCGGATTCGCGGTCATGGGGCTGGGGAGGTTGGGGGCTCGCGAATTCGATCTCCTGTCGGACGCGGATGTCCTGTTTGTTTGCGACGAAGGCTGCGCTCAGGAGGAGATGCGCCGAGTTGCGGCGCAGATGATGGATGCACTGACGGCATACATCCTCGATGGCACCGTGTTTCCGGTGGACGCTCGCCTGCGCCCCCACGGCCGCGAAGGCGAGTTGATCGTCACCCCAACCCAGTTGTCGGCATACTTCCAAGACGAGGCCAAGCCCTGGGAAGCGTTAACCTATCTCAAGTTGCGCCATGTCGCGGGCAATCGTGAGGTCGGCGCCCGCGCGTTAGAGGCAGTTCGTAAGGGAATTGCAGAGATCGCGACTCGGCCTGATTTCGATTCAGAATTGAAGGACGTTCGCATCCGGCTGGAGCGGAGTGAGACCACCGCGAATTTCAAGACCGGCCCGGGCGGAATCTATGACCTCGACTACCTGGCCGGTTCGCTACAGGTGCGGCATCAACTCTGGTTTGCCGGAAATCTGCGGGAACGGCTGAATCTCCTGCATGAGCATGGGTTGCTGGAAGCCGACGAATATGACCAACTCGTACAGAGCGCGCTGTTTCTGCGTACTCTCGAGCATCTGGTGCGCCTGGTGACCGGACGAGCGCGCAAAGGGCTGCCGGTCGCCGAGCACCCCCATCGGGCCCTCCAGAAGCTGCTGTGGAGGGTACTGCGCGCCGACGACAGCTTCGATCCCGAGATGCGGCTGTCCGAGGTCCTGCGGCAGACCAGGGCCCTCTACCGCCAACGTGGTATGACGTAATCCGGGATTTCATTGAAGCCCTTCGGCTACGGTGGTAACGTAAAGAGTTCGGGAGAACCCGGTAAGCCTTTCTGATCCGGACGCGGTGGATTGCCACAGTGGGGGCTGCAAGTCGTTTTCGTGCCCAAGAACTTGGTTTCCGGCGTGCCGCCGATTTTGGGCAGTGCTTTCTAGTCCCGACACATGGCTGTTAGCAGCTTGCGGTCACTTTATATCCATACTCCTCGAGGTGCCTTGTGGCGGCTTCTTTCAATGAAATTCCTTTGCCCTCCAGCGGGAGCAAGATCACTTACGAAAACGGTAAGCTTGTCATCCCAAACAATCCCATCATCCCCTTCATCGAAGGCGACGGCACCGGTCGCGATATCTGGAAAGCGTCGGTTCGGGTATTCGATGCGGCAGTTGAAATTGCCTATAACGGCAAGCGCCGGGTCGCCTGGTACGAAGTCTTCGCCGGCGAAAAGGCCATGGACCGCTTCAAGACCTGGTTGCCCGATGACACGGTGGCTGCCTTCCGCGAGTTGCGCATTGGCATCAAGGGCCCCTTGACCACCCCGATTGGCGGGGGCATCCGTTCGCTGAACGTCGCTTTGCGCCAGCTCCTCGATCTCTATGCCTGCGTTCGTCCCGTTAAGTATTACCAAGGCATTCCTTCGCCGGTAAAGCATCCCGAGCGCATGAACATAGTGATTTACCGCGAGAACACCGAAGACGTTTACGCGGGCATCGAGTGGAAAGAGGGAACGCCCCAGGCAAAGAAGCTGATTGACTTTCTTAACAACGAAATGCTGGCAGGCACCAACAAGCGGATTCGTGAAGACTCCGGCGTTGGTATCAAACCCATGTCCATCACCGGCACCAAGCGACTGGTCCGCATGGCCATCCAGTACGCGCTGGCCCATCATCTCAAGTCGGTGACCCTCGTGCACAAGGGCAACATCCAGAAGTTCACCGAAGGCGCGTTCCGCGAGTGGGGCTACGAGTTGGCCACCCAGGAGTTCCGCGACCAGGTCATCACCGAGCGCGAGAGCTGGATTATTGGCAACCTCGACAAGAATCCGGGATTGTCCGTCGAGGACAACGCCAAGATGGTGGAACCCGGTCTGGAGTTTGCGCAGCAGGACTTCCGCGAAGCGCTCTACAAGGAAGTGAAAGGGGTAATTCAGAATATCTATGCCACCCACGGCAAGGGCGCGTGGAAGGCGAAGCTGATGATCAACGATCGCATTGCCGACAGCATCTTCCAGCAGATTGTGACCCGTCCCGACGAGTACGCAGTACTGGCGACGCCCAATCTGAACGGCGACTACATTTCCGACGCCGCCGCTGCCCAGGTCGGGGGACTCGGTATTGCGCCGGGTGCCAACATCGGAGACCAGCACGCCATCTTCGAAGCCACGCACGGCACAGCTCCGAAGTACGCCGACAAGGACGTGATCAACCCCGGCTCAGTCATGTTGTCGGGCGTGATGATGTTCGACTTCATGGGCTGGCACGAGGCGGCCCGCCTGATCGAGGGCTCGCTGGAGCGCACCATCTTGCAGAAGACGGTCACCTACGACTTCGAGCGCATGCTGGAAGGCGCAACCAAGGTCAAGACCAGCGAGTTCGCGAGTCACATGATCCAGAACATGGCGCCGGTGGCGGAGTTCGCGACGAAGTAGGCGATTGGGATCGCGCGGTCTGAGATCGTGTCGAGGTGAAATAACGACGTGTCGCCGGAAGGAGGTGTGCTTTTCGAGGTCCTTACGCCTCTCGGATTTCGCGTTCGCGTGGCGAAACAGCGCTGGCAACTGATTACGACCCTCAAACACCCTGTCATGGCTGATCGTGAACCGGGTGTCAGGCTGGCGCTAGAGAGTCCCGACGAAGCGCGGCGGAGCCGAACGGATCCTAAGGTGATACTCTTCTACAAGGCTGAAACGGACAAACGTTGGATTTGCGCAGTCGCGAAGCGGACCGACGGAGAAGCGTTTTTGGTTACGGCCTATCTGACCGACGCGATAAAAGAGGGCGCACGAATATGGCCGAAGTGAAGGTCTTTCATGATCGGGAAGGGCAAACGCTCACGGTCTGGTTCGCGGACCGCTCGCAGGAATACGTCTGCGAGGAGACCGGCGATGAGGTCGTGCTCATGAAAGACCGGGTAGGTCGGGTCATCGGCTTCGAAAAACTCAATTTCTCGGTTCCGGATTCAGACTCTCTACGCGTCGCATTGGAAACTGCATCCGCGTGACCGCTTCTTGTGTCTGCCCTTGACCTTTAGAGCGAGAGAGCGCGTGGCAGGCTCTCCAGCCGACAGACTGTTGCCTCGGCAACTGATTACACGAGACCGGAGAGTTTCTGTAGGAACGGATTACATCCTTTCAACACTTGATTTTGCTGTGAACATCATGACTGCCCAATTATTGGGCATACTGTGAGGCATCATGCGTAAAAAGGTAACGGTAGTTGGTTCTGGCAATGTGGGCGCCACCGCGGCGCACTGGCTGGCGTCGAAGGAACTGGCCGACGTCGTACTGATTGACATCATCGAAGGCGTGCCGCAAGGCAAAGCCCTCGACCTGCTCCAGGCCATGCCCATCGAAAAGCGTGACTCGTATGTCCTTGGCACCAACGATTACGCCGACACCGCGAACTCCGACATCGTGGTCATCACGGCGGGCATTCCGCGCAAGCCCGGTATGAGCCGCGACGACCTGCTCAACACCAATTTCAAGATCATGAGCGATGTGGTGGGCAAGGTGGTGCAGTACTCCCCTAATTGCATCCTGATCATCGTCTCCAACCCGCTGGACGCGATGGCGCAGGCTGCTTACAAGCTAAGCGGCTTTTCGCGCAATCGCGTGATCGGCATGGCCGGCATTCTCGATTCGGCGCGCTTCCGAACTTTCATCGCCAGGGAACTGGACGTTTCCGTCGAGAACGTCACCGCCTTCGTACTTGGCGGTCACGGCGACACCATGGTCCCGCTGCCACGCTACTCCACCGTGGCGGGCATTCCCATCACCGAGTTGATGGACGCAGCCACCCTCGCGCGCCTGGTGCAGCGCACCCGCGACGGCGGCGCCGAGATCGTCAAGCACCTCAAGACCGGGAGCGCTTACTACGCGCCGTCGGCCGCAGTCACGGAGATGGTTGAGGCCATCCTCAAGGACAAGAAGAAGATCGTGCCATGCGCCGCCTATCTGGAAGGCGAGTACGGCATCAGCGGGCTATTCGTCGGCGTGCCGTGCAAGCTGGGCTCGAACGGCATCGAGAAGATCCTGGAGATTAAACTGACTCCGGAAGAGCAGGCCGCCCTGCAGAAGAGCGCCGACTCGGTGAAGGAGTTGGTGGGCGTGATCGGGGTCTAGAGCAGTTCCTTAGAAGCTATATCCGAAAGTGAGGGGAGGCAGTAGGCTGCAGATGGCGATCTCCGCAAGCCCAGCCATGCCACGACCATATT
>Ga0208587_1002003_pt1 | contig 10573 bp, 8 predicted proteins | sample NGESurdeep092012_7_FD_184472 | JGI IMG/M metagenome (GOLD analysis project Ga0208587, IMG submission 184472) | Arctic peat soil microbial communities from Barrow, Alaska - NGEE Surface sample 210 deep-092012 (SPAdes) | ecosystem: Environmental > Terrestrial > Soil > Wetlands > Peat ...
CCCAACTACTCGCGGCAGTTTACGATGGACAATTATTCGAAAACGGAATGCCAGTAAACGAACCCACCCCGAAGCGCCGCGCCGCCTGATCTCGTTTACACACCTATTGCGGTGACCTCGAAAATGGGCGATGGTCACCAGCTTGGCAAACGGGTTTCTTTATCGGTTCGCCGCGCGGCGCTTTCCCCCGTTGCTGGAGTCTCCGGGAGGGGCAAGACGCTGAGGAGTTCGCAAGCATCCCTCGCCAACCAGGAACTGCCGAAGCGCGGCCTGAACAACGGCGGCAAGTGAGGGCTTGGCTTTCTGGGCGGAGACGAAATCTTCCACGGCCACCTCGAGGTCATTACTGAGAGTAATGCTGACGCGTTTCATGCGTGTCCACCATTTGGTGCTTCGTGCACATTATGATATATAGCGCGTTAGTGCTTCGTGCACATTATGATAAGCAGCACGGTTGTGCAAAGGTCGTGGAGAGGTCAGCGAGTGTGGGAACGAATTGGTACTTGCTGCGAACCCGGGCTGGAGCGGAGCAGACCGCGAGGAGCCAGGTGAGCCGTCTGACGGCCGATGTGTTGCTGCCTCTGTTGAAGGTGCGGGTCCGCCGGCGGAATCGGATGGTTGCATCAGTCGCTCCGCTTTTTCCCGGTTACATGTTTGCGCTACTCGATTTCGAGCGCTCGTACGCGCAGCTACGCTATACGCGCGGGCTGCGGGGGATGGTTTGCTTCGGAGGTCAACCGGCGGTCGTGCCGGAGTGGCTGATCGGCGAACTGAAACAGCACTGCGAGCACGGGCCGGTGGAACTGCCCGAACGCATGTTTGTGCCACACGAACGGGTGATGGTGATCGACGGACCGTTTCGGGAATTTGATGGGATCTTCGAGCGATATCTTTCGGGCTCGGAAAGGGTTGCCATTTTGTTCTCCACGATGGGTGCGGGAGTCCGGGCCTTGTTGCCTGCGAGTATGGTCGTCCCTATGGCCTGAAAGCTGGCCTGAAAGCGTCATTGGAAATAAATAAAAGCGGCTTGACAATCGTCTCTGTTTGTACGGTTGCCCGTAACGATCGCGAAATGTTTTACGACCTGCCTTTCGTCTCCGGGAAGGACCGGCGGTAGCTTGCCTGATTGATTGCCCTGATCCCCCAGGCCTCACCAACTGCGGCTTTGAGACTTTTAGCGCTCGCCCGGTCGCGGTCCTTTCGGGGGTACGGGCCTTAGCGCCAACCAGCGCCGAGACAAACCGATGAGTGTGCTGCGAGTGAACTCCGGTTCCTGCTGCTGCTTCTTCGGATCGAAGAGTTTGGAAGTCTGCTGGAGCCGGGCGGTCCATGGAGTTGGGAGACGTATGCTGCTCTCTAGCTGAGCGCCCGACCCAGCATGTCCAGCGAAGAACATGAACTGCGTTGGTACCTGATGTCGACCAAGCGAGGGGAGGAAGCGTTGGTGAGCAAGGCGCTTGAGAGCGTTTGCGCCGAAGTGTTTCTGCCGCTCATCCACCAGAGACCCGGAAGTGAGCCGGAACCGGTTTTCCTGCGCCACATCTTCGCGCGCGTGGATTGGAAAAAACGCCGCCTGGCGTTGGCGTACTCCGCCGACATGCGTGACGATTTGACATCTCGCCAGCCTCCTGTCGAGTTGCCGGATGCACTCGTTATGGAGCTTAAGGCGGCAGCGGCGGCCCGACATCAAGTGCGCGCCGCGGCGGCGGCGCTGATCTCGAGAAATTATGCACATGACGCTCGAAGCAAGGTGGCCTGGCACCCCCTCGAGCGCTTGCAGTGCCAAAAACCGCCTGTTTCGCGAATTCAAACCCGGTCCCCGGTTTCGAGGCGCCCGATAAATGTGTTGGAAGCGCGGGAGCTGGTTAAAATCGTTTCCAAGGGGTGGGAAAGGCAAGTTTCGATCGCGAACAGCAATCTTTCTTTACTGCGGAAAGATTCCTGAAATCCGAAAAGGCAATAGATGTTCGCTCCAACTCCGAAATCAAAGCGGCATCCTATTGCGTTCGAACGGGTGGCCTTTTTTGGGTGGGGTGCGCAATCCGCAGGAGCGGGTATGCTCGATGAGTTCCTATTCAAACCTCGCTAGTGTATGAAAATGGTGATGGCGTTGATTCATCAGATAAAAGCGGTCGAAGACGCACGAATTGTCCTCTCAAGCTTTCGACAACGATTCGCTTTGGACAGTCAAGGGCGAATGGCGCCTAAAATGGAACGTCAAACCGAACATCGCGGCGCTGCGCGACCAATAGCGTGGCAAGGCGTTCACGGACGCGAGGTTAACCGAGATGCCGCAGCCGCTTGCGCGGATTATTTTTGCTCCCGCCATGCGGCGGGCCGCGCGCGGGCCCGCGCGCACTGCTCGTGGGCGGCGATTCGGCTGGGATCGTTTTTGCTCTCGGCGGCGCTGGCGTTGTGCGTGTGGAGCTTTCCGCAACGGGCGCACGGCGAAGTGGTGTGCGCTGACGATCTCGTGCCCGAGGGCATGGCAGTGACGGCAACCGGCACCGCGGCGAACTGTGCGGGTGCCTGTCGCGCCCGGGAAGTTGCGCCGGTCTGCGGCCCAGTCTTGAAAATCTGCGCCGGCCAGCCGATTCCCAAAGGCTATGCGCTCGATGGCGTCACGACCATGCCCAACTGTGCGTGTTTGGGCTCCGGCGACAATGGGTTGGTGATCCGGTACATTGGCTACGAAGGCTACGAACATGACCCGGTGCTAGATCGTCCGACGGAGCCGTCGCGGCAGCAGCTCGAATACCCGTACGGCTACCCTCCGTTCGGCAATCTGCTTTGCGCGTCCAATCCACCATACGGCGGCCCTCCGGCGGGACCCGCAAGCGAGCCGTTTCGGGTTGGACAGTAGGCGCGCGGCCGAATCCGCGGTTGATGTTTATGGGCAAGATCAGCGCGTGAGGCGAGGTTAGGGCGGCGACTCAACCGGCAGCCGACGGTGGGCGGCCCCGAGGGCAAATTTATGTTTCAGCTACTGCGAAGTGCCAAGGTCTGGTTGGGATTGTTGATTGTGCTCTCCGGCGTTTTCCTTTCGTTGAGCTCGCTGAGGGCGCAGGAAGCGCCGCTGGACGGCGGAAATCTGGCGGGCGGCAGCGAAGCTCTGACCGGCGGAAATCTGGCGGGCGGCAGCGAAGCGCTGACCGGCGAAATATCGGCGCAGCTGGTCCAGCAGCTTGGAATCCCGGCGCAGGAAATCCAACAGCTTCGCGAACAGTCAACTGCCGGCGGCGTCGGCGGTTTCGAATCGCAGCGCCTATGTGCCAGCATCGCCGCCAAGCACATATCCCCGAACGAGGCCCAGTCGATCGGACACGCGCTGGGCTTATCCGACGATGACGTAAGGCGGCTGGTGAATTGCGCACGGCTCTCCTATGGACCGTCCAACCGGCTGGGGCAGGGCGCCGGGCAGAATCCGGTCGTCTCGGCCGGCCCTTCTCTCGTCGTCCCGGCCGGCCCTTCTCTCATAGAAAGGCAGTTTCACGCCGCGGACACGCCGTACAAACTGCTTGCCGCGCCCGACCTGAACCAGCTCGAGCAGTTTGGGTACGATCTGTTCTCGTCCGGCACCCAAGACCTCTCGAGCTTCGACAACGTTCCAGTAAGCGCCGATTACGTCGTGGGGCCGGGCGATGATCTCAACGTCCTGCTGTGGGGCCGGATCAACCGGACGCTGCATTTAACCGTCCAACGCGACGGCAGCGTTCTGATGCCGCAAGTCGGTCCTTTGGCAGTGGCGGGCCTCAACTTCGACCAGGCCCGGAAGCTGATCGCCAGCCAGGTTGGGCAGATTGAGGGAGTGCAGACCGATGTGACGATGGGCCGGCTCAGAACCATGGAAGTGCTCGTGATCGGCCAGGTCGCGGCGCCGGGCCTCCACACGGTGAGCGCTCTCGTCACGGTCTCGGACGCGCTCACTGCCGCCGGTGGGGTACGCAAGCAGGGAAGCCTTCGACGCATCGAGCTGCGCCGGGGCGGGCGCCCGGTCGCAGACATCGATCTTTATGCGATGCTGCTGCGCGGCGATACCTCCTCCGATCTGCGCCTGCAGCCGCGCGACGTGATTTTCGTGCCGGCAATTGGGCCGGTGGTGGGCGTGGCGGGCGACGTGAAAAACCCGGCGATCTACGAACTAAGAGGGCCGGAAAACCTCGCCAGCGTAATCAAAATGGCGAGCGGGGTCGGCGCGTTCGGCTTCGCCCAGCGGGTTCAGGTCGAGCGGGTGCAAAACCATCAGGCGCGCATAGCGCTGGACGTTAATTTGGGCAGTCCCCGGGCGCGCGCGTTCGCAATCGATGACGGCGATCTGGTGAAGGTCTTCACCGTGTTGCCCGAGCGGCGTAACGTGGTGAAGCTCAACGGAAACGTTAATCGCCCCGGCGTGTATCAATGGCGGGCGGGAATGCGCGTCGCCGATTTGATTCGCGAAGGCCAGGGGGTGCGCGACGACACCTTCTTCGACTATGCGCTGCTCCAGCGCCGCGCGGATCCAGCGCGAAAGTCCCAGTTCCTGCGTATTAATCTGAGCGAGGCGCTTTCCTCGGAGGACCCGGCTTTGGATTCCCCGCTCGAGCCGGGGGACGCTCTGACAATCTACAGCGCCGGCGAGATCAACGAAATTCCAACGGTCAGCGTGGCGGGCAAGGTGCGAAAACCCGGCGCCTATCCTCTCACCGACGGCATGCGCGTGCGCGATCTGATATACGAGGCGGGCGGGCTTAAGCGGGAAGCATATCTGGCTCGCGCGCAGCTCGCGCGCACGATCAGCAACGGTTCACGCGCACAATACATTGATCAAGACCTCAGCCTGGGCGAGGTTCTGGCCGGCGCGCCGGGCGGCAATATCGCGTTGGAGCCCGGCGACGCGCTGTTCATCGCCGAGGTCGCAGACTGGCATTCGCCATGGACGGTGCAGGTGAAGGGCGAAGTGCTGCGCCCAGGTCCTTACGTGATTCACGAAGAGGAGCGCCTCTCGACGGTTCTCGAGGAATGCGGCGGGCTGCGTTCAGGCGGCTATATTCCGGCGCTGATTCTGCTGCGCGAATCTACCAGAAAGATGCAGCAAGAGAACCTGAAGCACATCGAGACCCAGGTTGATGCCGAGCTTACCCGCGCCGCCCTGATGCCGTCGGAGAGCAGCCAGCAACAGCAGGCTGATTTGCGTCAGAAAGCGGAAGCGCTGACCATGCTCAAAGGCATGCTCACGCAAAGCGCGCAGAATCAGGCGATCGGACGAATCGTCTTGGGCATTCCCTCGTTCGCCGGACTGGCCGGCTCGCGATCCGATCTCGCGCTCGAGAACGGAGACCAGATCATAATCCCGCGGGTGCCGACTTGGGTCAACGTGATGGGGCAGGTCTACGGGGCGACAGCGATCGCCTATGATCCGGCGCTGACGGTACGCGAGTACATAGATCGAGCGGGCGGTCTCACCGCGGATGCCGACAAGGATCAGATCTTCGTGGTCAAGGCCAACGGCGCAGTCCTCTCGGCGGCGAGCTTCAGCGACATGGGGAGCAACCATATTTTCCCGCTTCTGCCGCTCATCTCCGGGGGCTTCATGACGGCGCGCCTGGAGCCGGGAGACACGGTCTATGTCCCTGCCTCGTTCCTGTTCGTCAATCCGCTTAGGCGCACGCTTGACATCACCCAGATCATCGCGAACACGGCCCAAGGGATCGCCTATGCGGCGTTGCTGGGTTCAATGTTGTGAGGCGGAAATGCCGATGCTGAACCCAGCCGCGCTCACGCTCGCGTTTATTTTCGTGGCGCTTTGCGGGCCGATCGACGTTGTAGCCGGCGAGCATGGGAACGCCGGCGGCAGGCCGATTGACGTCCGCGCGGCGTTCGTCGCGGTGGGCGCGATGTACGGCATCGATCCGGGCCTGCTCGAGGCGATTGCGGAGGTCGAATCGCGCGGCGCGGCCCAGGCGGTATCGCCGGCAGGCGCCATGGGGCTTATGCAACTGATGCCCGCAACCGCCGCGCGTTTTGGCGTCGAGGATCCTTTCGATCCGGTGGAGAGCGTGCTGGGCGCGGCGCGGTTCATTGACGCATTGCGCTGCGATTCGGCTACAGGCGGTCTTTCAGAGATTTTGGCCGCCTACAACGCGGGCGAAGGGGCGGTCGCGCGGTTTGGCGGAATTCCTCCCTATCCGGAAACGCGGGACTATGTGCGGCGGGTGTTGTGGTTGTATCTGCTTGGCGCGCCGCCATGGATTAGCGCCGGCCGGCCGACGCGGCGGACAGAAGCTTCGCCGCCACTCCGCGAATTCGAGCGGAGCGGATCGCATCATGGCGACGGCGCCGTCCTCGCGCAACTCGCCGAGCTAAAGCGTCTGCGCGCCGCCGCGGCGGCCGGGGCGCCGGCGGCGGGGCAGCGATGAGTCGTGCCGAAGCCTGTGTCGGCGCACGTTGGCCGCTATGGTGGCTGATGCCGGGTATCGGGGTGGTTCTTCTACAGATATTGGGCGGCTCGCGGGCGTATGGCTCAACCTACGTGGTCTATATACCGATCGACAGTCCGATCTATGAAGAATTGGAGACGCTCAACGGGCTTGGCTATCTCGACACTTATCTCGATGAAATCAAGCCGATCAGCCGGTTCGAAGCGGCGCGCCTCGCGCTTGAAGCTGAGAAGAATCTATCCGAAGCCAAGCGCAGCGAACCACTGGCGCGTTCGATTTTGGTGAGTCTGGATGAGCAGTTACGCGACGAGATCCGGTGGCTTGAAAGCAACCGCGAAGACGACCTACCGACCATGGCGCATCCAATCCAGCGCGCCGAGGTCCAATGCCTGTATTCGGCAGGTCCAAGCCGCGATTGGCGCACCGGTCCCAACGGACCGATGAACGCCGAGGAGGCCACTCCGCTATTGCCCAATAATGACGGGTTGCCTACCAGCACCGGCACTAATGAAGTAGCGCGGCTAGAGGGATGGGCCGGGCTCGGTGGCTTTCTGACGGGTTATGGCGAGGGCGCGGTTGCTGGGCCTCTGACTCATGACGTCTCCGGCAAGAGCCGCGCGCAGCTCTTGGGCGCTGAAACGGTTCTGAGTCTGGGAAACGTCGCGATCTCCTTTGGGCAACAGGAGCGCTCGTGGGGGACTGGGCACTTTGCCGCGCTGTCGCTGGGCGACAACGCGCCGCCTTTTCCGGCGCTAACCATCGAGAATGTCAAGCCGGTTTATCTTCCCTGGATCCTTCGTTATTTAGGCCCGGGAAGGCGCGCGCTGTTCATGGGCCAGCTCGACGCCGATCGAGCCCGTTCGCAGCATCCCTGGATTGTTGGCCATGCACTGGTCTTCAAGCCGCTCCCGACGTTCGAGTTCGGCCTCACTCGCACGATCATCTTCGGCGGACGGGGCAACGACCATTACGACTTCACCGGGTTTCTTGGCCGTTTTACGGGAATCGCGACGGGACGTCCGGCGAACGGCAACACCAAATCGCGCGGAGGGCTTTTCTTGAAGTTCCGCATTCCGTGGTTGAGGAATACTCAGTTCTATCAGGAACTTCTCGGATCCGACAGTCTTACCTTTGAAGTGCCGACCATTGGCCATTACCTGCCTTTTTTGAGTGTCGCCTATCAGGGCGGCTTCTATGTGCCGCGCCTGACCGCCGATGGACTGACGGATCTGCGTTTTGAGTACACGTTGACTCCCGGCTCCTATTCGGTCCAGAACGGAAATTCCCTCTATTTCAATTACGAAAACGAATTCCTGGGTGATCCGATCGGTCCCAACGCGTCGCAAGTCGACCTTCAATTCGGGCGCTGGTTTGAACTGCGATACAAAGTGGATATCGATTTTTTCTATACCGAGGAGGCGCCGAATCTTTCCGAAGGCAGCATCCGATTTCACTATCCCGCCAACTCGTCGTTTTACCCTTATTCGCCCCTGACCAAGGAGCATAGTTTCGGCGCTGCCTTGAGCTTTCTTAGCCTCCCGGAGCCGGCCGCCAAAATGGGCCCCGCGCTCGCCAGGCTTCAGGCGCTGATCAGCGGGCACGCCAAGGTCGCGATCGAGTACGTGGACAGCCTCAACTACCAGCCGCGGGCCCATTCGATTCGTGCAATGGTGATGTTTTCCGGTACGCTGGACAACGCATTGCCTGGCTGGGAGTGGCGTTAGGCGCGCGCCGGAGGCTGCTGGTGGCCGAATCCGATTTGAAACTGCGGCGGGAACCGCATCTTGAAGCCGCGGCTCCGGAGCCGGCGCGCATACGCGAACACTACGATGACGACGAGGTGGTGGACCTCGCGCCGTATCTTTTGGCGATACGCGAGCGCTGGCGGAGGATCGCGGTCGCGGCTCTCGCGGCCGCGGCGGGGACGTTTCTGATCACGGCTTTGGTGTTGCCAAAATGGTATCGGTCGGCTGCAGTCGTCCGGCCGATCGCGACGCCGGCGATCGAGAGCAGAATTGCCGGGGTGCTGGGCGGATTGGGCGGCGGCCTGGGGGGGCTTGGCGGGATCGCAGCGTCGTTGGGCGCGGGCGGGAACAACGACGCCGAGGAGTACATCGCGATTCTGCGCGGATTTCACTTCAACGTGAATCTGGCGCAGCACCACAAGCTCTCGGACGAATTGCTTAAACCCGGCCTGATAAGCGTCATTTTCGGCCTAAAGCCGAAGGATCTGAATTGGGCCATTTATCGCGCACTGGAGAAACGCTTCGACTGCAACTATTCGACCACCACTGGGGATATCACGCTTTATTTCGAGGCGCGCGGACGCCAGAACGCGAACCGGATTCTTGGCTACTACATTGACGATTTGCGCGATTTGCTGCGCCAGCGCGAGATTGACGGTGCCGCGGCGGCGATCGAGTCGTTGAAGGCGGAGGCGGGAAGCACCGCCGACGCGGTCTTGCGCACCGAGCTCTACCAGCTGGAGGCCAAGCAGGTGCAACGCAAAAAGATGGCGCAGGTCGAGGCCGACTTCGCCTTCCGGCTGCTTGATCCCCCCGCCGCCTCCGATGAGCCGTACAGCCCCCGTCCGGCGCTCGACTCGGTCGCCGTGGCGCTGCTGACCGTTATCTTGACGAGCTTGGTCGTCGCCGTGCGTAACGCCGCCTGAGCGAATCGCGGGAGGGTATGTCGTCCAAGCAAGGGCGCGGGAGTCATAATCCATGAAAGTCGCTATTCTGGCCGGCGGGCTCGGGACCCGATTGCGCGAGGAAACCGAATACCGCCCAAAGCCGATGGTCGAGATCGGCGGCCGGCCAATCCTCTGGCATATCATGAAACTCTACGCTCATTACGGATTTTCTGAGTTTGTGATTTGTCTCGGCTACAAGGGCGATCTGATCCGCGATTATTTCCTCAACTACGAGATTCGCAACCGTGATTTCACGGTTACGCTCGGCTCGCGCGCGGTTGAGATTCACAGCAGTCATTCGGAAGAGGGCTGGAAAGTCACTCTTGCCGAAACCGGCGATGACACCATGACGGCGGGCAGGATCAAGCGCATCGCCAACTATCTCGGCGACGGCGCCTTTATGGCCACTTATGGCGACGGCGTCGCCGATGTGGATATTTCGCGCCTGCTGTCGTACCATCGCTCCCGCGGGAAACTCGCAACGATCACTGGAGTGCGTCCTTCATCGCGTTACGGCGAGTTACAGATCCAAGACGGCGTAGTCAGGACGTTTCGTGAGAAGCCACAGGTCCATGAAGGCTGTATCAACGGCGGATTTTTTGTTTTCGAACGACGGGTGTTGGAGCTGATCGGAGGCGGCGACGATACTCTCGAGGCCGGCCTGCTGCCCAGCCTTGCCGAGGCCGGCGAGCTTGCCGTGTATCAACACGAGGGCTTCTGGCAGTGCATGGACACCTATCGGGAAATGCAGCTTTTGAACGAGCTTTGGCGAACCCAACAGGCCCCTTGGCGCCTATGGTAGAGCTGAACGAATCGTTCTGGCGGGATAGGTCGGTGTTTGTCACCGGCCATACCGGCTTCAAGGGCGGATGGCTGACGACGTGGCTGCTGGAGATGGGCGCCCGCGTCGCCGGATATGCGCTGGCTCCCGACACGCGCCCGTCGTACTTCGAGTTGTGCGGATTGGGGCGAAGAATGGCTACGATTATCGGCGACGTCCTCGATCGGCCGGCGCTGGAGCGGGCGATTATCTCCTCCGCGCCCGAAGTGATTTTTCATCTCGCCGCCCAACCTTTAGTCAGACGGTCATATCAACGGCCCGCAGCAACGTTCGCAACGAATATAATGGGCACCGTGAACGTGCTGGAAGCAGCGCGCAAGCTCGAATCGGTCCGCGCAATAATCGTCGTGACCAGCGACAAGTGTTACTATCCGGTGCCGGCCACGAATGGATATACGGAACAAGATCGACTCGGCGGGTTTGACCCCTATAGCGCCAGCAAAGCATGCGCTGAGATAGTGACGTTCGCGTATACGCAATCCTTCTTCGATCAGTCTCCAGCCCGCGTCGGGGCCGCGACCGTCCGCGCGGGAAATGTGATTGGCGGCGGCGACTGGGCCGAAGACCGGATCGTCCCGGACGCGATCCGCGCGCTCGAGCGTGGCGAGATTCTGACGGTTCGTA
>Ga0208587_1002004_pt1 | contig 10572 bp, 9 predicted proteins | sample NGESurdeep092012_7_FD_184472 | JGI IMG/M metagenome (GOLD analysis project Ga0208587, IMG submission 184472) | Arctic peat soil microbial communities from Barrow, Alaska - NGEE Surface sample 210 deep-092012 (SPAdes) | ecosystem: Environmental > Terrestrial > Soil > Wetlands > Peat ...
AAGAGGTAGAAGGACCCGGGGACAGACAGGACTGCCAGCGAATTTCCGGCAAAGTCAGCCAGAAATTCATGGCAGTCTTGTCAGTCCCCGGCCTGTCCTACTTCAGCTCCGTCATCATTCCCGGCAGACTCCATTGCATCTGGAGGCTAGTCGGGCCCCATCCGAACTCGGCGGTCATCACCTTGGCGACGTCTTCCTGGCTCTTGCCCTCGCGGATTAGTCCCGCCGCGCGTGCGCGCAGTTTGTCGACGTTGTTGCGGTAGTTGAGCAGCCCCGCTTTGGTGGTCACGGCGCCATGGCCAGGGATCACCGTGTCGAAATCCAGCTTCATGGTGGCGTCGAGAGTTTTGACCCACTCCACGACGCTGCCGCCGCCGGGGTAGTCGATCAGGGGAGTCGTGCCCGCCATCATATCGCCGGTGTGGATAGTGCGGAGCGCGGGGAAATAGACGATGGCGTCGCCGTTGGTGTGACCGCGGCCGAAATATCGGGCGCGCACTTCCTTGCCGCCCAAAAACACCGCGGTCTCCTCGGTGAACGTCACGCGCGCCGCCGCCACGCCGGGCGGGGCGTTGGACTGTGTGCGATTGATGATGTTGATGCGGGCATTGGCCGTCGAGATGATTTCGGCGGTGGGCAGGAATTTGGCGTTGCCGCCGCTGTGATCGGCATGATAGTGGGTGCTGAGGATGTACTTCACGGGCAGGCTGGTCACACTCTTGACTTGGGCCACGATGCCTTCGTGGTCCTGCTCGTATTTATCGTCCACCAGGATCACGCCCTCGCTGGTGACATACGCGGCGACGTTGCCGCCATCGCCCTCGATCATGTATAGATCGTCTTTGACCTTACTGAGAGTGAGTTTCGGAGGCTGCGCCTGGGTTTGGGTGTAAGCGATCCAGCAGCCCGTCGAGAGCAGGGCGGCGGCGGAAAGGCGTGCTAGCAGGGTGCGGCTCATGTCCGGATACTATACCAGATGTTCGGCAAAAACTCCCGAGATTTCCGGAGGGCTCGACCGACTACGTTCTTAAAGGCCGCGAAACAATGAGTCCGCGCATCTTCTGGCTGTCCTGTATCCTCGTCGCCGGCGCATCGGCGGCAACCCCGCCCGTCATCACGGGCGCGTCGCCAGACCCGATTGATGCGGGCGGAGCGGCTTTCCTGATGACGATTGCCGGGAGCGGGTTCGTCTCCGGCGCGGTCGCCAGACTGTCGGAGACCGCACTGAGCACGACATTTGTCAGTTCCACCCAACTCCGCGCCGAAATTACACCCGGGTTGCGGGCCCTTTCCGGCCATCCGAGCCTCACGGTGGCCAATCCCGGCGGCAGCGTCTCCAACGGGTGGCAGATTCACATTTCGCCGGTTATCCTGGCCATCAACCCGACCGCCGCATTGGCAGGTGGCCCGGCGGTCACGGTCACGGTCACAGGGATCGGGCTTACGGCCGGGGACGTCCTACTGTGGAGTGCCCCGGGCAAGCAGACGGTCATCTTCACCAACTTTGTGGATTCCACAAAGTTCACCGCCCTGATTCCCGCGGAATTGCTGAGCACCGCTCAATCCGCCAGCATTCAGATCTCTGAACCCCTCTACGAGGTCACCTCCGCTACTTCCCTGCCCTTCGACGTCCTGGCCGTGCCGACGATCGCGTCGCTTTCCCCCAACCCGGTGGATGCGGGCGGAGCGTACTTCCCGGTGACCGTGACCGGAACCGGTTTTGTTCCCAAGTCCGTAGTGAATTGGGCTGGCACCCCGCTGGGCACGACGTATGTGAGTTCCACCCAACTTCAGGCGGCAATTACTCCCGAACTCCGCGCGCTCTCGGGGACATTCCCTCTCACCGTCACTGACCCGGGTGTGGCCCCTTCCAACGCTGCGCCGTTCACGGTGTCGCCGGTGCTTTTCACGGTCGGCCCGGCCTCGGCGCCCGGTGGCGGTCCGGCGGTCAACATCACCGCTACCGGCGTGGGATTCACGCGAAGTGACGTGCTCACCTTCAGCGCGGCAGCCCTCTCCACCACATACGTCAGTTCGACTGCGCTCACGGCGGTGATCCCCGCCGCCCTGTTGCGCACTCCGGGCGCCGCCACGGTGCAAGTGAGCGATTCCACGGGTGCCGGGCGCTCGCTGCCGCAACCTTTTACCATCGTCGCAATCCCCCCTCCGGCGATTACCACGATTGCTCCCGCCTCGGCAACGGCCGGTTCGCCGGCCTTCACGCTGACCGTTACCGGCGCCAACTGTCCCGCGGGATGTGTGGTGCGGTGGAACGGCTCGCCGCTTACCACCACGCGCACGTCGGACACTACCGTGACGGCATCGGTGCCCTCCAACCTGATGGCGACCGCCGGCGCCGCCAGCATCCAACTGGTCAACCAGTACGGAGGCGCGTCCAACACAGCCACCTTCACCGTCAATCCGGCCGCCGCCTTTCTCACCAGCCTGAGCCCCAGTTCGGTCACGGCTGGTTCCGCCGCGTTCCCCTTGACGGTATACGGGACCGGCTTCGTGGCCGGCTCGACGGTGTTGTGGAACGGCTCGGGCCTCGGGACCAGCTATACCAGCGGCACGCAGGTGACGGGATTCGTAACGGCGGACCTGGTGAGCGTGCGGGCGGGAGTCAACGCCAGCGTGACCGTCTTGAATCCGGGCGGCGCCGTGTCCAACAGCGTCACTCTGGCGATCGATCCGCCACGCCCCGCCATCCTCTCGCTCACCCCCGCTTCCGCCGCGGCCGGCGGCACGGCACTGGCGATTGTCATCACGGGAACCAACTTCGCTTCCAACTGCGTGGTGCGTTGGAATGGCAATGCCGTGGAAACCACGTTCGCCGACGCCGGGCACGTGAGCGCGTCGGTGCCGGCCAGCCTGCTGGTGAACGCCGGCGTGGTTCCGATTACCGTGACCAACCCGAGCGGACTGGTGACGAGTCCGATGACGTTCACGGTGATTCCGTCAACGCCCGCGGCCAGCGGTGTCAGTCCGGCATCGGTGACCGAAGGCGCGGCGGCATTTACGCTGACGGTGAACGGGGCGTACTTCACACCAGCTTCCACGGTGCTGTGGAACCGTTCGGCGCTGGCCACCACATTCGTGAGCACGGCGCGAGTGACCGCGGTGGTGCCGGCAAATCTGGTGGCCGCGGCCGGCAACGTGAGCATTACGGTGTCCAACCCCGGCGGGCTGATCTCGCAAGCGGCCAGCTTCGTCGTCGCCGCGGCGCCGCCGCCCGCGCTTCCCGCACCCGCGGTCACGTCCGGCGGCGTGGTGAACGCCTTCAGTTCGCTACCCTCGATTGCGCCGGGGACGTTGATCTCGATCTATGGCACGAACCTCGCGGCAGCCGACGGGCGCTCCACGGCCACACCGTTGCCGACATCGCTGAACGGCACATCGGTCAGCATCAACGGGATACCGGCGCCGCTCCTGTTTGTCAGTGCCACGCAGATCAATGCGCAGGCGCCGTGGGAGACTCCGCTTGGAACGGCGGCCCTGGTGGTCCAGAACGGTGCCCTCAAAAGCGCGTCAGTGAAGGTAGACGTAAGGGCGGCCGCTCCGGGGATTCTTGCACTTCCGGGCGGCAGCCACGCGCTGGCGGTAAACTACCCGGGCGGCGCTCTGAATGCGTCGCAGAACCCGGTCCACCCGGGTGAGTACGCGGTGGTGTACCTGACGGGACAAGGCTTGGTGGATCGCCCGGTGGCAAGCGGTGCGGAAGCTCCCGCCAACCCGCTTTCCCTGCCGCTGGCCGCGGTGCGGGCGAAGCTGGGAGGCATACCGGCGGAGGTGGCTTTCGCGGGCCTGGCGCCCGGGTTTGTGGGGCTGCTGCAAATCAACCTGCTGGTCCCCGACATTCCGGGGGGCGAGCAGGCACTCGAAGTGACCGTAGGCGGAGCAGCGGCCAACCCAACGGTGTTATCGGTGGCGGCAAATCGTTGATTCGTCCCAGTGCTAGAATCATACTTTCACATGGCCAAATCCATTGACGAACTGCAAACCATTGCCAAGCGTGTACGGCGTGACATCGTCGAGATGATCACTGCCGCTAAATCGGGGCATCCCGGTGGATCGCTGTCGGCGGTTGAAATCGTGGTCGAACTCTATTTCAATCACATGCGGATCGATCCGGCGAACCCGCAGTGGGCGGATCGCGATCGCTTTATTTTGTCCAAGGGGCACGCGGCGCCGGTGCTCTACAGCGTGATGGCGGAGCGCGGCTACGCCGATACGCCCAAGGACAAACTGAATACGCTGCGCCAATTCGGCAGCGTGTACCAGGGTCATCCGGATCGGCGGTTCATCCCCAGCCTGGAAGCCTCCACGGGCTCGCTGGGGCAGGGGCTGTCGCTCGGCCTGGGAATGGCGCTGGGTTCGCGGCTGGACGCGCGGCCCTCGCGATTCTTCGTCATGCTGGGCGATGGCGAGATCCAGGAAGGGCAGATCTGGGAAGCGGCCATGGCGGCGGCGTTCCACAAGGTGGACAGCCTGGTGGCCATCGTGGATTACAACCGGATCCAGTTGGATGGCTTCGTGAGCGACATCATGGAGATTGCGCCGGTGGCCGAAAAATGGCGGCAGTTCGGGTGGCACACGCTGGAGATCGACGGGCACGATTTCGGGGCAATCGAAGGCGCGCTCGCCGAGGCCGCGGCCACCAAGGGCAAGCCGACGTGCATCGTGGCGCACACCATTAAGGGGAAGGGCGTATCGTTCATGGAGAACAACCCCAAGTTCCACGGCGTGGCGCCGACGCAAGACGAATTGAAGCTGGCCCTACAGGAGCTCAACTAACCATGCCTGCCAAAACCAAGTTCGAAATCAAGATGGGCCCTGCCACGCGCGAAGCCTTCGGGCGCACGCTGGTGGAACTGGGGCGCGAGAACAAGGACGTGGTGGTAGTGGACGCCGATCTTTCGAAATCCACCATGACGACGTATTTTGAAAAGGAATTTCCCGACCGCTTCTTCTCCTGCGGCATCGCCGAGGCGAACATGGTAGGCGTCGGCGCCGGCTTGGCCATGGTGGGAAAGATTCCATTTGTCGCCAGCTTCAGCGTGTTCGTGGTGAACAAGGGCTTCGAGCAAATGCGCATCGGCGCGGCCTACGGGCGCTCGAACCTGAAGGTGGTGGGGACGCACAGCGGCATCTCGATCGGCGAAGACGGGCCGTCGCAGATGAGCATCGAAGAGATTTCGCTGGCGTGTTCGCTGGCCGGCTTTGTGGTGCTGGCGCCGGCCGATGAGAACTCGACCAAGGCGCTGGTGCGCGCCGCGGCGGCCTACGATGGTCCGGTGTTCATCCGTTGCGGGCGGCCCAAGGCGCCGGTGGTGTACGGGGCAGATCGGAAGTTCGAGATCGGCAAATCGGTCGAGGTGGCCGCGGGGACGGACATCGCCTTGATCGCCAACGGACTGCTGGTGGCGCAGGCACTGCTGGCGGCGGATCTGCTGGAAGACGAGGGCGTGTCCGCGCGGGTGATCGATATGCACACCGTGAAGCCGCTGGACCGCGACGCGATCGGCCGCGCGGCGGCGGAGACCGGCGCCATCGTGGTGGCCGAAGAACACCTGGTGGACGGCGGGTTGGGCGTGCGCGTGGCGCAGGCGGTAGCGGAAACCAATCCGTGCGTGATGGAGTTCGTGGGAATTCACAACCGCTATGCGGAGAGCGGGCATCCCGACGAGATGCTGGAGAAATACGGACTGGTGGGGCGCGACATCGCCGCGGCCGCTCGGAAGGCGCTGGCGCGCAAGCGCTAACCGGCCCATGCAGGATGCCGGATCGCTAGCGGAGATATTTCTTCACCAGAGCCCGGCCTGCCAGTGGATGGTTTCGGCGGACGGCGCATTTGCGCGTTTCTATGGCGACCCGCTGCCGCTGTTTGGCCGTTCGGCGGCGCAACTTGTGGGGCGGGTCCCCGGTGACGTGCTGGGGCCCGATGAGGCCACCGCCTGGCGGGGGCGTTTCGCGCGCGCGCTGCGCGGCGAGATGATGCTGCTGCGCGAGCGCCGAACCAAGGGCACGTGGTACGTGACCGTATTCCCGCTGCGGATCGAAGGCAAGATCCAGTTCGCCGGCGGCAGCGCGCGGGAAATCACGCCGTGGGCCGTGGCCGAACAGGAGTTGCGCCACACCGTGCTCGGCGCCCTGAAAGCGCAGGAGTTCGAGCGCACCATGGTTTCCAGGTTTCTGCACGATTCGGTGGGGCAGAATCTCACCGCACTCGGGCTGCAATTGGATTTGATCCGCATGGACCTGGAAAGCCTCTCGCCGGATACCTGCCGGCACATCGGCGATATCCAGAAACTGCTGGAAGAGATGATGGAAAGCGTGCGCGAATACAGCTACGAGCTGAATCCCTCGACGGTGGAACGGGCCGGACTGCGGCCGGCGCTGGACCGCCTGGCGGGGAGAATTCGGACGCGCTTTCCAGGCACGCTGCGGCTGAAGGTGGACCCCTCGTTGAAGCTCGACCCGGAACTGGCGACCGCGCTATACCAGATCTTGCAGGAGGGCGTGGAGAACGCGGTGCAACATTCCGGTTGCTCCGCGATCGAAATCGCGGTAAAGTCCACACGTACCGGCACTGTTTTGGAAGTGCGCGATAATGGGCGGGGCTTCGATCCGGCGGACCTGGTGTCCGGAGGCCGGGGACTGGGCCTGTTGAGTATGGAGCACTACGCCGCGCAGGCCGGTCTTGAACTGACCATTACGAGTACGCGGGAAACAGGAACCACGGTGCGGGCCGCGACGCCGGAAGCCGCCGAGAGATAACTATGCCGTTCGACATTGTGCTTGTCGATGATCATAAGCTGGTTCGCGATGGCGTGCGAACCATTTTGGAGCGCGGGGCGGAGTTTCATGTGGTGGGGGAGGCCGAAAACGGCGCCGACGCCGTGCAACTCTGTAAGAAGACCGCGCCGGACCTGGTGCTGATGGATATCGGGCTGCCGGGCATGAACGGCATCGAGGCGACCACGGAGTTGCTGCGCCACTGTCCCGGCGTGAAGATTGTGATTCTCTCGATGTACGACGATGAGAACTCGGTGGTGAGCGCGATCCGCAGCGGCGCGCGGGCGTTCGTGCTGAAGAAGGCGTCGTCGGGCGAACTGCTGGACGCCCTGCGCACCGTGGCGCGCGGCGGGAGCTACCTGAGTGCGCAGGTTTCCGACCGGTTGCTGCAACGGATTCAGCGCGGCGACCTGGACGCGCACGAGCGCAGCCCGCTGGAATCGCTGTCGCCGCGCGAGCTACAGGTGCTGCGGCTGGTGGCCGAGGGCAAGACCAGCAAGGATATCGCGGTGATGCTGGATCTCGGCCTGCAAACCATACGCAGTTACCGGAAGACGATGATGAAGAAGCTCGGCGTCAATAATGTGGCCGGGCTGACGCAGCTTGCGCTGGCCGCGGGCATTACTCACTGGAACAAACCCGATGCTAACTCCCTGGGGTGACTTTGCGGTCGCCGACGCGCACGTTCACTTCTTTTCCCGAAAGTTCTTCTCCGCACTGGGCTCGCAGGCGGGCAAGACGGCCGAGCAGGTGGCCGAGTCGGCAGGCTGGGTGCTGCCGCCGGAAGATCCGGCGGAGTTGGCGCGCTCGTGGGCGGCGGAACTCGACGCGCAGGGCGTGACGCGCGCCGCGCTGATCGCTAGCGTCCCGGGCGATGAGGCCTCGGTGGAGACCGCCATGGCGGAGTACCCGGACCGGTTCTTCGGGTTCTTCATGGTGAACCCGCTGGAAGAAAGCGCGGTAGAGCGGGTGCAGATCGCGCTGCGCTGCGGTTTGCACGCGGTATGCCTGTTCCCGGGGATGCACCGCTACGCATTGTCGGACCCTCGTGCCGAAGGGGTGATACGGGCGGCGGCAGGCTTCGGCGGGCGCGCCGTATTCGTGCATTGCGGCGTGCTGACGGTGGGGATCCGTAAGAAGCTTGGGTTGCCATCCCCCTTCGATATGCGATTCTCCAACCCGCTGGAGTTGCACTCCATCGCGCTGCGCTATCCGGGGCTGAAATTCGTCTTGCCGCATTTCGGCGCCGGCTACCTGCGCGAGGCGCTGATGCTGGCCGACCTTTGCCCGAACGTCTACCTGGACACCTCGAGCGGCAATTCGTGGATGCGGTATGAAGGGCTCGATCTGAAGACCGTGTTCCGGCGCGCGCTGGATGTAGTGGGCGCCGGGCGGCTGCTCTTTGGCACGGACTCCTCGTATTTCCCGCGCGGTTGGAACTACGCGATCTTTGAGGCGCAGTCGCGAGCCATGCTGGATCTGGGGATCAGCACGGCGGACGCGCGCCTGATTATCGGGGAGAATCTGCCGCGCTTGTTCGCGGGGTAAGATCGATCTTATGGAACTGGCGATTCAAATACAGATCGAGGAATTGCCGGAAGGCCTGTACCTTGCGACCTCCGATGAACTTCCCGGCCTCGTGGCGCAGGGGCGGACGGTTGCGGAAGCACTCGAAATCGCGCGCGACGTCGCTCGGAAACTGATTGAAGCCAGGCGCGAGCGCGGCGGCGTTCCGAACTTGCCAACCACCAGCGAACGGCGAGACTACACGATCGTGGTCGCGGCGTAAATGGGCCGGCTGGCAGGATTCCGATACAGAGAGATCGTTCGGAGGCTGAAGCGGTGTGGCTTCGAGTTCGACCGTCAGGCCGCCGGTAGCCATGAAATCTGGTTCAATCCCCGAACGAATCGTTATACAACCGTGCCGAATCATCCGGGCGACATGCCGGAAGGAACGCTCCGGGCGATATTGCGGCAGGCGGGAATCGATGCGGACGACTTCCTGCGGGCGTGAATCATGGTAGGGCCGGTATTGGGGCCTACGGTGGGCCTCCCCGCGGGCGATGCGAGTTAAACTGGCGTTGGTATGCAACGCCGGACGTTCCTCGCCTCCGCGCTCGCCCTGCCCGCGATGCGCGCCTCCCGAGCCGCCGGTCAGTTCGACCTCGCCGCCATCGAGCGGACGCGCGTGCTCAAGGCCGCCAATAAGTATCTCGGCGAAGCGCCGGTCACCGTCACCGCCGCCGGCAGTCCACGGAGCGCCGGGGGCAAGCACGATTTCTTCAGCGAAGGCGATTACTGGTGGCCCGACCCGGCGAATCCGCGGGGGCCCTACATCCAACGCGACGGCATGACCAATCCGGATAACTTCGTGGAGCACCGGCGCGCCATGATCCGGCTCAGCCTGGCGGTGCCCGCGCTGGCCGCGGCGTACCAGATCACCAAGGATCGCAAGTACGCCGAGCATGCCGCCACCCACCTGCGCGCCTGGTTTGTGGACGAGGCCACGCGCATGAACCCGAACCTCGAATACGCGCAGGCCATCCAGGGGCGCTTCACGGGCCGGGGCACCGGGATCATCGACACGCTGCACCTGATGGAAGTGGCGCGCGCTGCCTGGCAACTCGATCTGAAACCGGCCGATCTCGCGGGGATGAAGGGCTGGTTCGCGTCTTATATCGATTGGATGACGACGCACCCCTACGGCATCGCGGAGCGCGACGCCAAAAACAATCACGGCACGTGCTGGTGCACGCAGGTGGCGGCGTTCGCCCAACTCACCGGCAACCGGGAACAACTGGAGTGGTGCCGCAACCGCTATAAGACGGTGCTGATTCCCAATCAGCAGGCCGCCGACGGCAGTTTCCCGCAGGAACTGGCGCGCACCAAGCCCTACGGGTACTCGCTATTCAACCTGGATGCGATGGCGATTCTGGTGCAGACGCTGAGCGCCAAGGAGGACAATCTCTGGACGTGGCAACTGCCCGACGGGCGCGGCATGGCGAAGGCGATGGCGTGGATGGTTCCGTTCATCGCCGACAAGAAGGGGTGGCCCAAGCCGCCGGATGTCATGTACGACAAAGAGTGGCCGGTGCGCCAGCCCTGCCTGGTGTTCGCGGGGGTGGCGCTCGACAAACCGGAGTACATCGCCCTGTGGAAGAAGCTGGAAGCCGACCCGACGGTGGAAGAGGTGCTGCGCAATTTCCCGGTCCGCCAACCCGTGCTGTGGTTTTAGTCGAGCGGGCGCCCCGCCTGCCATGCCGGTATCCCTACCGGCATTCTTCGAAGAACGCTGGCGCTGCAACTTGAGCGGCCGCTCCACGGATGCGGCGCCGCACTACCCTAGTTTTCCGAGTTCCAGTTCTTGCCCAGGAACGCGCCCTTCACCATGGCGAAAACTATGGGTATGCCGCGCTGCTTCTGGTCAACCTCCAGGGAAGAGACGACCTTCGCGAAGGCGTGCAATTCGAGGGAGGTCATTTGCGTTTCCAGTTCCGCTTCACCAAGGACCGCCTTATCGACCTCTTCCTTGCTCTTGCCCGCGGCGATGGCCTCGGCGATCGCCAACCGGCTCTTGTTCATCTGGTCTTGGATCGGGGTGGCTTCCTTCTGCGCCTCGTCCATGGCCGCCTTGACGTCTTTCTTCTGGTCCTTACTGAGCTTGAGCGCTTCGGTCAGACGGTCGAGCCGCGTGCCTCCGCCGAAGGCCATCCTGGGCGCAATGTCCCCGCCACCGCCGCGCCCACCACCACCACCGCGCTGGGCAAACACCAGCGT
>Ga0208587_1002007_pt1 | contig 10564 bp, 15 predicted proteins | sample NGESurdeep092012_7_FD_184472 | JGI IMG/M metagenome (GOLD analysis project Ga0208587, IMG submission 184472) | Arctic peat soil microbial communities from Barrow, Alaska - NGEE Surface sample 210 deep-092012 (SPAdes) | ecosystem: Environmental > Terrestrial > Soil > Wetlands > Peat ...
CGGGCTCGCGAGCTGAGCTCGCGCCCCGGAATGACAAATTCGGAGAAAAATTGGAGCGGGCGAAGGGATTCGAACCCTCGACCCCGACCTTGGCAAGGTAGTTCCCAGGCTTTGCTCCGGTTTTCACGACTTTGCCGAGCTGTGTATTCCTAGCTGAATTGCAGCCGTTTTTGATTGTGGACCGTTGCCTTTGTTTGCTAGCGTTTGCCCCAAGCTGTTAGCTATGTGCTTGCTAGCAAGCAGCACTAACCGGGCAAGGCTGCCGCAATGAACAATCGGAAGATCGGCCTGCGAGACGTCCGGGCGCTCAAGCCAGGACAGATCATTTAGGATGCTGCCGTCACAGGGTTCGCTGCCAGACGCCAGCAGAGTCATGCGGTTTCGTATCTGCTCGTTTACCGGACCCAAGAGGGCCGCCAGCGGTGGCAGACAATCGGCCGGCATGGGTCACCCTGGACGCCAGATACCGCTCGGGCGGAAGCTCAGCGGCTCCTCGGCAATGTGGTCACTGGCGGCGACCCGGCGGCTGCAAAGAAGGCAAAACGACACGCGGCCACAGTTTCAAGCCTCTGCGACCAGTACTTGGCGGATGCTGAAGCGGGACGCCTGCTGACCCGCCGTAAGATTCCGAAGAAATCAAGCACACTGGAGATCGATAAGGGCCGCATCGAGCGACACATCAAGCCCCTTCTCGGCCATATGAAGGTTGCCGCCGTCACGCGCGAAGACGTGGATACGTTCATGCACGATGTCGCTCTGGGCAAAACGGCCGGGAAGAGCAAGACGGCCAAAAAACGCGGGTTGGCGAGGGTACGAGGTGGCAAAGGGGCTGCCAGCCGCGCTGTAGGGCTCCTCGGGGGTATTTTCACCTATGCCGTGCGGCACCGGATGCGACCGGATAATCCCGTTCACGGCCTTGCCCGTTTTGCAGACGGCAAGCGGGATCGACGTCTCAGTGACGAAGAATACGCAGCCCTGGGCGACGCACTCCGGCAAGCCGAGTCCTCCAATATCTGGCCCCCAGCGATAGCTGCCACCCGTGTCCTGGCCCTAACCGGATGGCGGCGGAATGAAGCCCTCGAACTGCGATGGAAAGAAATAGATTTGTCTCGCCGTACGGCAACCTTGCCCGATACGAAATCCGGCAGGTCGATCCGCCCGCTATCGCATGCAGCCTGCGATGTGTTGCGCAACATGCCCCGCTCAAGTGAACTCGTGTTTCCGGCAACACGTGGAAACGGCGACGTAATTATGTCCGGCTTCAAAAAGATTTGGAAGAAAATAGCCGTGCTCGGCAAACTACCAGTCGACGTGACACCTCACACACTGCGACATTCGTTCATCTCGCTGGCTGCCGATCTCGGTTATTCCGAGCCGACCATTGCAGCGCTGGTCGGACACGCGGGTCGCACGACCACGTCGCGATATGTGCATGCCGCCGATGCGGTGCTCTTGTCGACTACAGATGCGGTCGCGGAAAAGACCGCTGAACTTATGGGCGAACCTGCGGTAGAGGCTCGCGTCATCCCACTGCGTGCCAGCTAGGTCGATGCGCGGATCGGGGTCACAGATGACGAAAGCCGGAGTTCACGATTCAATTCAGCTTGAGTTCCCCGAATGGTTTCCGTCCGCATTGCGAGTAGCGGCGGAGGAACAATTTGCAGCGGCGATAAAGGAAGGCGCCTCGCCAGGCACTCAGAATCGCCTGCACCGACTTATTTCTCATCCAGACAGAAAAAGGTGTGGAGCGAACTCTACCGGAAAAGGCGAACTGACAGAGACCAATTTTATAGTCCCGCAAAGCCAATCAAGCCTTTCTCCGGATTTCACAACGAGATGCGGCGACATGTTGCGCTCCTGCGAAAGCGAGGCGATTCCAGAAAATCGCGCGACGCGAATTTTATCGAACGGCTTCGAGATCGGGCGATGCGTTGCCCGCCGGTGTCGTTCAAGTCCGCGCAATGCCAGCAAGATGCCGCTTCGCGTATACTTCTGAGAGCAGCAATGAGATATGGCCGGTTCGGCGGAAGTGTATTTACGGTCAACGACACAAAATTCATGCACAAACACTACCACGAAAAGGCGAGCAAACTGCAACATGAGGCATTCATGGCGCGTGCGCTGGGTTTGGGGGAAGAGGATGCCAGAAAACTCGAAAGTGTTGCACAGACATATGCGAAAAAAGCGAACATGCATGTGCCAGATCCACACGAATTATTGGAGGTAAAACGTAGACGCGGCGATGACGAAGTACGTGCCTATGTGTTGCGGATGGCGCAGACGTCCGGTGAGCTGTTCGGAAAGCATCTCTCGGGCTGCATCGCGACCGTGACCAATGTAGTGTTTCGGACGAATTTTCGTGGCATTCATATTCGCGAAATGACTCGGCGCGACTTGCGGTCTGGTATTTAGGTCGGATCCGATCGCGCGAAAACCCCACTCTGCAAGTCGAACGCAAGAACCAGCATCTTCATCACCATCGCAAACTGGGCGGATTGCCCGCAAACGCCTTGGTGATCAATGCCAAACCTGCCCCCGGAGAATCCAGACGCGCTGCTCACGCGCGAACAAACAGCGGCTGCCCTTACACAATCTGGCTTTCCCATCAGCGCGAAAACACTCGCGACCAAGGCCACGAGAGGTGGCGGCCCTCCATATCGCCACTTCGGCCCGCGGGTTATTTACCGCTGGGGCGATTCGCTAGCCTGGGCGCATAGCCTCTTAGGCGAATTGAGGCTCAGTACGTCAGAGATTGACGCTGGGGCAAAGCCGCCAAGCCAGAACGCGATCGCTAACGATTTCAGCGGCGCCGATGTCGGCAGCGGTGGCGGCGTTAATACCGGTGATCGTGCCGGCAGCGCCTCAGCGCCGCTGCCATCGCCTACGCCGTTAGCACTGGCGACGCGACATCCAACGCGGAGGAAGCGATGATCGTGCGCGAGCGAAGCCGCGCGTCGGATGAGGCGGGCGGGGCTTCAGAACAAGACCAGATTGGCGGCAACACACAAGTAATACGCGCCGAGTTGATCGGCTCCGACACCTGCACCGCCGTCGGCCTCACGGTCCGCGTCGGCACCCCGGTTTTGACGTTGTGCCGTCGGCTGATTGATGTCGGCTATGACGCAGCCACGCCGCTGCTGGTCTACCGCGGCGAGGTATTAGCGCTCACCATCAGATCGATCGGCCAGGCCGCGCGCCTCGAAATCAACTCCAAGGGCACCGGATTTATTCGCCATCGTGCGGTGCGCACAGCCCCGCCGGTGCGTCGAAACGCTCTGCCCCATGCGCGGTGGCCCGATACGCCGGGAGTGCGCCGTGACCGATCCCGCCATTGAAGTCTCTAATTCGCTCGCCGATCTGGCGGCGCGAATCCGCGTCGCCCCCAACGCTCATTTTCAGCAGGCTAAATCCGATCGCGGCAAGCCGCGATTTTTACAAATTGTGGCAAAGCGAGCCAATGAATCCAAGGCAAAGCCGTCGCCTAAATTGACTCGAGTCGCTTTCCGGGTTTCGCGGCTTATGGAGTTCTGCACCCGGCGCGAACTGCAAAATCAAACCGGCCACGCAGTGGATGACTGGCCGTTGGCTGTTCTCAAGGAGCTGATGGACAACGGGCTCGATGGCTGTGAAGAGGCCGAAGTCGCTCCGGTGATCTCGATCACCGTGAAACCCAAATCAATCACGATCCAAGATAATGGCGGCGGCATTGACGCCGAAACCATCAAGTCGATCACGGACTATTCGATTCGGGTTTCGAGCCGCGAGGCGTACGTGTCGCCAACGCGTGGTGCTCAGGGCAATGCGCTCAAGACAATTCTTGCCATGGGCTATGTGCTGGATCGCGAGCGCGAAGACGGCACCAATGCGGAAGCGGTCGGCGTAACGATCATCAAAACCCGAGGCGTTGAGCATCGCATCGAGTTCCGGGTCGATCACGTCACAAACGAGCCGAAGATCACGCACACCACTAAGCCATCGTCGATCGATGTAGGAACCAAGGTCACTATCAAGTGGCCTGAGATATGGAGGCGGGATGAATTTGTAGAACTTGCGGAATCCTATGTCTGGTTCAATCCGCATTTGACCCTGCGCGGAACTTGGTTCGGCAAAGAGTTTATCAACGCTACAGCAACGAATCCAACTTGGAAAAAATGGAGACCGCGCGATCCAACCAGTGCCCATTGGTACGACTCCACGCGGCTGCAGCGCTACCTCGCTGCGCACGTGGCAAGGGATCGGGATTTGGGACGTCATCGCACGGTGCGGGCATTTATTTCCGAGTTTCGTGGGCTTTCTGGAACTGCCATTCAACGCAAAGTGCTCGAAGAGGTCGGCTGCTCGCATCAATCACTAGCCCAATTCTTCGGCGCTGATCGGGTCAACCGCAAAGGCATCAACAAACTATTGGTGTCGATGCGCAAGCACACGAAGCCCGTCGCCGCGAAACATCTCGGGATAATTGGCGCTGACCATCTCAAGCAGCGTTTCCTCGCAGCAGGCGGCAACGCCGACACGTTCAAGTATGAACAGCGCAAGGGCGTGACCAGCGAAGGTATCCCCTACATCGTCGAGTTCGCGTTTGGTCTGCACCAATCCGGCTTCACGCAAGGCGCAGCCGTACCTCGCATGTTCATCAGCGGCGCCAACTGGAGCGTTGGCATCAACAACCCATTCCGCGCTTTCGGCTCAACCGGAGAAGGTCTGGAGAGCACCTTGGCAAAGGTGCGGGCCAATGCCAGTTCGCCGGTGATCTGCGCCCTGCACCTTGCGTCGGCCTATGTCCAATATGCGGACCGGGGCAAAAGCTCGATCATCCTTACTGACGACGCGGAGCAGCCCGATGACTAAAGAGCGCCCGCGAAACATCGCCAACGACATACTCGACGCCGTCGAAACCGCAACCAGCAAATGGACGCGGCAAAAGAAATCGGAGGAACGTCACCCCGGCATGGTTCGCTATCGAATGTCGCGGATGACGAAAGAGCCGCGGACATCACAGAAGGATGCCGCGTGGGAGATCATGGAAGAGGCGTATCTCAAGGCCAGCGCGAACGACACGCTGCCTGCTCTAGCGCGTCAAATCTATTACCAAGCACGCCCCAAAATCATGGCGATGACCGACGACAAGGAGCTGGCATACGGATATTTTTCTCAAACTCTGCTGCCCGACTTTATCGAAGAACAAAGCGTGAGCTGGAACGTGGTCTATGACGCACGCGGCCATCTTGAAGAACCGCACACCAATCGCCGTATCGGAGTCGGAACGATCGAAATCGGCAATTATCTGCACGCGATAAAAGAACCTGAAATCGTGCCCGCTGAGTTTTCCGATGCGCATGTTGACATCATTGGCCCATCTGGAAATCTCAGCGGTGTGCTGTTCTGCGAAAAGGAGGGGTTCAATCCGCTGTTCAAGGCGGTGAACCTCGCCAATCGCCACGATCTCATGATCATTTCAACCAAGGGCGTTTCCGTCACCGCTGCCAGACTGCTTATCGACCGCGTATGCGGAGACAATGACCTCCCGCTGTTCGTGCTGCATGACTTCGACGTTGCCGGGTTCATGATCTTCGGGACATTGAATCGCGATACCAGACGCTATCAGTTTTCAAACAACATCGAGCCGATCGATTTGGGACTGCGCCTTGAGGACATTGCTGGTCTTGAGCGAGAGCCCGCCGCAGCGACCAAAACCAATCAGGACATCCTGCGCGAACAACTCGCCGCCAATGGCGCCACGGATGCGGAGATCAAAATCCTGCTCAACGAGCGCGTCGAGCTAAACGCCCTGCCCAGCGATGAGCTGATAGCGATGATCGAACGCAAGCTGAAGGAGCACGGCATCGAGAAGGTTGTCCCGGACAAAGACCTGCTCGGCGATGCGTATCAGGCATTCCATCACAGCCAAGAATTGCGAGAGGTGTTCGAGAAAGCAGAGAGCGAGTTCAAGGCGACCAAAATCAAGGTTCCTAAAAACTTGGGAAAACAGGTTCGTGCGATCCTCAATAAGAACCCTGATCTGCGCTGGGATGATGCGCTTGAGATCGTGCTCGATGAAACGCAGCTCGATCACGTGAGGGAGAAAAAGCAAAAGGCGAAAAAGAAATCCGGCGACTTTACTGATACCGAATCCGACAGTGACGGAGAAGCCTAATGATCGCCGCGCATCTCCGACAACATAAATTGAGGTGGGATAAGGCGGTCGGCGCGATCGCTGACGAACAGCTCATGGCAGCCAACGACGAAGGGGCTGGCCATGACAACTCATGACGCAACGGGCCGCTCGATCAAGGGCTGGAAGACGTCCCGCCAAGCACGCCGCAACCGGCCACCGGAAGGCGCAAGCTGGATCTGGCTGACGCAGGACATGCTAGAAAGTCCGGCGTGGCGAGCAATGCGGTTCGCTGCCCGCAAGATCGTCGACAGGTTGATAATTGAGCATCTCGCCCATGGCGGCACAGAGAACGGCAACCTGATCACGACCTACTCTGACTTCCAGCATTTCGGCCTGCGCCGTCGCTCAAGCATCGCGCCCGCTATCATCGAAGCCGAGACGCTCGGCATCATTGACGTGATCGAGCGCGGCGGATCGGCCTATGCCGAATTTCGCAACCCATCGCGCTACGCGCTGGCGTGGCTCGGCCGCAAAGACGGCACGCCGCCCACTAATCGCTGGAAGGCGCTTGAGACAGTGGCCGACGCCCGCAAGGCCGTCCGCAAGGCGCTTGCGGTCGTGACACTGAAAAAAACCGCGACGCGCAAAAACAAAAAGCCAGTAACAAAAACGTCGAGGACTGGTGTCAAAAATGTCACCAGTGCCAGATACAAAAATGACACCAGTCTTAACAATGAGCCGGTCTCAAAAACGGGACTGCTATCTATATCTCCAGTGGGGGCCACCCCGACCACACCAACCACCCGAGAATCGAGCTGAAACTGTGCGGTGAATTTTTCGCGAAAATGGCACGCGCGTCCTACGCGAGACAAAGAAACTACTTACAGGGCCAATTTTCCCCGAGCGCCGCCATTACGCCAGTTGGTGCTGGCCAAATTAGGACACCCGGAAATTAGGACATCCCGCAAATGACATGGGATGGTCGATCGCGGTATCATGGCTTTCCAATCGGGCTTTGGGGGACAGCCGTGATGGCGTCGATCTCAGGAGTGTTGGCGACGATACAAACTTGGCCGTGGCCAAGTTGGGCGACGATAAAAACTTGGCAGTGGCCGATAATCTCGGCATTTTTCAGCGCTCTCTAGGGTGCGTATGATATCCGGCCTTCGCGACCAAGATCACCGATGTGTTCACCCGCATCGCGGCCAATGATGCTGCGCTCTCCCGCCTGCACCAAGCGCGACCAGCCGGTTGCGCCCTACACCTCGCCGAAGCTGAGCTGGCGGCCCGCAATCTTGAACGCTTCAGCACCGCCGACCCATCGATCGCCAAGTCGGTGCAGCTGCCCGACTGGGAGCACAGTACCACGATGGCCTGGCCGCCACCGCGGTCGTTCGACTCCGCCTGGTTCGCGCCCGTGGCGGCCGACCGCCGGTACTCGGGTGATTGGTGGCAGGTGAAAGAAGAAGAGGCGCGGGCTCTACGGGAGCGGCAGGAGCGCGAAGAAAAGGAGCGTGAGGCGAAGGCGCTCGATAACTACCACGGCCCGCGGTGGTGGGAGGGAAACCGCGCCTAGTTCCCGCGCGGCGTCGATAAAGAGGCGAAGCCGTGGAGCGGCGCACCCAGCGGCAGGGATAACGTCGATCAATGGTCGACGCTGGAGAACGTCGACTATCTCGAAAAGAAAATGGTGGATCCTGCCAAAGCCGGTGAACGCACCCGCGCCGCCCTGCACCCCGAACAGGCGCAGATGCAGCAGCAATTGGCGAAGTCACTCGTCAGTCCCGCTCGATCCGCGAGCCGCTGGGAGGCCGGTAGCCATTCAGCGTTATTTGGCACTACATCAACTTGTCATCTGCTTGAACAATTAGCGCGGATAGTAAGTTGCCCTGCCCAAAAATCATAAGATTCTTGTCAGATGTCGTGTCCATTCTGTGATTATAGGTACCTACTAAGTTACCCATTTTATCGTAGCCCCAATCTGTGTCCACGTCCTCTTCTATACGGCCGAGAGGTGCCCCACCGGGGCCTGTGATGAAGCGTGTATTTAACGACATTTTCATTACTCCCTTCGCTTATTTTTTATATTCTCTGAACGTTTTGGCTGTTATGCATTGATGCAAATCAACTGAGGTATTCAAATTCCATAACATTTTAAAAGGCAGCAGAGAATCTTTGGACATAGTATGAGACCGCTGATTTCCAATCCAAGCAACTCGACACAGGTGGAATTCAACAGACTGTGTGAACTTGGCGGTGGAGTTCGTGGCGGGCCAGCCCGAACGAGGGTCTGTGAGCTGTTGCGGTCAAGTGGACAAGAGCTCAACCATTTCGCATACAGTGAAACAGCAAGGCATATAACGGCCTATGCGGATGCAAATCCTTGGCACGTATGTTTCGCTATCGGACTGTCGTGGGGACATCTTGCCAAATTTGAAATCGAATTCACTGGAGTCGTCGTATCATTATTGAGGGCTTGGAACGACGACGACTTGCGTCTTGCCCGAACATACGGCCTTGAACGTGGGCCTGAGCCAATAGAACAGTCTTTACGTGGCGCACATATCCTATTCTCGCGGGTGACCCTTCCTAGCACATTGCCGGATACTCTTGAGCGCCTCAGCAGAGCTCAAGAGCGGTGGCTAACGCCAATTCTAAATCCAAGTGAACGTCCACCCTACATTGGGAGCTGGAATGCTACTGCCATGTTCATGGCGGCGCTGTTCGCGCAGCCAGCGTTGGCACGTACGTTGATCGAGCCGCGGCCAATTCTGCCCCCAGGCGGGCCAACGTTCCGAGGCCTACAGCTGCTTCATCAAGCGGGCATTCTGTCGCGAGCACCGGCGGGAAGCGAACTTGATGACGCCGCATTCGAGCCTGGCGCGCTCTTCGAGAACAACGCTTTACTTGCAGAGGTGCGCAAAGGGCGGTCGGATTGGAGTCTGCTTGATGTTCATAGCGGACTTTACACGCTTGGAACGCGGCGGAAGGGTTGAACTAAACCGGCACCCTCAATTACCGCACGCCTTGTTTGAGCTTAGATTTTTGCTGCCTATCAAACCAGCGATGCAAGTCCTTTGCCAATTTCGACTTCGACAGCTGGTCCTCGTACTCCTCGCGTTCCGGCACATATCCACCGGAGGCACCGCAAAGGTACGCCACCTCGTCGGCGAGTTTCTCATTGCCGCTCTCACGGATGCGCTGTGCTGGGTCGCCCGCACAACCACCTTGTCGCGGCCCGTCGTGAGTGCTGCGATCACGTGGATCAAACACCGTTCGCCGCGCCCGCCGGACCCGACCAGTGGCGGCGGAGAGATCGTTAAGCAAGCCGCCACAGCGCAGCGCAAAACTATTTGCCCCGACGATGCACGGAAGGCCGCCGCTGCTGCATGGCGTCGTTTTGTTGCCTGTGTGGAAGCATTGCCAGCGGATCTGGCCGCACCATTCTGGCGAGATGTACAAGCGCATGCAGCAGCAGTTCGCCGTCTCATTGATTGGGTACACCCAGATTATTCGTCCATGGAGACGCCGCCGCAAACTAAAACGACCATTTAAAGCCCATTTCGTGATTACCTCTGTCGATCGTTTCACGTTGAATTATGTTCAGCAAGATTATCGCGAACATTTCGTCAAAGAATTAGTTGTTCCTCCAAATTCGGAAATTCCGATCCAAATACTGTTGGAGCCAAAGCTGAGTTTTTTGGAACGTGAAATCTATTTTGGCTGTACTGATACCATTTCCACATCAGAGTGACCTGACGATGTAGGGGAAGGACGTGATGGATTTGACGGCTTTAGGATTTCGTTCGATATAAAGGATGGCCTGCTTGAGCTTGGCGCGCACGGCGTCAATGGATTTCAGGGCGTAGTTCTTGAAGATTTTCTCGCGGATTTCATCCCAGAGATTTTCCTTCGGGTTGAGCTCTGGCGAGTAGGGCGGCAGGAACAGCAACGAGATATTGTCGGGAAGAGCGAGGTCGCCGCAGCGATGGTTGGGGGCGCCGTCGAGAACCAGGAGGATGTGCTGCCTGGCAAATTTTCGCGCAAGGACATCGAGGAAGGCCTGGAAGCACGCCGTATTCGATGTCGGCATGATCAGATAGACGCAAGTCCCGTCCTTCGGGCAGACCGCGCCGTACAAATAGATGTATTCGCGAATGAGCTGGGAGGCGACCTCGGGCCGGGTGCCGGTTGGAGCCCAGCACGGCCGCGGCCGGTTGATCCGGCCGAACCGCGCTTCATCAGCGAACATGATCCGCAAACGACGACCTCGCCTGGCGGCAGCCCGCCTGGCTTTCCTCACAGCATTTGGAAAACCGTTTTTTTAAAAGCGTTTTGAGCCGCGATGTCGCGTTTGGGATGAAATGGCCGCGGCATCAGCTTGCGCCAGCCATGCCGGGCCAGAAGATTATAGACCGTGCTGTTGCTGGTTTCGTGCCCGATGGCCTT
>Ga0208587_1002009_pt1 | contig 10561 bp, 12 predicted proteins | sample NGESurdeep092012_7_FD_184472 | JGI IMG/M metagenome (GOLD analysis project Ga0208587, IMG submission 184472) | Arctic peat soil microbial communities from Barrow, Alaska - NGEE Surface sample 210 deep-092012 (SPAdes) | ecosystem: Environmental > Terrestrial > Soil > Wetlands > Peat ...
AAAAAGCTGCTGGCCGAACTCGCTGGCGCGAGGGCAGGACACGCGGCTACGTTGAAGCTTATCGCGGACGCCCGACTGGATCAGCGCGAGGCCGCACTTGCTGTGCGCGAGCGAAAAGTTGCGGAGACTGAAAAGAACGCCGCCGACGCCAACGCGGAAGCGAACGCGCTGAAGAACAAGTGGCAAACGCGGATGGACAAGCTCAAGGCAGTGCAGGCAGAGGTTGACTGAACAATGCCGCTCGATGTTTCCGAATATACCGCAGGCGCGGCCACACAGGTCCTCGCTGAGCCATGTATTATCGAACAGCAGCTTGTTATTGGCGGCGCTGAGGCGGTGGTTTCGAATCCTTTCGGCGAGCACACGCGGTTGATCCGCGTTCATTGCGATATGCCTTGCCGAATCGCCATCGGCAAGACGCCAATCGCGGGCCCCACAAATAAACGGCTAGCCGCCAATCAGACGGAAGTTTTTGGCGTCCAACCCGGCCATCGCTTAGCCGTAACCGGAACTGTGTGAGGCCGCCGTGGCGTCAAACGAAAAGACACCGATTTTTACACTGACCGTTTTCGGCGCAGGGCACGAAACCATGGCGTCGGAATTGGCGCACATAGGATACGCTTGCGAGGCTGCTGGCCGGGAAGCGCGCGCCGCGGGCGGTGGCAAATTGAGTGGAATTATTTTGGCCGCGGGAGGGATTGAAATAGGTTCCTGGGAGTACTTACCCGACGCGGAGGGTGGTTGATGCTCACGCCGGAAGACGAGAGGCCGGAAATGATTTGCTGCATTTGCGAAAAGTGCAGCGCGGGCCGCATCATTGGCAACATCCCGATCCCGATTTGCCTTCGCTGTCGAACGAGGCAGTTCGAAAGGATAGCGGCGGCTGAGCCGACGCCGATCACGGTCTTATCCAACCTCACCGGGCCCGATCTCTTGATCCAGAAAGGCCAGATGCTCATTGCATCCGGTTCGCCGGGGCCACCCTTGGAGGCCGCTTGAATGAAACGCATCCTTATCGCGCTCGCTCTCTTGCTCCTGCCCGGCGCGGCGATCGCACAGACGCCCAACCACAGGCTGACGCCTGGCGTCACGCGCGGGCTCACGCAAGCGCAGATATGCAAGACGAAGTGGGGCATCGACAAGCGCCACGTCACCGACACGATGACGCGGCAGGTGTTCGCGTCCTACGGGTTCGCCAAGCTGAACAAGGACAAGCGCTGCCCGTGCGAGATCGACCACCTGATCAGTCGCGAGCTGGGCGGGGCCGACGACGTTAAGAACCTGTGGCCGCAGCCATACCGCGGCAGATGGAACGCTCATCTGAAGGACCGCCTGGAAAACCAGCTGCACAAGGAGGTCTGCGCCGGGCGCCTGAAGCTGGGCGACGCGCAGAAGGGCATCGCCGCCGACTGGACGAAGCTATACCGGGGCTACTACGGGAGCCCATGAATGCCGCCGCTGACCACCAGCTCATCGTTGACGATTCTGGAATTTGAATAATGCGCAATCAAAGCAGTGTCCCGGCCTATCACACCTTTATAGAACGCGTCGCGGCGTCTTTTGCTGATATTGATTCGATGTTTGCTGAGTGGCAGACGCGCGGCAGCAAGCCGAGCCAGCCGCTTAAATTTGCGCGCCCTCGGCCACGCCTGACCGTGATCGAAGGCGGAAAATCGGATCGCCGCGATGGTTGACCTCACCCCGGAACCTGGGCCGCTCACTGTATCGAAGGCGCCAACGCCCGGTGTTTCGCCGCAACAGATTGCACAGCCATACGCAGAATTTGCGCACGCGCTCGATCAGAGCGGAGAGGCGCTTGGCGAAGTTGCCAAAAACGCCGCAGAACAGGCCGGCTATAAGGCGGTCACTCGCGACGCCGATGGCAATATCCAGATTGAGAAGGCGCCAATCCTCGGCCCGGCTTCGGTTGCGTACAGCCGCGCGGTCAAATTTGCCGCGCTGGCGGAAGGCGAGGCGCAGCTAAAGCAAAAGGACATTGCGCTTCGAACGCAATACCGGGACGATCCAGAGGGCTATCTTAAAGCCGCCGACGCCTTCAAAACCGATGTGGTTAAGCGATATTCCGACGCCGGCGGCCCTGACCTAGGAATCACGCTCGGCAAGGGCATCGACGCGACGACGACGCAAACTTATCGCGGCTTGCTCAATGAGAGCGAGCGGCTGGCGTTGCAGCGCGCCGACAAGTCGATCACGGCGCAGGTTGAGTCGACCAAAGATGATGCGTTTGCGTTGGCGCGAGGCGGCGACACATCATCGCCGGCCTTCATGCAGGCTATGGACAAGATCAGCACGCTCACCCAAGAGCGCGTGAACAATCCGCGCTTCGCCTATCCGCCCGAAGCCGCCAAATACGATCTCGACAATTTCCACGATCAGCTTAAAGGCAATGCGTTCCTTCACAACACCGATCAGGTCTACAAAGACAAGGGTGTTAACGATGACGGCACAGCGAAAGGCGGGGCCGCGAACGCGCTTGAATACGCCAAGTCGATCCTCTCGGACCCAACGCTTAAACTGACACCGGAACAACGCAACGCATTCTATTCTAAGGCTGTCGGCGAAATTCACGCCAATGAGGCGATCCGGCGCCAGGATATCGGCGAGGCGCGCGCGGCCGCATCATCGCTCTCAATGACGAGTGCCCTTGGCGGCAAGATCGACCCAGCCGATGTTGAAAGCGTTGCGCAGGCGTTTCGCGCAGCCGGGGCGCCGGGCGAGGCGGCAAAGCTCTATGCAACCTACGCCCGCAAGCCGCTCAATGATGATTTCGGTCGCCAGGGTATTGAGCCGATGACGCAGCAATTGAATTCGCTGCGGCAGGGTGGGGCTCTCGCGACCAGCCCCGGCGAGGCCCGGCTTATTCAGCACGAGTCGGGTGGCAATACAGGCCTGGTGAACAAGCTCGGCTATGCTGGCACCTATCAATTCGGCGCACCACTGCTCAAGGATATCGGCATCTACACGCCCGGCGCCGGCGAGAACACCAACGATAGAAGCGCGCCTGGGCAATGGTCAGGGCAAAAATGGTCGGGCACTTTCAATGTGCCGGGCTTCCCCGAGGTAAAGACGCTACGTGATTTCCTCGCCAATCCGGCGGCACAAAAGGCCGCGTTTGATCTGCATACCGCGAACATGGATGCGCAGATAAGCGCGAACGGCATGGACCGCTTCATCGGGACAAATGTCGGTGGCGTGCCGATCACGCGCGACGGGCTGCACGCCATGATCCACCTCGGCGGTGCAGCCGGGACGATGCAGACGCTAGCGAGCGGCGGCGCGGTTAATCCTCGCGATGCAAACGGAACCTCGCTGCTCGATTACGCGCGCATGGGGGCGACCGCCGGTGTGCCGAATCCGGCCTCGACGATGTGGCTACAGGCCAATCACACCACGGTCTTGCAAAAGGCTGCGCGCGATAATTGGACCTCAATCGTTTCCGATTACGACAAGACCGGCCAGCGTCCATCCGATGACACGCTCAACCAAGTGGTCAATGCGGCGCGCGCGACCAACGATCACTCGCTGCTTGAGGGCGTCGGGCAGTTTGTCGATCGCATGGACACCGCGCAGCGGCAAAGTCAGCAACCTCTTGCGCAGCAGGAAGCCGACATTACGCGAGGTCAAGCCGCCGGTAACACAGGACAGTTGTCGCCGGGACAGTCCGGCGTGCTCAAGGACTTGCAGCGCCGCTATGGCGCGATCACGAAGGGCCTCGACGAAAATCCGATCAGTACCACGGTCCAGAATTTCCCCGATCGGTTCCACACGCCAGCACCGATCAACGTGCAGGACCCACAGCAGCTTGCCGTAGGCCTTGGACAGCGCGCGCAGATCGCTCAATTCGCTCAGCAGAATTGGGGCGGCCCATCGCGCTCGGCACTCGATAAGGCCGACCTGGCGCAAGTGACCGCTGCGCTCGATACGCCCGATCCGAAGGTGAAGGGACAGATTTTTGCGGCCATTGCCACTCTACCGCAAGCCGTGCGCGACGCAACGCTTTCCAAGATCGGCGAGAAGAGGCCTGACTTCATGGTGAGCGCAGCGGCCGGCGGCTTGATGCAGGAAGCGCCTGACGTTGCGCAAAGCATCCTGCGCGGGCAAGAGGCGCTAGGCGTTAAAGAAGGAAATGGGACAAACGCAAGATCGGCTTACGCGGTACAAAGCGCGCAGGATTGGAACGATCAACTCAAAAAGGACACGGTGCTGCCACCGACCGCGTTTTCGCTGCAAGCGCGCAGCAATCCATCGGGTGGGTACGAGGTCGCCCGTGACATGATCCGCGCCCGCTATGCTGATATCTCGGCGCAAAAAGGCGATACGTCCGGCAAGATTGACGCCGATCGAGTGAAGCAAGCAGCCGACGATGTGACCGGCGGCATCCTCTATCACAACGGCGCGCCGCTCGTCGCTCCGCAGCGCGGCATGGCGCAGACGAACTTTGATATCCTACTCAGCGGCGTCAATGACAACGATCTTGCCGGTGTGACCACCTTGAACGGCGCGCCCGTCACGTCGGATTATCTGAAAGGCACGGCGCAACTCGAGAGCTTCGGCGCCGGGCGGTATCTCGTTCGGCTCGGCGCGGACCCGATGCGGCCGATCTACGCATTCACCGGCGCCAATTCAGAAACGCCGCAGAAATTCGTTCTCGACCTGCGCAATCGCGCGGTGGGCCCCGTCGCGATCAGCGGCTTCGCGCTCAATCAGAGCGCCGGCTATGGCCCATGAGTTTCTTCGATATATTCCCGCCGCTCGACGCGGAAGCACTCAAGCCGCAACCGAACGAAGGCCGTGACCTGCCAGGGACGACCAGAACCGTTAAACAACTTTTCGACCGGCCGGTGTTCGACGGCATCAAGCTTCGCGCGTTGCCGGCGGCAAAGAGCACCACGCCGCTGATCGCGCCGGATCTTTCGGGCAGGATACATTAGGGACGATTGCGACAGCCGCATGGATCAATTGAACGAGCGCGCATGACCGCGATCAGCATCACTCACGAAGGTTTAGAGGCACTTGGATTTGCAAAGGGACATATTGGCAAGCTGCTCGCGCCGAATCGGTCGAAGAATGTGGGACCTAAAACGTTCGGCCCATTGCTTCAACTTTTGGGAATTAAATTGATTGCGATTGAGGACAAAGAAGGGACCAAAAACATGCGGCCACATTGGGTAAAGCGCAGAAAAGCCGCACCGATGCTTAGCATGGAAAGGATGCGCCCGGCAGTTTGGTTATTTACGCCACGTTCTGCGCATCGCGCACTAAAAATTAGGAATGTAAAACTGACCGCGGACGAGAGATCAAACATCGCCAGCCACGCATCGCGCGCACGGTGGGAGAGAAGGGCCGAGCGGTGAGCTCATGGACGACAGCGAAAAACTGACGGCCTTGGTTCTGGTCGACCGAATGGCTGACCTGGAAAGCTACGTGAGGCGCGGACGCGCGCACGAGGGCCTATCCGCCGGCGAGCTCGAAAGTCTCTGCATCGCCGAACTCCGGTTGCTGGTCGAACGCTACGGCCCGAAAAATGAGTGGCAGGGCGTTTCCGATGTGCTGGCCGAATATCGATTGCGCGGCTTCGATAACATTCCGAAAGGCGACGCAACCGAATTGGTTGGCCGGCTGGTGGCGGCGCACGGTGCCCGGCGCGAAAAGATGAAGCTAGAGGATCCAGAGCGATTCGCCGGGACTGATGCGGCGATCGACCGGGCGGTAGCGAATTTAGGGGCGCCGGCTGAAAAGCCGAATTGACGGATCGCCGCCTCTCCCCCGGAAAAACTGTACACCGGATATTTTCCCCCGTTGCAAGACCGAGGATTCGCGCGTCTAATGCGCTCAGCCGGCGGATGGTTAAAACACCCGCCGGCCAAGACTTGCCATCAACCGCCACCATGCAGGGCGACCGATGACCGAATCAAACCTACCCCAAAACCATCGGGTTTTCCGCTCGGCCGTGGCTCCATCAACAAGGAGCTCGCCACCATGACCAATAAGCAAACCCGCCGCGCCATCCTGGCCGGCGCCGCTGCACTCCCTGCGCTCGCCATCATTCCGGCAATGGCCGGTGATACCGGCGGCGTCGATCCTATCTTCGCTGCGATTGAGCATCACCGCGCGCACTGCGCGGTCTATTGGTCCGTCGAAGAGGTAGCCGATGACGTTATGAGCGCTCGCGGCGTCGAAGCCGACCGCGCGCTCACAGACTTGCTTACTACCAGCCCGACCACGGTCGCGGGCTGCGCCGCTGTTCTGCGACACGTCGACCAGCATATTAGACAGCATGAAGATGAGAAAACGCAGATCTTCGCTAATTGTACTGATCCGCTGTGCTCGGCGGGTGCCACTTTCCTGGCCACAATCGCGGCAGCACTCAACGAGGCGGTGCAATCATGAAGATCGTTCCCACAAACTTTGACGACGTGGCGAGCCTCGACGATAGATATCGAAAGCTCGACACGAGCATGAACGACATGAAACACATGGTGTCGATCACAACGCAGACCGTGTGGGACCTCACAGAGCACCACCAATATAGCGACGTGCCAGAGGATTTCCGGCAGTCGCTCGATGAGGCGTTATTCTTGGTGTTCCAGATGAAGGACATGTTTGCGGCTCTCAAGGCGGAATACGATGGCGGATGGGATTCCGTCTTTCCCAAGAAACCTAAAAAAGTCGCGGCCTGACATTCTGAGACAGGGCAGGGCTCGCCGTTCCCGCGGCGAGCCCATGACGTTTCAACAGCCATGGTGTCGACGGGTAGGGCGCGGTATCCTAGCTAGTCGATCATCTGCCCGGCTGAAACAATGCCGCACAGGCAATGGGAGAGGTAGTGCCATGAAAAAACTCCTCATCGCCGCGCTCGCGACAAGCCTGCTTGCTGCCGTACCTGCGCATGCCCAGACGCCACCGCCGCCGCCAACGGGCAACGTGCTGTACGAATGGTGCACCAAACAAGGCGCAGTCTATCGCTCCGGATGCGACGGATATTTGAGCGGATATTTCGATGCCTTGGTATCCGTCGGGTCGCCCGGGTTTATCTGCACCCCCAATGGCACCATCATCGCGCAAGCCAAGGACGTGCTGGTGCGCTGGCTCAGCAGTCACCCGGAAAAACGCCATTTTGCGGCCGGGGTCATCGCCACGGGTGCGTTCATGGAGGCATGGCCGTGCCCCACCAAAAGCAAGCCGTGAGTGGGCTGATGATTGCCACCGGGTCGCATCCTAACTGCCGACGGTAAAAGCCGACAGTCGGTCTTGCAGGCCACCAACGTAGCCGTGAGCCTATTCGCAATGCGGAGGCGCCGAGGCTTACGCTTTATGCCGCCGGAGGGCCCATTTTCTCGAGCGCCTCTTTTATCGATGGTTTGACCTTCGCAATCTGCGCTTTCGGCGCCCAATGCATTCTGCCAAACGTGTCATCGAAGCCGATGCGATCATAGCCTTCTTCTGCAAGGCGAGTGTGATTAGGCACGAAATAGACCGAAAACATTTCTCCGACGGCTACCGTTTTCGGGAGACCTCCGCTGAATGGTCCGGCGGTTTGATCACGATGATTCACGCTCACAAGTGGATTTAAGAGTCCATGGCCTTGGCTCCTAACCCACTTCCGCTTCCTTCTCACGAGCGCGCTGTGCAATGTGACTTCGCCAGGGCCCATGTTGGTTGCGCTTAGGCTGAGAAGATCATAATCCTCCGAGCGATCGTTTGGGCTGAATACGGTGACATAGGAGAAATGCACCCGGACCTTCGCTTTCGGATAGATGAACTTAGACCACACATTCCAAATGAAGCTCGCCAGCGAAACAATTGCCGAGCAAATGCTTATTACCAAGGCCCAATCAGCAACCGTCATTTTGACACCTTAGACCGAGAACAGGACGGCCGGCATTCATGCAGCCATTAGGGCCCGGCAAGCCATTGCGGCTCTGCGCGCAGAATGCGTAGCCGCGCGGATTTTGACGCACCAGCGATCTCCGCAGGCCGTTTCGGCAACCTTCCCATAGGCTTCCCAATGCTGATTCTTGGGAAGATTTATGTGGCATAAAATTACAAAAAGACTTGATTATATTGACTAATTGGCGACGGCCTGAGCGTGAGCCTATCGGCTTGCGCGACACCTGGGCGAAGGACCAGGCCAAGGAAAAGGCGGCGGGCTGACCCAACTCCTATCGTGGTTTTGTCCGTGCGCGTTCGCAACCGTTCTCCTAGTCACAACCTGTAGCTGAGATAGCATAGGGTCAGGTTGCGTGAGCGTCGGGGGCGCCGCGCCATGGCCGAAAACGAGCAACGCCGGACGCGCGCCAAAGCCTGGGCGGCCGAGATCGACGCCGCGCGGCGGCGCGCCGGGTTCATGCTGCCGGCCGGGCTTGCCGACCGCGCCGCCTGGCTCGGCCGGCTGCTCTCGCAATGGGCTGTGGCCGAAGTCGCGCCGGGGCGGCTGCTGCCCTGGCTGCCAGTCGCTTTCGGCTTCGGCATCGTGGCGTATTTCACCGCCGACCGCGAGCCGGCATGGTGGGCGGCATCAAGCGCGGCGCTCGCCGGCCTCATCGTTGCATTTGTGGCGCGCCGACGCGCATTTGGTTTTGCAATTACGCTCGGCTTTGCCGCCATCGCCGCCGGATTTGCCACCGCCACGCTGCGGACCGAACACATCGCGCATCCGGTTTTGCTATTCCCGGTGTCGAGCGTGACGCTTTCCGGCTTTGTCGAAATCCGCGAGGAGCGCCAGCGCAGTGACCGCATCGTGATCCACGTGCATAATATCGAAGGCCGCCGTCTCAATGAGGCGCCCGACCGCGTGCGGCTCGCGGTGCGCAAGAACACCGCGCCGGCGGTGGGCAGTTTCGTCGAGCTCAAAGCGCATCTATCGCCGCCGCTCGCGCCGTTGCGGCCGGGCGGCTACGACTTTGCGCGCGATATGTTTTTCCAGCGCATCGGCGCGTCCGGCTATGCGCTCGGCAAGATCAAGGTCGTGGCGCCGCCGGTCAGCCCCGGCATTTGGCTGCACTATGCCGCTTTCATCGACGGCATTCGCGAGGCGATCGACAAGCGCATCCGCGCCGTCATCCCCGGCGATGAAGGCTCGATCGCCTCGGCGCTGATCACCGGCAAGCGCGATGCGGTTTCGACGCCGGTCAACGACGCGATGTACATCTCGAGTCTCGCGCATGTGCTGTCGATCTCGGGCTATCACATGGCGGTGGTGGCGGGCATCGTGTTCTTTTTCATACGCGCCGGCCTGGCGCTGATCCCGTCGATCGCCAGCCGCCATCCGATCAAGAAATGGGCCGCCGCCGCCGCGCTCGTCGCGGCCACCTTCTATCTGCTGCTGTCGGGCGCGGAAGTCGCGACCCAGCGCTCCTTCATCATGATCGCGATCGTGCTGGTCGGAGTGATGGTGGACCGACCGACGCTGACGTTTCGCACGCTCACGGTCGCCGCACTCGGCGTATTGCTGCTGCAGCCGGAATCGGTCGTGCATCCGAGTTTCCAGATGTCGTTCGCGGCGACGCTCGCACTGATCGCGGCCTACCAATACGGCCTGCCGTGGCGCGCCAAGGCCGACACATCGTTTGGCGCGCGTGTGGCGCTATGGGGCGGACGTGAGATCGCCGGGCTTATCCTGGCGTCGCTGGTCGCCGGCCTCGCGACTACGCCCTATGCTGCCTATCACTTCCACCGCGCCGCGCCTTACGGGGTGATCGCCAATCTGCTCGCCATGCCGGTGGTGTCGGCCGAGGTGATGCCGATGGGCATTCTCGGCATGCTGGCCATGCCGTTTGGTTTCGACGCGGTGTTCTGGAAACTGATGGGCGCGGGCATCGACTGGATGGATACGGTAGCTCTGTGGGTGACCAGCCTGCCGGGCGCGGTCGGCCATGTGCGGGCGTTCGGGACCGGGCCGCTGTTGCTCGGCACGGCGGCGATCTTGCTGCTGTGCCTGCTGCGCACACCGCTGCGCTGGAGCGGGGCCGTGCTGACGGTCATCGCCAGCCTGTGGGCGGTGACGACGCCGCTGCCCGATGTGCTGGTCGCTGGCGACGGGCAGACCGCGGCCATCCGTGGCGGCGACGGCCGCCTTGCGGTTCTGCACAGCAATCGCGACAGTTTCGCGATCAAGGAATGGCTCGCCGCCGACGGCGATGCGCGCACCGTCAAGGATGCGACCCTGCATGACGGCGTGCAATGCGCTGCTGATCGACCGCAGGTCCTGGCGCGCCAATGGCGCGTTGGCGCTGCGCTGGACCGGCGATCGTTTCGAGCTAAAGGCCGCCCGCCCACCGGATTATGAGCGGCCGTGGGCGCGCGCGCCGCGTGAGCCCGCAAATTCTGTTCAGGCCCCGACGCGGCCGGCCGCACCCGATGCGACGCCGCGCGTAGAGGATATGGAAATTGGAGATTAACCCATTCTCCGCTCATTCCCACGAAAGCGGGAATCCAGAATGTTTGGCTCTGGGTCTCCGCTTTGGCGGGGACGAACGGCAGCGAAATCAGTATCGCCGGAACAGTCCGACCAGCTTGCCTTGGATGCGCACGCGATTGG
>Ga0208587_1002010_pt1 | contig 10560 bp, 9 predicted proteins | sample NGESurdeep092012_7_FD_184472 | JGI IMG/M metagenome (GOLD analysis project Ga0208587, IMG submission 184472) | Arctic peat soil microbial communities from Barrow, Alaska - NGEE Surface sample 210 deep-092012 (SPAdes) | ecosystem: Environmental > Terrestrial > Soil > Wetlands > Peat ...
CTCGACCTGTCGCGCGTTCGCGCCGGCCCGACCTGCGTCAAGCAACTCGCCGATTTTGGCGCCGACGTGATCAAGATCGAATCGCCTCCGGGGGTGGACCCAAACGAAGGCATGGGCGGGCCGCGCAACGGCCCGGACTTTCAGAATCTGCACCGCAACAAGCGCGCGATGACGCTCAACCTCAAGCTGCCCGAGGGCCGCGAAGTCTTCGCCCGTTTGGCGCAGAAGGCCGATGTGGTGGTCGAGAACTATCGTCCCGACGTCAAGTTCCGCCTCGGCATCGATTACGAGTCGCTCAAGGCGATCAATCCGCGCATTATCCTCGCCAGCATCTCCGGTTTCGGCCAGGACGGACCCTACCGCGAGCGGCCGGGGTTCGATCAAATCGCCCAGGGCATGAGCGGCCTGATGTCGGTCACCGGTTTTCCCGGCCGGGGTCCGATGCGCACCGGCGCGGCGATCGCCGACGTCAGCGCCGGCCTGTTCGCCGCGCTCGGCATCCTGACCGCGCTGCTGGAGCGCGAGGTGTCCGGCCAAGGCCAGTGGGTGCAGTCGTCGCTGTTGATGTCCGGCATCGCGCTGCTCGATTTCCAGGCGGCGCGCTATCTGATGGATGGCGAAGTGCCGCCGCAGGTCGGCAACGATCATCCGACCAGCATGCCGACTTCGGCTTACACCACCGCCGACGGCTACATCAACGTCGCCGCATCCGGCGAGGGCATGTGGAAGCGGCTGTGCCAGGTGCTGGCGCGTCCGGACCTGCTCGCGCGCGCCGATTTCGAAGGCGCCGCCAATCGGGCCAAGAACCGTGCCGCGCTCAACGCCGAGCTGAATGCGGCGTTTGCGGCGAAGAAGAGCGACGAGTGGATACCCATCCTCAACGAGGCGGGCGTGCCCTGCGGGCCGATCTACAGCGTCGATCAGGTGTTCGCCGATCCGCAGGTGCAGCATCTGCGGGCTGCAGCGAAGGTAAAGCATCCGCTGCTGGGCGAAATTCGTCTGGTCAACCAGGCGGTCGGGCTGTCGCGCACGCCGGCAACAATGGTAAGCGCCACCCCCGAGATCGGCCAGCACACCGACGAGGTGCTGGCCGAAGTGGGCTACAGCGCCGCGGAAATAGCGGCGTTACGCAAGAACAAGGTTATCTGAGAGCTTGTTGCAAAATGAATTTTGCAACGGGCTGATTTAGGGGAGCACGAGGGGACGTATCCCCTCGTTTTGTTACAGCTAGAGGAGCGTCATGGCTGAACTCATCACACGCAAGGAAAACGCCGTCGGCTGGGTGATATTCTCGAACCCCGCCAAGTTCAACGCGGTCAGCCACGACATGTGGATGGCGCTGCCCAAGGCGGTCGCCGCATTCGACGCCGATCCCGAAGTGCGCCTGATAGTGATCACCGGCGATGGCGACAAGGCCTTCATTTCCGGCGCCGACATTTCGCAGTTCGAGAAGGCGCGCGGCAGCGCCGACGCGCAAGCGATCTACAACCGCGCGGTCGTCGACGCCTACGAAGCCCCGGGGAATTGCAGCAAACCGGTGGTGGCCAAGATCCGCGGCATCTGCATGGGCGGGGGCCTGGGGCTTGCCGCCGCGTGCGATGTGCGCATCGCTGCCGAGGACGCGGTGTTCCGCATGCCCGCGGCGCGCCTGGGGCTGGGCTACAACTTCACCGGCATCAAGCGCTTCGTGCAGCTCATGGGCGCGGCCAATACCTCTGACATTTTCTTCTCGGCGCGCAAATTCGGCGCGGCGGATGCGCTCGCCATGGGCTTCCTCAACCGCGTCGTGCCGCTCGCCGATCTGGACCGTGACGTGGCGGCCTACTGCGAGCTGCTGGTGGAAAACGCGCCGCTCACCATGGCCGCGGCCAAGTTCGCGATCCGCCAGACCGGGATGGACCCGGCTGCGCGTGAAATGGAGCAACTCGCGCGCATGCTCGAAGCCTGCTTCAACAGCGAGGACTACCGCGAAGGCCGCAAGGCCTTCATGGAAAAGCGCAAGCCGAAATTCCAGGGGAAATAGCCTCCGTTGTTGGCGAGCTGCGATGTTGCGCGGACGAGAGCCGTCTGCGTAATCGGCGATCTTGGATTACCCCCCCGCGCCGTCCTTGTTTTTATCCATAACCATGTTTTTGGTACGGATGCGCTTTTCATCCGTACCAAAAACATGGTTGGCGCGCGGAGCGCGCAATGGCCGTTTGTCGACGCAGGCGGTCGAATGAAGCCAGGTCGAACTGCGGCGCTCTAGCTTGCGCGGACGGCGACCCGTCCGCGCGGATCACCGATAGCGCGCGGATGAAAAGCGCATCCGCGCGCAATCGGCGATCTTGTATAACCCCCCGCGCGCGAGGGCGCAAGCACCGCCGCCGCTAGCGGCAGACCAACACCGGGATCTTGCTGTGGATCAGGACCTTCTGCGTTTCGCTGCCCAGCACCAGGCCTGACAGTCCGCGCCGGCCGTGCGAGGCCATGAAGATCAGATCGCATTTTTTCTTCTTTGCAGCGTCGATGATGGCTTCGTAGGGGCTGTCGCTGACGACGTGGAAAACTTCGCATGGCACCTTCTCCACCTCCGCTTCGACTTCGATCGCGGACAAGCACTTGCGCGCCTGTTTCTGCGCGACTTCAGCCTGGGCCTCGGCCGAGGGCGCGCGCAGGATGTAGCCATCGCCATAGTAGGTCGAGGTGTAGTCCGGGGCAGCGTGAAAACCGGTGATCCTGGCGCCCAGCGCTTTGGCCAGTTTGACTGCCTGTTTGGCCGCCTTGGCCGAAAGCTTGGAGCCGTCGGTCGGAACGAGGATGTGTTTGAACATGTTGTCTCCTTGCTGATTGGTCGTTAAGCACTTGCCGCCGCGCAATCGAAACTATCCACTTCCGGGCGAAACGGCTTTCATCCAAGCTTAGATCGCCGTCCCCCTCCTGGTTTGATCAAAATCAATGCAAGCAGCAATGGCGTAACGGCGCGCTGCCAGGGCAAGCGCCGCTTCAGTCGTCCGTGCTGACGCTGCGGATGGTGACATTGCCCGATTTTTCGTCGTGTTCGAGCTTGACCAGCTTCCGCGCTTCGGCCTCGTCCAGCAGCTTGCCGAACGAGCGGAAACCGTAGAAGGCTTCGCTGAAGCCGGGGTTGCGCCGCTTCAGGGCCTGTTTGACCATCGAGCCCCAGATTTTCTCCTCCTCGCCGCGCTCGGCGATGAGCGCCTCGATGGTTTCCATGACGATATCCAGCGCCTCCTGCTTCTTGTCGTTCTCGTCCTGCGGCAGGGTCTTGGCGACCGCGCCGGCGGCGGCCTTGGGCGCGGGCTTCTTGCGCGACTGCTTTTTTGCCTTTTCGCGCGCCAGGTCGTCGTAATAGATGAACTCGTCGCAGTTGGCGATCAGCAGGTCGGAGGTGGAGTTCTTCACTCCCACGCCGATCACCCTCTTGTTGTTCTCGCGCAGCTTGGAGACGAGCGGCGAAAAATCGGAATCGCCGCTGATGATGACGAAGGTGTCGACGTGCGATTTGGTGTAGCACAGGTCCAGCGCATCGACTACCATGCGGATGTCGGCCGAGTTCTTGCCCGACTGGCGCACGTGCGGGATCTCGATCAGTTCGAACGCGGCCTCGTGCATGCCGGCTTTGAACTCGCGATAGCGCTCCCAGTCGCAATAGGCCTTTTTCACGACGATGCTGCCCTTGAGCAGCAGCCGTTCCAGCACCTTGGTGATGTCGAACTTGTCGTACTTGGACTCGCGCACCCCGAGGGCGACATTCTCGAAATCGCAGAACAGTGCCATGTTGATGTCGGCTGCTGCGGTCATGGTGATCTCCGGTAACAATGGGTTGTACGACGGTGGGTTGTGCGACAGTGGGTTGTACGGCGGGTTATGCGGCGGGCAGAGAGGGCCGGGCGCAGCGCTGGTGCGGGATGCATGCTGCGTTTTCTCCCTGCAATTGCCGCTATCCTAGCGCGGAATCGGTGCCGGCGGGCAATTCCCGCTCGCGCCCAAGTCTGCTACCATTGCCGGCATTATCCGAGGAGGAGCCATCATGTTGCGCAAATCCCTTGCACTTGCCATTGCGGCGCTGGTCTGCGGCCTGCCGCTGTCCGCCGTTTCCCAGCAGAAAGACAAGATCTCCGACGGTGTGGTCAAAATCGGCCTGATCCTGGACATGTCGAGCCTGTACTCGGACATCACCGGCGAGGGCAGCGTCACCGCCGCGCGCATGGCGATCGAGGACTTCGGCGGCAAGGTGCTGGGCAAGCCGATCGAGCTCGTCTACGCCGACCACCAGAACAAGGCCGACATCGCCGCCAACAAGGCGCGCGAGTGGTTCGACCAGGACAAGGTGGACGCCATTATGGACGTGGCCGCTTCGGCCACGGCATTGGCGGTGGTCGAAGTGGCGAGGCAGAAGAACCGGATCGCGGTGTTCAACGGCCCCGGTTCGACACGGCTCACCAACGAGAGCTGCTCGCCGGTGACGGTGCATTACACCTATGACACCTTTGCGCTTGCCAACGGCACCGGCAAGGCGGTAGTGAAGCAGGGCGGCAACACCTGGTTCTTCCTCACCGCCGACTATGCGTTCGGCCATTCGCTGGAGAAGGACACCTCCGACGTGGTCAAGGCCGAAGGCGGCAAAGTGCTGGGCAGCGCGCGCCATCCGCTCAATGCCTCCGACATGTCCTCGTTCGTGCTGCAGGCGCAGGGCTCGGGGGCCAAGATCATCGGCCTCGCCAATGCCGGCGGCGATTTCATCAACTCCATCAAGACTGCGGCCGAATTCGGCGTCACCAAAAGCGGCAAGCAGAAGCTCGCCGGGCTGCTGGTCTACATCAACGACATCCACAGCCTGGGCCTGCAGCTGACGCAAGGGCTGCTGCTCACCGAGGCGTTCTACTGGGACCTGAACGACGAGTCGCGCAAATGGTCGAGGCGCTTTTTCGAGCGCATGAAGAAAATGCCCAACATGAGCCAGGCCGGCGTGTATTCGTCCACCATGCATTACCTGAAAGCGGTGAAGGCCGCCGGAACCGACGAGACCGGTGCGGTGATGAAGAAAATGCGCGAGCTGCCGATCAACGATTTCTTCGCCAAGAACGGGCGCATTCGCGAGGACGGGCGCATGGTGCACGACATGTACCTGTTCGAAGTGAAGTCGCCGCAGGAGTCGAAGTCCCCCTGGGACTACTACAAGCTGCGCGCCACCATCCCGGCCGCGGAGGCGTTCCAGCCGCTGTCGAAGAGCGCGTGTCCGCTGGTGAAGAAATAGGTTCGGCGTTCATCAAAAATTTAGCGGTGTGACCCGGGCCGCGATTCCCGGCATTCCTTCATTCTTCCAGGAGCGGAAAACCATGAATCTCAAGCGCAAGGCAATTGTTTCCCTGATGGGTCTGACCCTTGCGCTCGCGGCCGGTGCGGCCTCGGCCAAGCAGACGGTCAAGATCGTGTTCATCGGTCCGCTCACCGGTGGCGTTTCCGCCAACGGCATCGGCGGGCGCAATTCGGCGGATCTGGCGGTACGCCTGAGAAACGAGGATGCCAAGGCCAAGTACAGCTACGAGCTGGTCAGCCTGGACGACGAGTGCAAGCCCAACATCGCAGTGCAGGTGGCGACCAAGGCGGCTGCGGATAATTCGATCATCGCCGGCGTGACGCACTACTGCTCGGTGACGGCGATCGCCACGGTGGACACGTACCACAAATTCGGCTTGCCGGTCGTCGTCTGGGGCGCGGTGCTGCCTTCGATCACCTACGCCAACAAGTTTGCCGAAATCCATCGCGTCAACGGCACCATGATCAACCAGAACGAGGTCGCGGCGAAGTTCATGACCGGCATGAAGTACAAGCGGTGGGTGGTCATCCACGACACCACGGACTACGGCAAAGGCCATAACCAGTACTTCAGCGAGTACCTGAAGAAAAACGGCGGGCAGATCGTCGGCACCTTCGGCGTGACTGCAGACCAGCAGGACTTCACCACCGAACTCACCAAGGCGAAGGAACTCAAGCCCGACGTGATTTACTTCGGCGGCCTGACGCCGCTGGGAGTGCGCATCCGCTCGCAGATGGAGAAACTGGGCATCAACGCGGTGTTCCAGGGCACTTCGGGGATCAAGTCGGATGCCTTCATCGAGGGCCTGGGAAAACAACTCGCCGAAGGCTCGCTTTCGTTCATCGAAGGCGCGCCGTGGGAGAAACTCCCCGGGGGCCTGTATTTCACCGGCAAGTACTCCTTGCAGAAATACAGCGAAGCGCCAGAGGCCTACGGCCCGTTCGCCTTTGCCGCGGCAAACCTGATCATGGACACGATCGAGAAGGTCGGCCCCAACCGCAAGAAAGTGACCGAAGAGCTGGGCAAGACCCGGGACCGCGACTCGATCATCGGCAAGATCACCTTCGACGATCATGGCCAGAACATCGTATCGCTGATCACCAAGTACGTAGTGCAGGACGGCAAGTGGGTGGTGTGGGAGGACAGCGAGTACGGCTCCGGCAAGCGCAAGCTGAAAGGTCAGTAGATCGTTGGGCATCTGCAAAGGGCGATTTTGCACGGACGTGAAACCGTCCGCGCGGATCGCCGATTGCGTACGGACGATGACGCTGTCCGCACGCAATCGGCGATCTTGGATAAAACCCACAAACCGCCGTTGCTTTTATTCATAACCCTGTTTTCTCGATACGGATACGCTTTTCATCCGTATCGAGAAAACAGGGTTGGCGCGCGCAGCGCGCAGGTTCTTTAGATTCCGTCCATGACCCTCGGTCTCCTCAGCCAATACGTTTTCAACGGCCTGATGCTGGGCATGATCTACGCCATGGTGGCGGTCGGATTCACGCTGTTCTTCGGCGTGCTCGACGTGATCAAGTTCTCCCATGGCGACGTGCTGATGGTGGGCGCCTTCACCGGGCTTGCGACCTACCTCGGCCTGGAGGCGGCAGGCGTCGATTCGCCGCTGGTGCAACTCCTCGTCATGACCCTGGTCGCGACCCTGGCGATGGCGCTGCTGGGCGCGCTGATCGCGAAATACCTGGTATTGCCGCTGCGCCTGGCGCCGCCGCTCAACACGCTGCTGCTCACCCTGATGCTGGGCTCGGTGCTGCGCGAAGCGGTGCGCCTGTTCTACCCGCAGGGCTCCAATCCCAAGCCGTATCCGCGGCTGCTACCCGCCGATTTCGTGAGTTTCGGCAGCTTCACCCTGCGCGCCGACAGTATGATCCTGCTCCTCGCGGGGCTGGCGGCCATTGTCGCCGTGCACCTCGTGATCACCCGCACCAAGCTGGGGCTGGCGATACGCGCGGTAGCCCAGGATGCGGAGACCGCGCGCATCATGGGCATCAATTTCGAGTTCATCGTGCTGCTCACTTTCGCCATCGGCTCGGGCATGGCGGCCTTGGGCGGGCTGATGAACGGCCTGTATTACAACGAAATCAACTTCGGCATGGGCCTGCTGCTCGGCGTCATCGGCTTTTCCGCGGCGGTGCTCGGCGGCCTCGGTAACATCTACGGCGCCATCCTCGGCGGATTCCTGTTTTCCGCGCTGCAGAGCGTGGGTGCCGTGGCGCTGCCGGCACTGTTTCCGGGCACGTCCACCGCCTACAAGGACGTGTTCGCCTTCGCCGTGGTCATCATGTTCATGGCCTGGCGGCCCACCGGCCTCATCGCCGAGAAAAAAAGCGAACGCGTATGAAACGGCACTTCACTCCCGCTTCCGCCGTGCCGGCGCTCGTCAGCATGGCGGGCGTCACCTTGTTCGCCGTGCTGTTTCTGCATGCCGAGACGCAGTCGGCGGTGATGGGCCTGACCCTGGGCGCCGCGGTGGCGCTGTACCTGCTGGCGCGCTTCGGCTGGAACGCGCTTGCGGCCGCTTCTTTCGCCGGCCATGGCCGTTCGGCGCAGGCCTCGGTGCTGGCCGGCGTGCTGATCATCACCGCCGTGTTCTACGACCAGCATTTTCCGCTGTTGATGCTGGCTTCGGTGCTGCTCTACATCGTGGTCTGCCTGGGCCTGAACCTGCAGTTCGGCTACGCCGGCGTGGTCAATTTCGCCGGCGCCGCGTTCTTCGGCATCGGTTGCTACACCTCGGCCGTGCTCACCAACCATACTGCGCTGCCGCACCTCGCGGTCGTGCTCGTCGGCGGGTTGATGGCAGCGGGCATAGGGTCGCTATTAATCCTGCCGGTGCTGCGCACCTACGGCCATTACGCCGCGCTGGTCACCATCGCCTTCGGCATTTTGTTCCGCGTGTTCCTGGAGGTGAACGATGCCCTGGGTGGACCGCAGGGAATCAAAGTGCCGGGCATGGAGATTCTCGGCTGGAAGCTGAACGACGGGCTGCAGTTCGGCGAGATCGAAATCTCGTTCTATGCCAATTACGTGCTGCTCGCGCTCGCCATGGCTGCGGTGGCTTTCACGCTGGTGCGGCGGCTGGAGCGCTCCTGGATCGGCCTCAACCTGGACGCGGTGCGGCTGGACGAGACCGCGTGTGCCGCTTTCGGCATCGACGTGGCACGCTGGAAAATCACCGCTTTCACGCTGGGCAATTTCCTCGCCGGCCTGGCTGGCGCGGTGTACGCGATGATGACCGGTTTCGTCGCCCCCAACAGCTTCACCTTCGGCGATTCGCTGATCCTGGTATCGATCGTTATTCTCGGCGGCATCGGCAATCCCTGGGGATTGTCGGTGGCGGCCGCGATCGTGCTGATGCTGCCGGAGAAGCTGCAGTTCATCCAGGAATACCGCCTGCTGCTGTACGCGGTGCTGGTGATCCTGATCCTGCTGTTCAGACCCGGCGGACTGATGCCGCGCCAGGTGCGGAACTACCTGCCCGGCTGGAAGCCATGAACCCGACGGACCGCCCCGAGGGCCGCATCTTTGATATGGCCTTGGCGCGAAGCGCCAAGGTAGTCCAATGAGCACGCTGCTCGCCTGCGACAGTCTGTCCATGCGCTTCGGCGGCCTGGTGGCGCTGAACCAACTGAGCCTGGCCGTGAACGAAGGCGAGATCCTCGGCCTGATCGGACCCAACGGCTCGGGCAAGACCACGTTTTTCAATGTGATCACCGGCATCTACCAGGCGAGCGAGGGCAGGGTGGACTACCGCCGGCAGGACCTGACGCAGATGAAGGCGCAGGACATCTACCGCGCCGGAGTGACGCGCACCTTCCAGCGCTCGCGCCTGTGCCTGCCGTTGTCGATTTTCGACAACATCATGATCGGCAACCATCGCCGGCTGGATCACGGCCTGTGGTTCAATCTGTTTCGCCGCGCAGCTTTCCGGGCGCAGTTCGAGGAGCAGTACGCAAAGGCGCGGGAACTGGTGCGGACCTTCAGCGCTGCGCTTGCAGAAAAATTGTTCGAGGCCGCAGGCAGCGTCAACATGATAGACCGGCGGCGCATCGAAATCTGCCGCGCCCTGATCAGCCAGCCGACGCTGCTGCTGCTGGATGAACCCTCGGCGGGGATGACGCAGGAAGAGACGCGCGAGCTCATGGACGACATCCTGATCGTGCGCGAGCACATGCCCGGCCTCACCATTATCATCATCGAACACGAGATGAACGTGATCGAGCGCATCACCGAGCGCTGCATCGTGCTCAATTACGGGCAGAAGATTTGCGAAGGCCCCTACGCCCAAATCGCGGCCGACCCGCAGGTGCAGGAAGCCTACCTGGGAACCGAATGACCATGGCGATGCTGTTGAGCGTGGAGCACGTCTATGCCGGCTACGACAAGGCCGACGTGCTGCAGGACGTATCGCTGGCGGTCGAGCCCGGCAGCATCACCTGCATCCTCGGTTCCAACGGCTCGGGCAAGAGCACGCTGATCCGGGCGATCCTGGGGCTGACGCCGCCGCGCCGCGGCCGCGTGGTGTTCGATGGCGCCGATCTCGCCGGCATGCCCACGCACCGTGTCGTCGCCACCGGCATCGCCTGCATCCCCGAAGGGCGCAAGGTGTTCCCCAAGCTCTCGGTGGTCGAAAACCTGCGCCTGGGCGCCTACCAGGAACGCGATGCAGGCAAGATCGCCGGCCGCATTGAGCAGGTGTTCGGGATTTTTCCGCGCCTCGCGGAGCGCGCGGCGCAGATCGCCGGCACCATGTCGGGTGGCGAGCAGGCGATGCTGTCGATCGGCCGCGGCATGATGGGCGAGCCCAAGCTGCTGCTGATCGACGAGCCTTCGCTCGGATTGTCGCCGCGGTTGGTGAAGGAGAATTTCAACGTCATCAGGCGCATCAACGAGCTCGGCATCACCGTGCTGCTGGTGGAGCAGAACGTGCACCAGACCCTGGCCATCGCGCACCATGGCTATGTGCTATCGCAAGGCAGGGTCGTGGCTTCGGGCACGGCCAGGGAACTCGCCGAGAACGCCGAAGTGCGTGAAGCCTACTTCGGCTGACCGCCTGAGAATGCATGAGCAGGGATAAGACAGTTTCCCGTCCGACCATCATCTTCGATCTCGGCGGCGTGCTGGTCAGCGTCGATTTCATGCGCGCCTGCGCGCGTCTGGAGGCGGCCGGCGCAGCGCCGGCTGCGGTGATTCGCGACGCCATTCTCGGCGGCGCGGAGAAA
>Ga0208587_1002011_pt1 | contig 10559 bp, 8 predicted proteins | sample NGESurdeep092012_7_FD_184472 | JGI IMG/M metagenome (GOLD analysis project Ga0208587, IMG submission 184472) | Arctic peat soil microbial communities from Barrow, Alaska - NGEE Surface sample 210 deep-092012 (SPAdes) | ecosystem: Environmental > Terrestrial > Soil > Wetlands > Peat ...
ACCCCGGCACCTAAGACGTAGCCGAGCTCGGAGGCCGTTCGGTCCGACCGGCGGCTGAGGCGCTCCCGGCGCGGTGTCCGTCGGGCGGCGGCGTCCCGTGGCCGACGCGCGTCGGGCCGGCGCCGGCTCTGCCAACGCGTCGACGCCGGACGTGTCGCTGCCGAACGTGTCGCGCTCACGTCGCCGCCTAGATGGGGACCCGCTTGTCGGTCGAGGGCGGCACTGCGGTCTGCACCAGCCGGTCCTCGGGCGTAGCCCTTGGCCAACTCGCGGACGCTCAACAGAGGGCGGCACCTCCGCCATGGTCACGCGGTCTTGGGGGAGCGCGCGGCGACGCCGACGGCCAGCAGACTGCCGAGCTTCGCCAAGGCGGCGAGGAAGGTGATTCCTCCGGCCGCGGGGATCTAGAGGTAGGGGTTACCGATGGCGTCGAACACAGACGGGCGGGCGACCCATTCGGGCCAGCCGAACAGCGGGACGAGGTATATCAGCAGGTAGGAGGCCGCCGTGAAGATAGCCAACCCGGCGCCCCCTGCTGTGCCGCGCAGCCAGGCGACCACCAAGGCGGCGACCGCGCCGAAGACAGCGGCGAAGAGCAGGACGTCGGTGAACACCCGGATCAGACCGAGCGGGTCAAGGTGCGCGCCGACGGCCAGGGCCCGATCACCGGCCCGCACGTCGCCCCGGCGGTGATGACGGCAGCGCCGAACGTGGGCGCGAGGAGTCGCTGCCAGATCAGGGCGCCCAGGACAGCGGGCCGGCGAGGATCAGTTCGAGGCGACCCTGCTTGAGATCCGCCACCCATCCGGCGGCCTGGGTGAGGACGTAGGCGGTGACGATCGGGACGACGATCTGCGCCGCGAACGACAGGTACTGCCGGGCCGAGGCGGCAGCGCCCAGCATGGTCACGGTCATGGCGATCAGGGCCAGGCCGGACGGCAGGTCAAGACCGTGGTCGGGGACTAGCGCACGGGAGGCGTTGAAGTAGTGGAAGGGGGAGACGAACCGGACCACGCCGACGGGTCCGAGTTCATCCGAGACGTTGGTGAGTAGGTACAGGCCCGCCAGGCCTGAACTGAACAGCCAGGGCAGTCCCCGACCTGGCGCTCGTGCTGAGCTCGGAGATCAGGACGCCCGACGCGCACGCGGTCAGCGCGAACAGCCCACATGCCAGGGCCGTGATGAACGACCCGGTCACGTCGGGCGCTCCACCGGCGGCCATCGCCGCCGCCCAGGCCCGGCTCAGCAGCGCCCGGTTGGTCGCCGCGGCCTTGGTCACCCGACCCAGATCGGCCCCGGCCAAAAACCGCCACAGAGCCGCAGATTTGAAAACACTCGGCAGTGCGTTCCCTCCGCGCAGCGCGGTGGGGTCAGACTTGCCGGGGGACCTTGCCGGTCAACGTGAACAGCAGGCACATGGCCTTGTGCCCGGCGTCGGCGGTGGGGTCGAACATCAGCGGGCAGCCCCCGTCGATCACGGTGATGCCATGCTGCCGCCCGTACGCGGTGGCTGTGTCGGAGACGCTGCCGGCACCGAAGGATCGGTGCATCCAGACCTGAGTGATGCCCAGGTCGGCGGCCTCGCGCATGGTGGCCTCGGCGTGGTCGGGTCTGGTGCCGATCACGACTGCGTTGACGCCATCGGGGATGGACCGCAGGTCGGGGAAGCAGGGGTCGCCTTCCACGGAGTCCGCGTTCGGGTTGACCGCGAACGCCTGGTAGCCACGGTCGCGCAGTCGCTGGTAAACGCTGTTGCTCCCGTGTCCGCTCGGGTTCCGCGAGACCCCGGTCACCGCAATCCGACGGTTGGCCAGGAACTGTGCTGCCGCCTCTTTGGTCTTGGTCATGTCCGACCCCTCTGCCTTGCCCTGGGCACGGCAAGGTGCCGGGCCCCACGTTCCTCACAGGCTCCGCTTTCGCGGGAGGCGCCGACAAGGTCCGAAAGTCACTCCTCACGGGTCGACGGCACGGAGCTGGGGTCCACCACCGCGGATAGCCAGTCGATCAGAGACGCCCCGCGCCCAATCGCATGAACACGAACCCTGGCCCGGAAGCTGTCTGAACCACGCCCGACCGGCGGCATGTGAGGAAGTTGTCAACCAGGGCAGCAGTTCCGCCATCGCGGAAGAAGCCGCCGATGGCGACCAGGCATTCTTCGGTGCAGCCTGGGGCGCGTCCAGCATTCAATGACCGCCGACGCCCGCCAGAAGCCGGACCTGCTCGGCCGACATGGACTCCCGGCAGCTCGTCGTCAACGTGCGCGGGTCGCGCCCGGTAGTGCAGTACCCGTCGCTGACAGCGACCAGCTTCCCATCCCGGCTTCACTCGACCTGGTGCAGCAGCGCCTCGAAGCACTCGCGCATCCGGTGCGGCTTCGGCTCGGGTTCGCCGGACGTCCTCATCCTGACACTTCGGACACCGCTGACCCTCGCGCGCTCATAGTGGGTCGGCCCGGGACCAACGGCCCTGGGCCGAGGAGTGGCGCCAGGTGACGCTGGAGGCGTCCGCCATCGCGTGAGAGGTGGTCACGGTGTCAATGACCGATGTGACGCGCACTCTCATGTTGCGAGCCGGTCGCGCCTCGCTCGGGATCTGGCTGCGCGAGGGGATCGTGGCCGACCCGCTGCTGCGGCAGCACAGCCACGCCTCCTACGACCGGCTGGCCGGTCAGGTTCCCTGGCCGGTCCACCCGGTCCTCCGGCTCCATCTGGTCTTCTCGGTGCTCCCCGGCGCAGCGTTCTACACCGCCATGCGCGAACAAGGGTGGACCGAGGACGCCGCGGCGGACGCCGTCGCGCGCACCCTCACCGCGATGGCCCGACCGCATCGTCGGCTGATCCAACGGCTGACCCGTCACGAGTCCGGTCGCCGGCTCTTCATGCGGGTCGCAGCGGGGGGCACCCCCCTCGCCTTCCCGGCTCCGGGGTGGCAGACCACCTGGATCGACCGGTCCCCGACCCGCGTCGCGTTCGACATGACCCGCTGCTTCATCCTGGACTTGCTCCGACGACTCGAGGCCACAGCGATCGCCCCCGCCTACTGCGCAGTTGACAACACGCTCTACGACAACCTGTGCCCCGAGCTGTGCTGGGCACGCACCGGCACGCTCGCCAACGGCGCCAGCCACTGCGACTTCCGGTTCGAACACCGCACGCCCACCGTCGGCGAGCCGACGAGGATCCGCAGCCGTTCCGACAGGCGAGCCACCGCGACCAATGGCGCCGAGCCGACGTCGTCGGGCACGAACCCCAACCAAGGCAAGCTGCACAGCTGAACCGCGGCACCCAGCCGTCCCATCGACCGGCGAACCTCGTCGTCGCAGCGACGCGATCTGCGGTCAACGCGCGAGCTCAGCCCTCTTGCTCGGTCGGCCGGATGAGCACCTCGTTGACCGCGACCCGCCGCGGGCGGGTGACGATGTAGCTGATGGCGTCGGCGATGTCGTCGGCCTCGAGTCGCTCAATGTCAGCGAACCGCCGCCCAATCTGCTCCAGCACCTCGGGTCGGTTGTGGCTGGCGAGCTCGGTGTCCACGGCGCCAGGCTCGATCAAAGACACCCGGACGTGCCGAGCGGTGACCTCCTGGCGCAACGACTCGCTGAAGGCGACGACGCCGAACTTGGTCGCGTTGTAGACGCCGCTGCCTTGCCGGGCGATGCGACCGGCAACCGAGCTGATGTTGACCATGTCAGCGACTCGGCGGGGGCTGTCCTCGGCGGCCTGCAGCAGGTGCGGCAACGCGGCGTGCGTGCAGTAAAGCAGCGCCAGCACGTTGAGCTCGACCATGCGCTGCCACTCCGACACCGGAGCGTTCACCGCCGGGCCGAGCAGCATCACGCCAGCGTTGTTGACCAGCGTGTCCAGTCGGCCCAGCTCGGCGACTGTGCGCTCGACCACCTGCTCGGCGTCCCCCTGTTTCGTCACGTCGCCGGTGAGCACCAGCGCCTGGCCGCCGGTCCGCTCGATCTGCTCCGCCAGCGCGGCGAGTCGATCCGTTCGCCGCGCCACCAGCGCCACGGCAGCGCCCTGCCCGGCGAGTGCCAGTGCGGTTGCCGCTCCGATGCCCGAGCTGGCTCCGGTAACCAGCGCCGTCGTACCGTCCAGTCGTTCGCCCATGGGCACAGCCTGGCCCACTCCATGAGCGGGACGCCAGTCATCCTGGCCATCGGCGGTGCCGGCCGGGCGCGTCGGCCCGGCGTCTCGGCCAGGTCCGCGCGCGGATTCGAGCAGGTGGTGCCAGCCCACCGTTGTGGCCGGGGCCCCGGGGTGCGAGAGTGCCTGCGCCGTCAATCGCCGGAGGCGCTTCGTGACTCCTGTCCGTCATGCCCGTCGGCTGTGGTTGGCCGTGCTCGCCGCGGCCGTCGTGGTCGCTCCGTCCGCCGCCCTGGCCGGACCTGCGGTAGCCGGTGCCGAGGCGGACGCCGGCAGCGGTGGTGCCGAGGCCCAGGTGACGCTGTTCCCGACGGATCAGTCGACCGTGCGCGATCCCAGTCAGCTGACCGGCCGGCGGGTGGCCCTCCCCATGCCGGACTGCGCGGTCGCGCCGACCGATTGCCAGGACATCGCATTGATCAACCAGCTCGACGGCTTCGATCTGGACCCGCAGGTGTCGCTGCGGTTTCGCGGGCCGGTCGACCCGGCAGCGGTGGCGGCCGGCGTACAGATCAGCGCGGTGACCGGCCGCGGCGCCGGTGGCCAGCACAGTGATCGACCGCAGATCGGACTGAACCGGATCGTGTACGACGCGGCGACCTCGACCGTCTACGGGCATCCGACCCAGCAACTCGCGCCGCACACGACGTACCGACTGACGGTGCGGCCGACCGATCCGGGCCAACCGCTGTCCGCGGCCACGACCTTCACCACCGAGAGCGCCCCGACCGGGCTGCTGCAGATGCGCCGGCAGCTGGACGACGGCTCGGCGTACGCCGCGGCCGGCATCCCGCCGCAGGACCGCGGACTGAACTTTGACGGCGTCTTCCCGGCTGACCAGGTCACCGGACTGTCCTACACCGCGGACAAGGGCAACGTGGGCGGGACGGGGACCGCACCGGTGCCCAACACCTCGGTGACGAACGCCGGCTACTACGCCTTCGGCTCGTTGCGCACGCCGTCGTGGCTAACCCAGGATGTTGCGACTCCGCAGACGTCGACGTCGGGTCGCGGACCGGTGGTCCGGGGCGCCAACCAGGTCGGCTTCGCCATGATCGTGCCCGCCGGGCCGGCCCCTGTCGGCGGCTGGCCGGTGGCGGTGTTCGGGCACGGACTCACCCGTTCCAAGATGGACCTGTTCCTGTCCGCCGACATCAACGCCAAGGCGGGCATCGCGACGGTCGCCATCGACGTCGTCGGGCATGGGTACGGCCCGGGCAGCACGATCAACGTCAGCACCCTGGACGGCACAACGGCGACGCTGCCGGCGCACGCGCGCGGATTCGACCAGGACGCCAACGGCGCAATCGGCGACACCGAAGGCGCCTTCACGCCATCGCAGCCGAGTCGGCTGGCTTCGATCAGTAGCCGGGACGGGCTGCGCCAGACCGTGGCCGACATCATGAGTCTGGTGCGGGCCACCCGCAGTGGGGTCGAGGTTCCCGGTGCCGGTGGTGCGCACCTGAGCACCGCGCCGGTCAGCTACTACGGGCAGAGCTTCGGCGGCATCTACGGCCTCATGCTCGGCGGTACGGATCCGCAGGTGCCGGTGGTTGCACCCAACGTCGCCGGTGGCCCGGTGGTAGAGGTCGCCCGGTTGTCGGTGTCGTTCCGTCCGCTGGTTGCCAACGACTTGGGCCACCGACAGCCCAGCCTGCTCAACGGCGGGTACGACGGTTTCACCGAGTCCCTCCCGCTCTACGGCGACCCGCCGGTGACGCGCCCGGCGGCCGGAGCTATCGCCATCCAACAGGTACTCGCCCGCGAAACCTGGATCCAGCGCTCAGGCAGCCCAGAGACGTTCGCGCCGTTGCTGCGACTGTCGCCGCCCCGCGGCAGCGAGCCCAAGCAGGTGTTGATGCAGAACGCGTACGGCGACCAGACAGTGCCGAACCCGACCACCGCCACGGTGCTGCGAGCCGGTCACCTGCAGGACGTCGAGAGCCTGTACCGCAACGACAAGACGCCGAACGCCGGGACGAACCCGCACGGCTTCCTGTTGGACCCAACTTTCGGGCTCGGCAACCTGCCGGGACAGCAGGAGATAGTCACGTTTCTGGTCAGCGGCGGCAGGACGCGGATCGATCCGGACGGCCCGCTGCCGGTCTGGGAGGTGCCAGTGACAGACCTTGCCGTGCTGGAGCGCCTGAACTTCTCCATCCCGCCGTGACTGCAGCCGGCGACTCCGTCGGCGAGGTCAGCGCAAGACCGGCCGGCCGCGAGTGAACGTCAGCGTGTCAATGAACAGCGAGCGGTTGCCGGCCGGCGCTGACGGCCCAGACCACCTGGCCGCCGACTAGAGTGACGGGCGTGATCACGGCCGTTCATACGCTGGTGTACGCCGACGACGCGCAAGCTGCCCGGGCGTTTTTCCGAGACGTCGTCGGCTGGCCGTACGTCGACGCCCACGGCGGTTGGCTGATCTTTAAGATCGGGCCGTCGGAGCTCGGAGTCCACCCCACAGCTGATGCGCAGAGTGGCGAAAGCGGGACGATCGGCCCGCACCACGAGATCTCGCTGATGTGCGACGACATCGAGCAGACCGTCGCCGAGCTCCGAGCCAAGGGCGCTGAGTTCACCCGCGACATCAGGGACGAGGGCTACGGCCGGACGACGATGATCAAGATTCCGGGCGCGGGGGAGATGATGATCTACCAGCCCCGACACCCGCCGGCCTACGACCTCTGATCACGCCTCCGGCGCTGACGCAGTGCCCGGCGCCGAGTCCGGACCGGCGCCCGCGTCGGCGGCAGGCAGATGTGGGGTCACTGCTCCGCAGCGCCTCGTCGACGAACAGGTTGCTCGCACTGGATAGGGACAGCAGTACCGCCAACCGCACGGGGCGAGGTGGTCCATCATGATCGATCATGCGCGGTTAGCGGCGTTGAGGACCGCCGGCTCGCCACCTTGGCGTGGTGCGCCGACGCCGGTTGCCTGGACCCGCCTACGCCCGCCGTCGTCGCTAATGGCCCAGCTCGCCCCAGCTCGCCCCAGCTCAGCAGCAGGCGATGGTGGCGGCCAGTCCGCTGCAGGCGGAGTACGGCACCACGGTGGACCGCGACTCGGCGTACGAGATGCTGCTCGCCAAGGTGGCGCCGGCGCCGGAGGAGGCCCCGGAGCCGGCCGCCCCGACGCCGCGGCAGGAGCCCGAGCGGCCGGACGTGGCCATTGCGGGCGGTGCGCTCGCCACCGTCCTCGGATCCAGCCTGTTCAAGAGCTTCGCCCGCTCGGCCGCCTCCGCCGCCAGACGCGAAATCACCCGCGACTTGTTCGGCACGGCACCACGGCGTCGTGCGACGCGCCGCCGCCGGTAACTTGGCCCGGCTACTCGCACCTCTTGCGGACCAACGCGTAGAGCTCGCTCAGTTCTTCGGTAGCGGCGTTTGGCTAGTCCTCGGCAGCCCTTGTTCCACCACGCAGGGTGCACTGACCAAGTCCTAACGTGGCAACAGCCGATAGAGACCCACTGGACGACTTCGGTCGGTGCGGTGCGCCTTCCCGCGGGCTCGCTGTTGGTTGGGCAGAGGCGTTCGGCGCGACTTCTCGAAGCCCGGCGACGTACCTTGACCTCATGCGGGGTTGGCCCGGAACCTCATCAGTATTGGGCGGCCGCGATGGCTGACAGTCAGCTGGACCGCCTTCGCCGCCGCAGCGGTCGGTCGTGACGTCCAGGATCAACCTCGCCGGCGACCTCGCCGCCAGGATGCCGGCCCGTCTGCTGCTCGGACTCCGCATTGGGCTTGTCACCGGAGTCGCCCTGGCCAGCATGGCGAGCGTCAGCGGCGGTACCGCCACCCCGGCAGCCGCCGACGTGCAGCGGGCCGTCGCTGCCCCGGCGGTTGCCGCGCCAGTCCACACTGGTCCGGTGGGCTGGGACGTTTACCGCCAGCTCGACCGCCTGCCGGAGCTGGGCATCGGCACGTCCGCCCGCCAGTTCTCCAGCTATGACAGACATGGCTTCAACGACGATGGTTTCTCCAACCACTTCTCGTGCCTGTCTGTCACGTCCGCCGGCTGCCTGCTGGCCGAGAACGATGGCGCCGGTCAGATCACCTCGATGTGGTTCACCCGGGACGGTGGCAACGTGTCTGCTACCGGCAACCTGCGGGTGGAGCTGGACGACCGGGTCGTGCTCGATGCGCCGCTGCAGTCGGTGGTGGACGGCGCGCTGGGCGCGCCCTTTGTCTTCCCGCTGGTGGCGAACGCCGGCCAGAGCTCCGGCGGCGTGTACGTCGAGGTGCCCATGCCCTACACCCGCAGCATGCGCGTCTACACGACGGTCGGGCCGGACTTCTACCACGTCGACTACCGCGTCTTCGCCGATGCAACCGGCGTACGGACCTTCGACCCCACCGACCGCGCGACCGACGTCATCGCCATGCTCATGGGGGCCGGCACTGCCGACCCGAAGCCGCCGATGCCCGGGGCCGACACCGTGTCGAACAGCTCCAGCATCGCTCCGGGCGCCGTCGCGACGCTGGCCGACCTGCCGGGTCCGGGCGTCGTCTCTGCCCTCCGGCTGACGCCGAACGGCGTGTCGCAGGCGACGGCGCCGGCGCCGCGCCAGGCGGGTTCGGGCAGCCTGCAGCTCCCCCTGGACCCGGCCAACTCCGGCGTGCGGGTGACGGTGCGCACCCCGGCCGGCGGTGAGGTGCAACGCAACCCGGTGCTCATCGACGGCCAGTCGGCCGCCAAGTTTGCCGATCCGCAGCCGGCCGGACCCGCGGTGGTGCAGTCGCTGGACCTCCCTGCCGTCGTGACCGCCGGTAAGCCGGCGGTGTCGCTGGCGAACCTGGTCCTGTCCGTCGGCGCGACCGTTTCCGCGGTCCCTGCCGGTGCCGGCACCGCGACCAGCGTCACGGTGGCGCCGGCGCAGGCGCTCGCGGCGCTGTCCTCGCCGCCACCACCGTCCGGAGGCTTTCCGAGGGAACTTCGGCTGCGGATCAGCTTCGACGGTCAGCAGACGGTCGACTCGCCGGTGGACGAGTTCTTCGGCTCCGGTCTCGGTGACTACGCGGTCAGCTCGCTGATGTCGGCCCTGAATCCCGGCGGCGAGCACGTCTCGTGGTGGCCGATGCCCTACACGAGGGGGGCGCACGTGGAGCTCTACAACGCCTCCGCGGCGTCGGTCAGCGTCAGCAGCGCCGTCACCTACGCCCCATCGGCCGCGGCTGCCGCGGGTCTCGCGGGTGGCGGCGACGCCGGCTACTTCTCGGCCAGCTCCGCCGCCGGGACGACCACGCCGGGCCAGGACTGGCCGTTCCTCGACACCGGCGGCACGGGAAAGGTTGTCGGCGTCACGCAGACCGTGCACGGCACCGAGCACGGCCTGCGCTATCTCGAGGGTGACGAGCGGGCGGCCGCCGACGGCGCCCGAACGCCGCAGGTCAACGGCACTGGGACCGAGGACTTCTACCATGCCGGCTGGTACTTCTCCGGTGGTCCGTTCTCGCTACCCACGAACGGAATGACCGCCCATCAGGTACGCACGGTGGGGTGCGTGGACGAGTGCATGTCGATGTACCGGCTGCTGCTCGCGGCGGCGTTGCCGTTCAGCTCGGCACAGCGCTTCGGCATCGAGCACGGCAAGATCAACGACGTCTCCGCCACATACGGGTCGACGACCTTGTGGTACGGACGGCGGGACAGCAGTGCCCGGGTGACCGGGAGTGTCGACGTCGGCGTTCCCGCCAGCGAGGCCGCCGCCGGCTTCAGCGTCAACGGTGTGGCACCGGTGATTGCGCTGATGTCGACGTTCGAGGGGCCGGACGTGCGCACGCCCATCCAGGACGAGGGCCGCGCCGGCACCGAGGTGGCGACGTTTCGACTACCGGTCGACCCCGCTAACGAGGGAGTGACGCTGCGGCGCATGTCCGACCAGCGCGGCGGGGCGCAAGCGGCCGCCGTAACTGTCGATGGCCAGCCGGCCGGAGTGTGGCGCCAGCCCTCGACGAACAGCCAGCAGCGTTGGCTCGATGACGACTTCTCCCTGTCTCCGTCGCTTACGACGGGCAAGTCGACAGTGGTCGTGGCCGTTGCCCCCCTGGCTGGGTCTCCGCCGTGGTCAGCGGCGCGGTACACCGCCGTGTCGCTGGTGCCCTTCTTTGCCGACACGGTGGCGCCCACGATGAGTGCGGTGCGGGGGAGCTATGACCCGAGCGACGGCGTACTGCTGTCCTGGCGGCCGGCCGTCGACGATAGTCCGGCGGTGCGCTACCGCATCTACGAAGGATCTCGGTACGTCGGCGAAACCACATCGACCGGCTATGCCGACCGGACCGCTCCGTTGGGGACCACGCTGCACTACACGGTCGTCCCGGTTGACCCGGTGGGCAACGTCGGAGCGCCCTCGGCCGATGTCACCGTCGCCACCGGGACCCGCGTGCTGGCCGAGGCGGAGTGGGGGAT
>Ga0208587_1002012_pt1 | contig 10550 bp, 9 predicted proteins | sample NGESurdeep092012_7_FD_184472 | JGI IMG/M metagenome (GOLD analysis project Ga0208587, IMG submission 184472) | Arctic peat soil microbial communities from Barrow, Alaska - NGEE Surface sample 210 deep-092012 (SPAdes) | ecosystem: Environmental > Terrestrial > Soil > Wetlands > Peat ...
GGAGCGGATGCCCTGCGGGCTCTGGAGGCCCACCCGGTCGACGTCGTGTTCTGCGACATCAAGATGCCAGGTCTGGACGGGATGGAGTTCGCGCGTGTGCTGGCCCGGTTTGCGGAGCGCCCGCAGATCGTCTTCGTCACCGCCTATGACGAGCATGCTGTCGATGCGTTCGAGGTCCGAGCCACCGACTATGTGATGAAGCCGGTCCGTTCCGACCGCCTGACGGAGGCGGTACGCCGGGTGACGGCCGCACACGACCACGTCAGCTCCTCGTCCGTGCTGCCATCCAGCAACGAGCCTTCGGCCCGTCCCGATACCGCGGACGAGACGATCCCCATCGAGCTCGGTGGCGTCACCACGTTCATCCAGCGCTCCCAAGTGCTGTACGCCCAGGCACATGGCGACTACGCGCGTCTGCACACCGCGACCGGCTCCCATCTCGTACGAATCTCGCTCACCACTCTCGAAGACCGTTGGGGCGCATCAGGATTCGTCCGGATCCACCGCAGCACACTGGTCTCGCTCCCCCAGGTGACGGAAGTACGCATGGACCGCGGCCGGTGCTCGGTCCGGCTCGAAGGAGTCGAGCTCCAGGTCAGTCGGCGGCATACGCGTGATCTGCGCGAGCGTCTGTTGCACTGGGACATGGGCAGCGAAACCTGATGTCGAACGCCGGCGGGCAGGAGCCATCCAAACGGGTTCGCATCACCTCACCACGACGAGCGGCGGCCCGGCGCGGCCCCGCCAGGCCCGCCACCACAGAGATCGACGAACAGACCGGTCTCGGCAAGGTCTACATTGCCGCTCTGTTACGAGCGCAGCTACGACTGGCAGTGTCCGTGCTGGTGGCTGTCGCCGCAGGTCTCGGCATACTGCCGCTTCTGTTCCTCGTCGTCCCCGCCACCCACGAGCTCCGCGTGTGGTTGATTCCTCTTCCCTGGATCATTCTCGGCGTGCTGGTCTATCCGGTCGTCGCCCTCGCGGCCCTGTACTACGTACGGCACGCCGAGGCCATCGAACGCGACTTCGCAGACCTCGTGGAGCGCCGGTGAGCGCGCAGTGAACGCCGGGTTCGGCATCTCGGCGATCACCCTCGTCTGCGTCGTCACCCTCGGCATCGGAGCCTTCGGTCTCCGGCTGTCACGAACCACCAGCGACTTCTACGTCGCAAGTCGAGTCGTCAGCCCGGGATGGAATGCCTCTGCCATCGGCGGCGAGTACCTGTCCGCGGCGTCGTTCCTTGGGATCGCCGGCCTCGTCTACACGCTGGGCGCCGACATGCTCTGGTTCCCGGTCGGCTACACCGTGGGCTATCTCGTGCTGCTGGTTCTGGTGGCAGCCCCCTTGCGCCGGTCCGGCGCCTACACCCTCCCCGACTTCGCGGAGGACCGCCTGGAAAGTGTCCCTGTCCGCCGGCTCTGCTCCCTGCTCGTCATCGGTATCGGCTGGCTGTATCTGCTGCCACAGTTCAAGGGAGCCGGCCTCGCCCTCAGCACGGTCACCGGCGCGCCCAGCTGGGTCGGCGGCCTTATCGTCGGGGTCGTCGTCATGGCCAATGTCGTTGCGGGTGGCATGCGCTCCATCACGCTGGTCCAGGCCGTGCAGTACTGGCTCAAGCTCACGGCAATCAGCGTCCCCGTGTTTGTCCTGCTCTGGATCTGGCTACGCCATGGAGCGCCGCAACCGCACATTGCGGCGAGCCCGTCGGGACATGAATGGACCCGTCCACTCAGCGGGTTCGGGGGGCGCGACCACCCGGTCTACGCGACGTACAGCATGCTCCTGGCACTGTGTTTCGGCACCATGGGTCTGCCCCACGTGCTGGTCCGGTTCTACACCAACCCCGATGGCCGGACGGCGCGGCGCACCACGTTGATCGTGATCGGGCTGCTCGGGCTGTTCTACGTGTTCACTCCCGTCTACGGCGTCCTGGGGCGGGTCTATCTTCCGACGCTTCCACACGGGGTGCAGGCCGACTCCGTGGTCCTGATGCTGCCGATGGCGATCAGCCCCGGACTGCTCGGGGAGCTGCTCTCCGCACTGCTCGCCGGAGGCGCCTTCGCGGCCTTTCTCTCGACCGCCTCCGGGTTGACGATCTCCGTCGCCGGCGTCATCGACCAGGACCTCCTGCGCCCGCGGATCAACGCCCGGACCGGCGGCGATTCCGTTGCCGTGCAAGGGTTTCGGATAGCGGCTGTAGCAGCAGTAGTACTCCCCTACGCCTTCTCTCTCCTCTCCGTCAACGTCGGTCTGGCCGACACCGTCGGCTTGGCCTTCGCCGTCGCCGCGTCCACGTTCTGCCCCATGTTGGTGCTCGGCGTCTGGTGGCGAGGCTTGTCCACGACGGGCGCAGCGGCAGGGTTGGTCACCGGCGGCGTGCTGGCAACGTCGGCGGTTCTGGTCACCATGGTCGGCGGTGTGCACAGCGGATGGTCCGGCGCGCTGCTGGCGCAACCGGCCGCGTGGACCATGCCCATCGCGTTCCTCGTCACGGTAGTGGTGTCGTTGAACACGCGCTCACGGATCCCCAAGGGCACCGCCCGCACCATGGTCCGCTTGCACGCCCCCGAGACCCTCACGGCGGGCCTCCCCGAAGCCACCACCTTGAGATATTGACCTCCTGAGTCATCGACCACTCCTACCGCTCAACCGGGAAAACGCACCGTTGGGCGCGACCACCACAGCCACACGTCGAGCCGGGTGCCCGGTGGACGCTTCACCCCGCGCGGGGGCTGACGGCCGCCAACTCACACTCCTTACCTTGGGAGTTCCCACGGGCGGTGTGCGCCCTCGCGAAAGGACCGTCATGACTCAGGTTTCGACCCAGCTACCCTCCCCCGAGACGGGGCTGGCCCCGTCGTTCGGCGCTCATCTCGCCGACCCTGGGCCACTTGGCCTCGCAGGGTTTGCCCTCACCACGTTCATGCTCAGCTCGTTCAACTCTGGGTTGGCGCCCAAGTCCGCCGAGGTCGTCGTCCTCGGTGTGGCGCTGTTCTATGGCGGCCTCGCACAGCTGTTTGCCGGAATGTGGGAGTTCGCCAAGGGCAACACGTTCGGCGCCCTGGCGTTCAGCTCATACGGCGCGTTCTGGATGTCGTTCTGGTACCTGGTCTCGCACGGCAAGGACCTGCCCACGACGGGAACCGACGCGGCCAAGGGCATCGGCGTGTTCCTGCTGGCCTGGACCATCTTCACGCTCTACATGACCGTGGTCGCCTCGCGACTGTCCGGAATCCTTTTCCTGTTGTTCGCCATTCTGTCGGTCACCTTCGCGTTCCTCGCCCTGGGCGAGTTCGCCGGCTCCTCCGCCATGACCCACATCGGCGGCTACCTGGGCCTGATCACCGCCTTGGTGGCGTGGTACGCCTCCTTCGCCGGCGTTCTCAACGGCTCCGCCAAGCGCGTCATCATGCCAACCTGGCCGCGGTAACGTCGGCAGAGCTCAGGCATTACCGGCACGTCGGGTGATCGACGTTGAACCGCCCGGTTGCGTTTACAGTCAACGCAACCGGGCGGTTCTGTCGTGTCTGGGGGACAACAGCCACATGGGCCTGCACGGTCAGGTGAGGTGGTCTGCCGAACGAGTGCGGCGCCACGTGTACAGGCCTGCGACAACGAGTGCCGCGACGACCGCCGCCGGCCAGAAGGTGTTCCAGCTGGTTCCCAGAAGCACTCGCCAAGCCGACCGGACGACGGACAGCATCGAATCGGCAACGGACCCGACCGAGGTGCCATCGCCACGGTTGCGCAGGATCTGGGCGCCGCTTCCGACAGCGGTCATGGCGAGTCCGAGCAGCCAGTACAGGGCGAAGAAGACCGGCCAGAGTAGGACGCCGGACCAGCGCCGCCACGCGATCATCACCAGCAACGCCACGAGGACCGGGCGGGTCAGCCAGCGCTGGTCCGCGCGAGGGTCCAGGAAGAGCGCCACTATGAGCGACACCACCGGGAATGCGGCAAGCAGGCCGAGAAACCCGAAGCGCTGCAACGACCCGATCGCGACGGCGCCGATCGCCAGCCCGGCAAAGGCCGCAGCAGCACAGACCACGAACATGATCGTGCGTTCGTTCGCGTTGACGTAGAAGGGCGCGGGTGACGTGTACCCCAAGGGAGCGCCGCCCTGGGCCAACGTCACCGCCGCGGCGCCCACGAACCCCAGGAGGACGGCTCCGAGCGCCAGCCCCCGTCGCCGGAGCAGTGCAACAACCACGATGGATGCCCCAAGTGGCCCGAAGACGGATACCCCGAGATCGCCGAGCAAGACCGGCAGGGTGGGCAGCCAGGCCCCGGACGTCGAGGGAAGGCCGGCACGCTTCCAGGGCAGAAACGCCAGAGTCCACCAGGCGAAGGCCATGGCGGGCACGCCGACCAGCTGCAGAACCTTGGACATCAGGGTTGACGGCTGGGGGGTCCAGGCTCTTTCGGGCGACGCCCAGTCGGACGCGGGTGCAGTCATGACGCGCAGCGTAGTCAGGAGCCGGACGGTGCCCGAACGCAAAGCGCCGAGGTGAAGGGCCTGCGGAACGGCATACAGTCCTCGGGTGGAACTGATCCCCCGCCCGTACGGCCACCCCGACGTCGTCGCGCTGACCGCCGAGGTGCAGGCACACTATCGCCAGCTTTATGGCGGACCAGGCGACGAGAGCACGGTGGAGGCAGCCGATTTTGGGCCACCCACCGGGCATTTCGTCGTGGGCTACGTCGATGGCGTTCCCGTCGCCATGGGTGGGTGGCGACGGTTGGGGGACCGACCTGGCCTGCCCTCCCCGAACACCGCGGAGATCAAGCGCATGTATGTCTCCCCCTCCGCCCGCGGGCGCGGTCTGTCTCGAATCGTCCTGACCGAGCTTGAAACCAGTGCACGCGAAGCCGGCCTCGACTGGCTGGTGCTCGAGACCGGACAGCCGCAGACGAGCGCGATCGCCCTTTACCGTTCATCCGGCTACACGGATATCGATGGCACCCCCTATGGCCACTACGTCACCCACCCCAACTCGATCCATCTCGGCAAATCTCTCGGTTGAGCGATCCGACCGCTCAACGCCACAACTGCCCGCCCGACGCCCGAGCGGGCGGATGGTCTTGAAGCGCGAGCGGTTACCCGGTTGAGTGAGGCTGTAACCCCGCCTGTGACCTGGAGGATGTTGTGACCCAAGAAACCCTGGAAAACCTGTCCCAGGAGAACCGCAAGTTCCCGCCGAGCGCCGAGTTCGCCGCTGCGGCCAACGGCAAGGCCGAGCTGTATGACGCGGCTACCGCCGACCACGAGGGATTCTGGGCCGAGCAGGCGCGGTCGTACCTGACGTGGACCAAGGACTTCGACCAGACCCTCGACTGGAGCGACGCACCACTGGCCAAGTGGTTCGTCGGCGGCGAGCTGAACGCCTCATACAACTGCGTCGACCGCCACGTCGAGGCTGGACGAGGCGACAAGGTGGCAATTCACTGGGTGGGCGAGCCCGGAGACAGCCGGGACATCACCTACTCCGACCTTCTTGACGAGGTGCAGCGCGCGGCAAATGCGTTGCAGAACCTCGGAGTCCGCAAGGGCGATGTGGTCGCGATCTATCTGCCGATGATCCCCGAGGCCGTTGTCACGATGCTCGCCTGCGCGCGCATCGGCGCCCCGCACTCGGTCGTCTTCGGTGGCTTCTCCGCGGACGCGCTGCGCACCCGGATCAGTGACGCCCAGGCCAAGGTCGTGGTGACCTCCGATGGCGGCTATCGCCGTGGCACGGCATCTGCGCTCAAGCCGGCGGTCGACGACGCCATCAGTGGTGAGACTACGGTCGAGAAGGTCCTGGTCGTCAAGCGCACCGGCACCGAAGTGGCGTGGGACGACAGCCGTGACGTGTGGTGGCACGAGGCCCTCGAGGCTGCAGCCCCGACCCACCCGGTGGTGGGACACGACTCCGAGCACCCGTTGTTCATCCTCTATACGTCGGGCACCACCGGTAAGCCCAAGGGCATCTACCACACCACCGGTGGCTATCTGACGCAGAGCGCGTTCACGAACGCCGTGGTGCACGACGTCCACCCCGACTCTGATGTCTTCTGGTGCACCGCCGACGTGGGTTGGGTGACCGGCCACAGCTACATCGTCTACGGACCGCTTTCCCTCGGTGCGACCCAGGTGATGTACGAAGGCACCCCTGACAGCCCGCACCAGGGCCGCTGGTGGGAGATCGTCGAGAAGTACGGCGTCACCGTCTTCTACACCGCGCCCACCGCGATTCGCACCTTCATGAAGTGGGGCGACGAGATCCCCGCCAAGTTCGACCTGTCCTCCCTGCGGCTCCTGGGCTCGGTCGGTGAGCCGATCAACCCCGAGGCGTGGATGTGGTACCGACGGGCGATCGGCGGCGACCGGTGCCCCATCGTGGACACCTGGTGGCAGACCGAGACCGGCGCCATCATGATCAGCCCCCTGCCGGGAGTGACCCACACCAAACCCGGCTCGGCGACGATCGCGGTGCCCGGCATTTCCGTGGATGTCGTCGACGACCTGGGCAAGTCGGTTCCCAACGGCTCCGGCGGCTATCTCGTCCTGACCAAGCCGTGGCCGGCCATGCTGAGAGGTATCTGGGGCGACCCGGAGCGATACCAGGAGACGTACTGGTCGCGCTTTCCCGGCCTGTACTTCGCCGGTGACGGCGCCAAGAAGGACGAGGACGGCAACATCTGGCTGCTGGGCAGGGTCGACGACGTCATGCTCGTGGCGGGCCACAACCTGTCCACCACCGAGATCGAGTCGGCGCTGGTGTCCCACCCCAAGGTGGCTGAAGCCGCCGTGGTCGGCGCCAAGGACGACACGACGGGCCAGGCCGTGTGTGCGTTCGTCATCCTGCGTGGCAACGCGGATGAGGGCGACGACATCGTGACCGAGCTGCGTAACCACGTAGCCAAGGAGATCGGCCCGATCGCCAAGCCAAGCAAGATCATGATCGTCGACGAGCTGCCCAAGACACGCTCGGGCAAGATCATGCGCCGTCTGCTCAAGGACGTCGCCGAGAACCGCGAGGTGGGTGACGTCACCACCTTGGCCGACTCGCACGTCATGGAGCTGATCAAGACCGGCCTCACCGCAGCCGGCACCGAGGAGTGACCCTGTGATCAGCTGAGCCCGGTTTGCTCAGTTGAGGCTGGTTTGCTCGGTTCAGGCCGGTTTCGCGGGCTTTCAGAAGCCTCGGGACCGGCCTGAACTGAGTAAAGGCTCGGCGCACGGCCGGCACTGGGTAGGGTCGTAGGACAGACAACTCGAGCGGAGGGTCGATGAGCGATCAGATCGGCGTGACCGAGCGCACCCTCGGGCAGCTGGTGGCCGACGCGACCCGCGACCTCTCATCGATCATTCGCAGCGAGATCGCGTTGGCCAAGGCGGAGATAGGGGCCGACGCGAAGAAGGCGGGTGTCGGTGCGGGCCTGTTCGCGGCGGCAGCGCTGCTCGTGTTCCTGGCTCTGATCCTGCTGCCGATCGCTGCGGCATATGGGTTGGTGGCGGCGGGGCTGGCTCCATGGCTGTCGTTCCTCGTCGTGTCCGGCCTCTTTCTTGTGCTCGGCGCGATTCTGGCAGTCATCGGCAAGAGCAGCGTCAGCAAGGTCAAGGGCAAGCCCGAGCGCGCCATCAAGAACGCACAGGACACCATTGCGGCCATCAGACCCAGCAACAACTGACGAACCACGGCCGCCTCACCCACCCCAATCTGCATCGAAGCGAGAACTGCGCACATGAGGAACGACGCGTCGTCTGTGCTCATCGACGGACCGTGGGAGCACAAGTTCGTCTCCGCCAACGGCGCTCGCTTTCACGTGGCCGAGCTTGGCGTGGGCCCACTTGTCGTTCTCCTGCATGGGTTCCCGCAGTTCTGGTGGGCCTGGCGCGACCAGCTGACCGCGCTTTCCGCGGGCGGCTTTCGGGTGGCCGCCATCGACCTACGCGGCTTTGGCGCCTCAGACAAGCCACCCCGCGGCTATGACACCTTCACCCTGGCCGCCGATGTTGCGAGCATCGTGCGATCCCTCGGCGCGAGCAACGCGGTGATCGTCGGACATGGGTGGGGCGGCTGGATCGCGTGGTCCATGCCGACGATGCAGCCCGCGGTCACCACCGCCGTCGCCGCTCTCGGCATGCCGCACCCGTTGGTTCTTCGTCGCGCTTCGCTGCTCAATCCTGCCCAGATCAAATCCAATGCCTACCTGGCCGGGCTTCAACGTCCCTTCGTTCCCGAGCATCAGATGAGCACGAGCCCCGCGTACGTCGAACACCTGCTGGGTGCTTGGTCGGCTCCTCAAGGTGACTGGCCCCCACGCGACGTCGCCAAGCGCTATGCCGAGGCGATGGCCCTTCCGTTCGTCGCCCACTCCGCAGCGGAGTACTACCGCTGGGTGGTCCGCAGCCAGCTGCGACTCGACGGCAGACGTTTCGCCCAGCGCGTGCGGACCGTCATCACCGTGCCCGTGCTCCAGCTGCAGGGTGGGCACGACGGCGCTGTGGTGCCGGCCCTGGCCGCGGCATCATCGGCCTATGTCACAGGCCCGTTCGAGCAGCATCTCATCGCGGACGCCGGACACTTCCTGCCCGAAGAGGCGCCCGACGAGGTGAACACTCACCTGCTGCGATGGCTGGACGCCCACCGCTGAACGCCCACCGCTGAACAGAGCGCCGGATCAACCCGCCGCACATCCTCCGGTTCTCACGGGAGAGAAGGACCTGCTTGCCGCATCGAGGACGGGCCTGGCCTCGTCCAGCGTGAGGGCATATCCGGTGTGGGCGTCATCGAGAGACCTCGCGAAGACGACTCCGACGACATCGCCCCGGGGCGACAGGAGCGGCCCGCCGGAGTTGCCCGGCTCGACCCTGGCAAAGAGCGAGTAGACCTCGCGCGTCACACCCGGATTGCCATAGATGTCAGCGCCCGTGGCCATGAGCACGTCGCGCACGCGGGCGGAGTCGACACGGTAGGGCCCGTTCAGCGGGAAGCCCGCGACCGCTGCACCGTCGGAACGCTTGAGGGTGGGACCCCGCGTCAACGCCGGCGCCGGCAGACCCGGCACCGACAGCACAGCGAGGTCGCGTCGGGGATCAAAGACGACCACGCGGGCGTCGTACGAGCGACCGGTGCCGCGGATCCGGACGTGCTCGAACGACACCCCGGCAACCACATGGGCGTTGGTGACGACGCGTTCCGGCGCGACGACCCAGCCGCTGCCTTCCTGCCCGCGGTTGCACGACTCGGCCACGCCGGTGATCTTGACGACCGACCCGGCTGCGCCGGCCCCACCCGAACCCAACGCCAGCTGGCTGTCCGGCGGCGCGACGGGGGTGATCGGCTCGGCCTGGATGCCCTCGAATACGCGGGGGAAGCCCTCGCGGTCGAGAACGGAAAAGAACCCCGCGAAGAGCCTCCCTGTCTGCGGCGGCATGAAACGGTCAATCGTCTGAACGATGCGTGAGCCGCCGATCGCCTTGGCCAGCGGCGCAGGAGCACCGTCCCGAACCGCACCGGCCATGAACCAGACGAGCACCGACACCGCGAGCACCGTGGCCAGCGCACCCAGGATGGAATCGACCACCCGTGCCGGTCGGACCCGCAGCCCGTGGCGCAGGCGAGACCCGAGGCTGATGGCGATCGCTTGGCCGAGGGAGGCAAGGACGAACACCCCGAAGATCAGAACGACCGTGCGCGCCAGCACGTTGTCGTCCACGCTGCGCCAGCGCTGCAACAAGACCGGCAGCAGCCACATCCCCAGGGCGCCGCCGGAGAGGAATCCGATCAGGGACAGCACACTGACCACGAAGCCCTGGCGGTAGCCGGTGAAGCCGTAGCTCACCAAGAGGACGCCCAACACGATGTCCAGCAGGATCGAGGTCATGATGGGTCTTCCTGGGCTCGGGCAGGGGGCGCGACCGAGCCATCCCGGGCTCCCACGAAGTGCGCGGGCAGCGGTCGATGGTCGCCCCTGTCCCATGACTGCTCAAGGCCCGCCAGCTCGATGACCTTGGAGAGCAGCCCCGCGGTGAAGCCCCACAAGAGCAGACCATCAATGTCGAACGCCGGACCCACGAAGCCACTCGGGTGCGTGATCGTGAATCGTCTTGCCGGGTCTGTGAGCTCGGACAGCGGAGCCCTGATCACCCGTGCGACCTCACGATGGTCGACGACGCCGATCGGACTCGGCTCGGACCACCACGCCAGGATCGGCGTGACCACGAAGTTGCTGGGCGGGAGATACAGAGCCGGGAGCTCAGCCACGATCTGAACGCCCGCCGGGTCCAGGCCCACCTCTTCTTGGGCTTCTCGCAGTGCGGCCGCAGCCGGCCCTGAGTCGGTGGGATCGATCGCGCCACCCGGGAAGGACACCTGACCCGCATGCGAACGCATGCTGTGCGACCGCTCAGTAAGCACCACGTCTTCGCCGCCGTCATCGCCCGGCCCGAACAGGATCAGCACCGCGGACTGCCGACCTCCCTCGTCGGGGGGCAGGAACCGGCTGAAGAACTCCGACTCGAGGTGATCCAGCTGCCCCACCAGATGCGCCATCCAGTCCGG
>Ga0208587_1002020_pt1 | contig 10538 bp, 7 predicted proteins | sample NGESurdeep092012_7_FD_184472 | JGI IMG/M metagenome (GOLD analysis project Ga0208587, IMG submission 184472) | Arctic peat soil microbial communities from Barrow, Alaska - NGEE Surface sample 210 deep-092012 (SPAdes) | ecosystem: Environmental > Terrestrial > Soil > Wetlands > Peat ...
CGTCAAGTTGCGTTGGCATGGGCATGGCACGCAGCTTTTCCGGCGCGGCCAGCAGTGCTAGAGCAGGGCGCGCCAACAAGGCATTGAGTCGCACATCAACCTGCCGACTTTCGCTTTCCAACAGCACCAACTCCGTCCTCATATTGGTCTGCTCAACTTGAGAGCGGATCACGTCTTGTTGGGCCGTCAAACCACCGGCGTAGCGACTCTGGGCGACTTGCTCCAGGCGGGCCATCAAGTCGAGAATTTCCTGCGTTAGTTTTTGGTTGCCGCGCAAGTAATAACGCTGCGCCTGTGCGGTCTTGATCTTGGCTGCCAGTTCAAACCAGGTTCCCAAGACTTTGCCCTGGCTGGCCTGGGCGTCTTGCTCGGCAATACCTTTTTTCAAGTCGCGCTTGCCAAACCATGGGACGTCCTGCATCAGCGTGTAGCGGGTGCTGCCAACGTTGGCGGGTAGCAGCGTCGGGTTCTGTTCCCCCATGCGCGTGATGTCCATCCATTCGGTGCGAAACTTCGGGTCCGGCAAGGCTCCCGCTGGCAGCACACGTTCAGCGGCGGCCTGCGCCTCAAAACGCATGCTGGCGTAGTCTGGATTACGCTCTTTGGCCAATGAAAGCAGGCCCTCGACGCTGGCACCTGGAACTTCTTCGCTGGCCTGGGCGGCGATCGACGCGCCCAAAGCCAGCAGCACGGCGATCACGCCGTTTTGTAAGCGGTATGGCATAGGATTTACTTGGCGTTTGTGCTAACTAAAGCATCACCGACCAGGCTTTTCAGTTGATCAAAACCGAAGCTGGGCAGCGGCTTGCCATTGACGAAATATTCAGGGGTCATGGTGACGTTCAGGGTTTTGGCGTCCATCAGATCGCGCGCAATCATGTTGGCAATTGCTGGCGAATTCATATCGTTTTGCAAGCGACCCAGGTCCAGCCCAAGGGGATCAAGGTGACGCCAGATTGAATCGACATTGGCAGTGTGGTTCTGCACCCAATCGTTTTGCGAGGCAAACAGGGCTTCCAGGGTTTGCCGAAATTGCCCTTGTTTTCGCGCCGCTTCCAACGCTTTGACCCGGGGGTCCGCAGACGTGCGGGCCCCGACGTCGCGGGAGAACACGACGGCGGCGGCCGGCGCCCCGCCGATCACCGAGGCGAACGAACCTTCGACAGCGATGATCTCCATGTTGGCGTTCAGAACGCTTGAGAAGACCACGAAGGATCCCCCGTGAAAGCGTGAGATGACGCAGAAGACTATCGGGCCGGCAAAGTTGACGATGGCACGACCGATCTCGGCGCCGTACTCGAGCTGCATCCCGCGCAGCGACTCGGGTGAACCGTCAAAGCCTGACAGGTTCGCCAGCACCACCAGGGGGCGGTTGCCGCTGGCTGTGTTGATGGCTCGGGCGGTCTTCTTCGATGACCTCGGGAACAGCGTGCCGGCAGTCCACTGGTCCGGACCGTCGGCGGGGAACCAACCCCGCCGAGGGATCGGCCGTGACTCGATACCAAGCACCGCGACCGGATAGCCGCCAAGGTGGGCGTCCAGAACCACCGTCGTGTCGGCGTCGGCCATGCCCGCCCAGCGCTCCAGCACGGAGTGGTCCTGATCGACCACCGCGCGCATGACGGTGCGGATGTCAAACGGCTTCTTGCGCTCCTTGTTGACCTCGTCGGAGAAGATATCTCCCACAGTCGTGAAGTCGCTGCAGGGATGGACATGCGGGTAGCTGCGCACATCGCGGTCTGTGGGGTCGCTGCTGTCCGCCCGACGCCCGAGATGTTCCCCGGGCGCGATGTAGGTGTGTTCGTAGTGGGCGAACAGCGTTCTGCACGCGGCCCTCAGGTTGGGAGCCCAGTACTGCGCCTGGCCGTTCGGTCCCATGACCCGGTCATACCCGCCGATCCCGAAGTTGTCCTCGGCTGACACCCCGCCCGAGTAGTCCAGCGAGTGCTTGCCGGTCAGGACCATCGCACTGTCGGGTGTCATGACCAGGATGCCCTTGGTGTGCAGGAGCATGGTCGCTTCAGCGTTCCAGTACGGCTGCGCCCCCACATTGATCCCGGCCACGATCACGTTCACCTCGCCGCCCGCCTGGGTGAACGTGATCAACCGGCGCAGTGCTCGGGCGACCCAGTCCATGTTCTCGGTCCCGCTGTCCATCGAGATCATTGCCCCCGAAGACAGAGCGAACCACTCGAGCGGCACCGCCATCTCGTCGGCAAGGTCGAGGGCCGCGATGATCCGCGCGCACTCCGGCTCGGCAACCGAACCCAGCGACTTGCTCGGATCGCCGAAGAGGGCGACACGCACCATGCCCTCGGGGTAGCAGGCGGTCGGCGTCGACACCACACCGGCGACAATCCCTGCCCGGTTCTGCCCCCGAGGTCGGTCGACCGGCACGAGCCGGCCGGCCTCATCCAGGTCATGTTCGATGAAGGTACCGCCGCCTCCGGTGAGCATCGGCACGATCTCATAGGGGTAGACGGTGCCACGGGCACGCGAGCGCCGCACTTTCTGGGTGTACTCGTCCAGTGGTGCCAGCGGCTCCGTCGGGGGCTTGGTCACGACCACGCCGACCCCCGCCCCGGGCCGGTAGGAGAAGATCACCGCGACCTCCCTGGGCTCCTCGTCAGGCTGGCTCCGGTGTCGGACCAGCAGCATGATCTCCTCCAGCCCTGCCGCCACCGTCAACGGTGCCGATGCCCGCGCGAAGCCGCTCAGCTCGTTCAAAGGGATGTCGATCGGAGGCCATACGTACAAAACGATGCGGTTGGCGTCGAGCCGGCGGGCGGACCCGCGCTCGGCCTGGCCCTTACGGATGCTCTCCAGGCACTCAGCCAGCTTGCGCTCTGCGGCGGGGAATGCGACCGCCCTGCCTGACGCGTCGCGCAGCGGCGTGACGTCATGAATCTCCGCATATGCCACGAGGCGCTCATCGGCGGGGTTGTCGTTCGCAGCGAGGTGGAACAGATATGTGTCCTCGGTGGCAGGAAGCTGGATGCCTTTGAAGTTCTTCAACCGCCACAGGTCGAACCGCTGACCGATCAGGGGGTGCATGCCGCGGATGACCCGCTCCTCCTGCATGCGCCCCTGCGATGGCCGGAAGGTGAGCTGGGTGTGCGCGCCGGTCCGGTCGCACACCGTGACCGTCACGCGCCGGCCGATCAGCAAGGCCGGCACCTCGGCGAGCATGTCCCCCAGCCTGGAGGCGGCCGAGTCCGGGTCGGCAGTCGCGTTCTCCGAGGAGAGGTAGAGATCGACGACGAGATTCTTCTGGTCGGTGACCTCGGCCGCCAAAGCGGCAACACCGGCCAGGCAACCGGGCAGCTCCGAGAGGGCGCCCATGCCCGCGATGAGGTGGAGGCGACTGCCGCCCAGCTCGTAGGCACCGGTCACGAACTGCACGCCGTCGCGCTGGAAGGCGCTGACGTCCTCCAACGTCCGGACCTTGTAGTAGCGACGGGTGAGTACCTCCAGCATGGGCTCCAGCCCGGAGCTGTTGATCCCGATGCGCTGGGCCAGGAGCCGGATCAAGGGCTCGGGACACGCCGTCATGGTCTCGATCCGTTGCGCGTAGTCGGCCGCGCCGTGATGCTCGTCGAGGTACGAAAGGTGCTCACGAATCCCCGCGTAGACCAGCTCTCGGGCCGCCCGGATGACGGGGTTGTCGAAGAACCGGAACCGGATACTCCGGGCGAGGTCACCAATCGTGGGGTAGCGCAGCTGGGTGGCGACGATCAGCCGGTCGAGCACCTCTTTCATCTCGTCGCGCGCTGGACCCGTCGAGGCCTCCTTCTGGACCAGCCACCGCTCGAGCAGGGCGGCAACCACGGGAGTCTGCTCGGCTGCCCCCTGCTGGGCCAGGAACGCCCGGTAGACCGCCTCCTCCAGCTCGGGACTGCGCGTCAGGTCCGTGACTGCGTAGTGGCGAAGCACCCGGGACAACTTGGCCCGGAACGCATCGGGCAGTCGCTCCTGCTCAACATCAAGGGAGTGCAAGTAGGTTTGAAAATGTTCCCGGGGGCTGTGGACACGCTCGTCCGAGTCTTCCTCGGCGCTGGTGGGCCGGTTGCGTGAAAGCTCGCACAGGTCGGCGTACGTCGTGAGCAGCGCCAGCTCCTCGCGCCAGAGCCCGGCATCCTGGGCGAGCTCAGTGCGCAGCTCGCCGTACTGCGCCACGAGGGTGTGCGCCCGCTTGGCGGACACGTCATAGCCGGTGATCATGGCCCGCAACGCCTGGAGGTGCTCAAGGGCCCGCGCCTGCGCGTCCGACCCGGACGCCGGCGCCGTGAAGCTGACAGCCGGGGCGTCCGAGACTGCGACCTCCCCGACAGGGGGATCCAGGCGCAGCAGCGGCGCGCCGGCGTCCACCTGGGAGTTGACGCGGGCCAGGACCTCTCGGACCCGCCCCGATCGGGGAGCGCGCACCGAGGTCTGCAACTTCATGCTTTCGAGCACAGCGATGGTCGCTCCGGCCTCCACATCCTCGCCGGCCGTGACGTGGATCGCCACGACCACAGCCGGGGCCGGCGCGCGAACCAGTCCGGACTCGTCCCCGGTGATGCGGTGGCTGACGCCGTCGACCTCAACCAGGTGGCCGGCGGGTCCGGCCACCGACACGATGTGAAACGGTGCCGCACCGAGCCCGAGGCGGCTCTCGAACGGGCTGAGCCGGTCGATGTCAACGTCCATGAGTCCCCCGTCCACCTCCAGCCGATACCGGCGGGGGCCGACCTGGGCCACCACGACCCGATGGGTCTGTCCCTGGTAGCGAAGCTCGATCTTGCGGCCGACCGCATGGGTGGCCCGTGGTCGCCCACCGCGAGCGGAGCCGAGGAAGGCGCGCCGCTCAAGAGCCTCTTCGGCGTCGTACTCGTCGATGGCAACACTGAGCAGGGCGACGGCGGCGTGGCGAGAGGGTGGCTCAGTCGTGGTGTCTCGTGCGTGGTCGACCCAGCCGGTATATGCCTCACCGGTTACCACCTCCGGACGGGCCAGCAAGTCCAGCAGGAACGACTTGTTTGTCGTGCCGCCGCGCAGGACGACCGTGGTCTGGCGAACGGCACAACGCAGCCGGGACAGGGCCTCTGGGCGATCCTGGCCCCAGGCGATGATCTTGGCGACCATGGAGTCGTAACCGGGAGGAATGACGTCTCCGGAGGCAATCCCGGTGTCAACACGGATGCCTGGCCCGGACGGCAGGTTGAGCAGCACCACGGTCCCAGGCGCCGGCGCGAAGCCCTGGTCGGCGTCCTCGACGTTCAGGCGGGCCTCGATGGCATGCCCGACGTGCGGCGGCGTCCGCCCGACCAGGGGTTCACCATCAGCGATGAGCAACTGCAGCTTGACCAGGTCAAGCCCGGTGGTGGCCTCGGTGACCGGATGGTCACTCTGCAGCCGGGCGTTCACCCCGACGAAGGCGAACGTCTGGTCGCTCGGCGCGTAGACGAACTCGACCGTCCCGGCACCCCGGTATCCGGCGGCCTCCACGAGCGCGACGGCCGCGGCCTGGAGCCCGGCCTCCTGCTCGGCGCTCAGCGCGGTCGAACGAGACTCCTCGACCAGCTTCCAGTTGTTGCGCCGTTGGATGGAGCAGTCACGGACCCCCGGCGCCCACACGGTGCCGTGCTCGTCGGCGATGACCTGCACCTCGACGTTGCGACCGTTGGGGACCAGCTTCTCCATAAAGACGACCGGATCCCCGAACAGGTTCTCTGCCTCGGTCTGGGCACGTTCGAAGGCGACGTCCAGTTCATCAGCCGATCGCACCACACGGATGCCCCGACCACCGCGGCCGCTCGTGGCCTTGATCAGGAGCGGATATCCGATCGCGTCGCCATGGCGAGCTGCCTCCTGCGGGCTGGACACCGGTCCACCGCTCCAGGGGGCAACGGGAACACCCGTCTGCTCGGCCAGGAGCCTGGCCTGGATCCTGTCGCAGAGCTGTCGCATGGCACGGGCCGGTGGTCCGACAAAGACCAGCCCCAGCCGCTCACAAAGGTCCGCGAAGGCGGGGTCCTCAGCCACGAAGCCCCAGCCCACCCACACCGCGTCTGCCCGGCTGGCCCGCAGTGCCCGCTCGAGCTCCTGGTGGTCGAGGTAAGGACCGGCCGGCGAACCGACGTCCTGCAGGCAGACAGCCTCGTCGGCCGAGCGCACAAACAGAGTTCGCTGCTCAGCCTCGGTGTGCAGGGCGATGACCTTGGTGCCGTACCCGTGTTCCTCGTTCAGCTCCCGCACAGCGCGGATGAGCCTGACTGCAGGCTCACCCCGGTTGACCACGGCGATACGAGTAAACATGGTCTAGCCTCCGTTGCTCGAGCTGGTGATGTCGTGCGCGACCGGCACCTGGTCATGCACTCTCAGGCTCTGCTCGGAGTGTAACGATCGGCTTTCGTCAGCTTTGGCCAACCCGGTGGCCACATGCAGCACCGACGGCGTCCTAGAACCCGCCATCCTTGGGCAGCTCGAGCTCGCTCTTGGCCAACTCCTCAACGTTGACGTCCTTGAAGGTCACGACCCGCACGCTCTTGACGAACCGGGCCGGCCGGTAGACATCCCACACCCACGCATCGGACATCGTGACGTCGAAGTAAACCTCACCACCCTCGCCGCGGACCTTCACGTCAACGGAGTTGGCCAGATAGAAACGACGCTCGGTCTCAACGACGTGTGAGAACAGCCCAACGACGTCGCGATACTCGCGATAGAGCTGAAGCTCCATCTCGGTCTCGTACTTCTCCAGGTCCTCAGTGCTCATTGCTCGCCTCCACGATCGGTCCGCACGCCACCATCATGCATCACTAGGTGGTGCAGGTCAGTAACGCTGCGCCATCCAGCTCAACAGGGGTCCGCGCAGGCACCAGTCGGTGACCGCCGCGCTGCCAGTCGCCGTCGACCCCGGCCAGGGTCTGGAAGCCGGTGTCTGCCGTCATCGCAGGGCAGCACTCGGAACAGCGGCGAACGTCTGGGAGGGCTCAGACAACCAGGCCCAGTGCGCGATGGGCCAGACAACGGTGATGGCGCGGCCCACAATCAGGCTCTCCGGGACGGAGCCCAAGGCGCCGCCTGAGTTCTGGTCATGGGGGCGAGAGTCTCCTGAGTTGGAGCGGTGGTCGCCCATCACCCAGACCTTGCCGGCGGGAACAGTGATGTTGAAGGACTCCTGGCTCGGCGCGTCGCCGGGGAACAGATACGGCTCGGTCAGCGCCACGCCGTTCACAGCGAGTCTCAGGTGGTTGTCGCAACACACGACGTGGTCCCCCGGCAGGCCAATGACCCGCTTGATGAGGTGGTTGCCCTCATCGCTGGGCAGCAAACCGACAAAGAGCAAGGTCGAGTTGAGCACACTTGCGAGCTTAGAGCGCTTGACCGGGACCGGAGCCGGCAACCAGTGGTCGGGATCCTCGAACACGATGACGTCGCCGCGTTTGACGGAGATAGGCGATGGGACCAGCTTGTTGACGATCACCCGATCACCGGTGAGCAAGGTGTCCTCCATCGACCCCGAAGGGATGTAGAAAGCCTGGACGAGCCAGGTCTTCACAACCAGCGACAGCAGCAGCGCCAGGACGACGACGATCACGGACTCGCGCAGCATCGGGGTCACCACGGCTCGCCGATGCTGGGTGTCTCCAGGAGAGTCCGCTGCTGCGCGGTGCTGGCCCTGTCGACGAGGCGGGGCCCCCCGCCGGTGCTCGCTCCGACCCATTTCAGGCACGCTCACCTGTCCCCTCCCCCCCGTGCGAGCCGGAAACCCGTAGCACGGTAGGTACCCGCAGGATGCCGGCTCGGCTGAGCGGCCCGCAAATCATCCAGCCCTTCGGATCACGTGCTCGAGCCTGACCATCCCTGCTCCAAGGTCCCCTGGATCGACAGCAGGCTCTGCTCGCCTCCGCGTTCGGTCCACACGCCACCATCATGCATCACGGCGTGTCTTGGGGCACTGATCTGGTCACGATCGTCCTCGGTGGCCCTGCTGCCTCCGGGCAGCCGCCACGATCGGCGGTGCTGCACACTGGGGCCGAGGGACTCCAGCGCTGCGACGTGCTCCGGTGCGCAGTAGCCCTTGTTCAGCTCCCAGGCATATCCCGGCACCTGGGCCGCGAGTGCGACCATGATCGCGTCGCGCTCTACCTTGGCCAGCACACTGGCGGCCGCGACCGATGAGCAGAACATGTCGGCCTTGACCATTGTCCTGACCGGGACCCCTGGAGCAAGGTCGGGCCCTTCCTCAAGAAGGCCCAGCAGTCCGACCCGCCAGGGTGCGGTCAGCCAGTCATGGTTGCCGTCGAGAATGATCAGATCCGGGGTGAGACTCAGCGCCGCGAGCGCGCGAGTGCCGGCAAGATGCAGGCCCACCATGATTCCGTGGCGATCGATCTCGACCGGGGAGGCGTGTCCGACGGCATAGGCGCTCGCCCAACGCTGGATCTTGGGCACGAGTCGCTCGCGCATCTGGTGGGAGAGCATCTTGGAGTCCTTCACACCGACAGGCGCCGACCGGCACACCTCGTCGATCACCACGACTCCGACCGACACCGGGCCCGCCAGGGCCCCACGGCCGACCTCGTCCATCCCCGCCACCAGCCGGTGACCGCCGCGCTGCAGCTCCCGCTCGACCCTCAGCGAGGGTTTACGCGACGCGGTGCCCCCGGTCATTTCACGGTTGCCGTCGGGACCTTGGCGAACGTCTCGGTGGGGTTGGACAGCCACGCCCAGTGCTGGATGGGCCAGACGACGGTGATGGCGCGGCCCACAATCAGGCTCTCCGGGACGGAGCCCTTGGCACCCCCCGAGTTCTGGTCGTGGGGGCGGGAGTCGGCTGAGAAGGAGCGGTGGTCGCCCATCACCCAGACCTTACCTGCCGGAACGGTGATGTTGAAGGACTCCTGGCTCGGCACGTCGCCGGGGAACAGATACGGCTCGTTCAGCGCCACGCCGTTGACAGTGAGTTGCTGGTGGATGTCGCAGCACACGACATGGTCCCCCGGCAGACCAATGACCCGCTTGATGAGGTGGTTGCCCTCGTCGCTGGGCAGCAAGCCGATAAAGACGAAGGTCGAGTGCAGAGCGCTTACCAGAGGAGAACGCTCGACCGGGACCGGAGCCGGCAACCAGTGATCGGGATCCGCGAACACGATGACGTCGCCGCGTTTGACGGAGATGGGCGAAGGGACCAGCTTGTTGACGATCACCCGATCACCGATGAGCAGCGTGTTCTCCATCGACTCCGAGGGGATGTAGAACGCCTGCATCAGCCACGTCTTGACGATCAGCGACAGCAGCAGCGCCAGGGCGATGACGATCGCGGACTCGCGCAGCACCGGCGTGACGCCTGGCCGATGATGGACGTCCTGACGGGATTGGTCGTCGCCCTGGTGCAGAACCTCTCCCCGAGGCTCGTCCTGGCCCGTTCCAGGCACGCTCACCGTCTACTCAACCCCATCCTGCGGGCAGGTGCGCCGCCCCATGAGTCCGCCGCGGGCAGGATGGCGACGCCGCTGGGTGACCAGTAGATCATCCCTGCCCTGCCGATCAGGTCGTTGAGTCGCACCATTCCTCCTCCAGCATTCCCTAGATGGGCACCTACGTCTGCCGAGTCGCTGCGATGGCCAGCCATCACAGCGGTCCGCTCGGCCGGAACCGTGACATCCGACGTCAGTTCGCCGGTCTTGTCACCTGGACAGAGGTCAGGCTCCCGGGCCGGGCTGCCGGTGGCCGTCAGAAGACCTCACGCGTCACAGCACGCCCCGTGACCCCCGGGCAGTGCGGCGACAGGCTTGACGCAGTCGCTGTCGCTGGGATGGGTGGACGACCTCGAGGCCATCGACCTCATTATCGGGCCCGCCGAGCTCTGGTCCGAAACAGGGCCCGCAGCACGATCGGTAGAAGTGGGGGTGCCGTCGAAGACGGCAAGGTCCCTTCGTTACAGCGACGAGGTGCCTCCGATCTCGTTGACCAGAACGCGGTCCTCGGGTCTGGGCGTGGGCTCTTTCGAGCCTGAGGGGATGTCGAAGGACTCCAGCGAAGGCCCCGAACCTGCATCATAAGCACGAGCCCGGTACCGACCACGACCAGCCACCGTAAAGGCGGGGTCGATCTCGCGGACCGGTGCTGAGGACGTCTTGGACAGCCGGACGGACCCGTCGCCTCAGCGGGCGGGAGTCACGTTGCGCTTCTCCTTGATCTTGGCGGCCTTGCCACGCAGGTCGCGCAGGTAGTAGAGCTTGGCACGGCGCACGTCACCGCGGGTCACGACCTCGATCTTCTCGATGACCGGGCTGTGCAGCGGGAACGTGCGCTCAACCCCAACTCCGAAGCTGACCTTGCGAACCGTGTAGGTCTCGCCGATGCCACCACCGTGACGCCGGATGACCACACCCTGGAAGACCTGGACGCGCGAGCGCGCCCCCTCAATGACCTTGACGTGAATCTTGACGTTGTCACCGGCGCGGAATGCCGGGATGTCGTCGCGCAGGCTGGCCTTGTCGACGTCGTCGAGCTTGTGCATGTTCGCTTCGCTTTCTCGTCAGCGCCAC
>Ga0208587_1002023_pt1 | contig 10531 bp, 13 predicted proteins | sample NGESurdeep092012_7_FD_184472 | JGI IMG/M metagenome (GOLD analysis project Ga0208587, IMG submission 184472) | Arctic peat soil microbial communities from Barrow, Alaska - NGEE Surface sample 210 deep-092012 (SPAdes) | ecosystem: Environmental > Terrestrial > Soil > Wetlands > Peat ...
GGTCGCGTGAGTGCGGTGTTGGTCAATCACAGCGGCTTTTTTCTCTGGGGCTAACACTGAATCAGCTGCGCTCCTACTCTTTAATCGTATGTTGTTACGTCGTCTAGGATAACATGCAGCGGCGGGAACGGCAAAAAAGGGCATCCAGTTTGCCGACGAAATCCTGTGGACAGGTTGTTGTCCGCCCCGACCACGCTCAGGAGCAAGAACCTGCTTTTAGATGCGATTTGAGCCACTCCTCAAAACTCTTAAACGAGCGAAATAATGGCAAGCTCGAGATTTTCCCGTATCGAGCCGTGGCGGCCGGGCTTCGATTGACGATTGTAGTTTTCTTCGGGTCGCAAGCGGTAATGAACAGTGTCCAAGCGGCGGTGTCCGCCGGTGGAAGGCTGTAGCCAATCACAATTACTTCTTCAGCGGCCCGTATTGCCTCAGAAGCCACCCTCCACATTCTGGTGAAAACCTCATTATGCCCGGTGTCCCGACCCTCAAAATCCTTCAGGAAACTTGGGTGAAGCAGAATTTGGTCTTGCTCCGTCGGACGCTCCGGCATAGAAGCGTCCACGGCAAGAATGCCAAACCCTTGCAGAAGCAGCGGATCGAGGGAAATTTCAGCAAGCTGAGCCGGAGCGAGCGCCTCTTGCGGAAAAGCACCTGCACTACCGCTGAATTCATAGCCTGAGCGGAAGGGCGCTTTCTTATACCAGCCAATTGCGCCGTGCAAGTGTATTACTGTAACCTCCGAAGGCGAGGGTGGAAGCTTTACCGGACTCTGGTCGTGCGGTCCTCGCTGAAACAGAAGCTCGGTCCCAGCTGCATATCCGTCGGCGGGTGACCACTTTCCTTGCTCCCGCAGTACCCGCTCAACAGTGGAGTCATAATTGAACGTGATGACGACATCATGCGGTTCCAGTATCTGGCCAAAGGTCTTGAGATTGTCCCAATCCGGAGAGTCGTATCCGGTACGATCCTGTTGATGTTTCTGTAAGAAATATGCCTCGACGGTCGAAAGTAACACTTTCCGATGCCGGCGATATTCTTCGATTTCCGAATCGAAAGCTGTGTGATTGGTTACCTTCGCTTTGCCGGCCTTCCACTCAGAGACCAGACGCTCAAAGAAAAAAGTTTCGGCTAGATCCAGAATTGTAAAGATTTGCTCCATGTTCCCGGCTCGATATGCTTTACCTAACAAGGCATTAGGATTCCCCTTCAGCCATTCCAGCGCGTCGACACAGCGACCGGAATCTCGAATGAAACTGTCAACGGCCTCAAGCAAATCGCGGCCGAGAGGATATATCGGATATGATGCTCCCGCGCCAAGGACATAGGCCCGCATGACGCACTCTCCTGATCAGATTGTAGACCCTTCCGCGGGTTCTATAAGAGCGAACGCCAAGACAACACGCCTTCTACAGGGAAGATGTGCCTGACATCGAGCCATCGGAATTTCCGCGCGCAATCTAGGTTCGGTCGCGCAGAAGTTGAGCTGCCGCCAGAAGTAGAATGCCCAGCGCGCACAGCGCGATGTACGCGGAGGGACCGGGGCGATGTGGATGAGAAACCCAGTAGCCGACTTCTTCGAGGACGACGATTACACCAACCAAGGCAGCGACGACGGAGAGGAGTCTGGCGGCGCCTTTCACTGTTGGCAGTCCTTTAGTAATCGTCGGGTTCCGACGCGGCTTCCGATGCGGCTTCCGCTTGCGCTCGCACCCGGCGGTAGCGAGTCAGGGCAGCCTGCGTTTGCGCCCAGAGGAATGCCTCGGGGGACACGCGTTCCCGCGAGACGGCTCCGCGTTCGATTGGGCCGTCCTTAACGAGGGTGGCCTTGTCGCCGAGCAGGTAGTACAGCCGAAGATTCTGCCCGTTCGAGGACACGAGGTAGGCCGCGCCGTCGGGCAGTGGATAGATAGAGGCCTCTGCTCCGTGCAATTCTACCCCGTCGATCCGGCTCGCTCGATCGTTGGACAATAGAAAGAGTTGTCACTCAAACACGGCCTGCCCTTGGACTGTGCTCACAAGGTAGGCGTTGCCGTTGGCTAGGGGAAACACTTCGTTCTCACCGTCGGGTACCTGGGACAACGGGAGCGGCAGGAGTGGCACCCTGGATTCTTGCTTGCTGGCGGTGGGAGCCTGCTTTCCCGAACAGCCGCAGACAAGCAGCAGCATTGCAACAAGCATGTAGATGTACGCGCGACTCACCGATCAGAGCTCCATTCTAGCGGTGTCCTATGACTAGACGTCCCTCAATTCCAGTGTGGATACGGTCGCATTATAACGCCGTAGACCATCCCAATCCTCGCGCGACTAGGGGATGCACATCGCGCTCAATGGTGGGCTGCAGTTCGTCTTGCGCGACCTCAAGGTCGTAGCTGGATTGGGCGTTCATCCAGAAGCGCGCGCTGGTGTTGAAATAGCGTCCCAGCCGCAGCGCCGTATCGGGAGTGATGCCGCGCCGCTCATGCACAATCTCGCCTATACGCGTCACCGGGACACGCAGATTGAGCGCCAACCGATTCATACTGATGCCCAGCGGCGTCATGAAATCTTCGCGCAGAATTTCGCCCGGGTGAATGGGTGGAAGTTTTTCGGGCTTGGCCATACATCCTCCTAGTGATAGTCCACGATCTCCACATCGTAGGCATCGCCGTCACGCCAAACAAAGCAGATCCGCCATTGGTCGTTGATGCGAATGCTATGCTGACCTACTCGATCGCTCTTTAGCGATTCCAGGTGATTGCCTGGTGGAGACTTCAAATCGCGAAGTTCGGCGGCGATATCCAACTGCCGCAGCTTACGCTGGGCCACGCGCTCGAAAGTCCGAAAGCGTTTGACTCGCTGCCGACCATGAAGCTGCTCGGTCTCAGGCGACCGGAACGACTTGATCACCCTCTCAGCGTATAACGCTTAGCGTTCAATGTAAAGCGTAATCGAAGAACCGGCAGGACATTACGAGAGCAACCGCGCCACTACCGCCTGCACGTGGATCTGCGTAGTGTCCAGCAACGGGATGCCACATGCCTGTTCCCCCTGGAGAATCAATGGCAGTTCGGTCCCGCCCAGAATGACGGCCTGGATCTGATGCTGCTGCTTCATACTTTCGATGATTTCCAGCAGCCTCTCGCGCGTCTCCGGCAGGAACACACCCTTTAGCAACTCGCCTAGGTATTTCTCGTGGATGTAGTCCTGTTCGTCCTCCTGAGGCACGACCAGCGTAATTCCCTTCCTGGAAAAGACGTCCGGATAGAAGCGGGCCTGCATGGTGTAGCGGGTTCCGATCAAGCCAGCTTTGGTAATCCCACGCCGCCCAGCCTCCGCGCACGTCGCCTCGACAATGCTGATCAAAGGGATGGGCGAGCGCTGTTGGACTTCATCGAAAACAATATGCGGGGTATTGCATTGGAAAAGACTACCTTTATGAAAACTCTAGAGACTGCCTTATAGTGGTGAGACTATGCCATCGAGAAAGCGCGCGGTCAGCAAGCCACGCAGCAGCGGCAAATCGAAAAAGTCATCCCATACCGCCAACAAAGTCGAGGTCCTCTCGTCGAAAACCGTCTTCAAAGGACCCGCCTTCAGCGTGAGTTCCGACCGCGTGCGCGAGCCGAGCGGACTTATTGCGCGCCGTGACGTGGTGCGGCACTCCGGCTCGGCCGTAATCCTCGCGGTGGACGATAGCGGTGCCGAACCAAGCGTTCTGCTGGAGCGCCAATACCGTTACGCGGCGGATGATTATCTTTGGGAACTGCCCGCAGGCCGCGTCGATCCTGGGGAAAAAGCCCTGGCTGGCGCGAAGCGCGAACTACTCGAGGAGACCGGATATCGTGCGTCCAACTGGAAGCAGGCTCTGTTCTTCTATCCTAGCCCCGGCTTTCTGGACGAGACCATGACGGTTTACCTCGCCCGTGGGCTGAGGCCCGGCGCTGCGCAGCCCGAAGCGGACGAATCTATCGAGTGCCACCTGACGCCTTTGTCGCAGGCGTTGGAGATGGTGCGGTCGGGCGAGATTTGCGATGGCAAGACGATCGCATCCGTTCTGTGGCTGGCGGAAAGGCTTCGCAGCGGGTCATCTGCGGAGTAAGTTACTCGCCAAGGCGTCCATTATCCCTTCTCTGAGGTTTGCTTGCGGCCAAGGGTACGGACGCTCAAAAGCCCGCTCCAAGTGCGGCTTTAGTCTATATACTCTGTTGACAACACCACCAAGCGGTAGCAAACTTAAAGCACGCTGTTCAACAGGCCAATCCAACTGGCCAGATGTGATCTAGGAAGAACTCCTCCATCGACTTTGGCTTCTGGGCTCAACCTGATTGACGCAATTCAAGACCAGCATCCTCGGGGTGGGGATGCTGATGGGCTCTGCCAGGAGGAAGAAGAAAGTGAGACTGAAAGGGACCGTAAAGTGGTTCAATAACGCGAAAGGCTTTGGCTTCATAGGCCGCGAGGATGGTAGTGCGGACGTGTTCGTGCACTACAGCGCCATCAACATCGAAGGCTACAAGAGCCTGCAGGAAGGCGACCAAGTCGAGTTCGAAATCGTCGATGGTCAGAAAGGCCCTCAAGCAGGCAACGTGACGAGGGTCCAATAGATTCTTCGCGATGTTTCCAGGAAGCCCAGCCCGCCGTGGCTGGATTTTTTGTTGAGCGTGCAAGTCTTGTTCAGCGCGCAATACAATTCTGTTGGGCTGTCTGGTTGACCATAGGACCACGGATTTTTTCGACATGGCGCTGCATGAGTATGTAAAAAAACTCAGATTCTGACTCCGTTGGAATCGCACCGCATATCCTTCACGTTACAATTCCCCTCGGGTGCTCTTGCGTGGACAACAAGGCCATCGCCAATGTCTTTTACGAAACCGCCGATCTTATGGAGATCAACGGCGACGACTCTTTCCGCATCCGCTCCTATCGCCGCGCGGCCGAAGCCCTTGAAGGGCTGCCTCAGCAAGTTTCGGAGCTGATCGGTGAGCCCAAGAAGCTGCTGGAGATTCCTGGCATCGGCAAGGGTATGGCTGCCAACATCCAAGAGTTATGCCGAAGCGGCAAACTTGGTCCGCACCAGGAGTTGCTGGTGAAGTACCGGCCCTCGATGCTGGAGCTGCTGAAGATCCAGGGACTGGGACCGAAAACGATCGCGCTGCTGTGGAGCGCCTTCCAGGTCAGCGATCTCGCCAGCGTGGAGAAGCTGGCGCGCGAAGGCAAACTGCGTACGCTGCCGCGCCTGAGCGAAAAGAGTGAGCAGAAAATCCTGAAAGCGATTGAGGGTTACCGCCGCATTTCCGGGCGCTTCCTGCTCGACGAAGCCGGTCGCACCGCGCAGAAGTTGACCGAGCACCTGCGGCACATCAAGGGGATCGAGAAGATCACGCCTGCCGGTTCGCTGCGTCGCGGACGGGAGACGGTCGGCGATCTCGACGTGCTGATCACCGGACCGTGCTGCGTTGACGATGAGCAGCGCGCTGGATTGATCGAAGAAATCCTGCGCTTTCCCGGCATCGTCGAAGTGCTGGCCAAGGGCGACAACAAAGTCAGTTTCAAATTGCGGAGCGGAATGCAGGTGGACGTGCGCACCTTGCCGCCAGAATCCTATGGCGCGGCAATGCAGTACTTCACCGGCTCGAAGAACCACAACGTCTCGCTGCGCCAGCGCGCGCTCAAGATGGGCTTCACGCTCAACGAGTACGGACTATTTCGCCTCGACGATAACAAGCGCGTCGCCGGCGCCTCCGAAGACGAGATTTACGGCAAGCTCAAGCTCGATTGCATCCCGCCGGAGTTGCGTGAGAACTTCGGAGAGATCGAAGCCGCCGAGAAGCACAATCTCCCGGACTTGATCACCGTCGCCGATCTGCGCGGTGAGGTCCACATGCATACGGTCGAAACCGACGGGAAGTGCACCATAGACGAGATGGCGGCGGCGGCAAAAGAGCGTGGCTACAAGTACATCGCCATCACCGATCACTCGAAAAATCTGGCCTTCGCCAACGGCCTGGACGACAAGCGTGCCGAGCGACACATCGCCCGTATTCACGCCGCCAACGAGCAGACGGATGGCATCACCATCATGGCCGGCATCGAAGTGGATATCCTGGCCGACGGCGCGCTCGATCTCTCCGACTCGGTGCTCGAGCAGATGGATGTTGTGGTCGCCAGCGTACATTCGGCATTTAACCAGGAATCGCAGCAGATGACCGACCGCTTGTTGCGCGCGTTGAGCAACAAGAACGTCTCGATTCTCGGACACCCCACGGGGCGCTTACTGCTGCGGCGGGACGCCTATCCGTTCGACATGGATGCGATCCTCAAGACCGCGCTGAAGAACAGGGTCGCGATGGAGCTGAACGCGTATCCCGACCGGCTCGACTTGAACGACGTGCATCTGCGCATGGCGCGGGAACGCGGAGTGAAGATCGTGATCAACACCGACGCGCACCACACCTCGCACTTCGAAAAGATCAAGTACGGCATCCTTCAGGCACGCCGCGCATGGCTCACCCCGAAGGATGTGCTGAACACCCTACCGGAAAAAGAATTTCGCCAGGCGATGAAGCATCGCTGGCCCAAGAGTTGATAAGGTCAGCTACAACAGAATTGGCGCGATTGAGTGGTGCGGCGCTTTAGCTGGATTACCCAGCTGTTGCCAGTAGCTGAAGGCGGAAAGCTTTGAAGAGGCACGGCTTTAGCCGTGCCGTTACGTGGGCGTGGAGAGTTGGGCTTCAGCCCCTGAGGGAATTCGCACTTCGTCTCGACACCGAAGTCCCTCAGTGGCTAAAGCCACATAATGAAGGGGCCTTACGGCACGGCTGAAGCCGTGCCCCTTCAAGCTGAGATCCTCACGAATAATCTAGGTTTAGCGTCGCGTTAGCGCACCACTATTGAAATTCTCATTCCGATGAGCTTGTCATCGCTTTGGAATTGTCATCTCAACGAAATTGTCATCCCGAGCGAGGACTTTAGTCCTAGTCGAGGGACCTGCTTTTCCTCCCGCTCGTTGTGACGGCGGCCAATTGACGGCACGCTCTTGTATCATCATCGGGGGTGATTCATGGCCGATAATCCGACTCCGCCTAAACCGCAATACGACGCCGGGCATGTTCCCATCACAGAGGAATTCGACAGCCCCAAACGTAGCCTGCCGCCCGCCGTGCCGGTTGTCATCGCACTGGTTGTCGTTGCCATCGTGGTCGGCGTGATCGCTTTCGTGGAGCGCTCCAAGCCGGTGGCGCAGGGCGGCATCGACTCCGTGTACGCCAGCCAACCTGCCGGCATGACCAGCACCATGATCGCTCTCCAGGTCACGGTTACCAATGTGGGCGACAAGGCGCTCTACATCAAGTCCATCAGCGCCAACCTGAAAACTGATCAGGGCGATCAGTCCGACGACGCCGCGTCCCCTTCCGATTACGACCGTTACTTCGCCGCCTACCCGGACCTGCGCCAACACGCGACGCAACCGTTGACGGTGGAGGCCAAGATCATGCCGGGCGCCGAGCAAAAGGGTACTGTCCTGGTGGCATTTCCCGTTACCGAGCAGCAGTTCAACGCTCGCAAAGATCTCAACGTGACCATCGTGCCTTACGATCAGAACCCGATTGTGCTGCGGGAGAGAAGCGCCGCGGCGAAGTAGCGTCCTCCTCAAATCCAATGAACTCTGGAACTTTAACCGGCGCCGGTCTCAGCCTGAGCACTGCTGCCGTCTGGGGCGGAGGCGATTTCGCCGGCGGCATCGCCACCAAGCGCGCCAATGTCTTTCGCGTGGTCGCGGGCGCGCATGCATGCGGCTTGCTGCTCATGCTGCTGTTGGTATGGATTACGGCAGAGCCGTTCCCGCCGCGCTCAACGTTATTGTGGGGCGCAGTCGCCGGCATTACTGGAGCCATTGGCGTCGCGGCGCTGTACCAAGCGCTTTCGATCGGACGCATGGGCATCGTCGCGCCAGTCGCCTCCGTGATCACGGGAGTGTTGCCGGTGCTGGCCGGCATATACATCGAGGGAATGCCCGACCGGATTCAGCTTGCGGGCTTCGTGCTGGCCTTGGTCAGCATATGGCTGATAGCACGGCCGGACGGTAAAATCGATACGCATCGCGGTCTGGGGCTGGCTGTACTGGCGGGAGTGATGTTCGGCTTGTTCTTCATCGCTTGTAAACAAGCAGGCCACCATGCAGTGTTCTGGCCGCTGGTCGCGGCGCGCACTGCTTCCACACTACTCATGCTGCTGATCGTGGCTTTTTCAGCCAGCGACAAGCGGCCTCTGCGCCCAGCTCTCGTAGCGATTCTATTTTCGGGAATACTGGATACCTCGGCGAATGCGCTTTTCATCGCCGCCACGCAACACGGCCGGCTCGACGTCACCGCGGTGTTGTCGTCGCTTTATCCTGCCAGCACGGTCATCCTTGCACGGATATTTTTGAAAGAGCGCATGTCAGCCACGCAGAACGCAGGCATCGTGGGCGCGCTGATCTCTGTGGCGCTGATCGCGGCGCGATAGCCTAGCTCACCAACTCCGGCTTGATCCAGGCGAACCGAAAGATCGCTAATGGGTCTTCCGGATAGCTCACCTCGAAGTCGAGGTAGGCGTCCGCGATGATCCAGTAGTAGGTCTTTAGCGTGGAGATGATCGCGTCAATCGACTGATCGAGTTCCCGATGCGTGGATGCCAGGGCTGACAGGGTCCGCTCGTGATGAGCAAAATGCGGGTTCAAGACCTGCTTCAAGTTGGTGGTCGCGCGGTCCAACTCGGCGCGATCGTCGGCAAACTCACGTGCGCTAACTTTGTCGTGCAGGAGATGGGGGTAGTCCTCAAGCTGGGCCAGCACTCGCCGCAAAGACAGATCGACATTGTCCGCATCGAGCAGTCGAAGTACGCGGGCCGCCATGGCGTCGGCGTAAGCGGCCCTCACCATATCGAGGAACGCATTGCGGGCGCCGTGAAGTTGAGGGTTGCGCTCTACAACATCGCGCTCCAGCTTCCAGTAGACGTCGCGGTCGCGGGCCAGGCTTAGGACCTGGTTGCGGATTTCGCGAAGTTCGCTCCTGGCGCGTTCGCGGAACTGTTTTTCGCTCAACATATGCCTAAGTGTACCGAAGCGCACGAACAATCCCCTGTGAGGTGGGTCACAGGAAGCGTTGTTCGCCGCCAACCACGCGAAATTCTCGCACCTCTGTCCCAGGCGAGAGCATCTTCGTCCCGCGTTACAATGAACTCTTTGCGAGGCCATCATCGTGCTTACCTATGAAGAAATTGTTGCGCTTGAACAGAAATACCTGCTGAACACCTATGCCCGCTACCCGCTTGCCATTGCGCGCGGGAAGGGCGTGTATGTTTACGACGTTAAGGGCAGGCGCTATCTCGACTTCCTCGGTGGATTGGGCGTCAACGCTTTGGGCCACGCCCATCCCCGCATCGTGAAGGCAATCCGCGAGCAGGCGGCGAGGGTCATCCACGTCTCCAACCTTTACTACAACGAGTACCAGGGCTTGCTGGCCGAGAAGCTATGCACGGCGTCGGGATTGGATCGCGCCTTCTTCTCCAACAGCGGTACCGAGGCGATCGAAGGCGCATTGAAGCTGGTGCGCGCCGCAGGCCACGCCACGGGCGGCCCGGAAAAGTGCATCGTGATCGCGCTGGAGAACTCCTTCCACGGACGGACCATGGGCGCACTCGCTCTGACCGGTCAGGCAAAGTATCGTCAGGGCTTCGATCCCATGCTGGAGGGCGTGCGCTTCGTGCCGCGCAACGATGTGGAAGCGTTGCGCAATGCGATGGACGATAAGGTCTGCGGCATCGTGCTGGAGCCCATCCAAGGGGAGGGCGGGATTCAGGAATCGTCGTCCGAGTTTTTGCAGGCGTGCCGCCAATTGGCCGACCAGCACCAAGCCGCGCTCATCTTCGACGAGATCCAATGCGGACTCGGGCGTACTGGCCAGCTCTTCGCCTTCCAACATTTCGGCGTTATCCCCGACGTGGTTTGCATTGCCAAGCCCATCGCCGCCGGACTGCCGCTGGGAGCGTTTCTCGCGAACGAACTGTTCGCCCAACACATCACTCCGGGCAAGCATGGAACGACCTTCGGTGGAGGCCCGCTGACCTGCCGCGTCGCGTTGGAGTATCTCGCGATTATCGAGGACGAAAACCTTTTGGAGCAGGTGCGGCGTGTTGGGGAATACTTCTCGCAGAAGCTGCGCGAGCTGGTGGAGAAGTTCGACATCGCGGTGGAAGTGCGCGGCGTGGGTGCGATTCAGGCGCTACAGTTGACCGTCCCCGGCAAGCCGATCCTGGAAGGTGCGCTCGCCAAAGGTCTGCTGATCAATGTGACGCAGGACACTGTGCTGCGCTTTTTGCCGCCATTCCTGCTGCAAGAAAAGCACGTGGACAGCGGAATGCGAATTTTGCGCAAGCTGCTAGCGGACGCGCAAAAGCAGCAGAAGGCCGCGGCTAGAGCGGTTCCGGGGTAGCTGTATCCGATAATAAATACCCACAGTGGCGAAACCAAGCGGTGGCGTTGTGAGGCGTAACGGCGGCGATCGCTGTC
>Ga0208587_1002027_pt1 | contig 10518 bp, 4 predicted proteins | sample NGESurdeep092012_7_FD_184472 | JGI IMG/M metagenome (GOLD analysis project Ga0208587, IMG submission 184472) | Arctic peat soil microbial communities from Barrow, Alaska - NGEE Surface sample 210 deep-092012 (SPAdes) | ecosystem: Environmental > Terrestrial > Soil > Wetlands > Peat ...
GTTGATCGCTTCAAAAGCTCTGGAAGTTCCGCTTGGCGCCTCTTGGGATCCCGCCCCGGATTATTGAGAAGATACACAGAAACCGATCGTCTGTCCCACCGCAAGCACCCCCTTGACGTGGTGCCTGCTTAGGGCTACCATTTCGGCTGGAAAAGACTTTACCGAGGCTGAAGATCTGAATTGAGGTTAGCCATGTCAGCAACCGCAACAAAACCAATAAACGCATACGACGTCGCACTGGAGAATTTCGACCTGGCGGCAAACGCGTTGGGACTCGATGACAACATCCGGGCAATGATCAAATATCCGGAGCGCATTCTCTGTGTCAGCGTGCCCGTCCGCATGGACACCGGCAAGATCGTCCGCTTCGAAGGCTACCGCGTGCAGCACAACACCATGCGCGGGCCGGCCAAGGGCGGCATCCGCTACCACCCCAACGTGAACATGGACGAGGTCAAAGCGCTGGCCACGTGGATGACGTGGAAGTGCGCCGTAGTGAATATTCCTTTCGGCGGCGGCAAGGGCGGCGTGACCTGCAACCCGAAAGAAATGTCGATGGGCGAACTCGAACGCATGACGCGCCGCTATGCCACCTCGATTCTACCCCTCATTGGCCCGGAGAAGGACATCCCCGCGCCCGACGTCTACACCACCCCGCAGATCATGGCGTGGATCATGGACACTTACAGCATGAACAAGGGCTACCCGGTGCACGGCGTGGTGACCGGCAAGCCGATCAGCCTGGGCGGCTCCCTGGGCCGCAACGAAGCCACCGGCCGCGGCGTGTACTTTACCACCTTGAGCAGTTGCGAGCACCTGGGAATTCTCGTGAAAGGCGCACGCGTGGTGGTACAGGGATTCGGTAACGCCGGCTCCGTCGCCGCGCACCTGCTGGACAGCGCCTCGGCCATCGTCATCGGCGCCAGCGATTCTAGGATCGCGCTCTACAACCGCAACGGGCTGGACATCCCCAAGCTGATCATGCACAAGGAGCGTACCGGCAGTTTGAAGGGCTTTCCGGCGGCGGAAGAGATCACCCCCGAAGAGCTCTTGTCGCTGGAGTGCGAGATCCTGATTCCCGCAGCCTTGGAGAACGCCATCACCGAAGAGAACGCGCATGCCGTTCACACCAAAATCATCGCCGAGGCCGCCAACGGCCCGGTGACCCCGGAAGCCGACCGCATCCTCAACCAAAAGGGCGTATTCCTGATCCCGGACATCCTCTGTAACGCCGGTGGCGTGACGGTCAGCTACTTCGAGTGGGTGCAGGACGAAAACCACCTCTTCTGGGATGAGCAGGATGTCAACGCGAAACTGGAGAAGGTCATGACCCGGTCCTTCGCCGACGTGCTGCGGATCCACACCGACAAGAAGGTCGACATGCGCCTGGCGGCGAATATGCTCGGCGTGTCGCGTGTCGCCGAAGCCAGCCGCGTCCGTGGCTTGTATCCCTGAGGCACGGTTCGTAGCGTAGCCTTTCAGGCTGCAACGCCGGCGTCCTTGCCGGCGTTCCTTCTAAGAATGCCGGTAGGAATACCGGCATGGCAGGCGGGGCGCCTGCTCTACACCTCGCGGGCCGGGCGTGCCTGCCGCATGTCCGGCCCGTACCGTGTTCAAATAGGGAGGAAAGAATTCCAAATGGCTTTTCGGGGCGTAGACTATTTCTGTGTCGACTCGCTCTTCACTGAAGAGGAGTTGCTGGTCCGGCACACCGCGCGGCGGTTCGCCGAGGAACGCATTCTGCCGTTGATCCGCGACTGCTACCGCGACGGGCGTTTCCCAGCGGAGATCGTGCCGGAGATGGCGGAACTCGGCTTTCTCGGCGCCAATCTGGAAGGCTACGGCTGCGCCGGCATGAGCCATACCGAGTACGGGCTCGTCATGCAGGAACTCGAGCGCGTGGATTCCGGCGTGCGCAGCTTCGTTTCCGTGCAGGGCGCGCTCGTCATGTACCCCATCCATACCTACGGCAGCGAGCCACAGAAGCAGAAGTGGCTGCCCGCCCTGCAGAGCGGCAAGGCGATCGGGTGCTTCGGGTTGACCGAGCCGGATTTCGGATCCAATCCCGCCGGCATGCGCACCACGGCGCGGCGCGATGGCGATGCCTGGGTGCTGAACGGCGAGAAGACCTGGATCACCAACGGCAGCGTGGCGGATGTTGCCGTGGTGTGGGCGCGCGCCGCCGACGGCCTCGTCGGCTTCCTGGTGGAGCGCGGCACGCCGGGCTACGGGACTTCGGACATCCACGGCAAATGGTCGATGCGCGCCTCGGTGACGAGCAGCCTCGCCTTCGCCGATTGCCGCGTTCCAGAGAGCGACCGCCTGCCCGGGGCCAAGGGGCTCAAAGCGCCGCTTTCCTGCCTTTCCCAGGCGCGCTTCGGCATCGGCTGGGGCGTGATCGGCGCGGCCATGGATTGCTACGAAACCGCGCGTTCGTACTGCGTGCTGCGCAAGCAGTTCGACGACCGGCCCATCGCCTCGCACCAACTCGTCCAGGAGAAACTCGCCTGGATGATCACCGAGATCACCAAGGCGCAACTGCTGGCCGTCCAGGCGGGACGCCTCAAGGACCGCAAGAAGCTCGAACCGGCGCACATTTCCATGCTCAAACGGAATAATGTCGCCATGGCGCTCGATTGCGCGCGGATCAGCCGCGATCTGCTGGGCGCCAACGGAATTACCGACGAATATTCAATCATGCGTCACCTATGCAATCTGGAATCCGTCAAGACTTACGAGGGAACGGACCATATTCACGCCCTGGTAATCGGCGAAAAGGTCACCGGCGTGGCCGCGTATAAGTAAGGTTCGGAGCAAAACTCTTCCCATGATTCTTTACGCCTTGACGATTGTGGTGAGCGCCTTCCTCCTGTTCCAGGTGCAGCCTGTGATTGCGAAGATCATCCTGCCCTGGTTCGGCGGAAGCGCCGCCGTCTGGACCACCTGCCTGCTCTTCTTCCAGATGGTGCTCTTATTGGGCTACCTGTACTCCCATGCGGTCATCCGCTATCTCAAACCGCGCGCCCAGATGCTGCTGCATGCGAGCCTGCTGGTGGCGAGCGTGTTGGCGCTGCCCATCTACCCCAACGTTTCGTGGAAGCCGGTGGGCGCGGCGGCGGAACCCACGCTCGAAATCCTCGGCCTCCTGGCGGTCACCGTCGGTCTGCCCTACTTTCTGCTCTCCACTACCGGGCCGCTCTTGCAGGCCTGGTACACACGGCGCTTCCACGGCGCCATGCCCTACCGGTTGTACGCGCTCTCTAACGCCGGCTCCATGTTCGCGCTGATCAGCTATCCGGCCCTGTTCGAACCGTCCTTCACCACCCACCAGCAATCCGGCATGTGGAGTTGGAGCTATGGCCTTTTCGTCGCCCTGTGTGCGTTCACGGCGTTCCAATCGAACCAGGGGACCCGGGGACAGGAGACCCGGGAGGAAACCCGGGGACAGACAGGACTGCCAGCGGATTTCCGGCAAAGTGCGCCGGAAATCCATGGCAGTCTTGTCAGTCCCCCGTCCGGCAAAACCTACCTGATGTGGCTGCTCCTGCCCGCCGTGGCTTCGGTGCTGCTGCTGGCCATCACCAATCACCTTTCGCAGAATGTCGCGGCCATTCCCTTCCTCTGGGTGCTTCCGCTGAGCATATACCTGCTCAGCTTCATCCTCTGCTTCGAAGGCGAAGGCTGGTACCGGCGCAACCCCTACCTCCAACTCCTCGCGGTGGCCCTGGGCAGCATGGCCTTCGCAGTCAGCGTGGATAGGAACGCCAACGTGCCCATCAAGGTCATGCTCCCCCTGTTCGCCATGGGACTGTTCACTTGCTGCATGGTGTGCCACGGTGAGTTGGCCCGACTCAAGCCCGACCCGAAATACCTCACCCATTTCTATCTCATGATGTCCGCCGGCGGGGCGCTGGGCGGGTTGCTGGTGGGCCTCCTGGCGCCGCATTTCCTGAATGCGCTGTACGAAATGCCCGTGGGCCTGGTGGCCTGCGCGGCTTTGGTCTCCTACGTGCTGCGCCAGGATATAGAACTTAAGTGGATACGGCGATGGCCCGGCATCGTGGTGACCGGCGTTTTGACGTTGGCACTGGCGGGATATGTCGGGTGGCAAATCAGACAGATGGTAAGCGGATCCCGCGTATTGGTACGCAATTTTTACGGTGGGCTGAAAGTCAGGGACTCTGGCGACCCGGGTTCGTTGGAAGCCACCCGTACGCTGACCCACGGCACCATCAATCACGGCGAGGAATATCTCAATATCGCGCGGCGCGACCTGCCCACCACCTACTACGGGCCGAACACCGGAATCGGGATCGCCATCCGGGAAAAGCAGAAGGCTGGCGCGGTGCGGATCGGCATCATCGGTTTGGGCACGGGCACTACGGCGGCCTACGGGCGGTTGGGCGACTACGTACGCTATTACGAGATCAATCCGCTGGTTCTGGAGTTGGCGAAAAAGGAGTTTTTCTTCCTGGCGGACTGTAAAGCCAAATTGGATGTCGCCATGGGCGACGCGCGCTTGACGCTAGAGCAGGAGTTGAAGGATGGCCACCCGCAGAATTTCGACGTCCTCGCCGTGGACGCGTTTTCCAGCGACTCCATCCCGGTCCACCTGTTGACCAAAGAGGCCATGGATCTCTATTTCCGCCACTTACGGCCGGACGGCATTCTCGCCGTACACATTTCGAACCGCTACTTGAATCTCCAGCCGGTGCTGGAGGGAGAGGTGCATGCCACGCAAAAGATCGCTCGTCTGGTGGACACCGAAGACGACGATACGCAGGACGTTTTTGGCGCCACGTGGGTGCTGATCACATCGCCTGCAACTGGATTTACGGGAGAGACTCTGACTAGTTCCGCGCCACTCGATTCCAAGAAAACTGTGCGATTGTGGACGGACGACTACAGCAACCTTTTCAAAATCCTGAAATAGGTTTAGGATAAAGATAGCCGTGTCCATATCTCCCTTGCTGTAATGCTGAAACAGAGCATTGGGTCTGTTTTTCAGAGTGCCGTTGTTGTATCATCAACTTGGCCGAGGATAAATCATGGACGCCGCTCAAAAACTTCTCAAGACTTCCGCTATTCTACTTGCCATCGCGTTGCTGACGGCAGCGCCCGGATGGGCGCAGCCCACATTACTCGCTCCCTCCACCGTGACGATTGGAGCTACCGGTTCCGCCTTCACCGGCGTGACTAGTTCCGCTGCGGGGACCACGGAAATCACCTACACGGTCGCAACCAGTTATTCGGCAGACACTTCCGGCTCGGGAAGTTGGCTGGTCGTTACGCCGAACGGCACCACGACCCCGGCGTCCCTGTCTTTCGGCCTCAGGAACAATAGCACGGCAGGATTGAACCTGGGGGCGACGGCCACGGTCACCCTGACCCCAACCTCGCCAGCCGGCGTCGCGGCGGTGACGATTACGGTGACTTTTGGCGGCTCAGGTGGCGGCGGCGGTGGCAGTATTACCCTCAGCGCCTCCTCGAACCCCGTCAATTTGACCGCGGCCGCCAACAGCCAGACCTCCACCCCCGTCACCATCACCACCACCAGTGTGAGCGCCATCACCATTCAGGTAGGCTCTTCTGTGGCCTCCGGCGGAACTAACTGGTTGAGCACGTCCATCACCAACACTAGTCTCAGTTCCGCCGCTGGCGCGAGTATCACCATCTTTGCCAACGCGTTCAATCTGGCAGCCGGATTCACCTATCAGGGCACCGTCACCGTAACGCCCTCCACGGGCACGCCGCTGAACATCACCGTGAACTTCACCGTGGGCAGCGGCGCAGGCGATGGTACCTGGTCGGCCAGCCCCAGCACCATCTCGTGGAGCTTCACCACCAACAGCGGGATCTTCCCCGCTCAGTCGGTCTCGGTGAGCACCACCAGTGCATCGACTTTCTACAGCATCGCCACCACCAGCAGCAATGGCTGGCTGGTGGCCTTTTTCAACGGCGGCGATGTAACCGGTATCACCGGAATTACAGTGGGTACCCCATTCACGCTGAAGGTCGGTAGCCAAGGCAACGCCCTAACGGCAGGCCAATATTCCGGCCAGGCGATCATCACCGATTCGAATAGCAGTGAGCAACTCCGGGTTAACGTCACCCTCACCGTGAATGGCGGCAATTCGGCGGGGCTCACCGTCACCCCCAATCCCGTCCCTTTCAGCGCTGCATTGAACAGTGCCCAGCAGAGCCAGGTCGTAACCCTGAACAGCAACGTGGGTGGCTCGGTTACCGTCACCGGGATCGGTACTAGCCCGGCGTGGCTGAGCGCCACTGGCCCGAGTCCAGCGACCGTCGTAGCCGGACAAGCTTCCAGCTTCACGGTATATGCCAATCCGAGCGGACTATTGTCTGGCTCCTATTCAGCATCCATTGCAGTATCGGTGGGTTCACAGTCAGGCACCCTCACCGTAAACCTTGTGGTTGGCGGCGGCAGCGGTGGAACCGGAACCACCGCGGTGGCGCCTACCTCCCTCAACTTCGCCTACCAATTCGGCACCAATGTGGCGTTCGTCGCCCGGCAAAAACTCGTCGTCACGGGTCCGGCCGGCGCTTGGTCGTCCGTCATCTCTAACGGCGCCACTTGGCTGAAACTCTCCCCAGGTGGTGGCGGTGCGCTGCCCAACCCGGCCATTGATGGCGACACGCCCATCGTGAGCATCGACCCGACCGGGCTGACCGTTGGCCCCTACGCCGGTACCATCACCATTACCACCGCCGGCGGCACCCAGGCCGTCCAGGTTGCACTGAACGTCCTGTCGGCAGCCGTCCTGCTGCCGACCCCGGGCGCGCTGACCTTTAACGCACAGACCGGTCAGGCGAATCCCGGCGGCCAGTCCTTATATTTCAGCGACTCCGATAACTCCCTGAATGTGAATGTGGTGCCGATTAGCGCGGTTTCCAACAATGCCTGGATCAGTATAGTAGCCGGCGTCAGCTATGTGTCGGTTCAGGTGGATCAGACCGGATTGGGCACGGGCGTGTACAGCGGCTCCATCTCGGTCAGCCAGACCGGCGCCGCCAATAGCCCCACCACGATTCCCATACTCCTGGTGGTCAACGGCGGCGGCAGCGGCGGCACGTTCGGCACCCTGACCTTCTCGCAGTCTCCTATTTCGTTCACTTCGAGCAACGGTTCCACACCCGGTTCCACCACATTGACGGTGAGCGCCGCCAGTGCGACTTCGTTTGTGGGAAGCATCGCCTACACCAACGGCTCGGGTTGGTTGAGCGTGAGCCCCCTCTCCGGTGTCACGCCGGTCAATCTCTCGGTTTCGGCCAACCCGGCTGGTTTGGCCGCTGGTCCTTATAACGCTACCATCTCCTTCACCGCCAACGGCGTGATTCAAAACGTGGGCGTGACGCTGACGGTGAGCACCTCCGGCGGCAATACCGGGAACGTCACCGTATCGCCCACCTCGCTCACCTTCACGGCGCAGCAGGGAGCCAGCCCGGGGGCCCAATCGATCAGCGTGAGCAGCCCTTCCGGCGCTGCCGGAGTCACCTTCACGACGCAGGTGACCGCCGGCTCCAACTGGCTTTCCACCAGTGCCAACGCCAGTAACACCGCTCCGGCTTCCTTGACGGTCAGCGTCAGTTCGAACCTATTGCAGGCCAACTCGTACACCGGCAACATTCTCATCACACCCACCGGCGGTACCGCGGTCAATGTTCCCGTGACCCTGACCATCACGGCGCCACCCGCCGTATCCGCCACGCCGGCCACACTGACCTTCAACTACCGCATGGGCGATTCCGCGCCGGCGGCCCAACCGCTCGCCGTTTCCGGCGGTGGCGCCACCCTCAACTACGCCGCCACGCCATCCAGCAACGGCAATTGGCTGGTGGTCTTACCCGCTTCCGGTACCACGCCCGCGACGGTGAACGTTTCCATCAACACGGCCAACCTCACCGCCGGCATCGGCACCTACAACGGCACCATACTCGTGGCCGGCGCGGGCGGCGCGACCGGTTCCACCACCGTCACCGTTACCCTGAACGTCACCGCCCCGCTGCCCACCCTCACCAAGGTGACCAACGCGGCCAGCTACGCCACCGGCTCCATCTCGCCGGGCGAGATCGTCACCCTCTTCGCCAGCGATCCCACGCACCCCATCGGCCCGGCAACCGCGGCCGGTCTCGCGCTCGATCCCACCACCGGCAAGGTCTCCACTACCATCGGCGGGGTGCAGGTTCTGGTCCAGGGGTATCTCTGCCCCATGATCTACGCCAGCGCGTCGCAGGTTTCGGCCGTGGTGCCCTATGAGATCAAGATACTCACCAGCGCCACCGTCCTGGTCAAGTTCCTCGGCCAGTCGTCCAATGGCGTGCTGGTGAACGTAGCTACCACCGTGCCGGGAGTGTTTACCGCCAACGCGTCAGGCACTGGTCCCGGTGCGATCGCCAATTCCAACGGCTCCACCAACGCCCCGGCCAATCCGGCCACCCGGGGCGACATCGTGGTGGTCTTCCTCACCGGGGAAGGCGAGACTTCGCCGGCCGGTGTTACCGGCAAGGTGACCACGGTGGCTTCTCCTCCGCAGCCACTGACCCCCGCGCCGCTGCTGCCAGTCTCCGTCACCATCGGCGGTCAGCCGGCCAACTGGAGCTTCGCCGGCGAAGCCCCCTCATTCGTCTCCGGCGTCATGCAGTTGAACGTAGTGGTCCCGACCAATATCGCGGCCGGCGATCAGCCCATCGTGGTCAGCTTCGGAGGCAACCCGAGCCAGCAGGGCGTGACCGTCTCGGTGAAATAGAGAACGGGTTAACAGTTTTGGGGATTCCACGGGTCGGGAGCGGTCGCCGGGGACCGGCCGGTCATCGTCTCCGTCCGCGACAGCACGTCCCCACCGCCGGCCTGCTATGCTGAACAGTTCGCGGCATGGACGACATCTCTCTTGGCTTGAGTCTCACTCCGCACGGCCGGCTCGTGTTGACTCACGATGCCGACGCACCGCGTTTTGACAGCGGGCTTCGAGACCGTTTGCTGCAGGCTCTGGAACGTGGATCGGGCCACGGCCTTCTGCTGCTGGGCGCGGACGAAGCCGGCGCCGCGCTGCCGCCGGTGCATTCCTATTGGCGCGAATTCGGCGCGCGCTACGTGACCTCTCTCTGCACCCGGCAGGATAGCGATGCGCCGCGCCAGAGAGTGCGCGTGGCGGCCCCTCCGGACGAAGAATTGGAGCGCATGGCGCTGGCCGCGCCGCCCATGATTGGCGCGGAATATTTGACAGCCGCGGTGCTGGAGGCTTTGTGGAACGACCTTGACGCGGCTTTTGGCGTTGAGTTGTCCGAATCCAAATGCGGTGTGCAGGATTTTCTGCGGCGCCGGAATCCGGCGTGGAACCTGGTGGGCCGCGTGCATTTCAATGTGGCCGAGAACCGCAAGGATTCCGAAGCCCCGTTTGCATTTCTCGCGACCTATACCACGCGGTTATCGGCGCAGGCCAAGGCGCAGCATCTGCCGCTCGGCCAGGCGCTGCGCGAGTACGCGGGCGCGGCCAACAAGGAACGCCTCTTGTCCCTGCTGGTTCCGGTGCAGCGGGCGTCGGAGACGTGCCCGTGGCTGAAGGCCATGGTCGACGCCGGTGAGATCTTTCATCCGCTGCGCTGGACGCCACGTGAGGCCTGGCAGCTTCTGCGCGACGTCCCGCACCTGGAGACGGCGGGCGTGGTGGTTCGCATGCCGGCGGTGTGGCGGGGCAATCGTCCGCCGCGGCCGCGAGTCACGGGCACCGTGGGGGCCAAGTCGCCGTCGGCGCTGGGACGCAACGCGCTGCTCGACTTCCATATGGCAGTCACGCTCGACGGCGAACCGCTGACAGCCACCGAAATCCGCGATCTTCTGGCGAAGACGGATGGGCTCGCGTTGGTGCGAGGGCGGTGGATCGAACTCGATCGCGCGCATCTCGAAAGCATCATCGAGCGCTTCCGCGAAGTGGAGCGCACGGCGCGCGACAACGGGCTGGCCTTCGGCGAGGCCATGCGGTTGCTGGCCGGCGCGGACGTCGCCGCCGAGGATACGGTTGCCGCCGCCCACGCCGACTGGGCGCAGGTGGTCGCCGGCCCCTGGCTGGCGGAGACCCTGCAAGGGCTGCGCAGTCCGGGGGGGCTGGCGCAAATCGACCCCGGCGATGGGCTCGAAGGCGTGCTGCGGCCCTACCAGCAGGTCGGCGTACGCTGGCTTTATCTGCTCACCAAGCTCGGTCTCGGAGCGTGTCTGGCCGACGATATGGGACTCGGCAAGACCATTCAAGTGCTTGCGCTGCTGCTGGTTCTCAAGCGCCAGGATAGCGCCCGGCCGCAGCCGAGCCTGTTGGTGGCGCCGGCATCGCTGCTCGCCAACTGGGCGGCGGAAATCGAGCGCTTTGCGCCGGGGTTGAAGGCGATCGTCGCCCATCCGTCGGCTCTGCCGGCGGCTGAGCTGAAGGCTCTCGATCCGGCGCGGCTGCGCGACATCGACCTGGTCATCACCAGCTACGGCTCGCTGCTCCGCCGGATCGAGAG
>Ga0208587_1002028_pt1 | contig 10517 bp, 7 predicted proteins | sample NGESurdeep092012_7_FD_184472 | JGI IMG/M metagenome (GOLD analysis project Ga0208587, IMG submission 184472) | Arctic peat soil microbial communities from Barrow, Alaska - NGEE Surface sample 210 deep-092012 (SPAdes) | ecosystem: Environmental > Terrestrial > Soil > Wetlands > Peat ...
ACGGTCTCGATCCCGAGACTGGCGGCTTCACCTGGGGTGTGGACGTGCATCGGTTTGCCCGCCCACCACATCTGTCCGCCATCAGGAGGATGGATGCCTGAGATGGTCTTGATCATGACCGACTTGCCGGCACCGTTGTCACCTGCCAACGCGGTTACCTGGCCGGCCGGGATGTCGAGGTCGACCTCGGTGAGGGCGTTCACGGGGCCGAAGTGCTTGCTGACGCCTCGAAGGCGCAGCAGCGGCACGTCCTCATCGCCCGCCGGACCGGTCGCGGCGGTGCCCTGCGTGGCTGTGGTCATGCTGTTCCTGGCCTCTTCCCGGTGTTCGATGACCTCGGTACGTGGTTGGGTCGCCAATGGCGACCCAACCACGTACCGAGGGTTACTACTTGATTCCTGCTGCCGTGCACGCGCTCGCAGTCGTGCCGGCACACAGGGCGGACACCTTGACGGCGCCGTCCTTGACTACGGTGGCGCCCATGTTGGCCGGAGTGACCCACAGCGGCGTGGTGTAGACGGACTTGATGGCCTTTTTGAGCACCGTGTCCATGGTCGTCGCGTTGGCCAGTGTGGTCGGCGGCGTCGCACCCGCCCGCAGGTACAGGGCCAGCGCTGCGGCTGCCTGGGCCTCAAGGTAGATCGGCTTGTAGACGGTGCCGCACTGGTAGCCGGTGAGTATGTTCTGAAGGCCCGGCAGTGAGGCGTCCTGACCTGTGGTCGGGAACTTCTTGGCCGGGATGTTGTTCTTCTTGAGCACCGAGATGACGGCGTTCGCGTTGTCGTCGTTCGGGGTGACAACGGCGTTGATGTTGGGGTGAGCCGTGAACTGCTGCTCAAAGGTCGTGGCGGCAACCGACGGCGTCCAGGTACCGGCCGGTTCGCCGACCTTCACATAGGTGCCGGCAGCGAACTTCGGGTTGAGGATGGCGTGGTAGCCATTCGCGAAGAGCGTCGCGTTGTTGTCTGTGGGGTCGCCGTTCATGATCAAGATGTTGGGCTTGGCGACGTTCCAGGCAGCGATGCAGGCCACCTCTCCCGCGCCGATCAGGGCGCCGACCTTCGTGTTGTCGAAGCTGACGTAGTAGCGGTCAGCAGGTCCACCCTTGACCAGACGGTCGTAGTCGATCACCTTCACGCCCGCCGACTCGGCCTTCGACTCGATCGCGGCACCGCTGCCGGCGTCGAGCGGGTCGACCAGCAGGACTGAGGCGCCTGCATTGATGTCTGCTTCGGCTTGGGTCTGCATGGTAGACGCGCTGCCATTGGCGTTGTCGACCTTGACGTCGCTGCTGGGCAGACCAGCGGCCGCGAAGGCCTGCTTCAGGTACGGGGCGTCGTACTGGACGTACCGGGTCGAGGTCGTCGTGTCGGGCAGGAGTACTCCGACCATGCCTTTGCCTTGTGAGGCCAGCCCGGCCAGCTGCTTCATTGCCGAGAAGTCAGAGGTGAAGGCAGTCGCACTGATCTGCGGCACTGCCACCGACGTCTTGGCGGCCGCGGAGGTTGTCGCAGGCGACGAGGACGTGGTCGACGAGCTACACCCTGAGACTGCGACCACCAGTCCCACAGAGAGCAGCGCGCCCGTTAGCGCGACGGACTTGCGTGCGGTTTCCATCGTTTTTCCTTTCGTTGTCAGCTCACCCAGTGGCCCTGTTTCGTATCGTTACACCGTCGCGTTCATCCGCAACCGCACAGGGGTGTCGTTATCAAATTGTGACGAGATCAAATTGTGACGAGCAAAAGGCGATTCACGAACGTTAGGACACATCTGCAAGTCGGAGGCAACACAGAAGTATCACGAGAACTGCTGGGATCGAACGCTCCCATTCCCGGGGCGGGGTGTCAACGTATTAGGGGGGTGATTCGTTGATCACGTTTGCCTAAGAGGTGGACTGCCTACAGCGGCTAGCCCGAGGCCGGCTGATGTCGCCGGGTGACGGCCGCAGATGTGGGTCTGCGGCCGTACACCTACCGGCTGCCTGCGACCGGTAGGCCCGCGGGACGGACGGCCTCGCAGCTGCAGGGCCACAGGTGCCTCACCCGAGGTTGTGGGTATTGCGACGGGAGCATTCGCAGCGCCGGTGGGGACTTTGCGCATCGGCCGGGGATGAAGGTGGGGGTCCCTCGAATCCTTTCGACGCAAAGGGCCTCATCAATGTTGCCCCAACGACAGCGAGGACCCGGTTGTCCTGGTGTCTGGCAAGGAAGTCTCGGGCTTTGCTGGATGGCCAAGAGCGACCACTGCATCGGCGCACTGTCCGACGACAAGTACGTGTTGCACATTGGCAAGGCGGGGGTGCCGGCGCCGCCGCGGAGGTCACGATCGTGACTATCTCGCGTGGGTGCATGCCGGCCAAAGCGGTCGAGAAACGGGAGTCGGAGGGCATCAGTATCCAGGTCATCGACCTCCAGAGTCTGGTTCGCCGTGACCGGGAGGCGATCGTCGTTCCGTCTGCGGGGGCCGCCGCATCGTGGTCGACGAGCACTACCGGTGGTTCGGGCTTTTCCGGTGAGGACATCGCGGGCGTCGCCGAGCACCATCTGGACCCGCCCAGCAGGTGTCGCGGGGTGCAATGCCCCGCTGATCCCATCGCCTACCCTGGCGAGCTCGAGCACGCACTGCTCCTGGCTCCGGGGTGCATCCCGGGGCGGTGCGTGACGCGGCGGCGGGGACTGATCGATCTGTTGTTCGCCAGATGTCGGGGCTCGCCGGTGCACCCGGGGTCATCGTCACCGCTTCGAATCCGGCGACGGGCACAGACCCGACCCTCATCGCCGAGGTCGCCGCGGACACGGTCGACTCGACGGTGTACCCGCAAGGGCGGGCGGTCATCACCGTGCTGGTAGCAGGAGAGCACGCAGCTTCATCAGGGCTTGGTGATCCCTCAGCTCACCTCAACAGCTGCCAGTGGGGCAGCCGCCTGTCGGTCCTGCATCGGGTACTGGGTCCACGTGCGCGCCGGCTGGAACACCATCCATGAAGCGGTTGGCCTCGCTAACTTCGACGGCGGCGCTCAGCAACGTGAATCGCAGTGCCGGGCGCCGCCGATGAGCCGGTCAGGATATCCCTGCGTGGCACATCGTTTCGGCCCCGGCCGCAGGACGGTGGCGAGGGGACCACAAAGATGAGGCCCCTGCAGCCTGACAGCTCGACGGCGGCGGCTGCGGGGGTGTTGTTGCCCTCGGGCTACCCCTGCGAGGAGGTCACCGCCGCCCGCACGGCGGCAGCGACGGCGGGGGCCACGCTGGCGTCGAACACGCTCGGGACGATGTAGCTGGAGTTGAGCTGGTCCGGCTGGACCGTGTCGGCGATGGCATGGGCGGCGGCGATCAGCATCTCGTCGGTGATGTCCGAGCCCCCTGAGTCGAGAAGGCCGCGGAAGAACCCGGGGAAGACGAGCACGTTGTTGATCTGGTTTGGGTAGTCCGAGCGTCCGGTCGCAACGACGGCTGCGTGCTTGCTCGCTTCCACCGGGTCCACCTCCGACACGGGGTTGGCCAGTGCGAAGACAATGGCGTCATCGGCCATGGTCGCGATGTCGTCGCCGGTGAGCAGGTTCGGGGCAGAGACCCCGATGAAGACGTCAGCCCCGACGAGGACCTCCTTGAGGGAGCCGACGAGGTTGGCGCTGTTGGTGTGCTCGGCGATCCAGGTGCGGAACTGGTCCATGTCCTTCTGGCCGGAGTGCACTGCACCGCCCCGACCGCAGCCGATGATCTCACCGGCGCCCTGGGCCAGAAGCAGCTGGATGATCGCGTTCCCGGCGGCGCCAACCCCGGACACCACGATGCGTACGTCCTCGATGCGCTTGTCGACCACTCGCAGCGCGTTCGTCAGCGCCGCCAGCACCACGATGGCCGTGCCGTGCTGGTCGTCGTGGAAGACCGGGATGTCCAGGAGCCCGCGCAGCCGGGCCTCGATCTCGAAGCAGCGGGGTGCCGAGATGTCCTCCAGGTTGATGCCGCCGTAGACGGGAGCCATCGCCCGGACGATTTCGACCAAGGTGTCGGTGTCCTGGGTATCAAGGCAGACCGGCCAGGCATCGACGCCGCCGAACTGCTTGAACAAGGCCGCCTTGCCCTCCATGACAGGCAGCGCAGCGGCCGCCCCGATGTTGCCCAGACCGAGCACGGCCGAGCCGTCCGTGACGACTGCCACCGTGTTGCGCTTGATGGTCAGATGCCGCGCGTCCTCGGGGTGTTCGGCGATGGCCAGGCAGACCCGGGCCACCCCGGGTGTGTACGCGCGGGAAAGGTCGTCGCGGTGCTTTAGCGGCACCTTGGGATTGACCTCGATCTTGCCGCCAAGGTGCATGAGGAAGGTGCGATCGCTGACCTTGCGCACCGTCGCGCCGGGGATCTCGGCGATAGCCTTGGTGATCTGCTCGGCGTGCGTCTCACCAGAGGTGTCACAGGTGACGTCGACCACCATGCGGTCGGTCTGGCTCTCGACGACATCCAGAGCGGTGAGTGCCCCGCCTGCTGAACCCACGGCACTGGTGAGCGCGGCTGTGGCGGTTGCCCCAGCGGGCACCTCCACGCGGACCGTGATCGAATAGCCGGGACTGGTTGAAGTCATTGACATCTCCTTGCGCGAGTGTTCCGTTGGGCGGATTCTAGCCAGACACCTTGGCGTCCGATGCAAGGGCCAGTGATCCTGCGATCGTGAGCACGAAACCGACCGCTGCGACCACGGCGAAACCAGGGCGTGTGGTGTCCCCGAGGAACGCCAGACCGACGCCTGAAGGAACGATCGTCTCCACGGCGAAAGTCAACGCGGTGGCACTGGTCACCGACCCGCGTTGCAGAGCAGTGGTGAACAGCAGCATCCCCAGCGCGCCCAGCGTGAGCAGGGCCCATAACCCTGGGTCGGCCCCGACATGCCACAGCGGACGAGGCACCGTCAGGCTGCGCGCTGTAACCGCCACGCCGGTGAAGGCCAGTCCCGCCAGAACTGCCAGAGCCTGCGCCGTTGAGCGCTGGTTGGATCGGGCGACGAGCGCCCCCGCAGCACCTAGGACCACCACACAGGAGAGCAACCCCCACCGGACCGCCAGTGCCAGAGGTCTGCCCTGCTCTGGCTGGGCCGAGGATGCCAGCAGTAGCAGACCGGCGCCGAGTACGACCAGTGAGGCGATCTCACGACGCTGCAACCGGACACCGATGGCCGCCGCGATGACTGCGGTGACCCCGACGCTCGCGGCGACGGCGGACTGCACGAAGAACAGGGGCAGCGTCCGCAGGGCGACCAGCGACGCCAGAAAGGCCCCGAGATCAAGGCCGAGCCCCGACACATAGGGGACCGATCCCGCGAGGCGTACGAACAGCCGCGGATCAAGACCGGAGCTCGACTCAGCCTTGCGCGCGGCCACGCTCTGCAGGACCGATGCGCTTCCGTAGCCCAGTGCTGCGAACAATGCGCACGCCATGCCCACAACCATGGCAGCAGTCTGCCTCAGCTCATGACCATCTGCGCAGTGGCTTGGCTGACCCCGGACCCATCCAGACCACCCATGAGGATCAGAGAGGTTCGAGTCAGCCCCTCCGCCCGCGGTACGTCGACCTCTTCCAGGTGGGCGTGGTGTTGACCCCGGCCATGGTGCTGGCCTGGGGGCTCTGGGTCACCAGTGCCGACACAGACGCCCTTGGCCGAACGTGGCGAAGCCTGCGTTGCGCAGGCTGCCCGCCGCCAAGGGTCGCTGAGCGGCTCGGACGAACCTAGGCCGGGCGGCCCACCGTGGGCATCGGCAGGTCGATGAGGTTCTCCGGGAAGTGGCAGGCCACCTTGTGACCGGGCGCGAGCTCTGCGAACGGGGGTTCGACGGTGCTGCAGATCTCCTGGGCCTTCCAGCACCGCGTGTGGAACCGGCAAGCTGTCGGGGGGTTGATGGGTGAGGGGACATCACCCTCCAGCCGGATACGGTCCCGCTTCGTGCGCCGGCCGGTGTCGGGGATCGGCACTGCGGACATCAGCGCCACCGTGTACGGGTGCATCGGTCGCTCGTACAAAGGAGTACGGTCCGCGAGCTCGACCATCTTGCCGAGGTACATGACGGCCACGCGGTCGGACATGTGTCGCACGACCGACAGGTCGTGGGCGATCGTGACGTACGTCAGACCGAGCTCGTCCTGCAGATCCTCGAGCAGGTTGATCACCTGTGCCTGGATCGACACGTCCAGTGCTGACACCGGCTCGTCGGCGACGATCAGCTTGGGCTTCAGGGCCAGAGCACGGGCGATGCCGATGCGCTGACGCTGGCCACCGGAGAACTCGTGCGGGTAGCGGTTGTAGTGCTCAGGGCTGAGCCCGACCAGCTCCAGCAGCTCTTGGACGGTCTTCTTGGTGCCTTGCTCGGTCTTGACATGCTGCAGGCGGAACGGGGCCCCGACGATGGTTCCGACTGTGTGTCGTGGGTTCAGCGAGCCGTAGGGGTCCTGGAAGATCATCTGCACGTCACGACGCAACGGGCGCATCTTGCCCGTCGAGATGTGGGTGATGTCCCGGCCTTCGAACAGGACCGTGCCGCCGGTTGGCTCGATCAGTCGGGTGAGCATGCGACCCGTCGTGGTCTTGCCACAGCCGGACTCACCCACCAGGGAGAGGGTCTCGCCCTTGCGCACGGTGAAGCTCATCCCGTCGACCGCCTGGACGGCGCCGACCTGACGCTGAAGCAGACCGCGACGGATCGGGAAGTGCTTCTGCAGGTCGGTGACGACGAGCAGGTCCTCGCTGTCCGCGCTGGAGCGCGGCTGCGTGGTCGTGGCGTCGGTCGGTGTCACGGTCACGGTGTGGCTCCAGGGGTGGATTCTGGTTCCACGCTCACGCGCTGGCTCATCGTGGTCCTCACAGGCTTGGCTTGATTTCGCTCTCCCAGACCCTCTGACGGTCCTGCTCAGAGAGGTGACAGGCCAGGAAGTGGCGGGGGGAGATCTCGAGGAGCTCCGGGAGCTGGGTCTGGCTGGCGCCGGCGGTGAGGTCGGCATAGGTGCAGCGCGGGTGGAACGGGCAGCCGTTCGGAACGTTGATCAAGCTGGGAGGCGCGCCCTGGATGGGCTTGAGTCGTTCGGTGCGCTCGCGGTCCAGCCGCGGCATCGAACCCAGAAGCCCCCATGTGTAGGGGTGCCGCGGGGCGGTGAAGATCTCATCGGCACTTGCGTACTCGACGCTACGGCCGGCGTACATCACGAGGATGTCGTCGGCGAGCTCGGCCACGACGCCCAGGTCGTGGGTGATGATGATGACGGCCGAGTTGAACTCCTGCTGCAGGTCCCGGATCAGGTCAAGGATCTGGGCTTGGACTGTCACATCCAGGGCGGTGGTGGGCTCGTCAGCGATGAGCAGCTCGGGGTCACACGACAGGGCCATGGCGATCATCGCGCGCTGGCGCATGCCCCCGGAGAACTGGTGGGGGTAGTCGTCGATGCGTGACTTGGCCTGGGGGATTCCTACCCGGTCGAGCATGGTGATCGCGTGGTTGCGCGCCACCTGTTTGGACACCTTGTTGTGGACGCGGTAGGCCTCGACGATCTGGTGGCCCACGGTGTAGTAGGGGTGCATGGCCGAGAGCGGGTCCTGGAAGATCATCGCCATGTTCTTGCCGCGCAGCTTGCGGATGTGCTCCGCGGAGGCGCCGACCAGGTTGTCGCCGTTGAGGACGACCTGGCCCGAGATCTCCGCCGTTCCCTGCGCATGCAGACCCATGATCGACAAGCTGGTGACGCTCTTGCCGGACCCGGACTCGCCCACGATGCCCAAGGTACGTCCACGATCGACGCTGAAGCTCAGCCCGTCCACCGACTTGACCACACCGTCATCGGTGGGAAAGTGCACCCGCAGATCCTTGACCTGCAGAAATGCCCCCGCTGGCGACGGCCCGGGGCCGTCCTGGGGCACCCTGGACTCCTGCGCCGCGCTCATGGTCACTGGGTCCGCACTCTCGGGTCGACGACGGCGTACAGGAGATCCACGACCAGGTTTGCAAAAATGATGAAGACGGCGGCCAGGAGGGTGACGCCAAGAACCTTGGGCAGGTCGTTGTTGGTGATCGCCTGGACGGCGTACTGCCCGAGGCCGGGCAACGAGAAGGTGGTCTCGGTGAGGATCGCACCGCCGAGCAGCAGGCCCAGGTCGAGGCCGAAGATGGTCAGGATGGGGGTCAGTGCCGCGCGCAGGCCGTGCTTGATGACCACGTCGCGTTCGCGCAGGCCCTTGGCCCGGGCGGTGCGGATGTAGTCCTCGTTCATGGTTTCCAGCATCCCGGCGCGGGTCAGCCTGGCGTACGCGGCTGCGTACAGGAAGGCAAGGGTTATCCACGGCAGGATCATCCGATAGGCCCAGTTGAGGGGACTGGTGGCGTCCATCGGGCTGGCGCCGCCGGGTGCGGTCCAGCCCAGCCCGTAGCTGAAGATCGACAGGGACAGCAGTCCGGTGAAGAAGATGGGCAAGGAGACGCCGGCCAGAGCCACGCTCATGGCGCTGCGGTCCAGGAATGACCCACGTCTGAGGGCAGAGATGACGCCGGTGGCCACGCCGCCGACCAGCCACAGGAATGCCGCACCCGCGGCCAGGGACAAGGTCACCGGCAGGCGGTCCAGCAGGTCAGGCAGCACCGGGCTCTGGGTGATGTACGAGTAACCCAGGCACGGCGCAGGGCAGTGTTCCACGGCGGGTCCGTAGTTGTAGTTCTCGCCGACCACGATGCCCTTGGCGAACCGGCCGTACTGCACGTAGATGGGGTCGGTGAAGCCAAGCAAGACCGCTGTCTGGTGGATCTGCGCCGCGCCGGCGCTCTTGCCGACGTAGCGAGACGCGAGGTCGTCGGGGGTCGCCCCGCCGATGCGCGGCACCAGGAAGAAGATCGAGAACACGACCGCACTGACAACAAAGAGCAGGATCACTGCTCCGATCAGGCGACGAACAATGTACGTCAGCACTGTGGGTGGCCTGGTCGATGGTGGTCACGCTCGTTGTTGCGTGACCACCATCGATCGATGCCTTCACCTACCTCTGTTGTAGTCGGGCCGGGAGGCCGTTACTTGTTGGACGTGCCTATGGCGGTGTAGTCGTACTGGCCGAAGGCGTTATTGACGAACACGTTCGTCAGGTTGGCCGGCCGGAACAGCAGGCCCTTGGACCAGACACCCGGTAGGACGTTCGCGTTCTGCATGACCATCTGGTCGATGTTGCCCCAGATCGCGTTGCGGGCAGTGGCGTCGGTCGTGGACAACGCCTTGTCGATCGCGGCGTCAACGGCCGGGATCTTGATGCCCAGGTTGGTGTTGCCCGACGCGTGAATCACCCGGCTGTCCACGATCTGTGACAGGAAGCCGAAACCGTCCGGCCAGTCAGCACCCCAGCCATAGACCATCAGGCCGAGCTTGTTGGTCTTGGCGAAGTCCGGCTTGCCTGCATACAGCTTGAAGTAGTCACCGGTCGGGTAGGGCTTGATGGTGAGCTGGATGCCGACCCTCGCCAGGGACTGCTGCAAGGACTCTGCTGTGGCCCTCTCCTTCGGGCGCTCGGCGCGGTAGGAGATGTTGGTCGCGAAACCGTTGGGCTGACCGCACTTGGCCAGCTCAGCCTTGGCTGCGGCGACGTCACCGGTGGGTTTGCTCTTGGCTCCGTAGAGGTCCATGGCCTTGAAACCGGGGATCGTCGGTGGCAGCAGGCCAGTGGCGATGTCGCCACCGATGGGGCCGCCGTAGGCGCGCTGGTAGCCGGTCTTGTCGGCGGCCAGCAGGACCGCCTTGCGGCAGTCGATGTTGTTCAACGGAGCGACGTCGGGGTTCAGCTGGGTGAACCAGGTACGGGCGGCCGCCGCTGAGTCGGTCTGGGCCGTGAGCGCCGCGTTGCCCAGGATCTTGCCCTGGGTCTCAGCCTGGACGCCGGTGCCGTTGATGTCGACATCGAGGTCTCCTGCGAGCAGACGGTTGTCGACGTCTGCTGCGTTCAGTCCCAGCTCGACGGTGATGTTGTTCGGCAGCGCCAGTCGGCCCGAGTCGGGGTCGGTCTTCGGGTCGTAGTTCGGGTTGCGCTTGAGCGTGTACTTCTTGCCCAGCTGGACCGTGTCGAACATGTAGGGGCCTGAGGAGACGACGTGATCCTTGTACTTCGAACCGGTGTCCTTGGCCACGGGTACCGGCGCGGTGGCCGGCAGCTGGGCCAGGTAGTCGAATCCGGCGAACGGCGTCTTGAGGTGGAAGACGATCGTCTTGGCATTGGGGGTGGTGATGGACTTCAGGTCGGCCAGGTTCTTGTCCTTGTAGACGCTGTATCCCGCGGGGATGTTCGCCAGGAAGTCGTTGAAGTACGTCGGGCCGTTAGGGAACGTGTTCTTGTCGAGCTGGCGGGCGACCCCGTACTTGACGTCCGCGGACGTGATGGGGGTGCCGTCCTCGAACTTCAGGCCGTCACGAAGGGTGTAGGTCCACGTCTTGGCGCCGTCGGTGGGCACCCCGAGAGTCGTGGCGAGGTCCGGTACCAGCGTGACCCCTGCAGCGCCGGGAGCCGACTTG
>Ga0208587_1002032_pt1 | contig 10495 bp, 11 predicted proteins | sample NGESurdeep092012_7_FD_184472 | JGI IMG/M metagenome (GOLD analysis project Ga0208587, IMG submission 184472) | Arctic peat soil microbial communities from Barrow, Alaska - NGEE Surface sample 210 deep-092012 (SPAdes) | ecosystem: Environmental > Terrestrial > Soil > Wetlands > Peat ...
TGAAGCTCGCACTGAGGCCGGGGATCTTGGCGAAGATCCCCTGGGGGCCGCGGACCATCCGCCCTGTGCCGACGTCGTACTTTGACCCGTGCCAGGGGCACACGAGGCAGCCGTCTTCGTCAATGCTGCCGCTTGCGAGGTCGGCGCGCAGGTGGCGGCACTTGCGACCGACAGCGAAGTAGTTCCCGTTGTTTCCGACGGCATACTCGTCGACTCCTGTGACGGTGCCTTCGGGGACGCTCGCGGCGGGGACGGAATGACTCATGAGGGCTCCTTCGTAACGGAAGTTCCGACTGTGGCAATCATGACCCGGCCCGGTGACGTGGTCCGGATGTCGCAACTTGAATCTAACGCGAGCCGAGTGAAGACTTCGCGTTGTCCACCAAGACCCAGTCTGCGGCCTGGATGCGGAAGAGGTTACGCCCGTTCGTTGCCGGCCGTCCGCGCGCCGAGCCGTTTGGCTTCCGAGGGCGGATCCGCCCAAGGCCCATTTCACATAGGCGACGCCTAGTAGACCTCGGGGTCATCCTGGCCACCCGGCTCGACCCCCTGAGCTAGCCGCGGCACCCGCGCCGAGCTGGCCGAGCGCCGCTGGTTCAGCTCCGTCGCCGAGGCGCGGTTCACCGCCGCTGGACGACTTTCTCGGCGGCCACGACGGTCCCGACCAGCTGGTCGACCGGCCCAGCACTTCCGGGGCTGGCCGAAACTGTCCCATCGACGAAGTTTGGTCTGTCGGGTGCCCGTGAGCCTGACCATTCAGGCTCACGGGGTCTTCGGCCCAGTCTTGTGCAAATGCCGGGTCCTTGCCCCATCGGGCAGCGACAATCAGAGGGTGCGCCACCATGTTGTGCCCGAAGCTGGCCACGTCGATTATCGTCGCGCCCTTCGCCCGGGCGAGCTGCTCAGCCGGGAGGATGCTGTTGACAACAACGCAACCCCGCCTCCCACCGTCGACCGCGATGTACCAAGCCCAGCAAAGCTGTACGTCACGACCAGTTGGCCTGTGCCTGAAAAGGAACCAACCTGCTCTCAACCCCGAGGTCCTGCCGTCGCTGATACGGTGACGCCCGCAGCAACAACTCATATCGAGATGAGATATCGCCCATGATCAGTCACGGCGGACGCCTCCTTGCAGTAGGACTCATGATGACAGCGGCAGGGATACCTCTGCTCGCCGTCGCAGAGCCAGCACAGGCAGACTCATCGGTTTGTGGGGCCATCGCCGCCGGGCGTGTTGAGGGGCTGGGGTCGCGGCCGGCCCATGTCACGATGACGTTGGCGCCGTCGTACGGGTCCACAAGCGTCACGATCACCGAATGCGCCAGAACCAGCACTGGCGCCTACTCGCAGTCCTGGCAATCGGCTGGTCGCACCGGCTACCAGGCATTCGCCGCAGCCGGCACGAAGCGCGAAGGTGACGGGAAGACGCCGACGGGAGTGTTCACCTTCGGGACTGCCTTCGGAAGAAGCAACCCAGGCTCCGCCAACGGATACATCACACTGCAACCCAGATCCTGTTGGGGGTCAACTGTCGGCACAGCCAACTACAACCGTTACTTCACAGGCGTTTGCGGGCCAGCCGACGAATCCATGTACAAATACATCGGCACGGCCTACCAGCAAGGCCTGCTCATCAACTACAACACGCAGCCGATCCGATCGGGGTACGGATCCGCCATCTTCTTTCACGTCTCCACCGGCGGCACCACGGCTGGATGCATCTCCACGGATTACAACACTGTTGTCAACACCATCCGCGCCACACGGCCTGGAGATGTCATCGTTGAGGGAGTCAGCTCAGCCGTGATCGCGGGTACCCCAGGGGTCCCAAACTTCGCCAACGGCTCCTTCGTGCGTGCCTCTGACAACGGACGTGTCTATCGAATCGTGGGCGGCGCCCCGTTGTGGCTGAGTTCATGCGTCCAGGGATGCACTGGGCTGACGAACACGACTCAGTCGGTAATTGACCGACTGCCGGCTGTGCCGACCAACGGGACGTTCCTTCGGGCAGCCGAGACAGGTCGTGTCTATCGGATTGTCGGAGGTGCCCCGCTCTGGCTGAGCTCGTGCGTCCAGGGATGCACTGGGTTGGTCAATGTCGACCAGTGGACAGTTGACAAGCTGGATCATCTGCGTGCCTACCCTGTCGGCGGCACCTTTCTTCGAGCAGCCGAGACGGGTCGCGTCTATCGGGTTGCCGGCGGTGCGCCGCTCTGGCTCAGATCATGTGTCGACGGATGCACTGGGTTGGTCAACGTCGACCAGTGGACAGTTGATAAGCTGGACCACCTGCGTGCCTACCCTGCCGACGGCACATTACTTCACGCGGCCGAGACAGGCCGTGTCTACCAGGTCGCTGACGGTTCCCCTACCTGGCTTAGGCAGTGCCCAGTTCCGGGCTGCGTCGCAATGGTCAACGTCAACCAGTGGACCATCGACACCAGGGATCACCTCCGCCCTTAGCCGATTCTTGGGATTATCATCGGGACCGCAAAGGCAACGGGCGTCGAATCGACGTCGTGTACGCCGCCGCAGCCTCTTCCCGTGTGGCCACAAGATCCTGAATGAGCTCGATCATGCAGGGACCGGCGACGGGGAATCCAGGGGTTACCTCCCACGGGCCATCTGAATATCATCGGATGGCCGAAGACCTCTGCGCGCGTGGATCCTTCCTAGGTTGACGGATCCACAGGACCCATCACAAGCAATAGCGATGACCACCCGTGAGAGTGCCCCGATCGGATCGCCGTGCTGGGCCGATCCGTGGATGTCCGACATCGAAGGCAGCCGCAAGTTCTACAGCGAACTCTTTGGGTGGCGGCCCAGGAACCCAGCCCGGACTTCGGTGAATACTCCATGTTCACCCGCAACGGCGTTCCCACCGCCGGTGGGATGGGTGACATGGAAGACATGCCGGCCAACAACACGTGGGAGAACTACCTGGCCACCGACGACATTGTCAAGACTGTTGAGGCGGCCGAGACCAGTGGAGCTCAGCCGCTTGCTCCCGCCATGTCGCTTGCGGACCTCGGCCTTCAGACGACGCTCATCGACCCATGGCGCCCACCATGGCATCTGGCAACCAGGGACCTTCCCGGGGTTTACCGTGCTAAACGAGCACGGCGCCCCGAGCCGGTTCGAGTTGCACACGCGACCACGCGGCCGCTGTTGCCTTCTGTCGCATCGTTTACCGCTGCTGGGACACGAGGACTGTGGGCGACAGCGACCTGTTCTGTTACACGACTATGCGGGATCCTGAGGGCGACGGCGACTTGGCGGGGATCATGGATGCCGGGGCTTTCCTGCCCGAGGCAATGCCGGCCCGCTGGTCGATCTACTGGGACGTCGAAGACGCTGACGCTTCCGTGGCTAAGGTGAGGGCGCTCGGTGGCTCGGTCGTGTTGGACGCGAAGGACACACCCTTGGGGCGGTTGGCCACGGTCCTGGACCCGGCTGGCGCCGAGTTTAAGCTACCCACCACCAACGGGTAGTCATGCAGCCGAGTGATCGGCTAGACCGAGCAAGCCAACCATGAACCTGGCCAGCAGGATCCGACCGGGCATGGGACCTCGCAGACTTTCTCGCGGCGATTTGGTGCTTAGCGCGTCACGAGGTGCTGGTGTACACCTGCAGGAAGGCGCCCCCACCCAGTTGTCCATCGGAGCGGGAGCCTAGGCCTGGTTCAAACAGATCACGAGGCGAGCTCGGCGGCTGCTTGGTGCTTCGAGACTGCCGGGGTGCTGATCAACGCCTCGCAGTCCGCGATGGTTGAGGCCAGGAGTTCGATCAGACGCTGTTCGACATCGGGCGCGCAGGCCAGTGCAATGCCCTCCACGGCGATGTTCACGATGTGCGGTGCGACCTGCTTGCGGAAGGTCCGTAGCGATACCCGTTGCCTGCTCGAGAAGGAACGGGCCCACGCTTTGGCGTCGGGGACCTGGTCAAGGACCTGGCGACTCTGCAGGCTTAAGGAGTCCGGGTCGCGGCCGTCAAGCCCGGCGAGAACCCGCTCACATCTGAGGATGGCGGTGGCCAGCACGCGCTGCCGCGGCTCAGCGGCAATTGGCAGGGCTACCGCCGCGGAGCGCAGAGCGATTGCCACGTCCATGCGGAGGTCGTCACTGGTCAGGCCAATGACCGACGGGATCATGGGGATGAGCTGGGGGCGCAACTGATCGGTCACGCAGTCATTGACGAGCCGGGCCATTTCGGCGAGCAGCGGGTGGGTGCAGACTGGGTGATCGCTCCAGCGCTCGCCCGCGAGGAACGAGGCCATCTCCATGAAACAGGCGCCTCGTCGCAGATTGCGGTGTTTGCCGCGCGACAGTACCGGCATCAGGTTCGGCGCGGTGACCGTGGGCGTCATGATGTCCTCCCGAACATCCGGGACGTTGATTCTTCATAGTCTGCACCGCAATCGCGGTTCTCGCCACCGATCACAGGGACTTATCAGTTCGCTCCGTGTAGCTCGCGTCGTTGCGCCACTGGAAGGGCTGTCTGGGTCCCTGTGATTGCGCGCTGCTGGTCGAGGTTCGGGCGAATCCGATTAGCGATCCTCGACGAGTCAGTCCGCCTCTACAGTGCGATGAGGGGCTCCAGCCCTTGCGAAGTCCGGGACGGATTGAAGGTGACCACAGTGCTTCTCGGCCAAGCCTCGCTGGTTCGACGGGTCCACCGACCGTTCATTCGTCGAGATCCTGAACGGGCCGTCGCATCACGGGCTTCGCAGCCCGGGTACACCGGGGTCCATGAGAACTCAGTGCCGTCACTTGGAATGCACCGAGAAGACTGACGGGTCCTGGCCGTTTACCGCCGTCGCTGGTGTGTCGATCCGTTCTGTTGTCGGTTAGGACTGTAGTGGGCGAAGGCGGTGAGCTAGATCACTGATACGGGGCTCACTGTCATGTCACATGCAGCAATGGTGCTGGGCTGTCGGATCGAGGTGGTCTGGTTGGGCGGGTAGACCCGCACTTGGGCTGTCTTCCAACTGGTTGAGCATCCGGTGCCGGCGATGGATCCGTCGACGGTGCGGACGATGAACTGGGCCCGTTGTCCCGGCTTGAGCTGCGCCACGCGGTAGGGGGTCCCATCTCGGGTGGCGGGATGCTGGATGACTGAGCCGTTGGCGAACAGCAACGAAAAGCCGGGGTACCCGATCATCGAGCAGGTGCTTGGACCGTGATTCAGCAGGTAATAAGTGACGTAGGTGCTTCCAGCGGCTGCCCCGACGGGGCCTTGCGTGAGCGTCAGGTGTTGCGTTAGGCAGGTCGTGACCCTGGCGTTCGCGCTAGTCGTGGATGCTGGGGAGGAGGTCGCCTGTTTTGAGGCGGTAGGAGCCAGGGCGCTGGACGATGCTGGAGCCTGGGTGCTGGGCGATGCAGTCGAGGTCTGGACCTTGGATGAACTCGACGAGGTGGGGCTAGATGTCGAGGAGCACCCTGTCAGGAATGATGTGGTGATCATTATCAGCCCGGCTACTATCGGAATTGAGTTCTTCATTTCGCCTACCAATCGTCAACGTTGGGAGCACTACACCACGATGACACACCAGACCCCTGAACCGGGGAACGTTACGCAGGGTCTGGGTCGGCACAGATGGAAGGTGAGCGGAGCGCCTCCTCCTCCAGCGCTCACCGGGCTGGCCGGCCGCCGGTGGACGGTGCCTGTCCGGCCCGTGAATGGGTGAAGGCTTGGCGACTGTGAACGAGGAGTTCTCGCAGTGCAGGACTCGAGGTTTGGGTCCACACGAGGGCCAGCACGGCGGGCGTCTCGATGTCGAGAGCGAGGGCTTTCAATCGGCCGACATGGTTGGCGACCATGGACTCGGTGAGGATAGCGATGCCGAGCCCGCGGATCGCGAGGTCTGCCACGGCCCCTGGAGCGCTGGCTTGTAGCGCGATATCCGGTTGTTGGCCTGCACTCTTGCATGCTTGGTCGAAGACGGTCCGGATCCCGGTTCCTTTGGGTAGGCACACGACTGGGTAGGCGCAGATGTCGGCCAGCGTAACCCTCCGCCATGGGGCTAGAGGGTGCGCTAGTGGTACGGCGGCCACGAGTTGTTCGCTGATGATTGGCATCGCCTCCAGCCCCTCGGGCGGGGCACCGCAGGCTCCAATAAGGGCCAGGTCGGTTGCGCCGGTGCGCACCCCTTCGATGAGTCGGTCGGAACTGTCCTCGTAGAGGTTGATATCAATGCCGGGGTGGGTGAGGTGGAATGCGGCAAGCGCATCGAACAGGGGGGTGATGGTGCACCCGTTGATCATCCCAACGGCAAGTCGACCTCGGACCAGTCCGGTCACCTCGTCTACTGCCTGCCGCACGGCGTCGACAGACGATATGGCGGTTCGGGCGTGCTCGAGCGCCGCTGCCCCGGCCTTGGTCAGGGTGGATGTACGGCCTGATCGGTCGATCAGAGGCGTACCTAGTTCGCGCTCTAGTTCGCGGATCTGTGCGCTGACCCCTGACTGGCTGATATGGACGCGTTCGGCGGCGCGGGTGAAGTTCGCTTCCTCGGCCACCGCGATGAAGTACTCCAACTGCCTCAGTTCCATAGCCACAGATTCTAGCTGTTAGAAGAACGATCTGTTGGACTTCTGGCCGCATGCCGTTGAGACTGGGCCCGTTCATGCTCAGCTCTCCTGAAAGGACCCCCTGTGTCGGACATCGAGAAGGCCCTGAAACCGGAAGACCTCACACGCTTGTTTGTCGAGCGCTCCAATGCCGGTGACGCAAGGGGGGTGGCCGATCTCTACGAAGAGCAGGCCGTCATTGCCTACCCGCCCGGCACTCAGACAGTGGGCCGAGACGCCATCCGCGAGTTGTGGGAGAAAGTGCTGGCGAACGCGCCACATTTCGAACAGGAGCCACCGCTGCCGACGCTGATAAGCGGCGACATCGCGCTCACTTCCACTCCGCCGAAGGATGGCGCGGGCGCCCGCGCGCAGGTGGCCCGCAGGCAACCGGACGGCACCTGGCTTCGCCTGCTCGACCAACCCGAATTCGTACCTGTAGCCCGCTGAGGAGCACGCGACTCCGGACCCGGACCAAGGGAAGGTGGGACGGATTCGCAACCAGGCGACGGGGGCCCGATGGTAGTCGGGCCGAGGTTGCAGCTCGTCACATCACCGGGTGGCTTCCCGTCATGAGAGGCACCACAGATACGAGCTTCCCGATACTTCAGCGGCGCCGAGGCTTGATCTCTTCGCCAGCCACTTAGCTGTACCCATCGGCTCGGTGACACGTCCCGTCGCCAGGGGAGAACCGGCCCTGAGCGCGTCGTCCAAGCACCCAGCCTCTCATGACGCCAGTGGACTGTCTGATCAAGGGAGCCACAGTGGCGCACGTCCCGCAGGGCGAAGACTTATCGACGGCTAGTGAGGCGGGCTACGTCGGCGGCACCCACACGCCGACCATCGGCCGGCCGTGCTGACGCGCGGTCTCGGGCCAGTTGATGGGCTTGGTTAGGCGGGGGTGGCGCCGCGAGAGCTGGTCGGATGGGCCACGTCGCGACCACGACGACGGCAATGACCCGAGGGATGAGTGACGTCTTAACAATCCCACCCATTGCGAAGCCACCGGCGATGAGAGCGGCGGCTAGTACACCCAGAGCGAACGTGCCCGCGATCCGGAGGTGAGCGCTTCGTCAAATCACCGCCGAGGACGAACTGGCAGATATCCGCACAGCGACCGATCCGGGGCCATCGGCAGATCAGTTGGGCCCTCTCAGGCTTGTGGGGCAGTCGTACGGCCCGGCAGGGCTTCTTCTTGCCCAGTCTGGGGAGGGCGTGTCCGCTCTCGGGCTGGCACGCCTCGGTGGGGTCCGCACCGAGTGCGTAAGGTGTTCGCCGTGGACCCTAACCCCGCGCCGCCGCGCATCGCCTACCAGGGCGAGCCTGGCGCCAACTCCCACATCGCCTGTGAGCAGGCTCGACCCAGCCACGCGCCCCTGGCCTGCGCAACTTTCGAGGACACGTTCGGCGCGGTCAGCGACTCCACGGCCGAGCTCGCCATGATTCCCATCGAGAACTCGACAGCGGGGCGTGTCGCCGACATCCACGCCCTGTTACCCGCCTCTGGGCTGCACATCGTCGGGGAGCACTTTCTGCTTATCCACTTTGGACTCCTCGGCGTTGAGGGAGCGCGGATCGAGGGCCTGCGCTCGGTGCGAAGCCACATCCACGCCCTGAGCCAGTGCCGCAACATCATCCGTGAGCTAGGCCTGAGGACCATCGTGTCTGGCGATACGGCCGGCTCGGCCCGTGAGGTCGCGGAGGCGGGCGACCCGACTCAAGGGTCATTGGCGCCGGCTCTAGCCGCGAAGATCTACGGCCTCGAAGTGCTCGCGACTGACGTCGAGGACGAGCCGCACAACGCCACGCGCTTCATCGTTCTGGCCCGTGAGGAACGTCGACCGCTACCGGGGCCGCACGTCGTCACGAGCTTCGTCTTCAGGGTCCGCAACCTTCCTGCGGCGCTCTACAAGGCGCTTGGCGGGTTCGCCACCAACGCGGTGAACATGACCAAGCTCGAGTCCTACATGGTGGGCGGGGCGTTCACCGCGACCCAGTTCTACGCTGAGGTCGACGGCCACCCCGATGACCCGGGGCTGGCTCGTGCCCTAGAGGAGCTGGCCTTCTTCTCTCGCGAGCTTCTTGTGCTCGGCGTCTATCCGGCGTCACCGTTCCGGGTCGAGAGCGACCGTTTCAGCTGATACCTGTTGACGATGACTGCTAGGACCGGCGGTTGGGCGCGTGATCCGACACGAGAACTGACCGGACAGGCTTGCTCCGCACGTGATCCTGCTTAACGTGTGTTGAGCGCCTGGCTGGAAGAGGATCAACGCGTCGTCGATGGTGATGACGGTTGTGAGTTCAGATCTGGCGGGGCCGGTGTTGGTGTGCGACGCCATGGTGCAGATGCGCCGGCCTGGGTACCGGTGACGTGCGTGTTCGAGACCTTGAAGCTGGCTGGGGTGTCCTCATCGTGTCGCGGCGGGACCTCTGAGCGGGCAAGACGGGCAGCGGGTTGCTTTACGGCATCAGGTCGGGCAGGCTGCAACACCAGCCGCCCCTGGGCCAGGGGAAGGCGATCAGATCCCTTGCGGGACAGGCCATCTCGTGTCGGCTGGGCGGGAGGTTTCTGCAGATGTTGCTGGTTGCGTCGGCGTCCCAGGGGCAGGCGGCGCTGGACGCTGGTGCTCTGGCCTGTCCTGGCTGCCTTGCTGTGCTGCGCCCCTGGGGGTGGACGAAGCCGCGGCGGGCTCGGGCCCGGGACGGCCGGATCGGGCTGACCCGGCTGCGTCGGGCCCGTTGCGGAGGCTGCGGGGTCAGCCACGTCCTGCTCCCAGCCGCCTGGCTGCCGCGCCGCCTTGACGAGGTCGACGTGATCGGCGCGGCCCTGCTGGGCGCCGGCTGCGGTGCCGGCCACCGCCGGCTGGCCGATCGCCTGGACCGCCCTGACGGCACCGTCCGCGGCTGGCTACGCGCGGCCCGCCAGCGGGCCGGTTGGCTGCACGCACAGCTGGCCACGGTCGGCGCGCGGCTACCCGATCACCACCTTGGCGCAGCCGTCCCGCCACCGACCCCACTGGGGGAGGTCGTTGAGGCCGCCGGCCGGGTTGCCTCGGCCTACCGTCGCCACCTGGGCACTGGCCTGCTGCCGGCCTGGCAGCTACTCAACCAGCTCACCGATGGCCGGCTCCTCGCCCCAGCCGCTACCGCGCCAGGCTGATCGCCGGGACCCGTGGTGGGCGGTCACGGCCTGGGGCCGCGCCATCACGCCCACGACCGCGCCATCAGGAACACGACCGCGACGAGCCGTAGACCACCGCGCCAGCATGAACACGAACAGACCCAAAACCGTCAACTCCAACTCTCACCCCGTCCTCACCCGGGACGTCGCCGTCCTGTGCAAACAACCTGTCGCCCAACAAGTCCCCGACGACCTGCACGTGCACCTGGTCTGCGACAACTACGGCACCCACAAGACGCCGGCGATTAACGCCTGGCTGTCCAAGCACCCCCGCTTCCACATGCATAACACCGCGACCAGCTCCAGCTGGATCAACCAGGTCGAACGCTGGTTCGGCTTCATCACCGACGAGCTCATCCGCCGCGGCAACCACCAATCGGTCCAAGCCCTCGAAGCCGACATCCGCGCCTGGGCCAACGGATGGAACGAAGAGACCAAACCCTTCATCTGGACCAAACCCGCCGAACAGATCCTCGAGTCAATCGGACGACTTCTTACACGGATCTCCGGTGCGGCACACTAGCCATGAAGGTTATGTCGACCGTCGGTCGCGGCAACAGAACCGTGCCGCTCACTTTCAGTGTCGGCCTACTCCTTGCTGCATGCACGGCCGGATCCCCGCATCAGAGCTTGTTCTCGCGCCCCGCTTCCAGGCGTCGTGCCCGGCGGGCAGTGACACGCAACTGCGTGAGCCGGACGACGCCCACGATTGCGACCACGGCAGCACCGGCGACTGCCGCGATGA
>Ga0208587_1002034_pt1 | contig 10492 bp, 9 predicted proteins | sample NGESurdeep092012_7_FD_184472 | JGI IMG/M metagenome (GOLD analysis project Ga0208587, IMG submission 184472) | Arctic peat soil microbial communities from Barrow, Alaska - NGEE Surface sample 210 deep-092012 (SPAdes) | ecosystem: Environmental > Terrestrial > Soil > Wetlands > Peat ...
CTGCCCCACCAACATCGTAAACCTTTCGGCCATCTCACGCGTCGTACAATGTAGTGAAGAACTCCAAGGGGATAATTATGCGCCTGATTTATGCCGGAATCGCTTTAGTCTGTGCAACTCTCGGGTTCGCCGACACCATCACGCTGAAAAGCGGCCGCGTGATCAATGGCACATATCTCGGCGGCACCGCCCGCACCGTGCGCGTCGACGATGGCGTCAACGTGCGGACCCTCGACGTCTCCGATATCCTCCGCATCGAGTTTGGCGGCAACTCTTCGGAAAGCTCGGCCCGAACCTCAGGTAGATCTTCCGACGGCCCGACCCTCCGAAGGGCGCCCTCAAGTTCGAGTTCCGACTCCAGTGACGTGCCCACCCTGCGGAGGGCCGACTCGAGTTCGAGTTCCGACTCGGACCGGGACCCGGACCGCCCGGTCTTGCGGCGCACGGAAAACGTGATGCGTCCCGACGCGCCGCCTGCTCCCCCACCCGCCATGGCAACCAGCGGCACGCTTCCCGCCGGCACCAACCTGGTGATCCGCATGATCGAGGCGGTGGATTCGGAGACCAACCGGGTGGGCCAGAGCTTCCGCGCCAGTCTGGATCAGCCGGTGATGGTGGACGGCGAAACCGTGATCCCGCGCGGCGCCGATGCGGTGGTCAAACTGGTGGACTCCAAGGACTCCGGCAAGCTTACCGGCCGCGCCGACCTGACGCTCTCGCTGCAATCGGTGAGTATCAACGGGCACTTCGTGGATATCAACACGCAGAGCATCAAGAAGGAAAGCGCTTCGCAAGGCGAGAAGACGGCGAAAGTGGCCGGCGGCACGGCGGTGGCGGGCGCCATCATTGGCGCCATCGCCGGCGGCGGCAAGGGCGCGGCCATCGGCGCCGGCGCCGGCGCGGCGGCGGGCGCTGGCTCGCAGGTGATCCTCGGCGGCCAGCGCGTGCGCATTCCGTCGGAAACGCGGCTCACCTTCGTGCTCGACAACGCGGCTCATTTTTGATGAAACAACCCGCAGCGATTGTTACCGGCGGCAGCCGTGGAATCGGCCGCGCCATCGCCACCGAGCTGGCGAAAACTCATCGGGTGATTGCCACTTACCGCGGGCGTAAGGACGCAGCGGATTCCTTGCGCGAGGAGACCGGCTGCGAGATCTTTCAGTGCGAGATCGCGAACCGCGAGGATCGCGCTGGGCTGCTCGCCTTCGCCCGCCAGCGGTTTGAAAAACTCGACCTGCTGATCAACAACGCCGGCATGGCCCCGCGCGAACGCCGCGATCTGCTGGAGGCCACCGAAGAGAGCTTCGACGAGCTGATCGCAACCAACCTGAAGGGCCCCCACTTCCTGACCCAGCAGGCGGCGCGCTGGATGACCGAAACCGGCGAGGGCCGCATCGCCTTCGTCACTTCGATTTCCTCCTACACCGCCAGTGTGAACCGCGGCGAGTATTGCATCTCCAAGGCCGCCCTCAGCATGACCGTGGCGCTCTATGCGCAGCGCCTGGCGGAGGTGGGCATCAAGGTCTTCGAGATCCGCCCCGGCATCATCCGCACCGACATGATCGCCAAGGTGGAAAAGGCGTACGACGAGAAGATCGCCGCCGGCCTGCTCCCGCAGCGCCGCATGGGCGAAGCGAGCGACGTCGCCAAAGCCGTCCGCGCCATCGCCGACGGGCTGCTGGATTACTCCACCGGCCAGATCCTCAACGTCGACGGCGGCTTCAGCCTGCGCAGCCTGTAAGTGGGATAAGCCTCCCGGCTTGTCCATCCGAGGGGAGTTCGGATTTGGACAGGCCGGGAGGCCTGTCCAACCTACCGGATCACCCACACGTCCAAATCCTGTTGCTGGTCGCGCCCTTCCTCTACCTGGAACACGCGCGGACGCATGGCGTCGATATCGCCGGTCAGCGGCGATTGGTATTCGAACGTGCTCACCAGGCGGTAAGTGCCGGGCGCCAGACCTACGAAGTTATATTGTCCCTGCATGTCGGTCCGCGTCGAACGCAAATCGACCACGCGCTTGTGAGCGATTTCGTCGTACGCCTCCAGGAACACCGGCACGCCGCCCGCCGGTTCGTGGGCGCCCATGGTCACCGTGCCGTGCACGCCGCCGGGTTTGTTGGAAAGCACCATATGTACGCCGCATGGACCGGTCACGGTGGTCTCACTCCAGCCGTCGGCCCGGTTGCCTTCGGGACGCTCGCCGCGGCAACCGTAAAACTCGGTAGCGACGTAGCCTGATGAGGGTGCCAGCATCAATTGCCACCTTCCCTGGATTAACGACGCGCTACCGTTCGTCAGGCGAAGCGTCTCCACTGGCCCTTCGCCCGCCAGATCCACGCGGCGATACAGCACCTTGATGGGGCTGGCGTCCATCACACGTCCGCCCTGCGTGCTCTGAAAGTAGAAACTCACGCCGGCCATGGGCAGCACGTTGATGCGCATGCCGGTCATATCGCGCTCCAGGGCCAGCAAGACGTACGCGCCCATGGGGCCGCGGCGGTCAGCCTGCTGCTCGATAAGAATTTCGTAGGGGCCGGGCGGTTTGGAGAAGAATTGGAAAGCGCCCGTGGTGGTGAGGGTTTCGCGGCTCACGTCGGAAACCAGAGTCACGGTTGCGGTGCTGCCCTGGGGGTTAGTCATGACATTCCCCGAGATGGTGAACAACTTCCCGGGAAAGGGCCGCACCTTGACGTTGGTGGTTTCCTGATCGAGCAACGTGTCCACCATTCCGGCCTCGTCCACGCGCGCGGTTTCGCGGTAGAAGGTGGGCAGGTATCCGCCTTCCTCGTAGGCGCGGCCCAGCGTGCGTACCAGGTACGTGCCGGGGTCGAGCCCGGAGATGCGGTACATCCCCCGATCGTCGGCCTGCGCCTTCGCCATCATGCGCGGCGGGCGGGTGTTGCTCATGGCCACCACCTCGTGCTCCGGCAAGCCGACATCGTTTTCGTCCACGATGATGCCGGAAATCGCAGAGAAGCGCGCCAGGCGGATGCTCAGGAAAGTGGACTGGTCCTTGTCCAGCACCACGGGCTGGCCGGCCGCCCGCCAGTTCTTCTGCCCGTACTGCGCCGGCATGAAGCCGCGCCGCGCGGCTTGGATCAAGTACCCGCCCGCCGGCAGGTCGACGAATTCGAACATGCCGTAGCTATTGGTGCGTACGGTCCCGGTGGGACCCGCCCCGCCGGGCAGCGGCTGGATGGAGACCAGGGTGCGCGCCAGCGCCTTGCCGGTCTGGTTCTCCACCACGGACCCCTTGATGATGGCGGCCTGAAGGGCGCCGCCCGCCAGCAGAAACACCAGCCATTTGCACATAGATTCTGAGGGGATGACGCGCAATTCCGTCAAAGAGTGCAGGCGAATCGTGGGGCGGACCCCCGGGTCCTGGGGTCCCCTCTGGGGACGGTCCCCCTGAACCCGCTTCTCGCCGATTGATCAGACTCCGACGAATCTGAGATGCGTGATTCTTTGGAATCAACTACTTAGAGTGGTTGATTTGTCAGACTCTGACAAATTGCCGGCGGATGTCACAAACCGGGCGCGACCGGTGTCCAGGTATCCTGAACCTACGCAGCAAAGCGATTGACACCATGGCAGCTCCCGCGCGCCCGTTCGATTTCGGGCAGGAATGGCTGAGCACAAAGCGGCACCGTTCCCCCGGGGAAACTCGCCGGGGCGGCGGTTGGCGGCGAGTTTGCTCGCGGGCCGCCGTTCCCGGGTAAACTGAGCTTTGCGCGACTATGTCCTCCACACCGCAGTCCTCGTGGGTACCGCTGCCCTGGTGCTCACGGAACTGCTGAGCCCGTTCCACCTGCTGACCCGTTGGCCGCTCGGCGCGGCGTGGCTGCTCGCGGTGTTGGTGTGGGCTCGGCTGAGACCCCGCGCCGCTGTGCAGTGGCGCTTCCTTCCGCTCGAAACCGGCCTCGCCGTATTCACCCTGGCGATCGGCGGCATCGTCGCCCTGACCGCCATCCTCAGCCCGCCCAACAGCGCCGACGCCATGACCTATCACCTGCCGCGCGTCGTGTACTGGGCGCAATCCGGCAGCGTCGCCTTCTTCCCTACCCCGTACCTCAACCAGATCATGTTACAACCCCTGGCCGAGTACCTCATGCTGCACACCTACGTACTCACCGGCGGCGATCGACTAATCAACCTCATCGCCTTCGCCGCCTACGCCGGCAGCATCGTTGGCGTTTCGGCCATCGCCGCCGCCTTGGGCCTGAACACCCGCTCCCAGGCGTGGGCCGCGCTCTTTTGTGCCACGCTGCCCAACGCCATCCTGCAAGCTTCCGGCGCCAAGAACGATTTCCTGCTCGCCTTCTGGCTGGTCTGCGCGGTCTACTTTGCCGCCCGCCGCGACGCGCCGTACCTGGCTCTGTCGGCGGCTCTCGCCCTGGCCACCAAGGGTACCGCGTACCTCTTCCTGCCACCCGTGCTGCTCTACGCCGCCGCCGTGTTGCCGCGCCGGCAATTGGCCTGGATCGCCGCCGCCATCTGCCTTCTCAACGGACCGCAGTACGCGCGCAATCTGCAACTCTCGGGTTCGCCGCTGGGCTTCGATTCCGCGCAAGCCAACGGAGTTTTCCGCTGGCGCAACGAACACCTCACGTGGAAGCCCGCCGTCTCTAACGCTCTGCGCCATACCTCCGAACAACTGGGCGCGCGCAGTCCCCGCTGGAACCAGTCGGTCTACGACGTGGTGGTGCGGATTCACCGCGCGCTCGGGATCGACCCGCAGGATCGCGACACCACCTGGCCCGGCGCCCGCTACGCGCCGCCGCTGAATGCCAACCACGAAGCCAACGCCAACAACCGCTGGCACCTGCTGCTGATCGTCGCCGCCGCGGTTTTCGCATTAGGGACCCGCAACCGGCAATGGACGCTGTACGCCGCCGCCCTCGTCGCCGCCTTCCTGCTGTTCTGCCTGTACCTGAAGTGGCAGCCCTTCCTGGCGCGCCTGGAGTTGCCGCTCTTCGTGCTGGGCGCGCCCTTGGCCGCTCTCCTGGTGGAGAAACTCCGCTATCCGGCGGCGGCCGTGATCCTCGCGCTCTTCCTGGTGAACAACGCGCGGCCCGTCCTTTTCGAAAACTGGACGCGTCCGCTCAAGGGGCCGCTCAGCCTGTGGGTCACCGCCCGCGACGCCAACTATTTCTCCGACATGGGCCAGTGGAACAACCGCCCCTCGTATCTGGAATCGGTGGACCGCACGGCGCGGTCCGGCTGCACCCGGGTCGGTCTCGACACCAGCGAGAACCAGGTGGAGTACCCCTTCCTGGCGCTGCTCCGCGAGCGCAACCCAAGAGTCCGCTTCGTGCATACCGGCGTGGCCAACCCGTCGGCGCGCTACGCGGCCGCCGGCGCCCCGCTTCCCTGCGCGGTGCTGTGCCCCGACTGCATCGCCAACCAGCAGAAGATCGCGCTCTACAAGGATATCGGCCCGCCCATCGAGATCGGGCGCTTCCTGCTGTTTCTGGCGAAATGAGAAAGCAACTTATGCCACGCCCACGAATTTCTCTTTGCGCGTGCCGCAGATCGGGCAGGTATCCGGCGGCGTACCGAACTCGATATTTCCGCAGACCGGACACAGGTAAAAGCCCGCTTCGGCCAGGTCTTTGCCTTGCTCCACGGCCTCTAACGCGCGTTTGTACAACTCGGCGTGCACGGCCTCGGCTTTCATCGCGTACCCGAACATGAACCTCGCCCGGTGTCCTTCGGACTCCGCCTCGGCGAGCATGGGGGGATACATGGTGGTGAACTCGTAAGTCTCGCCCGCGATCGCCGCCTTCAGGTTGTCGAGCGTCGAAGCCACGCCGTCCATGGATCTGAAGTGGCCCTGCGCGTGAACCACCTCCGCCTGGGCGGCGGTACGAAACAGACGGGCGACATTCGGCAGACCGTCCTGCTCCGCCTTGCGGGCAAACGCCCGGTATTTCTGGCTGGCCTGGCTCTCGCCGGCGAACGCTTCGCTCAGATTCGTGCTGGTGCTCATGGAGTCTCCTCTCGCTTCCTGCGTAAAGAACAAGTTTATCAGGCCCGTATATCGGAAAGCGCAAACCGCCTGGGATGAGGGTGCGTAACCGCTCCCTCAGACGCTGTGAAAGAATCGGTTGGCAGGCGGACCCAGAGGGTACCGTCTGTCCCACTTCTTTCATCTCGCGCTCAGACACCGGTACGCCCGCCGCGCCACAATCAATTCCTCGTTGGTACCGAGCGCCAGCACCGTCACCCGCGCTCCGTCCGCCGATACCACCCGATCCCCGTTGCCCGCGTTTTTCGCGTCATCCAGTTCGATCCCCAGGAACTCCAGCCCCGCGCAGCACTTCTCCCGCAGCCGCGCCGAATTCTCCCCGATCCCGCCCGTGAACGCCACCGCCTCGACGCCGCCCATCGCCGCCGCATACGCGCCAATCGTCTTCTTCACCTGGTACACGAACACGTCCAGCGCCAGCGCCGCCCGCTCCGTCCCCGCCGCTTCCAGATCGCGCACGTCGCCGCCTTCCACCCCCGAAAGTCCCGCCAGCCCTCCGCCCTTGGCCAGTTGCCGGCGTACTTCTTCCGCGCTCCACCCGTGACGATCCATCATGTAGAGCACCGCGAACACGTCCAGATCGCCGTGCCGCGTGGCGTTCTCCAGTCCCGATTGCGGCGAGAACCCCATCGTGGTATCCACACTCCGCCCACCTGCGATCGCGCACATCGACGAACTCCCGCCCAGATGGCAGCTCACCAGCTTCACCTGCCGCCCCAGCATCGCCGCCACGCGCTCGCCGATATACCGATGCGATGCGCCGTGGAAGCCGTACTTCACCACGCCGTCTTCCAGCCACCCCCCCGGCACGCCGTAGCGCCGCGCGTATTCCGGCATGGTCGCGTGGAACTCCGGCTCGAACGCCGCCACAATCGGCACTCCCGGCATGGCCTGCTGGAAGGCTTCGATCGCCGTCAGGTAGATCGCGTTGTGCGCCGGCGCCGCCGGCAGGAACTGCCGCATCGCCGCCGTCACCTCATCGTCCACCACAAACGTCCCGCGATACCTGGGACCGGCATGCACCGCTTTCAGCGCCACGGCGTCGATCGCCGTGGCGCCCGTCGAGATCTGCGCGATCGCCTCCCGGTAATTCGTCACGCGCTCCAGGCGCCCTTTGGCCAGCACCGTCTCCGACGGCATTTCCAGAATCTGATACTTGAGCGAAGTCGATCCCAGGTTCGGTATGAGTAGGTTCACTTGATTCCCTTGTATTAAACGTGGCATAAGGCTCCGCCTTGTGCATCCGAGCGAAGCTCGGACTCAGTAGATCAGTCCGAGCTGCTTCAAGCTGGCCGCCGGTTCCTCGCCATCGAATTTCACCAGCGCCGCCCTCTGCCGCCCGTTCTCTATAACGACTCCCGCCGGCACTCCCGCGTACGGGAATACCGCCTTCAGCTTGTCCCGGTCCGTGGTAATCGCCATGTGGAATCCAGTGTCCTCGATGAACTGCGTGGCGAACTGCCCCTGGCTGATCGGCACGCCCACCACGCGCGTATCGCCCCAGTGCAGTTTCGACATCCGCTGCGCCGATTCGAAGCAGTGCATGCACGCCGGGTCGAAGTAGAACAGAAAGACCTTGCCGTGCTCTAGCCGGTAGGGCCGTCCGTCCACCAGGATGCTCGCTGGCGCCTTCGTCCCCCTCTCCCGTGCCGCACCCACCCCGTAGGACACCCCCGCGAATACCGTCACCGCCGCCAGAATCAGCGCCACCGCCCGCAATCCTTGCGGACGCCGCGATCCCAGCCCCGCGAAAAATGCCAGCAGCAGCAGCACACCGTCGCCCACGAAGAACTCCGGACCCACCACCCGCTTCAGCCACGGAATGCAACTGCAATCCGCGCCCCGCAGGGTGCCGTACTGGATGGCGAAGTATCCCAGAAACGCCACGAGCAGCGCCCCCAGCACCAGCGCTCCCCAGCGCCGCAACCGCGGCACCACGATCATGACCGCGCCTACCGTTTCCACGATTCCGAAGAACAGCGCCGCTGCCAGGCCCAACGATTCCGGCACCTTGGCTTGCACCATGCGCACCGCGGCGCCCTGCACGTCGGTGATCTTCCAAAGCCCGGAGAGCAGGAACAGAGCGCACAGCACCACCGACGAAATCCAGCTCAGCCCGATCTTCCAGCCTGGCGCGTCCATCCGGACAAGCCCCAGGCCCGGCTGTGCCATACTGTCGTTCATGGACCTCATTGTACCCCTCCGGCCCATCCCTAAGGTGCCATGACCGCCCTTGCCTGCGTCGTCCTGCTGGCCGCCTCCACCAGCGTCGAACTGGTGGACGAGGTGTACCAGATCGCCCCCGCCGAGTGGAAGTATGTCGAGGTCAACTTGCGCCAGAATCCCGCCCTCGTCACCGCCAGCTTTGATGTGGTGTCAGGTGCCGAGTCCGGTTCCGGGAAGGTCCGATTGGCTCTCATGACGCGCGCCGATCTCGAAAACCTGCGCGCCGATCTCCCCCACGGTCTTCTGGCCGTCACCCCGATCGCCAAATCCGGCGCGCTCGCCTTCCGCGTCCGCCAGCCCGGCGACTACGTCCTGGTGGTGGACAACCGTGCCAGTAAGGCGCAGCCCGCCGCGGTCCACCTGCGCATCGCCCTGGATTTCGCCCGCCCTTCCGGCCCCGATGTCACCCGCCTCGCCCCGCAACGCCAGCTCACCGTAATCGTCCTGGCCTTCGCCTTTTTCTTCGGAGTCGTGACCTATTCGGCGCGAAAGCTCCTGCGCGCCGCGAAACGAACCTGACCACCGCTTCCTGTTGACAGACGAAAGCGTCTGTCCCACCTTTGTGGGGCAGGCGGGGTACCCTCTGGGTCAAACGATTATTATGCGGCCGGACACTAGCAGCTACAATACGAGCGTGCGAATGCGGCGTGACCGATTTGTCAGCATCCTGACAAATCCGAGGTGCGCGTGTCCTTGGAATCAGGTACTTGCAGAGGCCGATTTGTCAGACTCTGACAAATTCGGCCAAGAGGTCAGGCGTCCCCGCCTACTCCGCCAGCGCTTCCCGCGCCGCCGCGATGGTCTTCTCGATATCCTCTTCGGTGTGCGCCGCGCTCACAAACGCCGCCTCGAATTGCGAAGGCGCCAGGTACACGCTCGCGTCCAGCATCCGCCGGAAGAACCGTCCGAAGCGAGCCGTGTCGCATCTCTTCGCCGATTCCCAATCCGTCACCGGCCCGTCGGTGAAGAAGAACGTGAACATCGAGCCCACGCGATTCACCGTGACTCCCTCCGGCGCCGACGCCGCCAGCTTCGCCGCCCGCGCCTCCAACTGGAGATACACCTCCGGGTGCGCCTTCAGGTGCCGCAGCATCGCCAGACCCGCCGCCACCGCCAGCGGATTTCCCGATAGCGTCCCCGCCTGATAGATCGGCCCCGCCGGCGCCACCATGCTCATGATGTCGCGCCGCCCGCCGTATGCCCCCACCGGCAGCCCGCCGCCGATCACCTTGCCCAGCGTCGTCAGATCCGGCCGGATGCCGTACCTCGCCTGCGCCCCGCCGAACGCCACCCGGAACCCCGTCATCACTTCGTCGAAGATCAACAGCGCCCCGTACCGCGCGGTGATCTCGCGCATGCCTTCCAGGTAGCCGGCCAGGGGAGGCACGCACCCCATGTTGCCCACCACCGGCTCCACAATCACCGCCGCGATCCGCTCCCCATGCGCGCGGAACGCCTCTTCCAGAGCCTCTAGCGAATTGTAGGGCAGGGCAATCGTGGTATCCGCGAACGCCTTCGGCACGCCCTGCGTATCCGCGATCCCCAGCGTCGCCAGGCCCGACCCCGCCTTGACCAGCAGCGAATCCACATGACCGTGATAGCAGCCCTCGAACTTGACGATCAGGTCGCGCCCCGTGAACCCGCGCGCCACCCGGATGGCCGACATGGTCGCCTCCGTGCCCGAATTCACCAGCCGCACCATCTCGATCGAGGGCACCGCGTCACAGATCGCGTCCGCCAGGTCGATCTCCTGCTCCGTCGGCGCGCCGAAACTGGTGCCGATCTCTAGCGCCTTCCCGAGCGCCGCCAGGATCTCCGGATGCCGGTGCCCCAACAGCAGCGGCCCCCACGATCCCACGTAGTCGATGTACTCGTTCCCGTCCACGTCGAACAAGTGCGAGCCTTCGCCGCGCGCGATGAATACCGGATGTCCCCCCACGCCGCGGAATGCCCGCACCGGCGAGTTCACCCCGCCCGGAATCTTCTCCACCGCACGGCGAAACAGTTCTTCCGATTTGGTATGTGTCATGCAAATCCAATCCGAAGCTCAGAGAGTCTTCTCTTCCTGAAAACGCTTTTCAACGCAGAGACGCAGAGAGCGCAGAGATAAGCGCAGAGAACACATCAGAGAGTTTCTTCTGGTTTTCTCTGCGTCTTCCTCTGCGTTCTCTGCATTGCTATCCTCAAGAATTTTGTTATTTTGCACAAATTTCATGCTGCCCTCGACAGTTCCGC
>Ga0208587_1002038_pt1 | contig 10480 bp, 6 predicted proteins | sample NGESurdeep092012_7_FD_184472 | JGI IMG/M metagenome (GOLD analysis project Ga0208587, IMG submission 184472) | Arctic peat soil microbial communities from Barrow, Alaska - NGEE Surface sample 210 deep-092012 (SPAdes) | ecosystem: Environmental > Terrestrial > Soil > Wetlands > Peat ...
GAAACGTCTATCTCGCCCGCGAGCTGCCAGCGCCGGCTGACGTCGAATCGGGCGCGCTGAAAGTCGTAGAACCCGAGCAGTTCGCCGATCGTGCCCATCTCGTATTCCGTCGCGGCGTGGTACACCGAGGCCCGCAATCCGAACGTGCCGCGCGTGTTCCGCAGCGGTTCCCTCCACAGTCGGGCGTCGAGCCCGATCTCGCCATGCCACATGTCGTCGCGCACATCCTGCTTGAGCCCGATGAAGCCGACCAGTTCGCGTGTCTCCGCCGACGGCAGCTCGCCGTCGCCCGAGAAGAGTCGCACGCTTTCATGCTTCAGCTGCGCCTCGATGGTGAACGGGACGTACCGTTTCCCCACCAGCGCGCGCCGCCGCACGTAGACATCGGCGTCCTGTTCGTACGTTCCCAGCCGCACGAGGGCCACGCCCTCGGCATCGCCGTTGAGCAGCGTGCGATCGATGCCGCCGATCCAGAGCCTTCCCGACATGAACTGGTCGAACGCCACTCCGCCGCCGAACGACTGCTTCGGCGCGGGATCGAGCTGGACGTGAAACGTCACGTCGTTGCCGGAACCGCTGGGCTGCAGCCAGAGCCCGCGGTAGCGCTCCTGATGGCCGATCGAGGTGATCCCCAGGTCGAGCTTGCCGACGCTCAGTGTGTCGCCGGCCGAGACGCCGAGTTCGTCGAGGACGACGTCGCCATCCACGATGCGAACGCCCGAGAACCCGATCTGCTTCACCATCCTCGGAAGCGGCACCGTCCGTGCCGCCGTCGAAAGCGGCTTGAGGCACGTCGCGGCCGCGAACGCCGCGCGCGCCGCCACGCGGCCGACCTCGATGAGCGAATCCGTCGTCGCTCGGCTGAAGTCCAGGTTTCCGAACGGCATCGTCGCGTTCGTGATGAGCACGTCGCGGCGCTCCGCCGTGACCGAATCCTGCTCGAAGAGCGAGTTGAGCAGGACGGTCGTGATCGCGAGCGGGTCGTCGAACGTCTTCGGGTCGGGGCCCGCGAACGGCAACAGCGAGATCCACGAGCGTTGCGCGCCGAGTGCGCGCGCCGCCCTCACCGGCGCGTTCTCCGCAATGCCGCCGTCCACGAGCCACTGATCTCCGATGTGCATCGGGCGCAGCACCACGGGAAGCGCGGCGCTCGCGCGCACCGCACGGGCGAGATCGCCGGTGGAGAGCACGACGGCGCCGCGCGTCGCGACGTCCGTCGCGATCGCGCGGAACGGAATGGGCAGGGAGTCGAAGTTGCCGCGAGCCTGGAGATTTCCGCGCAGCAGCAGCGAGGAGAGGAGCGCATTCACCTCGCCCTCTCGCACCGCGCCGCTCTGCAGCACATAACCCTGCTCGCCCTTTTCCCACACCGCGAGCGGCCGTACGAGTCCGAGCGCGGAAGACACCTTCGGCTCGTACTGGCGGATCATCTGCCCGATCGACAGCGTGCGAAGGACCGAATCGATCTGCACGCCGGAGTACCCGGAGGCGTACAGTCCGCCGACGATCGCGCCGATGCTCGTGCCGACGACGAGATCGGGCTTCAGGCCGAGACTGTCCATGATCTCGAGGACGCCGATGTGCGCGAATCCCTTGGCGCCGCCGCCCGCGAGGACGAGGGCGGTCTTTGCGGGAACACAGGTCTGGGCGCGCACGTCGTGCGTCACGAGGGTCACCGCGACGGGCAGCATAAGCAGCAGGCGACGGACCATCGGTAGGAGTCTAACGGGCGTTGCGCCGGGAGGAAGGCTATCTTCCGCGCGATGAATCTCCCAAAGACCGGCGGCTTCACTGCGATCTCCAGCGCTCCGGCCAGCGGCACACTGCAGGAGCCCGAGCTCGCCCCTGTCGACACCGACATCACGGGTCTCGCGATCTGGGCGGTGGTGTTCGCCGGCGGAATCGGTTCCCGCTTCTGGCCGCTCTCCACGCCCGAGCGGCCGAAGCCGCTGCTCGCACTCGTCACAGGCAACTCGCTGCTCGAGGACACCGTCGGCCGCTTTCAGCCGCTCATTCCGCCGGAGCGCGTGATCGTCGTGACGAGCCGCGATATCGCGCCCGCGATTCGCAAAGCCGTACGCGACCTTCCCGAGGAAAACATCCTCATCGAACCGCGCCCGCTCGGCACGGCGGCGGCGCTGGCGTGGGGAGCGCAGGAGGTCGCGCGCCGCGCGGGGCCGGAGACGCCCCTCTGCGCGATGCACACCGATCTCGCCATCGCGTTTCCGGGGGCGTTCCGCGAGTCGCTCGGACGCGCCGCAGCGATCGCGAATCGCGAGGGCGCGCTCGTCGCGCTCGGCGTCCGTCCCACGCGCGCCGAGCCGTCGTTCGGGTACATCCGCCTCGGTGATGCACTCGATGACGACCGATCGCTCGCATCGGGCGGCGCGTACCAGGTCGCGGGATTCGTCGAGAAACCGGTCGAGGCCCACGCCGAGGACCTCGCGGGCGAAGGCGCACTCTGGCACTCCGGAATCATCGTCGGCTCCGCGAAGACGATGCTCGAAAAGCTCGCGCGATACACGCCCGAGATCGCTCCCGGCCTCGACGCCCTGGCATCGGGCAACCTTCCCGCGTTCGCGGGGATGATCCGCTCGGTGAGCATCGAGCGCGGACTGCTCGAGCGCATCGCCCGCTTCCTCGTGCTCCTCGCCGACTTCGGATGGGACGACGTCGGCACGTGGGCGAGCCTTCGTCGGGCACGCGATCTCGACGACGACGGCAATGGCGCGCTTGGCGCGGTCCAGTTCGTCGATGCGGAGAGCAACGTCGTGCACACCGAGTCGGGCACCGTCGTGCTGTTCGGCGTGTCGCGGCTCCTCGTGGTATCGCTGCCGGGGCTGACCTTCGTCACGACGCTCGAGCGCGCCAGCGACCTCAAGCCCCTCCTGGACGCACTCCCAGGGAGCCTCCGCGTCAATCCTGGCGGAGAGCCGAAAGGATGAGTGTTGGCGGACTCCTCACACGTCGCTGCCTTGAATCCCTCCCCGGTTGAGGAACTTCGGGGACCCGGTATCTTGCAAAGGGTACAATCCTGTGACGCTCTAACGGACAGGCAACCCACACGAGATGTCGGCCACCGCCCCGTTGTTCTACAAGATCACCGACGGCATCCGGGTCACGGTCCGTCCGGTATACCTCCCGGAACAGTCCATCCCGGAGCAGCAGCAATTCGTGTTTGCGTACTACGTGCGCATCGAGAACGTCGGCACGCAATCGGCGCAGCTCCTCTCGCGGCGCTGGCGAATTCACGATTCCATCGGTGAGAACACCGAGGTCGCGGGCGACGGCGTCGTGGGCGAGCAGCCACTGCTTATTCCCGGCGGCCTTCACCAGTACCAGAGTTTCTGCGTCCTGAAATCCGCGAGCGGGTTCATGGAGGGCGAATACCGTTTCGTGCGCGCAGATTCCACGCGATTCGATGCCGCGATCCCGCGGTTCAATCTCGCCGCCGATGAATGCCTCGGTTCCTCGAACTGACCGGCGCTCCAAGGACCTCCCGTCTCGAGGCGTTTCGACGGAGCGCTTGAGAAGAGGCGCGTGCGCGTGCGCCGCGCTGGCGGCCCTGCTCGCCGTCGCGTGCCATCGCGGGACCGACGGGCCCGGCGACAATACCGCCGTGAACAAGGTGAGCGTGAGCATGTCGGCACCGCAGCTGCTCGTCGGCGGGGAGACGCAGGCGACCGCGATCCTCGTCGACGCGCAGGGCGACACGATCACCGGTCGCGTGCCCGTCTGGTCGTCGCTCACGCCGGCCGTCGTGAGCGTGACCGCCACGGGTGTCGTCACGGGTCTTCAGGCCGGCCTCGGCGCGGTGCGTGCCGCCTCCGGCACCGCGACGGGCGACGCGCAGATCGTCGTGAAGAATCCGAGCGCCGGTTCGATCACGTTCTCGCGCGACACCGCGACGATCGCGATCCCCGGCGGCTCGACGCAGCTCATCGCGACCGTCCTCGACTCGAGCGCGAAGTTGATCCCGAACCCTTCGATAGTCTGGCAATCGTCGGCGCCGCTCATCGCGGCGGTGAACTCCACGGGACTCGTCACGGGCGTCGCCGTCGGATCCGCGGCGATCACGGCCACCATCGACGCGCAGTCGGCGCAGGCCACGATCAACGTGACGCTCACGCCGAATCCGAACGCGCCGCTGATCGTCTCGGTGAGCTCCGAGCCGCTCCGGCCGGGCGGGAGCGTCACGGTGGTCGGGAACAATTTCGCGCCCACTCCGGCGGGGAACGTGGTCGTGGTGGACGGCGTGCCCGTCACGGTGAACGCGTCGACGGTGAATGCGCTCTCCCTCACGCTCCCCACGTCGTTCTCCTGCGCGCCGTCGCATCCGGTGTTCATCCAGGTGACGGCGAACGGATCGATCGGCGGGGGCGGGAGCACGCTTCAGGCCGCCAACCCGCGCACGCTCGCCGTCGGACAATCGGTGATCGTCACCGATCCCGCGCAGGTGCGCTGCAACGAACTCGCGCTCACCGGCGGGCGGTACGCGGTGAGCGTATACAACGCGTATCGCTCCACCGTGACGCCCACGTCGAACGGAGCGGTCTCGCTCACGGTGCGCGGCGCGGTGCCTGCGGCAGCCGCAGGCATCGCGACAGCATCGGCGTCCGCTGCCCCGTCTGCGCCAGTGCCATCTCGCAAGCAAGACGTGTGGACCGGCCAGCTGCCCCGCTTCGGCGGCGCTGAATTCGAGCTCGCCCGGCGAATGCAGCGCGCCCGCGACGCCGACCGGCGACACGCGCAGTTGCTCGAGCAGAACATGGAGTTCCTTCGCGTGCATGCCGGGGCGATTCGCGCGCACCTCGCCGCGTCCCGCATCCAGCCGCCGTCGGCGATCAGTTCGCAGGTCGTGACCGTCGGGAACATCACGACGGTGAAGGTGCCCAATCTCAACGCCAGCAATTTCTGTGTGACGAACACCGCGATCGGCGTACGCACGGTCTACGTGGGACAGCACGCGATCGTCGTCGAAGACACGACGACGGTGTTCGCCGGCGGGCCCACGCTCGCGGGCCAGATGGACAACTACTACCAGCAGCTCGGGCAGGAGTTCGACAACGTGATGTACCCGATCGAGCTCGCGAACTTCGGCAATCCGTTCGTGATGGACGCGCAGCTCGGCAATCTCGGCAAGATCGTCATGGTCTTCTCTCCGCGAGTGAACGACACCGCGGAGGGCAGCATCCTCGGTTTCGTGGTGAGCTGCGACTTTGCGCCGGTCACCGCGGCGCCGTCGAGCAACCTCGGCGAGTACTTCTATGCCGCCGTGCCCACGAACAGCGCGCTCGGGTATTTCGACACCGACACGCGCGATTCGTGGCTTCGGCAGATGAGGCCGACTATCATCCACGAAGTGAAGCACATCACGGCCTTCGCCGGGCGCATCTCGCACAACCTCGCGCTCGAGGATCTTTCGTGGGAGGAGGGCATGGCGCGGAACGCCGAGGAGCTTTACGCGCGCACGATCTACGGCACGCAGGCGAAGCAGAACACGGGATACGCCGCGAGCATCGGGTGCGACGTCAGGTATGGCACGGCGGCCCCGCCATGCGCGAACCGTCCGCTGCTCATGCTGCGCCACTTCGACGCGCTGTACTCGTATCTTGGCTCGCCGGAACTCGTCTCGATGCTCGGCCGCACCTACACCCAGGACTTCACGTTCTATGCGTCCGCCTGGTCGGTCGAACGCTGGGCGAACGACCTGTTCTCGTCGAACGAGGGCCAGTTCCTGAAGGACTGGACGCTGAGCAGCGTCACGGGCGTCGCGAATCTCGAGCAGCGTACGGGACAGAGCTGGGAGCAGTCGCTCGGCGAATGGTCACTCGCGATGTTCACGGACGACCTCCCCGGCTTCACGCCCGCGAACCCGCACCTGCGGTTCCTCTCGTGGAATCTGCACGACGTCTGGCTGGGGATGTGCACGGACCTCGGCCCCTGCGCGAATCCGAACAACACCTCGCAGCTCTATCCGTCGAGCAGTCCGTTCAACCCGCACACCTTCTCGTTCGGGAACTTCAGCGTCAACCTGACGACGCTCGTGGGCGGGGCATTTGCCATCTTCGATCTCTCGGGATTGCAGAGCGCAAAGCAGCTGATCGAGCTTCGGTCGGTCAACGGCGGCGATCCGCCGAGTACCGTTCGGATTGCGATCGTGAGGATTCAGTAGAGGATGGAAGATGGAAGATGGAAGATGGAAGATGGAAGATGGAGATCGCGTCCTTTGGTCTTCCATCTTCGATCTTCCATCTCACGTTTCCCGCAACGCCGCCATCGGAGTTTCTCGGAAAACATCGCGCCCGGTGAGCAACCCGATCGTGATCGCCAGCGCCATCATCGCCAGCGCGATCATCGCCGCCGGCAGCAGCGCGGGCGCAAAGGTGCCGCCGAAGACGAAGTGCACCAGGCCCCAGGCGCCGGCAAACGAGAGTACCATTCCCGTCAGCGCGCCGAGTGCGCCGAGGAGGGCGTACTCGGAGAGCAGGATCCGCGCGATCTGGCGGCTCGTGGCGCCGAGCGTCTTGAGCAGCACACCCTCGCGCAGGCGGTCGCGGCGCGTGGCGGCGACGGCGCTGAACAGCACCGGGATGCCCATCGCGAGGCTGAACAGCGCGAGGAAGCGCACCGCGACCGAAACCTTCTTGACGATGTCCCCGATCGTGCGGCGCACGAGCGAGAGATCCATGCTCGAGATGTTCGGGAATCGTGTGACGCTCGACCGCTGGAGGTGGGCGATCGTCGAGTCCGATTCCACCGCCGCGACCGTCGCGTAACTCTTCGGCGCGTCCTTCAATGCTTTCGGCTCGAACACCGCGAAAAAGTTCGGCTCGAACCGGCCCCAGTTCACGTCGCGCAGGCTGGTGACCTGCGACGACACGCGCACGCCCTGCACGTCCCACGTGATGATGTCCCCGATCTTCACGTGCAGTTCCTGCGCAGGGCTCTGCTCGAGCGAGAGTTCCGAGAGCGAATCGGGAAGGTGTGCGCCGCCGAACCACTTCCCCTCGACGAGCTTTTCGGTGGCGACCATGGTGTCGCGGAACGTCGAGCGAAACTCGCGCCGGAGCGCCCAGTTGTTCGCCGAGATTCCCTGCGACGCGGCCCACCGCGCCGGCGTGAGGCCGTTGATCGCCGCGACCTTCATCGTCACGATCGGCGTGTACCCGAGGGCGTGCTGGCCCTCGGACCGGAGGATGGAGTCGAGCCCCTGCCGCTGGTCTTCCTGGATGTCGAAGAAGATCAGGTTCGCCTTCGACTGCGCCGCGGTCACCTCGAACTGCTTCAGCAGGTTCGCCTGCACGAGGAACAGCGTGCTCACGAGGAACGCGCCGAACCCGAGCGCGAGAACGACCGATCGCGTCTGGTTCGCGGGCCGGTACAGGTTCGCCACCCCCTGACGCACCACGTACGGCCAGCGCGCCGTGACGACGCGGCGGGCGAGATACGAGAGGCCGCTGGCGCTGAGCCAGAGCACGAGCATGCTCCCGCCTATGCCTGCGGCAAACATCGCGCCGCGCCGCAGGCTTCCCGCGCGCTCGAATGCGAGCAGCAACACGCTGCCGACGAGCGCGATGTTCACGAGGTGCGTCGGCACGTCCTTGTTGCGCTCGGCGTCGAGCGCCGCCGTGTCGCGCCGCAGCGCCTGCAGCGGCGACACGCGCCGCAGCGCGAGCAGCGGCCGCAGGGCGAACACGAGGGCCACCCATACACCGATACCCAGTCCCATGCCGATCGCGCGCCAGTCGAGCGACACGCTGACGTCCACGGGCAGGAAATCCTTGATGGCTACCGGCAGCGTGTACTGGATGGCCACTCCGAGGGCCGCGCCGACGGCCGCGCCCGCGAATCCCATCATGGCCGCCTGCGCGACGTAGATCGCGAGCACCTGTCCGCTCGTCGCGCCGAGGCAGCGCAGCACCGCGACGGTGTCGATCTTGCGCGTGACGAACGCGTTCACGCCGCTCGCGACACCGATGCCGCCGAGCAGGAGCGCGATGAGCCCGACGATCCCGAGAAAATTCGCGAGCTGCTGGACGGACTCCGAGATGTTCGTTTCACGCTGCACCACCGTCACCACGCGCACGTGTTCGTTCTGGAACCTCGCCCGCAGCGGCTTGACCCATGCCGTGCTGCCGACCGTCGGCGGCAGCTTCACGAGCCACTCGTACGACGCGCGGCTGCCGAACCCGAGGAGCTGGGTCTCCGAGGCGTAGCGCTCGGGCAGGAACACGCGCGGCGCCATCACGAGCGACGCATCGGACTGCCCGGCCATGCTCTTGACGACGCCGATGATCTCGAACTTCACGTATCCGATCGCCAGCGAGTCGCCCACCCGCGCATCGAGCGCGATCAGCAGGGCGGGGTCGACTATGGCGTACGGGCCCTGCTGCAGCCTGGCCCACTGGCCCTCGGGCGACGTGACGATCGCGCCGTAGAACGGGTATTCCGGTGTCACCGCCTTGATCTGCGCGAGCCTGGTGCCGCCCGATCGCGTGTCGGTCGCCATCGAGATGAACGAGACCACCGTCGCCACCGGCGTGCCGTGGGTGTTCAGCGAATCGATGACGCGCTGGAGCGGAAGGGACAGCTTCGCGTTGTTCGAGAACGAGACGTCGCCGCCCAGGAGGTCGCGCGCCTGCTTGCGGATCGACTGCTGCACGTTGCTCGCGAAGCTGTCGATCGCGACGAGCGCCGCCACGCCGAGCGAGATCGACGACATGTACAGCAGCAGCCGGCGGCGCGCGGTGCGGCTCTCGCGCCACGCGAGGCTGGCGATGCGGGACCAGCGGCTCGCCGGACGGCTCCGGGGTTGGTTCACGGCACCGGCCGGGCGGTGTCTTCCACCACGACGCCGTCCTTGAGGCGGATCATCCGGCTCGCGTGCTGGGCGAGCGTGATGTCGTGCGTGACGAGGATGATCGTCGAGCCGGACTCGCGATTGAGTTCCTCGAGCAGCTCGACGATGCGCGCGCCGGTCTCGCCGTCGAGATTGCCGGTGGGTTCATCGGCGAACAGGATGCGCGGCGCGTTGGAAAATGCACGCGCGATCGCCACGCGTTGCTGCTCGCCGCCCGACAGCTGCGTCGGGAAGTGGTCCATGCGGTCCGCGAGTCCCACGCGCTCGAGCAGGCTCGTCGCGCGGGCCGCCGCGCCGTCGTCTCCGCGCAGTTCCAACGGGACCTGCACGTTCTCTATTGCCGTGAGGGTCGGTATTAATTGAAAGGTCTGGAAGATGAAGCCGACCTTCTCGCCGCGAAGCAGGGCGCGTTCATCTTCCGTAAGGCGGGTGAGGTCGGTGCCGTCGAGCGTGACGCTGCCGCCGCTCGGGGTGTCGAGTCCGGCAAGGAGTCCGAGCAGCGTCGTCTTTCCGCTTCCAGACGGACCGACGATGGATACGAAGGAGCCTTGCGGGATGTCGAAGGACACGTGCTTGAGCACGGCCAGGCGCGAGGCGCCGCTCTGGTATTCTTTTGTGAGATCTCTTGCCGAGAGCATGCAGTCTATGAGAGCGAAGTGGTGGATTGCCCTGGTGTTGCTGGGGGCGTGTGGCGGAGCCGATACGAAGGCCAAGGCACGGCCGGCACCAGTGGAATCAACTACGGTGGCGGCGGGCGGGGCAACGTCCGCCGTTCCCGGCACTACGGGCGTGCCGCGCGTCCTGTTTCTGGGAACGAGTCTCACAGCGGGGTTCGGGCTCGACGATCCTGCGACGGACGCGTATCCGGCAGTGATCCAGCGGGTGGCGGATTCGGCGGGGGTGAAGGCATTCGTGGTGAACGCCGGTCTTTCGGGCGAGACCTCGGCGGGCGCGCTTCGGCGCGTGGATTGGCTGCTCAAGGAGAAGCCGGATGTCGTGGTGATCGAGACGGGCGCGAACGACGGACTGCGCGGGCTCAATCCGGATTCCACGGCCGCGAACCTGCGGCAGATCATCCGACGCATTCGCACGGTGAATCCGGCATCGGCGATTCTGCTGCTTCAGATGGAAGCTCCGACGAATCTCGGGCCGGAATACACGCGGGCGTTTCACGCGGTGTTCGGCAAAGCGGCGGTGGAGGAAAGAGTTGCGCTCGCGCCATTCTTCCTGAATGGAGTCGCGGGGATCGCGCGGCTGAATCAGCGCGATGGGATCCATCCGACTCCCGAGGGGGCCCGGATCGCGGCGCATAATCTGTGGCCGAGTCTCGCGCGGGTGCTCGCGAAGAAGTAACGGCTGCGCGGTGCTCGCGGCGGGAACGCCGTCGATGTGGACCACCTTGCCCTTGCCGCCCATCGAATCGAACAGGTACTTGCAGAGCTTGTATTCCATCACCTCGTCGTCGGAGCCGACATAGGTAACGAGATCGACACCAGTCATGCGGTTGTTGTAGCCGACGACGGGAATACCCGCCTTGGTCGCCTTCTCGATCGACGGCACCAGCGCCTTGTAGTCGACCGGGACGAAGACGAAGGCATCCGGCTTCTTGACGATCCA
>Ga0208587_1002041_pt1 | contig 10474 bp, 8 predicted proteins | sample NGESurdeep092012_7_FD_184472 | JGI IMG/M metagenome (GOLD analysis project Ga0208587, IMG submission 184472) | Arctic peat soil microbial communities from Barrow, Alaska - NGEE Surface sample 210 deep-092012 (SPAdes) | ecosystem: Environmental > Terrestrial > Soil > Wetlands > Peat ...
CAGTTAGCAGTTAGCAGTTAGCAGTTAGCAGTTAGCAGTTAGCAGTTAGCAGTTAGCAGTTAGCAGTTAGCAGTTAGCAGTTAGCAGTTAGCAGTTAGCCGTAGCAATAATCAGTCATCTCACAAATACCGGAACGACCCAGCGAGAAGCATCTCAGGGGCTAAAGAGCGTATGTGAGAACTCGTTTCGAGTTGGCACGGTGGAACGATTGCGCAAAGATCCAGCGCCGTACCGGGTCCCCAGGTCGCGCCGCTTTTGCGCGAACTGGGGTGGGGATAGGCGCGGAATAGTCTAGCCCAGCACGGAGCCGCAGGCGGAGTGCTGGGTAGAGTGGGAAATAGATCCGAGTCCCGTAGGGACGACAGACGTTCTCACACACGCTCTTCGGGCCCCCGCGTTAAGTGCGCCCTCACAAACTCCGGTTTCAGCCACTGCAAAACTGCCCTACCGTCTTACTGCGTTCGCGCGTGCGAGGGATCGGGAGAGTTTGCCGTGTCCACGTCAACATGCACACCCGAGCTGGCAGGCATGGCTGGCGGATAGCAGTTGCCGTCCGGCGCATAGGTTTGGCGGCAGGCGGCAGTCATGTCGGGACGCCGCGGGGATTGCGCGAATTGCCATGCTTCGGCGAAGGACACGCCGCTGCCGGCGGGAGTTGGCGGCGGCTTGGCAAAAGTGCAGCCCGGCGACGGGCCACACTGATCGTTGCTGACAAAGAAGCGAATGTCGCGGCCGCCGTCATGATCGCGAATGTCGTTGGCCGTCACCACGGAGACTCTATTCGACTCGCGAAACGCAATGCCCGAACAGTACACGCCCGCACGATAGCCTCCGCGCACCACGCCATCGACCCAGGCATGAATGTAGGCGCGCTGCTCGGGCAGCATGCGGCCGCCTTGCTCCTGATCGAGAAAGAGGATTGAGCCCTTAGGAAAACCTTCACCTGCGGCCGACTTCACGGCCGTTGCGGCGTCGCTGCTACCGACCTGGGCCGCATTTCCCGAAGCCTTGAGCTGCTGGTAATCCCGGCCGTTAAACAGCAGGAGGAATCCGTAGCCCATCGCTTCAATAGTTTTGCGCTTGCCTTGCCAAGTGTTGGCAGTCGCACCGGGCGGGTTATTCAACCAATATCCCGTGAACGCAAATGTCTTCCGCAGCGTCGCCATGTTCGCGTCGCCGGGATAATCATTGCGGTCCATCCCAAGATAAGTTTCTTGCTGCTGCGCTGACATCTCCGGAAGAAAGATCGCGAAACCGAGGCCAAGCACGAACGCCGCGAGCCGAGTTGGGAACCTTAACCTCACGTCATCGAATATCGCATATCTTGCAAGAGTCATGCTTGGCAAAGCAGTTTTGGGATGACTGTGATTTTAAGCTTGGGTAGGACGGCACTTTGACGCCTAGTCTAATAGCCCGGTTCGCGAGATGACAGAGAATCGCCAAACACGAGCCGCGAAGCGGATGGATGATGTTAGCCCGGCGCGTCAGCGCCGGGTGAAGAGGAACCTTTACGGAGCCGCAGAGCGGCGACACCAGTTGCGACACTGTCTCTGAAGGCCGGCTCTGCCTGATCTACACGACAACGAAAATCGGCCCAGAGCATAATGCGCCATGACACTACGAGGTTCCGATCAGGATGCCAGTAGCAAATACCAGCGCGCCTCCAAACTGGCTAGTTCACGTCGGCGGTGCGTTCAGCGGGCTGAACAACGACCAGCTCCGTCGCCGGACATAGGCTGCGATACGAGCAAAAGCGGCAGTGCCGGCCAGGAGTGGGTTCGAAGTTTCCCGCGGCGATATTGGCCGCGGCCGCGCTCACCCTGGCCTCTTCGTCTGCGAGCTCCTCCGGCGACCGCCGCGACTCGATTGCGCTGCAATTCGCGAGATTGACGATTACGAGCGCGTCAGCGACAAAACCCATGCTCTTCGCTGCCAGCGCGTAGATGGAAAGTTGCAGGCTCTCGTCGGCATCGTCCTGCGTCTTCGGCTTTCCGGTCTTGTAGTCAACAATGCTGACCCGGTCTCCGTCGGTCCGTTCCAGGCGATCCATTCGCCCCTTCACCATAGTCCCGCCAATGTTGGCGCGGAAGGAGCGCTCGTTGTTCAGAATCTCGCCAGCGGGCTTTGCCAGATCGGAGCGCAGAAACTGCCGGAGTTGCTCGCAGCCATCCTTCTCGTAAAGGTTGCGTTGCGCATCCTCCTCGATCTTCGCCTTGCCGAACTCGTCGCGAAAACACGCGATGACCGCCTCTTCCTCCGGCGGATGCCCGGCACGCACGCCATCGAAATAGGCCTTGAGGGCCAGGTGCATCGCCGAGCCAAATTGCATCATGGCCGCCGGCTCCTCCGGGATACACCAGTCGCGGCTGAGCTTGAATGCCAGCGGGCAGCGTTCATACTGCTCGATGGCGCTGGCGCTCAACTCGCCGAGCGGAGCATCGCATCGCGCCGGTAGCTGCACCCATTGCGAGATCAGCGGCTGTGGCTCCGCCGCGGCGTGCAGGGTTGGGACAATGTCGGATGGCGGCAACTGGCGGCATTCGATCGCTCCCTCCAGCGCGGACTTTCCGGCTTTCACCAACTCGCGCAAGTACTTTGGAGGAGCAGGATCGTTTTTTGCCCGGCTAATCTTTCCGCACAGGTAGAGCTCATCCTTGGCGCGGGTCATGGCGACGTAAAACAGACGGCGCTCTTCCTCCTCGTGAAGGACCTTGGGCGGGCTCTCGGCGGCATTGTCCTTGCTGCGTAGTTGCTGCGGAAACTCAACCAGCGGCTCGGTGTAGTTGTGGGGAAACGATTGCGAAACTACGCGCAAAACGAAGACGCAGGGAAACTCCAATCCCTTGGCGGCGTGCACGGTCATCAACTGCACCGCATCCTCGCGGGGCCCGCTGCTGAAGTCGGCAGGCGCCAGCGCCGCCACCGGATCGCCCTCCTCGCCATCCTCGGCAAGACATCCAACGGCCTCGCGAAACAACTCGACATACTCGAGAAACTCGCGCAGGGTTCCCTGCCCCACCAGCGGCTTGGGTTTGCTGCACCATTGCACGGCGAGTTCCCGCAGGCGCCGCTGCGGGAGAGAATCCGCGAGTTGGAATACGCGTTGCGCAATCTCCGTCGCCGGCCCCAGCAGGCTGTTGGCGTTGGCGAGGTCGTGTCGCGCCTCCCGCACCGATTCCATCACCGCGAAGCCGCCGAAAACTTTCTCCAGCACCGACTCAATCGATGCCTTTTTGCCAGCCAGAGCAAGGGCAGCGCGAAACTCTTCCGGATCCACGCTGAACTGGGGAAACGCCGCGACACGAACCAGCGCAATGGGATGGGAGGACCCCATGATCTGCAACGACGCCATGGCGTCGCGGGCCTCCGGGGTGTCGAAAAGATCGACGCCCTGGACGTGCACGGGAATGTCGCGCTGACGAAGCTCGGCGAGCACCTCCTCCCGGTTGGCATGCGTGCGGTACAGCACCGCGATGTCGGAAAACTTCAGCGCGGGCCGCTGCCAACGCATGGCTGCAATCGCGTTGGCGACAAACGCCGCTTCCTGCTCGGAGCCGCTGTGCACGACGGCCTGCACCGCCGATGCGCTGGCCAGGGTTGGGTCGTCTTCAAGACGCGCACAGCCCAGCGGTTCGCGGGGCCAGCCACCATCGCGCAATTCGACGCTGGCGATTGGCGGATTAAACGCTATTGTCTGATGCGCGCAACGCAGGATGGGCGGCGTCGAGCGGCGGTTCTTCGACAGAGTGGCGCGCTTCACGCGGCCGGGGTCGAACGTCTTCAGAAACTGGTCGAACGCCCCGCTGGTGGCGCCGCGAAAACGATAGATCGCCTGGTCGGGATCGCCGACCGCGAATACGTTTGCCTCTTCTCCGGCAAGCAGCTTGGCAAGCTGAATCTGCGCGACGTTCGAGTCCTGAAACTCGTCGATCAAAATGAAGCGGGCATGTTTCTGCGCGAGTTGCAACACGGATTGACGGCGGCTGAGCAAATCGACCGCGCGCGTGATGATGTGGCCGAACGTTCCCAGCCCTTCCTGCTTCAGCAGGTCTTCGACATAACGAAAGACCCGCGCGATCTCGCGGCAGCGTTCGAGCACTTCCTCGCGAGCCATGGTGTCGGCGTCTTTCGACTTCCCCACCCGTGGCAATGGAATTTCGCTGCGCTCCAAACGCCCGATGTAGGCGTCGTAATCGTCAGTGGTGCGCAGCTCGTCGTGGCAACTGCGGAAGAATTCCAGCAAATGCTTGAGGAACTCTCCCGGGTCCGCCGCCTTGATGAAGCGCTTGAGCGGCAGGTCTTGAATGCGGCGCCGCAACAGAATTTGCAGGTCTTTCTCGTCGAGCAGCGCGAATTGAATATTGGCGTCGTGCAACAATCCGTAGCAATAGGAGTGAAAGGTGTGCGGCCGCAGTCCACTCGACATCAGCTTGCGGGCAGCGGTCGCCCGGTCGAGGTGAGGATAGAGAATCTCGCCAACCCGTGCGATCAACTGGGCGGCTGCATTGCGCGTGTAGGTGACGGCAAGAATTTCCTTCGGCCGGGCCGCTTCACTCTCAATCAGGTAGGCGATGCGGCGTGCCAGCACCGTGGTTTTACCGGTGCCGGCGCCCGCTACCACGAGCATGGGGCCGTGCACGTGCTCGATGGCCCGGCGTTGCTCATCCGTAGGTTCGAAATCGAAAGGTAGATGGCTCTGCACCGCGCTCCTCACTATGCGAAGAAAAAGCGAACATGCTATTATGCTCGGTTGGCGGACAGATGGCAAGAGGAACATTTAGCAGATTGTCAGCCCACCCGCGAGCACCTTGGAGCAAGAACGAACATGACAACCCGATTCACCCGCGCCACGCTGTTCCTCTGGCTTGCCGTTTTCGCCGCAAGCGGATTCGCACAACCGAAGCCCGCTTCCCCGCCGCCTGCTGCCGAGCCCCTTGCGCCCGTCGCATGGTTGGTCGGAGGCACTTGGGTAACGGATATCAAAGATCCCTCCGACGGAACCGTGACCCACGTCGAGAACCGTATCCGCTGGGCGCCGAACCACCAGGCCATCGAGTTCAATACAGAGTTCAACGGCAAGCCGCACTACTACGGTTTCTCCGCCTATAATCCCATCGCCAAGACCATCGGCTTCTACTACACGAATTTCGAAGGCGAGCTAACCATCGGTACGGCGACTCCCGATCCTGATGGCAAGACGATCCACCAGGATTTTGACCTCATGCATACCGATGGCAAGACCGGGCATATCCGCTCCACCCTCCTGCGCGACGGAAGCGACGCCTATTGGTTCAGCGTCTTCATGCAGAAGGAGGGAGAGTGGGCACAGGTGTTCAAGATTCGCTACGAGCGGAAGTGAGCCAATCTACCGCTGCTATACTTGTGTGCAGAGGTTTCTGACGTGCTTGCTATTCGTCTGCCCGAAAAAATCGAAGAGCGTCTGGAGCGTCTTGCCAAACGTACGGGGCACACCAAAGCCTACTACGTCAGACAGGCGATCATCGAGCACCTCGAAGACCTTGAAGACGTGGAGATTGCCGACAAACGCCTCGAGAATCTCCGGACTGGAAAGACGCGGACGGTGCCATTGTCACGGCTCGTTCGGAAGTACGGGGTCGACCGCGGACAGTCCGGGACACCATCAAGCCGAAAACCGCGGAATGGCTCGGGGAAAAATTGACGGGCAAATTTCTACAGCCAAGTCGAGTAGCCACGTCTGAGAAGTGTTTTCTACAATAGCTCCTTCCAAAAGCTTTTAAGACACCAACGCGATGTGGAGCATTGAAGTTCTGCCAGAAGCCGCCCGGGACCTCGATAAGCTCGACCGGCAGCAAGCCAACCGGATTCTGAAGTTTCTGCATGAACGAGTCTCCAAGCTAGACGATCCAAGAGCAATCGGAGCCGCTGTCAAGGGTTCGAAGTTCGGAGAATACTGGAAATATCGAGTTGGCGATTACCGCATCATCAGCAGAATCGAAGATGATCGGCTGCTGATTCTCATAGTCCGGATAGGTCATCGGCGCGAAGTGTATCGCTAAGCTGTTCTCTCCCCCAGCGTATAATCGTCGTTTGCGCACGTCATTCCAAGCACAGTAGGGATACCCACGTGAGTTCTCATTCGCATATGCCCGGCCAACCGCAGGCGGGGCCGCAGCCGCTTCCGGGAGTCAACAGCATCATCGCCGTGGGCTCAGGCAAGGGCGGCGTTGGCAAAACCACTCTGGCAGTTAATCTGGCCATCGCGCTGGCGCGCCTGGGTCACAAGGTCGGTCTGCTCGATGCCGATGTGTACGGCCCTAATGTCCCGCTGATGCTGGGCACCACGATGGCGCCGAGCGTAGTCGGCGAAGATCGCATTCTGCCGCCCGAGCGTTACGGCCTGAAGGTGATGTCGGTCGGCTTCCTCAGCCCCGGTGACAAGCCTCTGGTATGGCGCGGCCCCATGCTGCACTCCATCGTTAAGCAGTTTCTCGGCCAGGTGGAGTGGGGACAGCTTGACTACCTCGTCGTGGACCTGCCGCCGGGCACCGGCGATGTCGTGATCTCGCTGGTGCAGACCGTGCCGCTGACGGGCGCGATCGTGGTCACCACCCCGAGCGATGTTGCGTTGCAGGACGCGCGCAAGGCCCTCGAGATGTTCAAGCAGGTGAAGGTGGACATTCTCGGCATCGTCGAGAACATGAGCTACTTCGTGTGCCCGCATTGCCAGCATGAGATCGACATCTTCTCCAAGGGCGGCGGCGCGCGCACCGCGCAGCAGTTCGGAGTACCGTTTCTCGGCAGCATCGAACTTGATCCCGACATCCGCAAGGGCGGCGACAGCGGCCAGCCCGTAGTGCTCGACGGCGACCAGTCTCCGCACGCCAAGTCGCTGTTCGCCTTCACTCAGCGCGTGATCGAGCGCACCAAGGAATTGCAAGAAGCGGACAGCGGCAGCGTGATTGAGATTCAGTAGGTAAGGATTGTGGAAGGATTCGACGCGCGGGTTATCGCCTGGGCTTTACCCTGCATAGTCAACAAACTCTGAGTACCCCACCCAAGCACAAGAAGCTTGGGTGGGGCACCTTCGGGGTGTTAGGTTAGGCCACACGCGGCAGCGTGGATGGGGCGCCCCGCAGTGTTAGGCTCGCGGCCACCCCGCCCCCCTCTCCTCACCGGGATTGCACCGCGTTCAAGAGATCGAGTAGTCCCCATCCGTAGACATTGTTGGGGAGGAGACCAACTCCGCAGTTGTGTAGAGGTGTCAGATGGTGAGCTGACTGGGTGAAGACCGCTTCCGTGGTGTCGACGTTGCCGATCAGTTCGGGTTTTGCCTGCCACAAAAGAGCAACCCCGCCCGCCAGATGTGGAGCAGCCATAGAGGTTCCCGACCAATATCCTTGATACATGTTGTTGTAGGGTATTGCCCCGCGAATGTTTACGCCGGGGGCAGAAAGGTCCGGCTTAGTTCGATGGCTACCATCTATCATCACCGGACCGCGGCTGCTGAATAAGGCGATCTGGTTGTACGCGTCGGTCGCCCCAACGCTGACTGAGCTTGCGTAAAATTCAGGGGGATCGGAAACGGTGGAACAGTTTGGGCCTGAATTACCGGTCGCCATTGCGGGAAAGATTCCAGCCGCGCGTACAGCCTCAACGACCTGCAGAAGAGTGCCTATCGAACAGCCCTCGCTTGCTGGGCAAGCCCATGAATTGTTGATTGAATCCGGCGCCAGGGCGGGATTGGCCTCTTCGGGATGACCGAACGGATATGGGGCAATCAGGAACTCGAAACACTCGATATACTGCGCGGGAGAACCGGTGCCGTGTCTATCCATATTGCGACAAGCGATCCACTGCGCTCCTGGCGCCACGCCAACCTGGTTGCCCATCCCGTCGTCTCCGACCATCTCGCTGGCGGTGAATGTGCCATGAGCATTGGGATCGATCGGAACCGGAGAGTGATCGCTGGTAGCGTCGTGCCAGTTGTAATCGTGATTCACCGTATGGCCATTCCAGCCACGGTAATGCGATTTCAGCGCAGGATGATCCCACTTCACGCCAGTATCGTTGCCAGCTACCACCAGACCCTCGCCACGATACCCCAAGGCCCACACCTGCGGGGCAAGTCTCGCTTCACGTTCCACTCCACTCCGCCAGGGCCTGAAGAGTCCATGCCGGGCGTCCCCAGTAGCGGGCTACGGACCTGCGGGTTGGCGTCGATGTGCGCCACGTCGCTACGCGCCGCCAATTCTTCCAACAAGCCACGGTCCACAGTCACTTTTATCGTGTTGACGATATAGAACGCCTGATAAGGGATGCCGCGCTGCTGCAGCAAGCTGCGGAGGGGAGCTTGGGTACGCTGAGCGAGATCCTGGAGCGCCTGGAAGACGTAGCGTCCCTTGTCCAATTTGGTGCGCAAGCTTGAGGCTGCAGTCAGATCAGCCTGCTCGACGAGCACTATGAGGGCTTCCGTTCGGCCGCCATTAGCCGTCTCGGAGAGCAATCGCGCGGAAATCTTCCCACTAGCTGAACTGTCGGAAGCAGAGACTACAGGAACCAGGGAGGCGAAAACCGCTATTAATACTGCGGTGATGAGAAGCCCGCGACTGAGACTTGTTCGCTTATGGCAAAGACTCGGCCTGACAGACAAAGGGCGGGAAGCGCGGAAATCCGTGTTTTGCATCTATCCTCTTTTTTCTTTGCGAATTTTCTTGGCGAACTTTTTCCAGGCATCGGCTTTTGGTCGGCCATGGATTTGCATATCTTATTGAGAGTGTTTTATCCTACAGACAAAGCTGACGTCTGGCCAGCGATTTTTCGACGCATAGCAAGTACTTTAGTAACCATCAGTATTCACGGTGGAAAACTAGAGTAACCACGACCTGCGGAAAGAAGGGGTGGAGGGGAGTGATCGACCGCTCAGAACGCCAAGCCTCGAGAATGCCGGGGCACCTGGCGATGAAGGCTGAAAGGCCGCACACACAAGTCACCGGTTACCGTATACCAGCAACCTTATCGGAGCGGGTGCATGTGCCGTCTAATAATGAAAACCTGAGCGGACGAGGTACAGCGCGGTGGGAGTGGCGCGTGACCACAGAGTTCAAGGCAGCGCAGATTGTTGGGGCCTGAAGGGGTGATTGCGAAGCACAAAAAGTTCGACGGGTGGTAGGAAATGACCCTCTTGGCCGGACAACTCATCGACAACCTGGTCGATTCGGCAACCTGAGGGAAACACCTAGCTCTCCCACCCGTCGGAACTGCCGGGTTACTCGCTACGCACCCCGCCCGGTCATAGCCTGACGTTATGGCGGCAGCCACCTACTGATGGCCGCAACAAACCCAACGCTTTAGTTCCCAACGCTTTAGCTTCGCGCCCCCAAGCGCAGTTTACGCCAGAATCCTCCCACAACCATCAGGCCGCTGCCGATCAAGCTGAATGAGGATGGTTCGGGAACACTAGCGGGTTCATAGGCTCTGGCATAACCCGCAGTGCCATCCTGGCCGCTCAGAAAACCGTTGAAATCAAAGGAGCGCGCGTCGGTCTCGATCACCAGCAAAGGGGTCGTCTCCCCAGGAAGAATTTCATCCCCAGAATTGTAGTTGAAGCCAACTACGCTTCCGTTCATGCTGCGATCAATGTTGGTTGGATCATGAAATCCGAAAGGGTTGGTACCGACATCAAGGTTCCAACCACCCGTCGAATTAGCGAAGTTGTACATCGTAAACCGGGCAAGGATGTCAGGTCCCAGATCGGTGAACTGGTAGACGAAGTCCAGGCATCCGGCACACCAGCTATTGCTCGGATCGGAATACACCCATTGGCTGTAATTAAAGGAGAAGGTTGGGGTACTGACGATACCCGAAGTGGTCGCTTCCAAAATCCCCCCTGGAAACAATGGGCTTGGGGGAACCGAACCGCCGTTGGTCAGGACAGAAGCGTGAAGCAGAGGTACCGCGAGGCTGAATGCCAATACAAACAGAAAATTTCGGGCGAATTGCGTTTTGTAGAACTGCATTATCATGTTTACACTCCCAGTTTGCACCCACAAGCGGTGTAGAATTGAAGTTGCGTAGATGGAGAGCCTAGCGCCATACGGAAACCCATCGACCGACGAAAGGTTGAACCAAGATTTCCAGCTTCAGGAGACCCCGGGGAACGTTGATCGCCACTCCGACGAAGATGAGAACCTCGGATGAGTCCCCAACATAAAAGACCCGTGCAATCGTGAGGCCATTCGCCACCATGGTGTATATTTAGTAAATGCTACCTGTTAGGAGATATTCCCCTTAAATCCAAGTAGTCCGAACCGCAACATTTTGCATATAAGTCTAGCCCTTTTCCTAAGGTTTCGGGGGTGCTGCGAGTGTTGCCCTTCTGTAGTCGAGCGTTGTGTCTAGGCCGAAGTTCCGCTAAGAATTAGGACTAAATTTTCCGGCAACTGCCTCATTTTCAAGCCTGTAGCGCGCAAGTATCAGCCATAATCAGTGGCAA
>Ga0208587_1002044_pt1 | contig 10464 bp, 8 predicted proteins | sample NGESurdeep092012_7_FD_184472 | JGI IMG/M metagenome (GOLD analysis project Ga0208587, IMG submission 184472) | Arctic peat soil microbial communities from Barrow, Alaska - NGEE Surface sample 210 deep-092012 (SPAdes) | ecosystem: Environmental > Terrestrial > Soil > Wetlands > Peat ...
CCTCGACCCCGCGCGCAACGAGCTCCGCGGACGCGAGACGATCCACTACGTCAATCGCTCGCCCGACGCCCTTCCTTATCTCTGGCTCTTTGTCGAGCAGAACCTCTGCGCTCCCAACAGCATCACCAACCAGCTCAACCAGCCCCCGCTCGTTTTCCTCGGCAGCAGTTTCGACTTCTCCTGCCAGGGATTCAACGGCGGAGGACACCTCGAGTCGCTTCGCATCGCCGGAGTCGATGCGAAGCACACGGTTTACGGAACCACGATGCGAATCGATCTCGCGACCCCGCTGGCCTCGGGCGCGGCGCTAGACATCGAGGCCCAGTGGCATTTCAATGTTCCGCCGCAGGGCGGGGGACGCATGGGGCACGACGGCCCGCTCTACGAGATGGCGCAATGGTACCCGCGGTTGTGCGTTTACGACGACGTCCACGGCTGGAATCACGAGCCCTACATCGGCGCGGGGGAATTCTACCTCGAGTACGGAAACTTCGACGTGTCGCTCGTCGTGCCGGCGTCGTACATCGTCGCCGCCACCGGAGAGCTCGGAAATCCGGAGCAGGTGCTCACGCCCACTCAACGCACCCGACTCGCGGCGGCAAGACGATCGGAGACTCCCGTCGCGATTATCGGCGCGGACGAAGTCGGCAACATGGATCGCACGCGGCCTCGTACCTTCGCGCGGGGATCGGCATCGCCGCTCAACCCGGTGCCATCACTCACCTGGCATTTCACCGCCACGAACGTGCGCGACTTCGCGTTCGCAGCCGGCCCCAACTTCCGCTGGGATGCCAGTGGCTACAACGGCATCCTCATCGAAGATCTCTATCGGCCCACAGCGGACAAGTGGGGCGAAGTGAATCGCATGGGACGGGAGGCGATCAAGTACTTCAGTGAGCAGTGGTATCGCTATCCCTGGTCACACGCCACGACAATCGAAGGTCCCATTGAGGGAATGGAGTACCCGATGATGACTTTCACGCCCAACAGTCCCATCCGCGAAGACCAGCAGTGGGTGATCGCGCACGAGTTCGGGCACGAGTGGTTCCCGATGATAGTCGGCTCGAACGAGAGGCTGTACCCGTGGATGGACGAAGGCTTCAACACCTTCATCGATCTCGGGAACGCCGCGAAGTATTTCCAGGGCACGCCGTACGGCGACTCGATCGAGGTGCATCCGCTGCACCTCTACTCCGATCACGCCAAGCCCGGTGACGAACAACCGCTCATCACGAACCCGACGCAGGTGCGCGATCTCTTCTGGGTGGGATACCAGAAGCCTGCTCTAATGATGCAGATGCTTCGCTACGAAGTGCTCGGTAAGGATCGCTTCGACGCGGCATTCCGGGAGTACATCAAGGCTTGGGCATTCAAGCATCCGACGCCCGCCGATTTCTTTCGGACGATGCGCGATGAATCCGGGATGGATCTCGATTGGTTCTGGCGCGGCTGGATTTTCTCCACCGCTCGGCTCGACCAGTCAGTCGACTCGGTCACGAATCGCACCGACGGCGGGTCGGACATCCATCTCTCGAATCGCGGGACGATGGTGATGCCGGTGGAGCTCTCGCTCACCTTCGTTGACGGATCTCGAACCACCGTCACCCTGCCGGTCGAGATGTGGAACCTCGGCGCGCAGTTCTCCTATCGAGTGCCGGAGAAAAAACGGGTCACGCGCGCCGAGGTGGATCCCCGGCGCGCGCTCCCGGACACAGATCGGGCGAACAATATCTGGTCGCGGGGTTCCAGTCGGTAAGTTCCGTTTACAGCATGAAAGAGAGCGTAGTCGAGCGAGTGGGAGCTCGAGTCGGCGATCCCAGTCGCGACCGCATCACTCATCTGGTCAGTGACCAGGTGAGAGTCACGGCTTTGCGCTGCGGCACGATCGACGTCGGCAGGAAAACTCTCTCGAACACGTTGCCGGGGTGGCCCTGGTTGTAACGGTCGAATAACACCGCCGAGTATGTGCCGAGCCCAGCGGCGCCGACGACATCGCTTGCCCAGTGCTTGTTCTTGTACATGCGGGAGAGGCCAACGAGTGTCGCCGCGGTATAGCCAATTGGCGTCACGTACCTGGCAGCGCCGGGCCACGAACGACCGACTTCGCGACTTGCTGCCGTCGCAGCCGCGAATGCGACCGTCACGTGAGCTGAAGGCAGCGAAGTGTAGTCGGCGTTTGAGAATCCTTTTCCGAAGCGGAAGTCGTGAGCGTCGTTGATGTCTCGCTGTGGTCGAGAGCGACCGATTGTCATTTGCAATCCTTCCGCGAGCACGCCACCCAGAACAATGGCTTCGCCTGTGTGCATTCCCAGTGCGGCGACTGGACGAGAGCGTTGCTCGAGCCCAAGGAAATACGTCACCGCGCTTAGCATTGCGGAGCCGGGGAATCCGAGATTACTGAACACATTGGTCGCACCCTTGAGGAACGTGTTCGACCGCACCGAGGGGCGCTGCAAGCTGTGAGCGATGGACTCATCGACCGACATCGTTGCGGCACCAACCGCCACGACCCCGATTGCAACGACCGCGTCGTGGGCACGAAAGATCGATACGCGAGTGGAATCGACTTCTGGCCGGCTCTGAGCAGATAAGGAGCAGGCACAAAAGGTAGAAAGAAGAACAGTTGAGAAGATTCGGGCCATGGGCTCAGCGGACTTGAAGCTTTGACACCGGATGGATTTCGGCCCAGCCGTTGTGCGAATCGATGACATAGGTGCCGGTTGCCCTGACGTGTGCGCCCACCGCGGGAATGGGTATGGGATTCGTGTAGCCGGCGCAGGCTGATTTTGCTTTCTTCATTGTAGTGGGATTTGCACACACGATCTCGAGTACGATGTCCCCGCCCTTTTTCTTATCATTCCTCTTGTTGACCAATGTGTCCTGCCCCGGATCGAGCCTGAGCAGAAAATGCTGATCGCCGTCGGCGTCAGCATCGGATTCGTCAATTATTCCCGCAACGCTCACACAGGGTGCAAGCTGCTGTAGTCGTGTGGGGTTGTACACGTGATCCCATAGGGAAGCATCGCAGCCAGTGGCTGCAGATTGTGATACCTCGTCCTTCTGATCTTGTCTGACGCTTTGGGCGTTCGATTTCTCCCGCGAGCAGGCACATAAGGCAGAAAGAAGAATGATCGAGACGAGGCGGCGTGCGGGCACGCTCTGCTGCATGACACTCTCCGATGGAGGCTATCGTATATATACTATGCCCTCTATGCCCTCTATGCGCGTTGCCTCCCTTCTCGCCGCCGGGTTGCTCGGGGCCGGATGTGTTCCGTCTCCAGCGACCTCACCGCTCCCGAAGTATGGAGCAAATGCCCTGTACATGCCGCGCGCTGTCCAACAGGCGTACAGGAAGGGAACGAGATCTCCCGATGGCAGGCCCGGCAGCGCCTACTGGCAGAATCGCGGACGCTACAACATCGCGATCACTGCCTTGCCCCCCGACAGAACCGTTCGAGGCACCGAGCAGATCACCTACATGAATAACAGCCCGGACACGCTCTGCAATCCGGTGATCAAGCTGTTACTCAACATCCATAAGCCGGGCGCACCTCGCGGCGGCGGCGCGCCCGAGGATTACCTCACTTCCGGCGTGCACATCGATTCGCTGGTGGTGAATGGGCAGGTCACACCATGGCCGGGCGACGATAATACTTTCACCTGGGAGCGGCTCAAGCTGGCCGCGCCTCTTTTGCCACACGATTCGGTGCACCTCTCGTTCAAGTGGCACTACGAGATCTCGAAAGAAAGCGGGCGCGAAGGGATGATCGATTCCACGACCTGGTTCCTGGCGTACTTCTACCCGCGGGTCGCCGTGTATGACGACTACAACGGGTGGGACACGATGAACTTCACCGACGTGCAGGAGTTCTACAGCGACTTCAACGACTACGATGTCTCGATCACCGTGCCCGCCAACTACGTCGTGTGGGGAACCGGTACGCTGCTCAATCCCGCGGAGGTGCTGCAACCGGTACCTCTCCAGCGGTTCACGCAATCACTGAGCGCGGACCAGACCATCAATGTCGCGTCGAAAGCAGAGATGGCGGCGAAGACGGTCACCGCGAAGTCACCGACGAATACCTGGCGTTTCCGGGCCGCGAACATTCCGGACATGACCTTCAATCTGAGCGACCACTACGTGTGGGACGCGGCCAGCGTCGTCGTGGACGAGACGACGCACCGCCGAGCGAGCGTGCAGGCAGCGTACAACGATACGGCTACCGACTTCCATCATATGGTACAGTTCGCCCGGCACTCGCTCGACTGGCTCTCGCACAACTGGCCTGGCGTTCCCTACCCATACGAGAAGACCACCGTCGTCGAAGGTTTTGCCGGCATGGAGTACCCGATGATGGTCAACGACGAGAGTTATGCCGACACGATCTTCTCGCGTTTTGTGGTTGAACACGAGATCGCGCACACGTATTTCCCCTTCTACATGGGAATCAACGAGAGTCGCTACGCGATGATGGACGAGGGCTGGGCCACGACCTTCGAGTACCTGATCGGCTCGGCCGATATCGGGAAGGACAAGGCGAGCGGTTTCTTTGAGCAATTCCGGGTGAATCGTTGGATCAATGATCCGTCCCCGCTCGAGGACCTGCCCATCATCACGCCGGCCGACGGCTTGAGCTCCAACGCCTACGGAGACAACGCATACGGCAAAGCTGCGCTCGGCTACCTCGCGCTCAAGGATATGCTGGGCGATGCCGCGTTTGGGAAAGCGCTGCACGCCTTCATGGATCGGTGGCATGGGAAGCACCCAATTCCCTGGGATTTCTTCAACACCGTCAATGACGTGACTGGTCGAAATCTGAATTGGTTCTGGAATAGCTGGTACTTCAGCAATGTCTACATCGACCTCGCCGTTAGTGGTGCCGAGAAAACAGGGAAAGGATACACGGTCGTCATCGACAACATCGGCGGCATGCCCGCGCCTGTGGATCTCGAGGCGCACTACGGCGACGGGAGCAGCGAAGTGATCCACGAGACGCCTGCGATCTGGGCGACCGATCAACGAAGGGCGACCGTTTCGATCTCGACTGGCAAATCGCTTCAGTCACTCTCGCTCAACGGCGGGATCTGGATGGACGCCGACTCGACCAACAACCGTTGGTCACAGCGATAGCAGGATTCGCCTATCTATTTGACGGTGTTGACGCACACCTCGGGCGAGGCCAGACCAACGGCGGCGCGCAGCACGTAGACAACGTCCGCTGTCTGAATCGTCTGGTTGCAATCAGCATCACCCCGCGGATAAATGACTGTGGACCCTGGCAGGGTACCGACGAGCGACTGCTGAATCAGTAGCGCGTCGAACGCATCCAGCGTTCCATCGGCGTTGACGTCGCCGCGCAGCACGGGTATATCACCGCCAACCGTATAGGCGAACATTCCGCGGCCGTACGTGCCCGCGACGAGGAGGTTTGCGCCCGGAACGTAGATCAGATCCTGAACGATGACGTTCGGGATTCCCGCCGGGCCGCTGATCCAGCTCGCCCCCGGACTTGGCGCCTGGAACACGCCGACGTCCGTGCCTACCATTATTCCAATGCCAGGAACAAAAGCGATGGCATTCGCCGGAGCATCGACCAGTCCGGCGCTGATGTCGCTCCAATTCGCGCCCGCATTCTTCGTCTCGAAGACGTGACCGCTGGCGAAGCCGGAGACGGTGAGCAGCGCGTGCGTAGCGTCGGACGGGTCGACTGCAATGCGCGTCACGTATCTATTGGGCAGACCAGTCGTAGTCGGGGTGAAGGTCGATCCGCCATCGCGGGTCACGTTCACCATCCCGTCACTCGTGCCGACATAGACCGTCCCGGGGTCGGTCTTTGAGACGGCAATCGTCGTTATATTTCCGCTGCCTTTTGTCAGATCCGAGCTGATTGGATTCCACAAGCTGCCTTCGTTGGTGGTCTTGTAAAGGCGATGTGTCCCGAAGTACAGCGTCGTTGATGTGGCTGGGTCCATCACGTAAGGCGGGATGAAGGCCGCACGATCAGCACCTTGAATCCCCGAGGTTCGCACCGAGGCCGACGTCCCGTCGAAACGTATGATGACCGCTCCCGTGTTCGGGGTCCATTGCGTTTCGCTGTAGAGGATGGAGGGGTTGTCATAGTTGATGGCCGTGTAGCCACCATCTCCTCCTGAAAACCCGTTCCAATACATTGACCCGGTGTAGACGAGAGTCCCGTTGTCCTGCGACCCGCCCATGATTTGGGAGCCATTTGGACCGGCAGAGATTCCTGGGTAGTACTGGGTTACGGTGAGTCCGGCGTTGCGACTAACCCAGCTATTCCCCACGTCTGTCGAGACGAATACACCACCATCGGTCCCGGCGTACATGATATCAGGGTTGCGAGGGTCGATCACAATGGAGTGCCAATCGGTGTGGATCTCCATTCCCATCGCGTCGAAAGTCGCACCGCCGTCCACGGACTTGAACCCACGAACGCCCGCCAGATATACTCGGCCGGCATCGCGCGGGTCGACTGCGATCGCGAGGTTGTACCAGCTCTGCGCCCCGAAATTGCCTCGAGGTGAGCCACCGTAAAGGCCAGTGGCGGCAAGCTGTTTCCACGTTCCGGCAGCGTCATCCCACAGGAACAGCCCGAGCAATCTAAAATCACTGCCGCCGACGGCGGCGTAGACCAGGTTGGGAGCGGCGGCCGTGACGGCCAACTCTATTCTTTCTATGTTGTCGCCAGTCACGCCGGGCAAGGCGGGGAGAACTGTCCACGTGGCGCCATTGTCTACTGACTTGTACACGCCGCGGCGACTCGCCGTGAAGTTGTCGCTGTTCCCTGCGTATACTACGCCCGCCTGGGTGGGGTGCGCAACCACGCTGGCCGTGGCTCCCGTCAGCACATAGCTCCAGGTACTTCCGCCATCGCCCGAACGAAAAACCCCGACGTTAGTGGCGCCGATCAACACGGTAGTGGCGACTGAGCCGCCGGGCGGCCGACTGACGAGTATCTTGCCGAAGGACGCAGAACCTCTGGGTACTCCCCCGACGGTGACTCGGAAGCTGGTCGCGCCGAGCTGAGTCCAGCTCACTCCGCCGTCGGTGGAGCGGAGAATCCCGCAGCCCCAACTGTTGACGTTGTACTCCCCGGTCGCTGCAAAGAGAACGGTGGCATCAGCGGGGTCTATGCTGAGCGCGCCGATAGTGAGATTGCACTGCGTATCGGTGAGCGGAGTCCAATACCCACCGCTGGAGCTTTGCCAAACCCCTCCGGATGCGGTGCCGATGAACAATGAGCCTGCCGGGCTAGGCGCAATCGCCGTAACCCGCCCGATATCGAGCATCGGTCCGGAGCTGAAAAAACCATTGTCAGCATCGAATACGCCGTTGGGACCCAATGACCGCCATCCACCTGGAACGCCGGCGGAAAAGAGGATGTTGAATTGTCCCTGCCTCTGAGCCGAAACGGCCATGCGCGCGCGTTCCATCTGAGCGTACGGGCGCTCCGTCGACGGATAGCTGCGTTGCAGCCAGAAATATTCTTCCCGTGCTCTGACGTCCTCTCTCGGTTCACGCGTGGTCTGCGCTGCGATGGAGTGTCCAGAAGCGTCCAGACAGATGCCGAGACAAACGCCAAAGAGAACTCTATTGCGGGCTTCGGTCATCTATATACCCTGATCGTTACTGCGTTGCTCGTTCCGGAAATCGTCTCGACGCTCACGCTGTAGCGTCCTGCCCGCAATGCCGAGGGCGGTGCTTCGCCGCCGTGACTGACGATGTCCGGAATGGCGAAAACGATCCGTCGTCCGTCGGAAGATGCCGGCACCTGTCTGAGGGCAGTTCCGTTGAAATGCACGATATTCTGTCCGGGTTGGCCCGCAATGAATCCGCTGCCGGACAAGGTGACTTCGACGACGCCGCCATAAGGCAGCAGGACCGAATCCGGATGAGCAGACTCGATGGCCGGCGGACCCGTTGTCACCGCGCTGTCCGCGTGGGCCCGTTTGGGTTGCGACTGAATGGGTGCGCACCGCGCGGCCGTGATTATCGTGGCAATTGAAAGCACGCTCACCGCAACTCTGAAGAGTCTCATCGCGACGTTACGCGATTGGGGGCCACAGTGAGCGTGGTCTTCGCATCCAGCCGGTCAATCATGTGCATCTCGTCAACCACGAGTGACAAGGTTCTCGCACTGTTCGGTCGCAGAACGGCAAATGTGTAGCTGGCAAGGCGACCGTCCGTGAAGCCAGTAGCTGCGGCACCAGCGAATCGAACAAGACCTGGCGAGGAGTTGCTCGCGCGAAGGCCTTTGTCATTGATCGCTATTTCGCCGTCAAAACGCAGCGCCGCGGGGTCGTAGTTGATCCTGGCTGTATAACTCCCCACTGTGCCTTGCTTGGCGACGGCTTGAACCGACACGAGCAGCGTTCCACCCACGGGTGGTGCCGAGTCGGAGACTAGTAGAGCGGCTTCGACAGCGGGAACTGGGTTCTGGACCACCGTCGATCGGTAGGGCTCTGAGCACGCGACGCTCAAAAGCGCAGTTGCGACAAGCGTGCTCGCGCGCTTTCTCCGCAAAAGTTGATTGCTAGTCATTGGATGATGATCGGAATGCGAGTGGACGTAGAGATCGGCAGGAGATCGGTTCCCGTCGGGCTGACGAGATCGATCAACGTGAGCGTCAAAAATCCGGAAGCGTTCGAGCTTGGGGCGATGGTGAAGTCAAGTCGAAGCATTGCGAGCTCGCCGGTGAGCGGGCTTCCTGATGCAAGAGAGACTCGTAACACTCCACCTTGAAGATTGCTTACTACCGGAGCCGGGCTTCCGGTGGCAGCCCAGGTCCCACTCGTGAAGAGGGCGGGTGAAGTCGTGTAGCCTACCGAGAGCTCCGCTCCCCCAATTGGCGTTGAACGCGTGTCGAGGATGATGTTGATCACGATCGTCGAGCCCGCCTTCACATTGAATGTCGTCAGGTCGCTTCGAAGCACAGGGCCTGTCGAAGTACGGGGGACGATCACGTAGACGGAATCGGCAACCCAGCCGGGTGCCGTTGCGGCTACCCAAACCTGTCCCTCCCCGACGCCAGTGATTCTGCCCTGCGCGTCAACTGTCGCAACGCTCGTCGCCCGACTGACAAATGTCGTCGTGCTGCTACTCGGCCCCGAAAGCGCAGGAGTGAAGACGCTGCCAATGTCCACGATGCGTATCTTCTCACCCGACGAACCAAAACCTAGCTGAGGAGCGACTGTAATCCCGGCGAATCCACTCTGCCCTTCGCTCGTTGCCGTAATATTGGCAGTTCCGGTCGCGACCCCAAACACCACACTGGTGCTGACCGTACCCGTGCTGACCGTCGCAATGGAAGTGTTGTCAGAGGACCACGTCACCGATCTGCCAACAAGGACGTTGCCGTTTGCGTCCTTTGTCGTCGCCGTTGCTGGCGTTGTCTGGCCGACTCCGATTGTCGAAGACGCGACCGACACCGTCACCGATGCTACGGCCACAGGGACGACCGTCACCGCCGCCGATCCGCTACGGCCTTCACTGGTTGCCGTAATGTTGGCGGATCCGGCGTTGACCCCGGTGACCACCCCCGCGGTACTCACCGTCGCGACCGAGGAATTGTCTGACGCCCAGGACACTGCCCGACCGGTCAGGACCTGTCCGTTCGCGTCTTTGGTCGTCGCAGTTGCCTGAGTTGTCGAGCCAGCGCCAATGGTCGAAGAAGCGAGTGATACGGTTACCGTTGCGACCGGTGGAACGGCGACAGTTAGCATTGCTGTTCCCGTCCGCCCTTCACTCGCTGCCGTGATGCTTGTCGTTCCAGCGCTGACAGCAGTGACCGATCCCGTTGTCGACACCGTCGCCACGGCCGAATTGTTTGACGACCAGCTCATGGCGCGGCCGGTAAGAACATTGCCACTCGCGTCCCTGGCAGTTCCGGTGGCGGTCGTTGTCTCACCGATCAGAATCGAAGAGCGGGCGAGATCGACCGAGAGAGTCGCTATCGGCGCAGGCCCGGTTACGCCGCCGCCACCGCCGCCACAACCTAATGCGGCGATAGACAAAGCAATCGCAGTGCGGACGCGGAGCGGCATAGAAACACCTCTACGTTGCCCGGGACTGTGAAGGAATGAGATCCAATACACGACGAGGGTTTTCTTCCGAAGAGAAATGTCGGTGACCGTTAGCAGGGCGTCAGCAAGTGAAGGTGTGGGTTACGGACGCGTTGACGGGCACGTTGATCGAGGTGCGATACGTCCAAGGCGCTCCACCGGTGGTGGTGTAGTTTGCAATCTGTGCCTGAACCATTGGGTTTCCACTTTTTGCGTAGGCCTGAGTTGCTTTCGTGAGGTAAGCTGTTGAAGTCAGCCCACGTATGAGGGACTCTATCCCGACTTCGGCAGTGGCAATGTAGAAGGTGACGGCCTTCGTTCCCGTGTAGACGCATGACACGTCAGCTCACCACCGACAAAGGTGTTGCAGAATAGCATCTT
>Ga0208587_1002045_pt1 | contig 10455 bp, 9 predicted proteins | sample NGESurdeep092012_7_FD_184472 | JGI IMG/M metagenome (GOLD analysis project Ga0208587, IMG submission 184472) | Arctic peat soil microbial communities from Barrow, Alaska - NGEE Surface sample 210 deep-092012 (SPAdes) | ecosystem: Environmental > Terrestrial > Soil > Wetlands > Peat ...
CCACGCGCGCCCTGGAGGGTGGCCGCTCTGGCACCTTGCTGAATGCCCATGAACTTCGGCAAGGCGGTTGCGGCCAGAATACCCAGAATCACGATCACCACGATCAACTCAATCAGAGTGAAACCAGTTTGCCTTCTTGACATTCCATTCTCCCCATTTATATTGGACAACAATGTTAAGGCTAAACCATAGCCCTTTGTCTCGTCAACATAAATCTACCCGGCTTGACAATATTTGACAAAGCGCGATTTCCATCCAATCCAGTGCACTTTGGCTACCGCTGCCAAAATTCCACGCCCGTACCCGTACCCGGAGCGGCAGATGCACACCCGCTGCCTGGCGTCAGAACCATACATAGGGCTGGACCGGCGCAAAGCTGGCCGCGCTCAGCACTTTGCGCGGCGGCGCGCCCTTCTCCGGCACGCTTTCATATTCTATCCTCACCCGGTAGCGCACCCACTTCCGGCCATCAGGTCCGGGCTTGAAATTGTCCCCGAGGTTGATGACGTAAATGAGTTCCCGGCGAGTGAGGTCGAAATACCAGCTGCCGGGCCGGACGCGCGCATAGGCATCGGCGTAGAACGCGCCGGCGTAATCGGCCGGCTTCTCCTGCAGCCAGTTGACCGGATTTTCATTGCGCAACTTTTCTATTTCGTTGTCGCGCCCGCTGATCATGTAGGAGGCAACGCGCATCTGCAAGGCGCTCTTGATCGCCGCGGCAGTTTGTTGCATCGCCGCTTTTTCGGCGGCCTCCTCGTAGAACCGCAGACGGTTGAACAGGATGGCCGCAATCAGGGCCACGATGCAGACGACAACAATCAGTTCGAACAGGGTGAAGCCGGCCTGCCCGTCTGCAGGCCCGCGCCTGACGCGCAGCGTCACCATGCGGCGCAGCGTGAACAGGCTGCGCACCTCAACCCGCCTTTGGGCCAAGCGCAGCCCGGCCGAGATCCCAGATGGGCAGGAACACGCCCAGGGCCAGGATCAGCACCAGGACACCGAGGAAGGTAATCATGATCGGCTCGATGTTCGCCGAAAGCCCCTTCAGTTCGTAGTCGATCTCGCGCTGGTACATGTCCGCGATTTCTTGCATCAGATCGTCCAGTGCGCCCGCCTCCTCGCCCACGGCCATCATCTGCAGCACGATCGGGGTAAACACACCGGTGGCCCGCGCCGTTCGCAGCACGCTCTCGCCGCGCTCCACGCCGTCGCGCATTTGATCGATACGCTGCGCGATGTAGGCATTGTCGACCACCTGCGCCAGAACGGCGAGCGTTTGCACCATCGACATGCCGCTTTTCAGGGATATGGCGAAGCTGCGGGCAAACCTCGCCAGCGTGACTTTCTCGATGATGGTGCCGGCGAGCGGCAGGCGCAGCTTGAGCTTGTCCCAGTTGTAACGGCCGCCCGGCGTTGCGGTGTAGACGCGAACGCCGATCACGCCGGCGATGGCCAGCGCAAGCAGGACCGGCCAGTAATGCACCATGAAATTGGAAAACTGGATCAGCAGCTGCGTAATCGGCGGCAACTCTGACTTAAGACCGGCGAACAGCTTGGAAAATGCCGGGATCACGAACAGGTTGATGATCACAATGGCCACCGCCATCGCGGCCAGAACAAAGCCCGGATAGCGCAGCGCCTGCTGTACGCGCTCCTTCATGTCCTTCTCGAATTCGAGGTGGTTGAACAGCCTGAGAAATATTTCCTCCAGGCTGCCCGACATCTCGCCCACGCGCACCATGCTGACAAAGAACTGTGAAAAGACGTCGGGGTGCCGGCGCATCGAAGAATTGAGGTCGCGGCCGCTGTCCAGGCTGGTGCGCAGATCCTGCATCACCTTTGCCATGGCGACGCTCCTGGCGGACTCCTGCAGCCCGGCCAGCGCGCGCATGATGGGCACGCCGGACTTGAGCAGTGTGTACATCTGGCGGGCGAACAGCAACCTGTCGTCGAGGGTGATGCGCGGGGCGAACGCGCGCCTGAGCCAGGTGTCGTGCCGCGCCGTGCTCGGCGCGCCAGTCGGCGCGATATCGACGGGCGAGATCCCGATATTCACCAATTGGTCGGCCACCGCGCCCGGGTCGGTGTCCTCGAGTACGCCTTTTACCAGTTCACCCCTGGCATTTCTTCCCTTGTAGGCAAAATAAGGCATCAGTCCTCGAGCTCGGAGCTGACCCGTATCGCCTCGGCCAGCGTAGTCCTGCCGGCAAACACCAGTTGTGCCGCATGGTGGCGCATGCTCCTGCCCGCCATGTGCGCGACCGCGAGCCGGGTAAATTCGGTCGTGTCCTCCCGATTCACCGCCGCAGTCAGTGCGGCGTCCATTTCCAGCATTTCGTATACGCCGGTGCGCCCGGCATAGCCGGTCAGGTGGCAAAACTGGCAGCCGCGCCCACGCATCAGCTGCGCCGGTTTGTTGTCATCGCGCGTGTTCCCTTGCAGCCACTGCATCTCCTGCTCCGACGGCTGATAAGGCTCCGCGCAGTTGGGGCAGTTCACCCGCACCAGCCGTTGTGCGATCACCGCCTGCAGCGAAGAGGCGACCATATAGCGCGGCGCCCCCATGTCGATCAGGCGGATGGGGGTGCTGGCCGCATCGCGCGTATGCAGGGTCGAGAACACCATGTGGCCGGTGAGCGCGGCGCGCAGGCCGATCTGCGCCGTCTCCGGGTCGCGCATCTCGCCCACCAGGATGATGTCCGGGTCCTGGCGCAGGGTCGAGCGCAACACGCGCGCAAAAGTAAGGTCGATTTTTTCGTTGACCTGCACCTGGTTGAGGCCGGCGAGGCGGTATTCGATCGGATCCTCGACCGTGATGATTTTCTTGTCGATGGTATTCACTTCGCTGAGCGCGGCATACAGCGTCGTGGTCTTGCCGCTGCCGGTCGGCCCGGTCACGAGCACCATGCCGGTAGAGCGCCGGATGATTTGCTGCAGGCGCGCCAGCAGTTGCGGCGGCATGCCCAAGCCGTCCAGACCCTGCACTCCGGTGCTGCGATTGAGCAGGCGCATCGCCACCGATTCGCCGTATTGCGTCGGCATGGTCGATATCCGCACGTCGACGCGCCTGTCGCCTATGCGCACGTTGAAGCGGCCATCCTGCGGCAGGCGTTTTTCGGAGATGTCCAGGCCCGACATGAGCTTGACCCGCTGCACCAGGGCGGGGGCGATCTTGATCTCGGTTTCGGTCTGCAGCTGCAGCATGCCGTCGATGCGAAAGCGAATCTGCAGCAGAGCCTCCTGCGGCTCGATATGGACGTCGGATGCGTTCACCTGGGTCGCATCCTCGAACATGGTCTGCAGCAGTTTGACGACCGGCGCATCCTCCGCGCCCGGCTCGACATTGAGCGTGCCGAAATCCACGGCCTCGCCCATGTCCGCACCCAGTTCGCGTGCGAGATCGGTGATCTGCTCGGTGCGCCGGTAGATCCGGTCTATGGTCTCGACCACCTGGTTTTCGTTGACCAGGACGAGCTCGATGTCGCGCTTCAGCGAACGCGCGATTTCGTCATATGCGAACAAGTCGGTGGGATCGCCCATCGCCACCAGGTACGTGTTGCCCTTGTCCTCCAGCAACAGGGCGCGAAAACGCCGTGCCAGCATCTCGGGCAGCATGCGCGCCACCTGAAGGTTGATGTTGTAGTGCTTGAGGTTGAGGTAGGGGATCTTGAGTTGTTTGGCCAGCGTCTCGGAAATGCCCTCCTCCGTGACGAAGCCGTTTTCGATCAGCACCCGACCGAGCTTGCGGCCGCTGCGCTTTTGCTGCTCGAGGGCTAAACTCAGCTGCTCCTGGGAAATCAGCTTTTCCTGGACGAGCAGATTGCCGAGGCGAACTTCATATGGCCTAGCCATGTATCCATCCTAATCCGGACATGCCGGAAACAGAATTTTCGGAACAAAAGGGGAATGCAGTCGCACAGGAAAACAGTTCTTCGCGACCTCGGCGCTGAACGGTGTTTGGGCTCTTCGTTTTCATCAACCCGCCTTTTATAGACAAATCCTGAACTTACCATCAGTTTCTGTCAACCTGCTTGAGCTTTTCCCGGGCTTTCGCCGCAATTTCGCCCAGCGTCCCCGGTTCCTGTTGCGCCGCTTTTTCCATGATCGGCACATAGTCCTTCAGACGATATGGAAACATCGCCACGGCCCGGTCGAGTTGCAGCAGCGCGGCGTCGCGCTCGCCATCGAGACCCAACAGCAGCACCTGCCGGTACGCCAACTCCGGCACCGGCAGGAAGCGCAGCACGCGCCGGGTCAACGCGAGCTTATCCTGAAGATTGGTACGGTCGGCAACGATGATGCCGGCGTAGGTCAGCTCGACATAGGGCGCGAGCAGCGTATCCCGGTGCAATTTGAGCAAAGCCTCATTGCGCTCGACGATTTCCTCCCGGTTCTTCGGCAACACCCGCGGATACATCGCGAGTTCCAAGTCGCGGTAAGCCTGCAGCACGCTGCCCAAAGCGAAAAATCCGACCACTACCATCAGCGGAAACGAGAAGCGCGACAACGCGGTGAGATGCAGGCGGATGCCGCGCTCGCTGCCCATGCCGAGCAGGACTGCGGCGACGCCGAGGAAGTTGGCGTGCCACAGGGGATACTCGATCATGCTGTGCAGGAATAACACCGACAGCAGGCACAGCAGCCACCAGAATTCGGCAGTCGCGGAAATGCGCCGGCGCAGACCCAGCAGCCAGCCCGCTAATCCTGCGCCCACCAGCCCCGCGCCGACGAGCCCCGTTTCAGCCAGCAGTTGCATCAGCGCATTGTGAGAATTGCGATCGTAATTGGGAATGTGGTAGCGCGACAGCTCGGCGGCTTGCTCGAGGAACACGCCTGCATACTGGCCGAAGCCGACGCCGAGCAGGGGCGCCCTGGACCACATCAGGAGGGCTTGGTGCCACATATAGATGCGCGTGCCCACCGCGGAGCCGCCCGTCTCCGGAAACACGCCGTGCGCCAACTCCGCCACGAAGCGATCAATCGGTGTGACCGGCGCGGCGGCGGCGCCCGGGAGCGCTGGCCTGATGGCCAGGCCGTAGTGGGTCATCGCGTATTGCAGCAGTCCGAACAGCGGCAACAACAGGGCTACGACTACGGCGGCGCGCCGCAGAGCCGGCTCAGGCGAACGCGAGCGAAACCACAGGCTGAGCGCCAGCATCACCGGCAGATAGAGCCAGGTGGCGCGGGAGCCCGAAAGCGATAGCGCGTAGAGAAAAACCCCGAAGCATGCCGCGGCCGCATGCCAGCTCAGCCGCCCTTTGATCTGCAGGTAGAGTACGGAAATCAGCGCGAGGGTGACATAGTCGGCGAAATGGTTGTTTTGGCCGAAATTGCCATAAGCCCCTCCTTTAGTCGCGCCCAGACTGGCGATCAAGGGACCGAGCAACGAATCAATGCCGTAGAACTGCAGTACGGCAGCGGCAGCGTTCAGCAACCCGCCCAGCACCAGCATCGCGGCGAGCCATACGGCCAATGCTTCCATGCCGCAGGATTTCGCCAGCACCCGCCCCAGCCAGACCAGCCATGCCGCCCAGATCACGTATAGCGCGCCCAGCAGCGACAGTTCCGGATAGGCGATGTCCAGCCAGACGAGTTGCAGCGGCAACACGGCGGCAAAGCCCAGCAGCCACAATACCAGCGTCGGGATTTCCACCTCGTCCCAGAAGCGTTTCACCGACAACGGCAACAAGGCGGCCAGGCCCAGCGCGAGTGCCAACCACTCCGTATAGAAATTGGTCAGCGGATAGAAGTGGTACGGGTTCAGGAACGGCAGCAAAAACATCAACCCGACAAGAACGAGACTGATGCGCGCCGGAATGCGTGGAAGCAAAATGATTCCCAGGGTTCGGAGACTAGGGCCGGTTAACGTTCACCGCGTGAGCGCGGCGCGGAATCTGGACGGGATCCACCTAAGGCCGGACTTTTCCGGCTGCGTCTGTCGCGGCTGGAACCGGGGGCGCGCCGTCGGATTCGCATTCCTATTTCTTGGGAATCCTTTTATTCCCGACCAGCGGCGTGGTGATCTCGGGTGAGAGCTTGAGCCCTCCCCGCTCGAGTTGTTCTGCCCACTGAAGTTGCTCTGCCCTCTTTTCCAGGGCCGCGGCCTGAATATCGGCGGAGGATTGATGGGCGCCGGCCCGCGCGCCGGCCTGCGCCTGGTCCATTGCCAGGGCAGCCGCTGCCGCCTCAGGCGCCGGCTGAGGCACGGGAAGCGCGGCCGCTCCTTCTTGCGCGGCAGGGGGCGCCGCAGCCGGCTGCGGGGAAGCGACCGCCGATGCCGCGCCGGTTGCCGACTGTTGCGTGCCGAGGGGCTTGACTTGGGACTCGTACACCAGCGGGGTTACCACCGATCTGGGCGTGATCTGATACAACACCCAGACGGTCCAACCGATGATAACCAGCATGAGGCCCGCGATTATTCGCCAGAACAACTCCCAGTCCTTGCGCACCTTCGGTTTGGTCGGGGTTGCGCCCTGCTCCTGCTGGTTGGTCTGGCTCATATCAATGCTCAGCCCCGGCTTTAGCGGCAAGGACCAACATCATGCTTGCCTGAATGGAAGAAATCCTGCGTCCGAAATCCGGATCGTGGAACTCGTGCATATGCGACGTATACTACACTAGCTCTTCACATCGCCTTATTTTCGGCAGCGGCGGTCGCCGTCGCCCCCAGACTCTCTGTAGCGCTGCTCGAATAGCCTGCGATCGGCAGCAATAACGTAAACCGCAACGGGATTGCGCCGACTGCCGCCCGCGACCGGCGGCTGGTATCATAGCGCGCATACTTCATCTTCCCCGGCACTCGCCCCGATGAAATTTTGCCCCAACTGCGGCGCTCCCGTCACCCTCAAGGTACCCGCCGGCGATAGCTTCCCGCGCCACGTGTGCGAGGGCTGCAACACCATTCACTACTCGAATCCCAAAATGGTGATCGGCTGCATCCCGGAGTGGGAGAGCAAAATCCTGCTGTGCAAGCGCGCCATCGAGCCGCGCCGCGGCTACTGGACGCCGCCCGCGGGCTTCATGGAAAACGGCGAGACCACGAGCGAAGCGGCGCTGCGCGAGACGCTGGAGGAAGCCAATGCGCGCGTCGAGATCGGAGATCTGTTCAGCATGCTGTCGGTGCCGCAGGTCAACCAGGTGCACATTTTTTACCGCGCGCGGCTGCTCGATCTCGATTTCGCCCCGGGAACGGAAAGCCTGGAAGTGGCGCTGTTCGAGGAGGCGGAGATTCCGTGGAAAGAGATCGCCTTTCGCACCAGCTCGACCACGCTCAGGCATTTTTTCGACGACCGCAAGCAGGGGCGCTACGGCTGCCACTCCGGCGCCATCTTGCCCCTGAAATGACGCTGCCACGTCGGATATCGCGAGCTTGCTCGCGAATGCAGGAGATCCCACAACAAGTCGCCCGTCAGATCTCCGGCGTCGCGCTGATCTTGTGAATCGACAGATCGGCGCCGTTGAATTCCTCTTCCGCATCGAGCCGCAGGCCGACCGTGGCCTTGAGCAAACCATAGACCAGGGTCCCGCCGGCCACAGCAACCGTGATGCCCAGCGCCGTGCCCGCCAGTTGCGACATGAAAGCCACGCCGCCCATGCCGCCTAGCGCCTTGACGCCGAAGATACCCGCGGCAATGCCGCCCCAGGCGCCGCACAGCCCGTGAAGGGGCCATACGCCAAGCACGTCATCGATCTTCCAGCGGTTCTGCGTCAGCGTGAACATGTTGACGAAAATGAAACCAGCCACCGTGCCCACTAGCAGCGAGGCGGCCGGATGCATCACATCCGACCCGGCACACACTGCAACCAGCCCCGCGAGCGGACCGTTGTGCACGAAGCCCGGGTCGTTGCGCCCGGCAACCAGCGCCGCGAGCGTGCCTCCGGCCATCGCCATGAGCGAATTGATCGCCACCAGGCCGCTCACCTTGTCCAGCGTCTGCGCCGACATGACGTTGAAGCCGAACCAGCCGACCGACAGGATCCATGCGCCGAGCGCGAGGAAAGGAATGCTGGAGGGCGGATGCGCGGTCATGCCCTTGCCGTCCTTGCTGTAGCGGCCGCTGCGCGCGCCCAGGAACAGCACCGCGACCAAGCCGATCCAGCCGCCCACCGCGTGCACCACGATGGAACCGGCGAAATCGTGAAACTCCTCGCCGAACGAAGCCTTGAGCCAGGCCTGCACTCCATAATGGTGGTTCCAGGCGATACCTTCAAAGAAAGGGTAGATGAAGCCGACCAGCAGGAAACTGGCCGCAAGCTGCGGGTAGAACCGGGCCCGCTCGGCGATGCCGCCCGAGACGATGGCCGGAACGGCCCCGGCGAAGGTCAGCAGGAAGAAAAATCGCACCAGCTCGTAGCCGTTCTTCTGCGCCAGATGCTCGGCCCCGGTGAGGAAACCCACGCCGTAGGCAATGCCGTAACCGATGAAAAAATAGGCGATGGTGGACACGGCAAAATCAGTGAGGATTTTCACCAGCGCATTGACTTGGTTCTTCCAGCGCACCGTGCCCAGCTCGAGAAAGGCGAAGCCCGAGTGCATCGCGAGCACCATGATCCCGCCTAGCAGGATGAACAGTACGTCACCCCCTGATTTCGCGTTTTCCATAACCGTCTCCCTAAGCGTTCGAATTGGCCGGACCGTGGGATCCGCCCGCGCACCCCGAAAATATTTCGCGCATTATGTAGTCTTTCGCGTGGTTTGTATTCCCTCGGCGTCATGGACGCGCCGATCCACCTCGTGCTAGCGTGCCGCATGACGAGCCATGCATTTAACTTTGCGCTGCATCCATGATTCCCCGGCTTGGACGCGATGATCCGTTTCCGCCGCTGGCAAGCGCGCTGCAACATCCCAACGGCCTGCTCGCCGCGGGCGCAGATCTGTCGCCCGAGCGCCTGCTCGCCGCCTACCGCCAGGGCATTTTCCCCTGGTATGCCGAAGGCGAGCCCATCCTGTGGTGGAGCCCCGACCCGCGCATGGTGCTCATTCCATCCGAATTGAAAGTCTCGCGCTCCCTCGCCAAGACGCTGCGCAACCGCGACCACGAGATACGTTTCGACAGCGCTTTCGAAGCGGTCATGCAGGGCTGCGCCCTCAGGGGCGCTGATCATGCCGTCCCTGGTACGGGTGAAACCGGCACCTGGATCACCGCCGACATGCGCGCCGCCTATCAGCGCCTGCACCAACTCGGCTACGCCCACTCGGTGGAAACCTGGATCGAAGGCGAACTCGCGGGCGGGCTGTACGGCGTGGCCATCGGCCGCATGTTCTACGGCGAGTCCATGTTTACCCGGGTGCGCGACGCCTCGAAAATAGCCATGGTGCATCTGGTGCGGCGTCTCGAGCGCCAGGGCTGCGGCATGATCGATTGCCAGATGCATACCCGGCACCTGGCCAGCCTCGGCGCGCGCGCAATCCCGCGCAGCGAGTTTTCACTAAGGTTGCGGGAATTGGTAGACTATGCCGTGACGCCAATGAAGTGGGACGCCCCGGAGACGGACAACGATGTCGCTGCTTAACGACCTGCCGCACGCGGTACTGCAGTTCTACGTGACCGCGCCTTATCCCTGCAGCTACCTGCCGGCGAAGCTGGCGCGCTCGCAGGTTGCCACGCCCAGCCACCTGATCTCGAATGAGGTCTATGGCTCGCTGGTGAAGGCCGGTTTTCGCCGCAGCGGCATCTTCACCTACCGCCCCTATTGCGACGCCTGCCGCGCCTGCGTGCCGGTGCGCATTCCGGTGGCGCAGTTCGAGGCCACGCGCGCGCAACGCCGCGCGCAGAAGCGGCACGCCGCGCTCGACGCCTCGCCGCAAAGCCTGCGTTTTCGCAACGAGCACTACGCGCTCTACCTGCGCTACCAGGCCCATCGCCATTCCGGCGGCGGCATGGACCAGGACAGCCGTGACCAGTATTCCCACTTCCTGCTGCAAAGCCGGGTCAACACGCGCCTGATCGAGTTCCGCGACGCGGGCAAGCTGATGATGGTGTCGATCGTCGACATCCTCGGCGACGGAGTGTCCTCGGTCTATACCTTCTTCGAGCCCGGCATCGCCGCCGCCAGCTTCGGCACTTACAACATTCTGTGGCAGATCGAGCAGTGCCGCAGCCTCGGGCTACCCTACCTGTATCTTGGCTACTGGATCGGGAACAGCCGCAAAATGGCCTACAAAGCCAGATTCCGGCCGATCGAGGGCCTGATCGACGGCGAGTGGCGCGAGCTGGGCGCCAAAGATATCGATTAGAGGTCGTGGGTCGTACTTCGTGGTTGCTTTTATCAATAACCGCGTTTTCTGTACGGATGCGCTTTTTATCCGTACAGAAAACGTGGTTGGCGCGCGTAGCGCGCAATGGTCGCGCGCCGACAATGGCGGACGTAGCAGGATACGTCGATCTGCAGCGCCAGAACTTGCGCGGACGGCGCCCCGTCCGCGCGGATCGTCGATTGTGCGCGGATGAAAAG
>Ga0208587_1002048_pt1 | contig 10436 bp, 11 predicted proteins | sample NGESurdeep092012_7_FD_184472 | JGI IMG/M metagenome (GOLD analysis project Ga0208587, IMG submission 184472) | Arctic peat soil microbial communities from Barrow, Alaska - NGEE Surface sample 210 deep-092012 (SPAdes) | ecosystem: Environmental > Terrestrial > Soil > Wetlands > Peat ...
GGTGGCGCGCGTAACTGTCCCGGTCAACTGTGCTTTGGTCCTTGAAGCGACCGCCTGCACGTATGTGGTCGACACCTCTTCGTCCCGAACTTCCCGCAGCCCCAACCATGTTGGTGGCTGAGCACGGAAGAGTGCCACATAGCCCTGCTGGATGGCAGATCGCGGTGGTGGTGTTGCGGTACTTCGTTGCGGTACTGATACTGCGCCGGGTGGCTAAGAACCAGTGGGAAGTGCATCGCCGACATCGTCGTGTTTGGGGGCCAGTCGGTCTCGAACCGAAGATCTACGGATTAAGAGAGCGACCCACGCCTACGTGGAAGGCTTGCGATCGGCCGTTTCGTCTAGTCGATGTAGAGGTCAGCGCCACGCTGCTCGATCGTGCCGCGCTTCAATGGAATCACCCGAGTGAGTGCCTTGAAGCTCATGCCCAGGCCGGGGATCTTAGCGAAGATCCCTTGTGGGCCGCGGACCATCCGCCCCGTGCTCACGTCGTACTTTGACCCGTGCCAGGGGCACACGAGGCAACCGTCTTCGTCGATGCTGCCGCCTGCCAGATCGGCGCGCAGGTGGCGGCACTTGCGACCGACAGCGAAGTAGTTGCCGTTGTTGCCGACGGCGTACTCTTCGACGCCCGTAACGGTTCCTTCGGGGACGCTCGCGGCGGGGACGGAATGACTCATGCGGGCTCCTTCATGACGTGAGGTCCGACCGTGGCGGTCAAGATCCGGTAGTGACCTGGCCTCGATGTCGCATTTGAACTCCGACGCGAGTCGGCCGGTCAACTTCTGGTTGACCGACCACAATCCGTGTCCGAGCAGGTGGTGTTCTGAAGAGGTTACGCCCGTTGGTTGTCGGCGTTCGCTCGCCGAACCGACTGGCTTCCGATAGTGATGGACGCCTATGCGTCGTACTCCGTCGTTCCCACTGCTTGCTGCTAAACCCGGCGCTGTCCGAGGCAACGGTCGACTTGTCGAAGTCGCCTGCAACGCCGGTATGATTCCCATGTACATCGAAGGGGAGTAGCCCCCGACCGTTGAGTCGACATGCCGGCGCTTGCGCCCGGCTCGCGGGCCTGACCCTCACGGGTGAGGTGGGCGAGACCTTCGGCCTCATTCCCCTATGCGGGAGTCGGGCCGATGGGTCGGCTCCCGCCGGTTCTCCGGTCCTGGCTTCACGCCAGATACGGAAGGACCGTCCCTGTGGGTGCATTCCTGCTCAGTTTCGGGGTCATCTTCGTTGCTGAACTCGGCGACAAGTCCCAACTCATCGCGATGACTTTCGCCACCCGCTATCGGTTCTGGACCGTGCTCGGCGGCATCACCGCGGCGACCGCGCTGGTTCACCTGGCCTCGGTCGGCCTGGGCACGGTGGTCGGCGTCAACCTGCCCACTGCACTGATCCGGATCGTCGCCGGGGTCGCATTCCTCATCTTCGGCGCCTGGACCCTGCGCGGGGACAAGCTCAGCGAAGACGAGCAGGCCAAGGCGGGGCGCTCCACCCGGTCGGCGTTCTTCGCTGTGTCCATTGCGTTCTTCCTCGCTGAGCTGGGCGACAAGACGATGCTCGCCACCATCACCCTGGCAACGACGGAGGGCTGGTTCGGTACCTGGGTTGGCTCCACGCTCGGTATGGTCGCGGCCGACGCGCTGGCCATCGCCTTCGGAGCCGTGCTGGGCCGCAAGCTGCCGGAGAAGGCCGTACGAATTGGCGCGGCCGTCCTGTTCTTCGCTTTCGGCGCGCTACTGATCCTTGATGGCCTGACAGCGTGAGGGCTCTGCGACCGGCCTCGTAGGGAGGGCGGGCGCGACGGACTTGGGGCTCGATCTGGGGTCTCCGCGTGCTTCGCACTTCGACGCTCGATCCCGGGGCCTGCGGCATCGCGGGGGCAGTCGCGTCGCGGTCTACATGTGTGCCAGCCGGTTGCTGTTTCTTACCGCAGAAGTGCGTGAAGCAACGCTGCCCTACGTCGCGGGTTGCTCATCGGGTGCCTGGCTGTCGCTGAGATGACGGCGGCCCAGATGTTCCTGCTCGCGGCGGCGCCGCTGTCCGTGGACGTTGTCATGCAAGGGCATTGTCAACGCCCCACTTGAGCACGGACGAGAGGTAGCCATCGATCCGGAAACCGTCAAGGCTGGATAGCCAGGGGCGGGCGCGGTGTGTCCGGCTGCGGGCTGTTCGCCGGTTCCCGTTCGCTGAACCATATGCGGCTGGCCTTCGTTCATTCTGGTAGGAGGACAAGTGACCAGCAGTAGTCAAGCCGATCTCATGCGAGAGCTTCACGACGAGCACGCCGCAGCCTTGTGGGGCTACTGCGTGCGCCTGACCAACGGCGACCGTCCACGCGCTCAGGACGTCGTCCAGGAGACGCTGCTGCGCGCCTGGCGCAACCCCAAGATCCTCGATCAGAGCCAGGGCTCGGCGCGGGCCTGGCTGTTCACCGTTGCGCGGAACCTGGTCATCGACGAATGGCGCACCCGCCGCGCACGACTTGAGGTGAGCACCGCCGAGCCCCCGGAGAGCGCGCCGGTCGGCGACGAGACGGACCAGCTGCTGCAGTCCTGGGTCGTCGCCGATGCCTTGAGCCGGCTCTCCGAGGACCACCGGCTGGTCCTGGTGGAGTGCTACTACCGGGGACGCTCGGTGGCCGAGGCCGCGCGACGGCTCGACATCCCCGAGGGAACCGTCAAATCTCGCACACACTATGCACTGCGGGCCTTGCGCCTGGCACTAGAGGAGATGGGGGTGGGACCATGACTACCGACGAGTTTGCCCTGTATGACGCGGCGTACGTCCTGGGCGCCCTGTCGCCGGCCGATCGGCGCGAGTTCGAAGATCACCTCCAGACCTGTCCCGCGTGCGCCAGCTCGGTGAGTGAGCTGGCGGGCCTGCCCGGCCTGATGTCCAGAGTGTCGCTCGACCAGCTCACGGCAGCGCCCGAACCCGTACCAGAGACGTTGCTACCGTCGTTGGCCCGGGCGGTGCGGCGCGAGCGCCGGCAACGTCGCCTTTTCGTCGGGACAGCGGCTGCCGCCGCGGCTTGCCTGATCGCCGTGGGTGGGGTGGCGATCACCCGGCCGGACGCCCCTGCCCGACCGCCAGTCACCGCCTCGACCTCGTCGGGCACCGCAAACCAGGCCTTCACCGCAGTGGTTCCGTCGCCTGTCACCGCCAGTGCGCGGTTGGTTGACATGGCCTGGGGCACCCGGATCGACATGACCTGCGCCTACCGTAGCCAGGGGCGCTACCCGGCCAGTGCGGTCCCCTACGCGATGGTCGTGATCGACCGTCACGGCACGGCCGAACAGGTTGCGACCTGGAAGGCGTTGCCCAACCGCGAGCTCACCGTGATGGGTGCGAGCTCGCGGACACGAGCGGACATCGCGGCCGTGGAGATCCGAACGATGCAAGGGCGAACGATCTTGCGGCTCTCGGCCTGAGCAAGGTTCGCGGACCGAGGCAGACAAGGAGGCGAGCGCACTTCCAGGCTGGGCAGCGGTCAGGAGAGGTTCAAGGCTGATAATGCCGCAGTAGAGGCGCCTGTAGGTTCCATCTGACACCAGCTGGGCCTGCCTCTCCCGGGACCAGCCAAGGGCTCGCGACCAACTGCCGGGGCATGCGATTCCGCTGCTCGCCCGCCGGTGGCTGGCTGAACCGATTTGACCGCCAGTAAGGGTACCCTTACCTTTGCGGGTTGGGGTGGTCTCGCTCCTTCCGTTATGTGAAGTCGAGGTAGATCCGTGAGCTTGATGTCGACCATGCTGCTTGGCTTCATCGCCGGCGTGACCATCCTGCTTGGGCTACCGATCGGTCGGCTCCGTAGCCCCGCACCCACGCTGCGGGCTCTGCTGAACGCGACCGCCGTCGGTGTGCTCCTATTTCTCGTCTGGGACGTGCTATCTGCCGCCTGGGCTCCCATCGATGACGCTCTGACGTCAGCTCACGATGGGAAGGGTGGGCTGGCAGTGGCCGCGGGCTACGGTGTGCTCTTCGCCGCAGGCTTGGCGGCCGGGCTGTTGTCGCTCGTCTACTACGAGACATGGATGGGAAGTAAGATCTCACGGATCCAGACGTCCGCGGCAGGTTCGGGTAGCCCCGGGCCGGGGGCGATGAGCGTGGCCGAGCTCAAGGCTCGACACCCGAGCCGAATGGCCACGTGGTCGGACGCTCGCCGACTGTCGTTGCTGATCGCGGTGGGCATCGGCCTGCACAACTTCGCCGAGGGCCTGGCGATAGGCCAGTCGGCTGCCAGCGGTGAGCTGGCTCTGGCGCTGCTGCTGGTCATCGGTTTCGGCCTGCACAACGCCACGGAGGGCTTCGGCATCGTCGCGCCTCTGGCTGGCGACACCGACCTCGCCGGGAACGTCCGCCGGCCGAGCTGGGGATTCCTGCTGGCCTTGGGTGCCATCGGAGGCGGTCCGACCTTCATAGGAACTCTGGCGGGCCACCAGTTTACCAGCGAGGTCGTCAGCGTCTTGTTCCTGACCCTGGCCGCCGGTTCGATCCTGTATGTCGTGACACAGCTGCTCGGGGTTGCGGCCAAGGCCCGGCGCCCGGACATCCTGGCCTATGGGCTGCTCCTGGGCCTGTTTGCAGGCTTCCTCACCGACGCAATCGTGACCGCAGCCGGCGCGTAGCCAATCCTTGGGTCACGGATCTGGTCACGTCGTTGGCACAGACGACCGATTCTCGTTCATAGCGACGGACCTCGGCTGTTCAGCCCACAATCCTTCGCTTCCGTCGCCAAACCAGGGCGTGCGGCCCTCAGTAGCCGCTGCTGCCCTTTACGCCGCTGCTGGTGGTTGCCGGTGCAGGCTTGGCTGACGCCATGAGGGGTGTGCCGGACGGTGATACTCCATACCAGGTCCCGCCAAAGGTCTTGACCCCTTCGCCCGCGACCTGACCAGGAGCCTTGTCCTTGACAAACGTGTAGAGCGGCCAGCCACCCGCGGTCAGCATCGACGCGCCGCTGGTCGCCTTCGTCGTGGCAAGGGCCGCACTGACGCCCTGGACCGGTGGCATGTCCGCGCCTGCGGGTGCAGGCACGAGTGGCCAGTACTGCAGGCACTGTGCCGAGCAGGTCGAGTGCCCCTTGGTGTCGGCGGTGAGCATGTAGACCGTGAAACCCTTGTTGTCGACCAGGATGGGGCCAAGTGAGGTTGTGGCCACGCCGACCGCGCCGCCGGCCGCAGACGTAGTGGCACTCGCGCCAGAGCCAGGGGTGACCGACTGCTTGCTGCTGACTGAACTGGTGTTGGTGGTGCTGCCGCACGCGGCCGCGAGCATGAGCGTGGCGGCTGCTCCCAGCAGACGGACGGTGAACATCGAACCGGACATGATGACCTCCCCAGTGGGCTGTCTGGGAGAGACCTCCCAGTGGACTATCTGGGGAAACGGATTCCGTGCCGCTCTAGTTCATTTGCGGATGGTTTATCCCGACAGGCGACGAGGGGTCCGATCGCAGGATCGAGCTAATGGGGTTATCGGCTGAGGAGGGCGGACAGGTCGTAGAACCGGCGGTGGACCTGGTCGGCGCAGGCCCAGAAGTCATGACCCCACCGTGAACCTCAGCGTTGCCCGGCTCGTGTTAAAGGGAAAGACCTCTACTACGGGGCAAGACAACGAACTGGAGGTTCTCGATGGCCAACGTTTTCTACACCCCGGGGGCACGCTTCGTGACAGCGGCCTTGGTTGCTCTTCTGCTCGGCGCCTGTGGCGGCACGAGCACGAACACCGCCACCCCTCCGTCGGCGGCGTCCCGTCCCACCGCCACAGCGCCCTCCTCGGCCACGGCTGTCGGTACAAGTGTGGGCGTGACGGAGAAAGAGTTCTCGATCACGCTGTCGCAGACGCGTTTCAGTCCGGCGAGCTACACGTTCACGATCCAGAACAAGGGCAGCTTCCCGCACAACCTGAACATTGAGGGCCCTGGCGTGGACACCAAGACGTCACCGATCCTTTCTCCCGGGCAGTCCGGCATGCTCACAGCCACCCTGCAGAAGGGGTCCTACGAGTTGTGGTGCTCCGTGCCCGGCCACAAGGACAAGGGCATGGACCTGACCATCAAGGTCGGCTGACCCGCCATGTCTCGTCGCTCACCCGCAAACCCGGGCGGGGTCGACGTTCACACTGATGACCTCGGCCGAACCCATGAGCAGGCGCCGCTGCGCCGTCACACTGGCTCGGAGGCAACCCACCGGATGCTGACCCTGGTCACAGCGGCCGGGCTCGGTGTCGACGCGTACGTCCACTGGCATCTCGCCCCGGGATTTGACACTCTCACTGGGGCGGCGAGCCCGCACATCAGCCAAGGACAGCTGTTTCGCCTTGAAGCAGCTCTCGCCGTGATCGCGATGCTGCTGGTGCTGCTGGTGCGTAACCGCGTTGGGGCTCTGGTGGCGCTCCTGGTCGCCGCAGGCGGCTTGGGTGCGGTACTGCTCTACGGCTACATCGACGTGGGCGGCCTCGGTCCATTGCCCGACATGTACGACCCCATCTGGTACACCGAGAAGACCATCAGCGCCGTCGCCGAAGCGGTCGCCGCCGTTGGTGCACTCTGCCTACTCCTCATGCCGTCGTTCGCCTCAGACGCGTAGACCCCGAACAGGGACCATCCTGCCCAGTCCATCTCAGCCTCGACTGGGTCTGTCGGCCTTGGCTGAAGAGCCGGAGAGCAGATCGGCCAGCGGGACGCGCGGGTCGGCCAGGCGGTCCGGGTCGACGGTGGCGGCTCCGCGGATGAGTGCCTTGATGTCGTCACCCTGGTCCCAGATGTTGGCATTCATACCGGCGAGCACGCGCCCGTCCCTGAGCCAGAAGGCCAGGAACTCCCGCCCGGCCCGGTCGCCGCGCAGCACCACGCGGTCCCACTCGGCGGCGTAGCCGTTGTACTCCATCCCCAGGTCGTACTGGTCGGAGTAGAAGTACGGGAGCTTCTCGTATGCTGTGTGCTGGCCGAGCATGTTGCGCGCCGCGGTCTGGCCCTGGTTGAGGGCGTTGGCCCAGTGCTCCATCCGGATCCGCCTGTCGTACCTGGTGTTCCACGTCGAGGCGACGTCGCCGGCTGCGAAGACATCGGGAGCGCTGGTGGCCAGGAACTCGTCGACGAGGATGCCGTTCTCAAGGGTCAGGCCGGCGTCCCTGGCCAGCTCGACTCGTGGCGTCACGCCGACTCCCACGACCACCAGGTCGCCCTCGATGACGACGCCGTCGGTGGTGCGCACCCCGCGGGCTGCGCCGTTGCCCACGATCGCCTCGATCTGGGTGGACAGGTGCAGGTCGACCCCATGCTCGGCGTGCAGGTCGCGGTAGACACCGCCGACCTCCGGGCCCAGGACACGCACGAGCGGGACAGCTTCGGGGGCGACGATCGCGACCTCGGCGCCCAGCTGTCGCGCAGAGGCGGCAACCTCGGACCCGATCCAGCCCGCGCCGATGACGACGACCCGGCTTGCCGCCATGACCCCGGCGCGGAGAGCGTCGGACTCACCCAGCTGGCGCAGGTAGGCGACCCCTGGCAAGTCCGCGCCCGGCAGGGGAAGGGGCCGCGGGGCCGCGCCGGTGGCAAGTAGGAGCCGGCTGTACGGCATACGGCGTCCATCCGCCAGGGTGATCTCGTGTGCGCCGGGGTCCACGGTCTCGACGCGCGTGCTGGTCATCAGCTCGATGTTGTTGTCTGCGTAGAAAGCCTCGTCGTGGACGTAGAGCTTGGCAGCCGGCTTCTCGCCGCGCAGGTACTCCTTGGACAGCATGGGGCGCTCGTAGGGGCGCTCGCTCTCCTCGCCGATCAGCACCACCCGCCCGTCGAACCCCTCGGTGCGCAGCGTCTCGGCAGCCTTGGCTCCGGCCAGGCTCGCCCCGACGATGACAAATGTCTGATCTGTGGCCATGTTGCACTTCCTCTGATGGTCGTCAGGCTCTGATGGTGGTCACGCGCTGCATCGTGGTTGAACATTCAGCTGTGAGTCTGGCGCAAGACTCAGGCAGAGCGGGTCAGCGCGAAGAACTCCTGGCGCGAACGTGCGTCCTCGCGCAGCGCACCGTGCACCGCCGAGGTGATGGTCCGCGATCCCCTGGCCTGGACCCCGCGCATGGACATACACATGTGCTCGGCCTCGATCACCACACCGACACCCTTGGGTGCCAAGTGGTCCTGCAGCCAGTTCGCCACCTGGACGGTCAGGCGTTCTTGTACCTGGAGGTCGCGAGCGAACAGCTCGACTACACGGGCCAGCTTAGACAGGCCCAGAATCCGTTCGCCAGGAAGGTAGCCGACGTGGGCGACCCCGGTGAACGGCAGCATGTGGTGCTCGCACAGAGACTGCACCGGGATGCTCCTGGCCAGGACCAGCTCGTCATAGTTCTCATCGTTGGGGAAGGTCGTCAGATCGAACTCGCGCGGCGTGAGCATCTCGGTGAGCGATTCGGCCACCCGGCGGGGAGTGTCCGCCAGATGCGGCGAGGAGGGATCGCGGCCAAGGGCGCAAAGCAAGTCGCGCACCGCCCGCTCGACGGCCGGCAGGTTGACCCCCTGCCGGCCATGGACCACCCGCAGGCGCCGGCTTTCGTCCTGAGCGCTGTTCTGCGCCACGATCTCGTGCTCGAGCTTGGTAATGCTCATGCCTGATCCCCTTCTAAGAACAATATTCATTGACAATAGAAGGTACACTGACATGAGTCAAGAGATGATTGGGCGCTGGCCAACCAGAAAGGGGGCGGTGTCGTGGGACGAACGATGGACACGTGGACCTCTAGCGAAGCCTTTGGCAAGAGCTCAGGCGAGGTATCAGCAGATGTCGCGGCGGTGGCCAGCCTGGATGAGCCGACCCGTCGTGGTATCTATGACCATGTATGTGCTCACTCATCGCCGGTCAGTCGAGATGAGGTGACTGAGGCGCTCGGCATACCGCGGCGGACCACGGCCTTCCATCTCGATCGTCTGGCCGAGCTGGGACTGCTATCAGTCTCGTTCGCCCGGCGCAGCGGGCGCAGCGGTCCAGGCGCAGGACGCACGGCTAAGCTCTACCAACGCTCCCATGACGAGGTCGCGGTCTCGCTGCCCCCGCGACACTACGACCTCGCCGGGCATCTTCTTGCCGGTGCCTTCGCCCAGGCCCAGCAGTCAGGTGAGCCTCCGCGCCAGGTCCTTGACCAGCGGGCACGGGACTTCGGGCGGGCTATGGCACGCGAGCAGTCAGGAGAGTGCGAGCAGCCGGGGCAACCAGAGCAGTTCGGCCCGGCCGAAACCAGCGCCCTGATGAGCCTGCTTGAGGTCCACGGCTTTGAGCCACGGCTCACGGGCAGCGACATCGCCTTGAACAACTGCCCATTCCATGCCCTCGCCCAAGAACACCCCGAGCCGGTCTGCGGAATGAACCTGAATCTGCTCGAGGGTGTTCTGGAGGGGCTGGGCCAAACGGGGATGCGCGCCTGCCTTGACCCGGGATCGTCGGGCTGCTGCGTCCGCATGGAGACTTCCGACAGCCGGTGATCGGCTTATGCCTTGGCACAACCAGATCACCACGAAAGGCGATCAACCGGTGATCGCTACGTCTGGCCGCGCGTCGTCGAAGCCGGGCCGCGCGTCATACGGCGTCAGTGATCGGGACGGCAGCCAGTCGCTGTAATGAGTGTCAGGGCGGTATGGGGCACCGAAGGGCAATGGACTTCTGGCCCTGTGTGCCACCCCGGCCGGATTATCTTGGCGTGCCGCCGTTGGGCGAGGTCGTCTCCGCCCCGACCGTTGCCAGCAATCGGGAGCCGGCGTCGCTCGAATGAGCTGTCCACCCCGTGGTCACCGGTAACCACGGGACGCCTATCGATTCACGGACACCCCCAACCAGCGTTTTACTACTCGATGCGATCAGGCCGGTGTCCGCCACGTGACGTTTCACGATGCGAGGCGGACCTGCGCGACGCTGCTGGCGTCCCTGGAATCCACCGGCTGGTCATCATGCGGTCCGGTGTCACGCAGACGTGTCGATGACTTGGGGATCTATTCGAACGCCAGCCCGATGGCGGCCCTCTAAGCGAAGCGCAGGCTGGGGGGAACCCCTTCGAGTGCTCCTCTTAGCCCTTTCCTTCAGGGATGACCTGCGGGAACGCTGGTCGTGTTGGCAGGACTTTAGCCTGCGGCCTCTTCGTCCCAGCGAAGCGCTGCGGCGGTTGGGAGTACTCGCTCGATGAGCAGGTCAAAAGTTCGGATTTGTTGCGGTACTTGCGGTATTTTGCTGCGGTACTGGCAACAAGAGAGGCCCTCACCAATTCTGGTAACGGCCTCTGGCCTGCGGAAACACGGTCGGGGTGACAGGATTTGAACCTGCGGCCTCTTCGTCCCGAACTTCACGCAGTCGCAGCCATGTTGGTGGCTGAGCACGGAAGAGTGCCACACAGCCTGGCTGGATGGTAGATCGCGGTGTTGGTGTTGCGGTACTTCGTTG
>Ga0208587_1002049_pt1 | contig 10427 bp, 5 predicted proteins | sample NGESurdeep092012_7_FD_184472 | JGI IMG/M metagenome (GOLD analysis project Ga0208587, IMG submission 184472) | Arctic peat soil microbial communities from Barrow, Alaska - NGEE Surface sample 210 deep-092012 (SPAdes) | ecosystem: Environmental > Terrestrial > Soil > Wetlands > Peat ...
CGGGACACTTGCCTTGCGAGCAACCTTGCCCGCCGCCCCACGCGACTACCGACCGGCTCCGCATTGTGATGCTCTCCTGGTTGGGGGAAACGCAGACGCCGCCGCAGACAATCCTCTGCACACCTTCGAAGTCCACCGAGGCGTGGGTGATGGCCGCGTGCTTTCCACGCGACAAAGCAGTCAGCAAGAGAAGGTGGGAATGTCATCCAAGCCCGGAAAGCCGGCTTGGTCAACAACCCAAGTCCCAGCGCTTCTCCAAGAGCCAGGCGAATTACGAAAAGCGACAGTCAGAGTTACAGGCTGGCTGGCCAGCCATCGTAGCCAAGCTGTCCGAAGCCGCAAGATTTCAGACTGATTTCACCACCGCCGTTCAGGCGCTGCCAGCCTCATAGGAGCGCAGTGCCCCCATGCCCACTAAATCCCCCCTCCACCTCTTCCACCCTCCCGTGCGCGCTTGGTTCGACGCCGTCTTCCCCGCCCCCACGCGGCCGCAGCAGCTCGGCTGGCCCGCCATCGCGCGCGGCGAATCCACCCTCATCCTTGCCCCCACCGGCACCGGCAAGACCCTCGCCGCCTTTCTGTGGTGCATCAACCGCCTCATGTTCGCGCCCGTCCCGCCGCGCCACGAGCGCTGCCGCGTCCTCTACATTTCGCCCATCAAGGCCCTCGCCGTCGACGTGGAACGCAACCTGCGCTCCCCGCTCGTCGGCATCGCCCAGGCCGCCCGCGGCGAGGCGCGCGAGTTCCACGAACCCACCATCGCCATACGCACCGGCGACACCCCCGCCGCCGAGCGCGCCCGCTTCGCCCGCCACCCCGCCGATATCCTGATCACCACGCCGGAATCCATCTACCTCCTGCTCACCTCCAACGCCCGCGAAGCCCTGCGCTCCGTCGAGACCGTCGTGCTCGATGAAATCCACGCCCTTGTCCCGAACAAGCGCGGCAGCCACCTCGCCCTCTCCCTGGAACGCCTGGAAGCACTGTGCGGCCGCAGGCTGCAGCGCATCGGCCTCTCCGCCACGCAGCGCCCGCTCGACGAAGTCGCCCGCTTCCTCGGCGGCGCCGCCCCCGCGGCCACATCCAAGAAGGACCGCTCCGCCGCCCCCTCCGCCGGGATCCTCGCCGAATTCGAATCCGCCTCCGCCGCCCCCCGTTACCGCGACGTCACCATCGTCGATGCCGGCGAGCCCAAGCGCATCGACCTGCGCATCGAAGTCCCGCTCGACGATATGTCGCGCCTCGATGACCTCGTCACGCTGCCCAGCGGCCCCGCCTCGCAGGCCCCGCTTCGCCCCTCCATCTGGAGCGCCATCCATCCCAAGCTGCTCGAACTCGTCCGCGCCCACACCTCCACGCTCATCTTCGTCAACAGCCGCCGCCTCGCCGAGCGCATCTCCGGCGCCATCAACGAACTCGCCGGCGACACCCTGGTGCGCGCGCATCACGGCAGCGTGGCCGCCGACCAGCGTAAGGAAATCGAGGACCGCCTCAAGATGGGCACCCTGCGCGGACTGGTCGCCACGTCGTCGTTAGAGCTGGGCATCGACATGGGCGCCATCGATCTCGTGGTGCAGATCGAATCTCCGCCTTCGGTGGCCAGCGGCATGCAGCGCGTGGGCCGCGCCAGCCATCACGTGGGCGGCACCAGCGCCGCCGTCATCTTCCCCAAGTACCGCGGCGATCTGGTGGCCTGCGCCGCCATTACGCGCGCCATGTACGCGGGCAAGGTGGAGTCCGTCCACTACCCGCGCAACCCGCTCGACGTGCTCGCCCAACAAATCGTCGCCATAGTCGCCATGGACCCCTGGGATGCCAACGCGCTCTTCACCCTCGTCCGCCAGGCCGCGCCCTACGCCGCCCTCACCCGCGGCGTCTTCGATTCTGTGCTCGACATGCTCTCCGGCCGCTACCCCTCCGACGAGTTCGCCGAGTTGCGCCCGCGCCTCACCTGGGACCGCGTCACCCACCAGCTCACCTCGCGGCAGGGCGCGCGCTCTGTCGCCGTCATCAACGGCGGCACCATCCCCGACCGCGGCTTGTTCACCGTCTATCTCGCCGGCGCCACTCGCGGCGCACGCGTCGGCGAGCTCGATGAGGAGATGGTCTTCGAGAGCCGCGCCGGCGACACCATCATCCTGGGCGCCACCACCTGGCGCATCGAACAGATCACCCACGACCGCGTCACCGTCACCCCCGCCCCCGGCGAGCCCGGCAAGATGCCCTTCTGGCACGGCGATAGCGCCGGACGCCCCGCCGAGTTCGGCCGCGAGATCGGCGAGATGACGCGCGAGCTGCTCGCCATGCCGCGCGCCGCCGCCTTCACCCGCCTCGTTGAACAGCACAGCCTCGATAGCAACGCCGCCGAGAACCTGCTGCGCTACCTGGAAGATCAATCCACCGCTATCGGACGCGTGCCCAGCGATCGCGATATCGTCATCGAACGCTGCCGCGACGAGCTCGGCGATTGGCGCGTCTGCGTCCTGACCCCGTTCGGCAGCCGCGTACACGCCCCCTGGTGCATGGCCGTCACCGCCAAACTGCGCGTCGAGCGCGGCGTCGAAGTGGAAACCATGTGGAGCGACGACGGCTTCGTGATCCGCCTTCCCGAAAGCTCCTCCGAAAGCGACGCCCCGCTGGAAACTGATTGGCTGCTCCCCGCCCCCGCCGAGTTGAAAGACCTTGTCCTCCGCCAACTCGGCAGCACCTCGCTCTTCGCCGCCAAATTCCGCGAAGCCGCCGCCCGCGCGCTGCTTCTGCCGCGGCGCCGCCCCGGCATCCGCGCGCCGCTGTGGCAGCAGCGCAAGCGCGCCGCCGACCTCCTCGCCGTGGCCGCGCGCTATTCGAGCTTCCCCATGCTGCTGGAAACCTACCGCGAATGCGTCCGCGAAGTCTTCGATCTCGAAGCCGCCACCGCTATCCTGCAGCAAGTGCAGCGCGGCACCATCCGCGTCACCGCCGTCGATTCCGCCAAGCCCTCGCCCTTCGCCAGCGCCCTGCTCTTCTCCTATATCGCCAACTACATCTACGATGGCGACGCCCCGCTCGCCGAACGCCGCGCCCAGGCCCTCTCCATCGATCAATCGCAGCTCGAGGAAATCCTCGGCAGCACCGATTTCCGCGAACTGCTCGACAAAGCCGCGCTCGCCGAAGTCGAAGAGCAACTGCAATCCCTCGACCCCGATTACCAGGCGCGCCACACCGACGCCCTGCACGATCTCCTTCTCCGCCTGGGCGATCTCTCGCTCGCGGAGATCCAGGCGCGCTCCACCGGCGGTTCCGCCAGTGTATACATTGCCGAACTCACCAACGCCCGCCGCGCCGTGCGCGTGCGCATCGCCGGGCACACGCGCTTCATCCCCGTGGAATACGCCGCGCGCTATCGCGATGCCGTGGGCGTGCCGCTCCCGCCCGGCCTCGCCAGCGTCTTCCTTGAAGCCACCGACCGCCCGCTCTTCGAACTGCTCCGCCGTTACGCGCGCACCCACGGACCGTTCACCACCGCCGACGCCGCCGCCCGCTTCGGCCTGCCGCTCTCCCAAATCGAACAGACCCTCCGTCGCCTGCATGCCACGGGAAAACTGCTCGAAGGCGAGTTCCGCCCCGAAGGCGTCCATCGCGAATGGTGCGACCCCGACGTGCTCCAGCAGGTCCGCCGCAAGACCCTCGCCCGCCTGCGCCGCGAGGTGGTCCCCGCCGAACAGCACACCTTCGTCCGCCTGCTCACCCGCTGGCACGGTGTGACCGTGCCGCGCCGCGGCCTCGACGCCCTGCTCGACACCATCGAGATCCTGCAAGGTTCGTCCCTGCCCGCGTCCGAACTGGAGCGCGAGATCCTCCCCGCGCGGGTGCTCGATTACAGCCCCGGCGATCTCGACGCGCTGATGGCCTCCGGCAACGTGGTGTGGATCGGCCGCGAGCCGCTCGGTGACCGCGACGGCCGCATCGCGCTCTACCTCGCCGATGCGCTGCCGGGTCTACTGGCCCCGGCGCCCCCACCCGAGCTTTCCGAGCGCGCGCAACGCATCGCCGGTGTGCTCCGCGAGATGGGCGCATCGTTCTTCGCGCCGCTCCATCAGGCCGCGGGCGGCGGCTTCCCCGGCGACACGCAAGCCGCCCTCTGGGAACTCGTGTGGGCAGGCGTCGTAACCAATGACACGTTGCACCCCCTGCGCAATCTGCTCTACGCCAAGGATGCCGAACGCTCTCGCCGCGAGCTGCGCGACGGCCCGCCCGGCTCGCCCGAATTCCTGCGCCGCTTCCGCGCCCGCACCGGCGGCAGCCATGCCGCCGAAGGCCGCTGGTCGCTGGTCGCGCAGCGCTGCGCGGCACTCGTCACCCCTACCGTTTGGAGCGCCAATATCGCCCGGCAACTGCTGGCGCGCAACGGCATCGTGATGCGCGAAACCGCCATCGCGGAGAACATTCCGGGCGGCTACCCGGTGCTGTACCCCGCGCTCAAGACCATGGAAGAGAACGGCTCGGTCCGCCGCGGCATGTTCGTCGCCGGCCTCGGCGCGGCCCAGTTCGCGCATCCCAGTGCCGTCGACATGCTGCGCAGCCTGCGCACTGAACCCGAGCGCCCCGAAGCCCTCCACCTCGCCGCCGCCGACCCCGCCAATCCCTACGGCAGCCTGCTGCCCTGGCCCGGCGAGACCCACGCCATGGCGCGTGCCGCTGGCTGTAGCGTTGTCCTGATCAATGGACAGCTCGCCGCGTTCCTGCGCCGCCGCAATCCGGCAATCCGCGTCATCCTGCCGGAGAACGAGCCCGAGCGCACCCGCTTCGCGCGCGAACTCGCCCGCAAGCTCGCCGAGGTCGCCATCCGCCGCCAGACCCGGCGCAGCGGCCTGCTCATCGGCGAAATTAACGACGCTCCGGCTCGCGACCACTTCCTGGCGCGCTTCCTCGAAGAGGCCGGCTTCGTCCCCTCCCCGCTCGGCTTCCAGATGCTCCATATCCAGGAGCCGCGCCGCGTCGCGGAGCCCCCCATGACGGAGTCCGCCCCGGAGACGGCCTGACATGCCCGAAGGCGACACCATTTTCCGCACCGCCCGCACGCTCCAGCGCGCACTCGCCGGACAGACCGTCACCCGCTTCGAAACCGTGCTCCCCAAACTCGCGCGCATCGACTACGACACCCCGCTCGCCGGCCGCACCGTGGATTCCGTGGAATCCCGCGGCAAGTGGCTGCTCATGCACTTTTCGGGCGACCTGATTCTGCTCACCCACATGCTGATGAGCGGCAGTTGGCACATCTACCGTCCCGGCGAAAAATGGCAGCGGCACCGCACCCACATGCGCATCGTGGTGGAGACCCCAGCGATACTGGCCGTCGCCTTCAACGTCCCGGTGGCCGAGTTCCACACCGCTGCCAGCCTGGCACGCCGCGAGGGTTTTTACAGCCTAGGCCCTGCCCCGCTCGCCGGGGACTTCAATCCCGATCTCGCCATCGCGAAGCTCGCCGCCCAGCGCGATCTCGAACTCGGCCGCGCTCTCCTCAATCAGACCGTGCTCGCCGGGCTGGGCAACATCTTCAAATCCGAGGTCGCCTTCGCTTGCGGCCTCAACCCGTTCCGCAAAGTCGCCACGCTCACCGAGGAGCAACTCGCCGATCTCGTCGCCACCGCGCGCAAATTCCTCCTCGCGAACGTGACCGAGACCTCGGGCCACCGCCGCACCACCCGCAGTATCCAAGCGGAGGAGAACCTGTGGGTCTACGGCCGCGAAGGCCGGCCCTGCCGACGCTGCAGCACTCCCATCCGCGCCCAAAAGCACACCGCCGATGCCCGCATCAGCTTCTGGTGCCCGGTGTGTCAGGCGTCCCGCATCGACTGATCTCCGGCATGATAATCTTTAAGGAAGTTTTGTTACGAAGCGGAGGGATTATGAAAACGCTGTTGCTGGTTATGGTTCTTAGCCCACTTAACTTGCACGCCCAGGGAGATCCTTTGGAAGGACTTTGGCAGGGATACGACGGAGAATGGGGCCATGTTTCGCGACAACTCGTGGCTCTGGCCGACGCGATCCCGGTTGAGAAGTTCGCGTGGCGCCCGGCGCCTGGCGTGCGACCCACCAGCGAGGTCCTCATGCACCTTGCGATGGCGAACTTCTATTTGCTGAGTGTCACAGGCCCTAAAATGCCGGCCGACCTCACGTCTACGGACATGGAAAAGACTGTGACCGCGAAACCGGAAGTTATTAAGTGGTTGAAGCGCTCGCTGGATGCCGTCAAAAGCGGTCGCGCGGGCCTAAAATCCGGCGACCTCCAGCGCAGAGTCAAGATCAACGACAGAGATGCCAACGTGGATGGCGTGTACCTCCGAATCATCGTCCACGCCAACGAGCACATGGGGCAATTGGTGGCGTACGCACGACTGAGAGCCTACAGGTATACTTCGGTCTGGTCAATGATGGACATTTGACCATCAATCCGAAAATCGATTCGTCTCACTTGTTGATAAACGGGGTTGAGCCGAAGGATTGGCCGTTCATCATAACCAACGGCTTACGAACTCCATCCTTCAACTCGCTGCCGCCCGGACAATACCTCAGATTCACCTACGTGCTCGGAAGGTACTTTCAGAAGCCGGGTATTTACACGCTGAGATGGAAGGGCGAGAATTTCAGATCAGCCGAATTGACGTTCAGAGTGCTCCCCGGCAAGCGTTGAAGTATCCGAGTCGCTGGCTCCGTTCCCCGATTCCGGCAGCGACCCTCCGCTTGGCTCTTGCCAGCAACGGCATCACGATCACCGACATGGCGGCGACAATGATGCCGGGAATACTGCGTTCTGGGATTGCGTGGGTGATCTACGCTTCGATGCGCTGGATGCGTTTGATCGCATCTTCGGTTAACTCAATATCCCCGTCCCAATATCCGACCAGAACCGACAGGTTCGACGCCACCCATTTCTACCTACAGAAAAAGAAAACTGCTGCATCCGGCCTTGTGAGTCGCGCACCCGATGCAAAATGCGATCAACGATTCAGCGCCCCCCAACGTTATAATTGGTGATGAGACTAAGGATTGAGAACCTCTGCCAGGATCTCCGGTACGGCGCGCGGTCGCTGCGCAAGAACCCCGGCTTTGCCGCAACCGTCGTACTGACTCTTGCCCTCGGTATTGGCGCCAATAGCGCGGTTTTCAGCCTGGTTTACGCCGCCCTCCTGCGGCCCCTACCATTTCCGCAAGCGCAACGGCTCGCATTCATCTCCACCAGTAAGCTCCAAGCTGGCACTTTCAATGCCGGTGTCTCGGGGCGCGAATTAGAAGACTGGAAGCCGCAGCTCCAGCGCATTTTCGAAGAATTCGCCACCGTCAGCGGGAATCACGACACCGCATGGACCGCCGCCGGAGTGGGCGCCCACTTGCGCAACCGCGATGTCTCCGGGAACTTCTTCCAGTTGCTGGGCGTACATCCGCTGGCGGGTCACACCTTCACTATGGAGGATACGGCGCAAGGCCATGGCGACGTGGTCCTGCTTAGCTACGATTTCTGGCAACGGCAGTTCGGCGGCGACCTTCGGGCGCTGGGCCAACCCATGCGGGAAAAGGGGGGCGCCTATGCGTCGTACACCGTGATCGGCATACTGCCGCGGGGTTTTGAGTTTGACGAAGTCACCGACGTGTGGACGCCCCAGCAGCCGTTGTCCCCATACCTGATGGACATGCGGGCCGTCCGCCGTTTCCGCGTGATGGGGCGCCTCAGGCCCGAAATCCGCCTCCCACAGGCTCAGGCCGCCATGGACACCTTGGCGGCACAGGAGGCTCAGGCCTATCCGGCGTCCAACAAGGGATGGGGAATCAGCGTCATTTCTCTGAGAGATCATTTCCAAGCGAACCAGCATCTTGGCCTACTGCTGTTGTGGGCCGCTGTTGGGTGTCTGTTGTGGATTGCCTGCGCCAACTCGGCAAATTTGTTGCTATCGCGAGCAGAGGGGCGCGAGCGGGAGATCGCAATCCGCTTGGCCCTGGGATCTTCGCGCGGGCGTCTGATGGCCCAACTCCTCACCGAAAGCAGCCTGCTAGCGCTGCTCGGCGGCGCATTGGGCTTGGTCGTCGCCGCTTCCGGGTTACGGCTACTTCGCTTCTGGGGGACATTTCTACTCCCTGTCTCCGCCTTCCAGGATGTAGCGCGGTTACACGCCGATGCCGTCGACCCGGCCATCGTCGCCTTCACCCTGCTGCTCTCTATCCTCTCGGTTCTGGCATTCGGCCTGGTCCCGGCGCGCCGCGGAACCCGGCTGGAATTAAACCACGGGCTACAAGGCTCTTGGGGCGGCCGCACCACGCGCTCGATAGGGATTTCACAGATGTTGGTCACCGCCGAGGTCGCCGTGGTGATGGTCTTGGCCATGAGCGCCGGTCTGCTGATACGTAGCTTCGTGAAGCTTACGGCAGTTGACCCGGGCTTCCGGACCGGAAACCGGCTTACCTTCGATATCGAACTCCCCCGTCTGCCCGAATCTGTCGCCGCATCCAGTCCGGCGACGCCCGCTGAGAATCGCCAACGCTCGCAGCGGCAGACCGTCTGGTTCGAAGAGTTGGAACGGCGGCTGCAGGCGATCCCCGGAATCCTGGCCGTGGGTGCCTCCAACGCCTTTCCGTTAACCGATGAGGGCGGCGGCTGGGGTGTCAAGGTCGGAGACCGGCAACTGCCCCCTTCTACCTCGATGGCTCATGTGAGCCCCGGATACTTCGATGCCGTAGACGCGCCCATTGTACAGGGCTCGAATTTCAGCCCCGCCAATTACTCGCTCTCGGGGTCGAAGCCACTCATAGTGAATCAAACGATGGCGCGCCTGCTGTTTCCTGGCGGATATGCCATCGGCAAGCATATCAATGCGCCCCGCTGTCGGGTGGTGACTTCAAGTGAAATCCAGCCGTCCGATTGCGTGATTGCCGGCATCGCCCAGGATACCCGATTCAGCTTAGATTCGCCCGCACCGCCGACCTTTTACTACGCGCTGCATCAGGACGGGGGCGATCGCCTGACATTTGTAGTGCGAGCCAGCCGCGACCCTGCGCCTCTGGCCCCCGTCGTGCGGGCCATCGTTTCCAACATGCCCTCCATTAATTCCAGCCAGGCCTACCTGTTCAATTTGCAGACGCTAGACCAGTTGGTGGCACGCTCGGTGGCGGTGCCCCGCTTCCGAAGCTGGCTCGTCGGTCTCTTCGCTGGTATCGCGTTGCTCCTGGCATCGGTGGGGATCTACGGAGTGCAAGGTTATGCCGTGACCCGCCGCACCCGCGAAATCGGGATCCGCATGGCGCTCGGAGCCAGGCCGGCCGCAGTTTTTGGGATGATCGTCGGCAGAGCGGCGAGTTGGACGCTGTTGGGGATTGCCATCGGTTTCGGCGCCGGAATGGCAGTTACGCGACTGATCTCCGGTTTACTTTTTGGAGTCAGTCGATTGGACCCAGTCACCCTCGTGCTGTCACCGCTGGTGCTACTAACAGTCGCCATGGCCGCATCTTATCTGCCCGCCCGGCGTGCCATGAAGGTAGACCCAATCACGGCATTGCGTTCTGAATAGTCGCTGGCAAGAGGTGTGCGACACAGAAGTGGACGACGAGGCCCCAATCAGAGCCGCGACCGTAAGGGAGCGTTCGCGCCCCGTTTGAATTAGAGTTCGTGAGACTCGAACGCGCTCATGGCATCACCCTGCTCGGCGACGACGTACAGCATGGCCGCCGAGACATGCTGCGGTTTCCACAGCCATCGTGTGCTGCCATGGCGTGCCCATCGCTTCCGGTTCGGTTCATCCAATTTCATCCGATTTAGACGGCGGCTGGCGTAGGCTTTGAAGTCGCTCATGACTTGCTCCGGCGGAGTCTCTGCCTCCACCATGACCGCATCGACGCCCGCCGGCGCCGTAATGGCGCCGGCTGTTGTGCCTGCCTGCGCGGACGCTCATAGCAGGTAGTTACTTCGCGATAGAAAGCGACTTCATTGTTATGAACGGGATTGCGCCGCCGTGGTCAGAAGGCGCCGGAAAATAGACGCTGGAAAGTCTTTGCCGCAATGCCTCAAGTGGCCGCAACAGGCCATTGCTTCCCTTAGAAATCCAGCCGCAGCGTCATCTGCACCACCCGCGCCGCGCCCGCCGACAGTCATCTGCCCGAACGTCCCCGTACTCATCACATTGCTCACACCCAAAAAGTTGGTGTGATGACCCTCGCCGACGCTACGGCGTAGGTGCCCGGCTCGTGGGGCGGGCAATCTTGCCCTAGGGTCCCCTGTGGGGACGCCTTTTGGGCGGCTCTTTCGGGCCAGGCCCAATTCCTCGCAGTCGGCAAACGCCGGCGGCAACCAGGATTGGCTGCTCCACTTTTTAGTCCGCTTAGGTTCCCTTGCGCCGCTTCTCCGCGAACTTCTCGCGGAACTTCTTCAGTTTGGGCGCCACCACCAACGCGCAATACCC
>Ga0208587_1002052_pt1 | contig 10422 bp, 7 predicted proteins | sample NGESurdeep092012_7_FD_184472 | JGI IMG/M metagenome (GOLD analysis project Ga0208587, IMG submission 184472) | Arctic peat soil microbial communities from Barrow, Alaska - NGEE Surface sample 210 deep-092012 (SPAdes) | ecosystem: Environmental > Terrestrial > Soil > Wetlands > Peat ...
CGACCGACCTGAACACCCAGACCGGATTCGATCCGATCGCCTGCGGCAGCGTCACTTCCTGACCGGACAATCCACGCCTGCCGCCGGCCGACGCGGCCTCCCCGTAGTCAGGGGCTGACCTGGCTCCAACAACCTTCGCGGACCCGGCTGCCGGCACTTGGCAGGCGAGCATTGACAAGAGAATGCGAATGGGACAGCCGCCTGACATGTATACGTGCGCGTCCGCAAGCGTTCTACCTGGACAAATGCCAGAATCGATCCCAACCGCCCCAGATACGCTGTGGACCACGGAGTCACTTCGCCGCCGGGATGATCGCCTCCGGCCGCCTGCTGCTGAACCCTTAGCGGCCGGCCGCTCCGATCGTGGCCAGCGCACCGAGGTGGCCAGCCCAAACCGCTGGAACCAGCGGACGTGAAGCCGGTAGCGTGAAGCGCTGGCGAGCTCGTCGTCTTCATAGCCGGGCCTCTGACCCGGTGCCCCGAGGCGCCGGGGGGACCCGGACTCCGGTGGCTGCTGATCCTGGACGGCACGATGCCATTCGCAATCCCGACCTGGTGGAGGGTCGCCGCACCACTGATGGCCGTGCTCGCCATCGGGAGCGGCATACCGGTCGCCCGCAAGTCGTCACCGCCGGCACGGTTGCCGTCGCCACCACACCGGACGCCGATGTGAGAGACCGATCGCTCGCTGAGCGGCTACCACATTGGAATCCGCCGGGACCTCGACCAAAAGCAGGAACATGAAAGGTGCCCGCATGATGCGCCAGAGCCGAACCGCATGGCCAACCCTCGGCACAGACCGACATTCAGGGACCGGTCCGATCAGGCGACGACTGACCCAGACCGGGTGGCTCGCGGCGGCGTCGGTGGTCTACTTCACCGTGATTCGCGGACGGCTGCGGACGTGGGGAGCCAGCGCCGAGGAGGTCGACGCCGTCCTCCCCGGAGACGATCTCGTCCAAGACCGTTACCGCACGACTCACGCAATGACGATTGCCCGGCCCCCCGCCGACGTGTGGCCGTGGCTGGTGCAGATGGGTTACGAGCGAGGCGGGTGGTACAGCTACGACCGGTTCGAGCGTGCGATCGGTGCCGGCGACTTCGCCGAGGGCGGGAGCGCCATGCGGATCGTCCCGCACCTGCAGTCGCTCAGGCTCGGCGATACCGTCGCCCTGAGCCAGAACGGCGGGCTCACCGTTGTTGGTCTCGACCCGCCGCGAAGTCTCGTCCTGCACCTTCCGATGGACCTATCCAACGGCGGGCCAGCCTCCGATCGCTCGCGTGCCGTACTGGACTGGACCTGGGCGTTCGTGCTCGAGCCCGTCGATCAGGGGTGCCGGCTTCTGATCCGGGTCCGTGGCGAAATGCGGCCCTCTTGGCTGGCACCGGCTCTTCCCCTGCTCGAACCGGTCCACTGGGTGATGGAGCGAAGGATGCTCAAAACGATCAAGCAGCGCGCGGAAGCAACGACGGAGACCAAGTCCGGCGCAAATGGTGCAACGAGTGAGCCGACGGCGTGACTGCTTCCGTGACCTTCGTGCCGGTCTAGAGGGCTAACCTTGGGCTAGCCTCGATCTTTCACGCGACCGTGGATCTTCCGGCTGTTGATCTCGGTTCTGCTTGGGGGCGTCATCGTCGTGCCCGGCGCAGGACGATGACCCGGCGGTCCGGCCGGGTGCGGGTGTCCGAGTCTCCTGGTGGTAGGGGCTGGGCCGGTGTGCTCAAGCGGGCCAGGGTGCTGCTCGGAGCCGGTTGAACGCAGTCGCCAGTTGGGCCGCCCAGGGCCAGTCTCGGTCCAGGCGCAGCCGCCAGCTGGGGTCCCGGTAGTACGCGCCGAAAAATCAACGGACATGGCTGACCTGTGCTGATGCAGGGGAACCTGAAGGACGTCGGGAGCCCGCCGTCGCGGACGCCGTCGTCGTTGTACTGAGCTGGCTGGCCGAGCTGTTGGATGGACCCCAACCTCGGCGTGTGTGGACGGCCATCAGGATCTGCCCAGTGACGGTCACGAAGTCGACGTCATGGCCATCACAGAGAGTGATCGGATTTGCTGGCCATCGCGCCGCGAGATCTGCTCCGAACGCCGACTATTTCCGGCTGCCAAGATGAGCTCCGCGGCTCGGCAACTGTGCGCAGACGCTCCAGTTCGGGCGTCCCCTACTTCGTGCCGACGATGCAGCGGGCCACGCCCGGAATCTTTACCTTGCCGTCTTCTTCGTAAGTGCAGACTTTGGCGATGACGGCTTTCGCGATCCGCTCCCGCGCCGCTTCGTCGACCTGCTGAAGCGCCGCAACTGCGAGCGAGACGTGCTCGCTGATCATCTCCCAATACTGCGCCGGCGATCGCGTCACGAGTTCGACGTCGACGTTCCACTCGGCAGCGTCGCGCAGCCCCGCGGCCTCGTACAGGGCACTGACATATCCCGGGGCAGCGCACCGGAACATATTCGGCCCGTCCGGGTCGGGTGGCGCCAGCACCGCCTCCGTCGCGATTGCCTGCATGGCGATCGTCGTCCACGGGTTTTCCTCGGGCTTGACCCATACCGAGGAGCAGAGACGTCCGCCCGGCTTAAGCACGCGCGCGAACTCGGCGGTCGCTTTGGCGACGTCAGGAAGAAACATGTATCCGAACCGTACCGAGATACTGTCGAATGTCGCGTCACCGAATGGCAGGTCGTCGGCGCTGCACACCTTGGTCTCAAAATTGGTGATCCCTTGCGCGTTCGCTCGTCGCGTCGCGATGTCGAGCATCTCAGCCGCAAGGTCGGTCAGAACGACGTGTCCCCTCGGCGCGAGCTTGGCGACGGTCAGCCCCGGCTCACCAGTGCCCGCGGCAATGTCGAGATGCTGCTGATCATCGGCGATGTCGAGACGCTCGATAATCGCTGTGCCGACCGGGCCCAGCTGATCCATGATGACCGAGTCCCACTTCTCCCAGCCCGCAGAAAGCCCGGCCCACGTCGCTCGCTGAACGTCTCGGATCTCATCGCCGCTCGGCATCGGCCCTCCCGCTATCGGATGCATCCACCGAACACGAAGGCACTCCTTGGCGGGAGTACATAATGCCCGATAGGCGCGCCCCAGCAAGTCAGCCCGAGAAGTCGCCAGCCGCTCCGAACGGCGGCTACGTGCGCGCCTCACCATGGACAGCAGTCACGTGAAGTAATCCCGCTGTCCGCCACCGGGCAGCTCGGCATGGCCGCCCATGGGCAGATTCAGCTGACCGTCGTCAGGCGTGCACGACATCCCCGGTGAAGACCGACGGACTGCTCAACCCGCCTCGTGCGTACTGCTACGGCGGTCGCAGTCCGGACGCGATCGGGTCCGGGGGTCGAGGAGGGGGCTTGCCGCCAGTGAGATCATCTTCAACAAACCAACGTTCTTGACGATCCACCCGGCAAGATCAAAAACGGCGCCAGGTCGTCAAGAACTCCTTCAACAACCGGGGTGTTCAACAACGGGCGCCGCCACCGTTTCCTGAGAAGATCCAGGCGTGGTGACCCCCGTCGAAGCCTCGGAGCTACTCACCCCGGCGCCGGCCGTGTCGACCCAGATCCGCATCGGCTACGCCCGTTAGCCCGGCATGAGACACGTCCACTGACAGTTTGTCTCGATGTGATCGCTGTGCAGTTGCACGCGGTGCCGCGCGTCAGAGTGGCTGCGTGTCTCACTCTTGGTGGGCGCTCGGCGAGCGATCTATCGCTTGACGCAGCGAGCGACGAGGAAGACCGGGTGACTTGCGGCGTCGCGCCTGTCGGTCGACCACTCGGATGGTGGGGCGGGCTCGATCATGGCGTCGAGCCAGAGGTGGTGACGGCGCAGAGTGTTGATGTAGGTGGACAGCGTTCGGTGGTTCGCGCCGACCTGCCGTCGCAGTGATGATGCGGTGCCGTCAGCGGTCCACCATCGTTCGTCGTAGTAGCTGCTGTCCGTCGGCCATGAGCCGGAGACGCTGGTGCCGCCGGGAAAGCATGGATGCAGGATCGAGAAGACGAATCGACTGTCCGGTCGCATCGCGTCGCTGATGACGTTGAGGGCGAGGTCGAGGTAGTCGATGTCGGACAGACCGAAGCTGCAGACGACGGCATCGAACGTAGCGTTGCCCAGTGGTGCGGTTGTGATGTCGGCGTGGTGGTAGCGGATGCCGAGCTGCTGGTGGTGCTCGGCGGCGACGGCCTTCTCGACCAGTGCTTCGGACAGATCGAGGCCCTCGACGGTGGCGCCGCGGCGGGCCAGCTCGCGGCTGATGCGACCATGGCCCAGGCCGCGTCGAGCAGGTGCTCCCCGGTCACCGGGCCGAGCAGCTCGAACAGTGGGGTGGATACCGAGTCGGCGTAGGAGTCCGTCCAGCCGGTCTCGTTAGAAGTCTGCGACGGCGTCGTACCTGGCGTTGGCCACGGTGTGGACGGTACGACGTCGAGCGAACCGGTCGTCGGACTGTGCGCATCGGTCGTGTCGTTATCGGCTCGGCAGCCAGCGGATCTTCGAGTGGTCGGCGGCCCGCAGCTGCGTTCTGAGAGCGGTGATCTCGTCGTGTTGGGCGGCGAGCCGGGACACCGCGGTGTCCCGGAACCGCTTGAGCTCGCTGATCTCACGGTCGCGGCTGGCGAGCCTCACGCGGAGGTCGTTGGTCTCAGTCTTGCACTGATCGATGCGGGCCAGTCGCCGGTCGGGTTGCTGCCCGTTGTCCGGGGCGGTGTCGCGTTGACGGTCGAACTCGGCTTTGAGGTGTGGGTAGGTGCGGTAGAGGGTGGCGCGAGGGACGCCGGCGAGCACGCAGAGACTCGTCACGTCGCACTTCAGGTCGTCCGGGATTGGCCCAGTGAGCAGCTGAGTGATCGCGGTTCGGATCCGGGCCTCGGCGTCGGCTTGCTGCCGGTCACAGGCCATGGTCGACGTCCTGGCCGGTATCGGCATGGGCCGCTTCCTCGTCCGGGTCCGCGTCAGCGGCGTCGATCTCGGCGAGGACGCGCTGTGCCCGGTCGAACGCCGCCCGCGCGCGTGCCTGTTCTGGTTTGGACAGGCGCGGGTTGCCGAGGAACACGCTGTTGATGTTCTGGGCGTGCTCGGCCCAGACCGGGCGGTGCTCGGGGTGGTGGGTGGCCTGCGGGCAGCGGGCCGAGTCACACATCCCGATCAGCGGTTGGTCGGCCTCGGGGGTGCCGGCGAGTTTCAGGCAGAGCGCCTTGCTGGGGTCGGTGAACCAGCAGTAGTTCCCGACCCCGACGTGCAGGGCGGCGGCGGTGGCCTTGAGCAGCCGTTCGACTCGGCGGTCGTCGATGACCGTGACCGGGCCGGGGGCTTGGCGGGCCAGGAGTTGGTCGACACTTTGGAATGCGGCGATGAGGGCGCGGGCGCCGTTGCCGGTGGGCAGGACGCCGCGTTGGTAGTCGCGGTAGGCGGCGGCTGTCAGCCGCAGGTGTTCGGCCTCCTCCTCGGCGCTGATCTCGGCGATGAACGCGGCCTGGTGTCCGCCGGGGCGGGCTGCGTAGCCCTCGGTGGTGGCGACGCTGACGTGCTTGAGGTGCACCTTGGCGGCCATCAGCCCGTGCGGGCGTTGGGCGATCGTGAGCGCGAGGGTGCGGCGCAGCGCCCTCGGGTTGATCGCGCCGTCCGGGATCGGGTCGAGACCGAGCCGCCGACCGGCGTCGCTGTTGATCCACTCTCGCAGCGCGAGGAAGCGGCTGCGGCTGTTGTTCGATCCGGTGGCGAACAGTCGCTGGCCGGGTGCGGCGCCGGTGAGCTGCTCGGCTATGCCGATCGCCCGGTCGACCTCGGCGATCACTACCCAGGCGTCTTCGACGCCGCCGAACGGCTCGCCCTTGGTGCGGCGGGTGACCAGCCGGAACCGCGAGCTGCCGCCGGGCAGCTCGTCGCGTCGGCGGCAGCCGGCGGTCAGTTCGAGCAGTTCGCTGGCGCGCATCCCGGACAGCGTGGCGGTGAGGTAGTAGCAGGCGGAGGTGAGGGCGTAGATGGTCGTGTCGAGCTGCTGACGGCTCATCGGCAGCGTCCACGCGACCGGTTCGCTGCTGTCCTGGCGTGCCACGGTTGCCGCGTTGCGTGCCCAGGGCTGCTCGATGCCGCAGTGGGCCACCCAAGCTTCCAGTTCCGGGCGCAGCCGTTCCAGGTCACGGCGGTGGCCCATCGCGCCGATGGCCTGGACGACTACCGGATGCCAGGCCAGATGCAGCAGCGGGTCATGCTGGTCCCAGCCGCGGGCCAGACGCCGCGTCAGGTTGCTCGCCGACAGCCGGGGCGCGGGGATGCCTGTGGCGGTGCGGAAGCAGATCTCTTCGCGTAGTCGGTTCAGCTGCTGCGCTGGAAGGTGTTGGCGTGAGGCGGCTTCGCGTTGATCGGCGGTCCGCGCCGCACCGGCTTCGGCGGCCAAGAGCGGTGCGATGGTGGTCACCAGGTAGAGGGTGTTGGCCAGCAGCGGGCGCAGCAGGGTGTCCGGGACGGGCGGCACCCGGTTGCCGTAGGTCCGCTGGTATCCGGCGACGACGTCGGGGCTGCGCCCGGCCCATGGACTGAACCCGGGCCGGTAGCGGTCGTCGAGGATCTCGGCGTAGAGGGTCAGCATCTGGGGCGCGCGGACCGACATCGTCAGGGTGGCCGGCGACAACCGCCGCCCACTCTCGTCGGCGGCGTGTGCTGTGGCCTGCAGGTAGCTGTCGCAGTGGGCCTGGGTGACCTCGGTCAGCGACGCAACCCCGGCGTCGGTGAGGTGGTTGAACCAGCCGGTCAGATGCTTCAGCGCGGTCCAGAGGCTGTTCGGATTCAGCGGGCTGCGGATCGCGTGCGGCAAGGTGGCGACGGCGGGGTGACCCGGTGCCATCCGCGCGATCAGATACTGGCGGGCCACGAGTCGCCAGCGGGGGTTGGCGATCTGGGTGAAGTCGAGGATCTTGCGGTGTGCGCCCATGATGACTGGGGCGTCGGTGAGTCCGGACAGGTTCCAGATGTCGTGGTCGAACACCGGCCGGGGGCTGCCCGGCGTCAACCGCAACCCCGCGACGTCGGCGACGTCGAGTCCGGTGAACGGGCCGCTGCCGCGGTGTTCGACGGTGGCAGCGGTGCTGAGAATGCTCACTGCGCCAGCTCCTCGAGGTGTAGCGGCAGAGCCGCCTCGGCGACGTGCTCGCCGGCCAGCCGAGCTGCCGCGGCGATGTCGGCCGGAGCGAACCGCGCCAACACGTCCTCATCGAGTCGGCCGGCGTAGGGGCCGAACACAGCGAGGAACTGCGCAGCGGTCATCTGGGTGCCTTGACGGGCGAAGAAGGACTTGAGCCGCAGCAGGTTGGGCAGATGCCGGGGCGCGAAGGTGGCCAGCGGACACAGCAGACACACCCACGGCCGGGCCGGGCAGAGGGTGCCTGCCGGGGCGTGCGGGCTGTTCGTGGGTGAGGCGCAGGCGGCGACGAACACGTCCTGCTGCCCGCTCAGCAGCGCGGTGATCGCGTCGGCGTCGAGCCCGGCCCGTTCCACCAGTGCCGGGAAGTTCGCGGCGAACTCGGCCGCATCCTGGCCGGTGATGATGATCGGCGGTTCGCCCTTGCGCCGCAGGTCGGTCTGGGCCTGTTCGATGATCGTCTCGAGAGCGTCGAGCTGGGCCGTGGTGTGTGAGTGCAGGTAGTGATCGCCTTCTACCTGGGCGCTGTGGTTGGGGTCGATCGTGGTCCGTCCGGTCCAGGTCGAGCGGTCGCGTCGGTGTTGGTAGGTCGCGCGGATCCGCCCGCCGTGCAGCCGCAGCGGCCGCCCGTCGTCATCGAGCAGCCCGGTCGTCGCAGCGAACGCCGCGCGGCGGGTCTGGGTGCGGGGGCGGGTGTAGATCAGGCCGTGGCCGGTGCCGCGGTCATCGGCCGGCACGTAGAGCCACACGTTCTCGGCCTGATCGCCGGCGTGGGCGCGCAGTTGCGCGCTGTGCTCGAGCCAGCGATCCAGCAGCCGCACCGCGTCGCGGGGCAGGTTCAGCGCCTCACGCCCGGTGCGGCCCTTGGTGTAGGACACCAGGATCGTGCTCGTCGAGGTGCGGGTGATGTCGTCCAGGGTGAGCGCGTCGATGCCGTCGGGGACGATGCCGGTGCGCATCGCGAACAGCGTCAGGTAGGCCAAGGCGGTGTCTGCGTCGGGGTAGAGCGCGCGCCGCGCCGCCAGCACCTCGACCCGACCAACGCGGGCCGTTGCGGTCGGACCGAGCCGGTCCAGGATCGTGGCGGCGGTGGCTGGGCCGTTCTGGTAGAGCAGCCTCGCCAGGTTGTCCGCAGATGCCCCGTGCTCGTCCGGCTTCGTGTCGGCCTCGATCGTGGCCAGCACCTGCCGGTGAGCTCGCCGCAAGGACGTGATCAGTTCGGTGCAGGCCGCGGTGAGCCGTCGCCACTCGGTGTCGCTGTAGGGCGGGTTGGGTCGGCTCTTGACGATCTGGTTGATCCGCCGCCCCTGCAGATGCCGGCCGACCCCCGCGTCCAGGACTCCTCCCGTCGCGGCGTAGGCGGCCAGGATCGCCCGGATACGGCGCTCGCGGTGGAAGTCGCAGCCCAACCAGTACTCGACGATCACCGCCGGACTCAGCTCGGACAGCCCGCCGCCGAACTCGGCATCATGCAACTCGCGCACCATCCGACGGGCGGTCTGCACGTACTGCATCGCGACCGACCGGGTCCGGATCGGGCCATGCGGGTGTGTCGCCGCAGCCAGCCCGGCCGCCAGGTGTGCAGCCAGCCGCTGGTTGGGCAGATCATCCAGGCGTCGCCGGTAGGTGACCCCGCCGGGCAGCGTGAACAGCACCGCCAGCGGCGCCTCGACCGTGGCCGGCATCAGAGCTGCTCACCGATCCCACCCGACGCCGACTCGGCGCCCCCGGATGGGTCGGCGGCGGTGTAGGCGTCGCGGTAGATCCGCTGCGTGTCCAGCAGATGCAGATACGACTGGGTGGTGGCAGCGCTGGCGTGCCCGAGCAGGTCGCGCAGCACCAGCAGCGGGTCGGCCTTGGTCAAATACAGCGCCAGCGCGGCGTCGCCGCCGGTGTCGGCAACCAGCTTCGCGGCCTGCCGGAAGTAGCCGGCGACCAGCCGTTCCAGGGTGTGCATCGCGAACGAATGCCGGGTCATGTGCGGATGCACGTGCGGAAAGCCCGGCTCGAACCGGTCCCGGATGCGGGCCGAGGTCCGGGTCAGCACGCTGGCCCAGTCCACGAACGGACCGCCGCCAGCCCGCACCGCCAGCAACGCGCTGCCACCACCCGGCGCCACCAGCCGCAGCCGCTCGCCCGGCGTAAGGGAGGCCCACCGGCGACGGACGCCGTCGACTCGGGCGCCCTCATAGCCCGGGTCGGTGATGTGCAGCGGGTCGCGGGGCAGCCAGCGCGAGTCACGCACCGTCGCCGCCCGCTCCAAGGCGACGTAGTCGTGCACCCGGGCCAGGGCGTCGTAATCGATCCACGAGGAACGGCCCCGGCCGCCCTTCGTGGTCGGCGGCGCCAGCGGCAGCGGCACCGGGATCGGCGTGCGCCGTCCCGGCAACGGCGGCACCTCGAACACCGTCAACTGGGTGAACTCCTGGGCCCGTAGCCCGCTGGCCAACGCCAGCCCGATCACCGCAGCGTTGCGGCCCGTCTCCCGCCCCCGGAACGAACCGTCCCGCTCGCCAGCGGGGTCGTTGCCGGCCAGCGCGTTCATCAACAACTCGACGTACGGCTTCTCCAGGTACTTGCGGGCGGCGTGCGCATTACCACCGCGCACGGTGGCCAGGTTGCGCGTGATCTCCACCCTGGCACCGTCCGGCCGGGTGATCATCTGCTGGGCGTAGCTGAACGGCACCGCCGCCACGTGCCCCTCCGCCGCCGCCCACGTGTAGAACGCCGACAGTGCCTTCACCGCCAGGTTCCAGCTCGCCGGCGCCAGCCGCACCTCCGCCGGACCCGACAGGCGATGCTCGGCGTAGGCCGACAACGCGTCCCGCAGCTGTCGCCGATCACCGAAGACCGTGAACCCATGGGCGTTGAGGAACTCCACCCACGCCCTGAGCCCCTGCGCGTAGGTCCGCCACGTCCGCGGACTCGCCGCGCCGCTGACCGGCAGCTCCCGCAGCCACCGGTTGATCACTGTCGCCGGCCGGGGGCCGTGCTCGTCCTCGAACCGCAGGTCTTCGTCGATCAGCACCGGCATGCCGGCACGGATCAGCGGCCGGTCGCGCAGGTCCCACTCGTCGCAGCCGTCAGGGCTGAAATAGTGAAGCAGCACGAGGTGTAGCCAAGCCGTGACCTCCGACAAGTTTCATCGTGAGACACGCGCCAGTGCCCGAGACAACGCCGAGCAGACCAGTCGATCAACGTCTCAATGAGACACGGTGAAACAGCGGAACTAACGCCCAGGTGTCGACCGGCGGACAGAGGCACGCGGTCAGCTCGGGCCGGTCGGTGTCGCG
>Ga0208587_1002058_pt1 | contig 10407 bp, 20 predicted proteins | sample NGESurdeep092012_7_FD_184472 | JGI IMG/M metagenome (GOLD analysis project Ga0208587, IMG submission 184472) | Arctic peat soil microbial communities from Barrow, Alaska - NGEE Surface sample 210 deep-092012 (SPAdes) | ecosystem: Environmental > Terrestrial > Soil > Wetlands > Peat ...
CCGGGATGTGGCGGGTTCTTCATTTGCATGGTGTTAGCCTCCTTCAATGGTAATCCACAAGGTCAACGTCAAAAGCCTTTCCATCCTCGAACCTAAAAAATAATCCGCCAGTTTGCGCGGACCGTCATTGACCACCATCCCTTGAGATCACCTTTCAATGGATGAAGCCGGAAAGTCGCGTAATCAAGGTCAGCAATCTTTTGGGCAGCATTTAACAAACCCAAGATCTGTTTGATCTTGCGAACATACTCCGGAGTCATCCCTTTCCGGTTGTCATCCTCGAAAAGCTGTTTCAGCCCTTTATGCTTGAAACTCTCGACCATGGCCCCTCAACATCATCTAATCATGTAAAACAATGTTTTACATGTGTCAAATATAATTGTACACCAACTTTCATGTATCTCTTCTTGAATCGCCGCACGTGTGGAGAGGCCATATCAGCCATGCAGCGAGAGGGAATTTCACGAGGCTGCGAAGAGCCGCTGACGATAATAGCCCTCATGGAGGCGGGACGGTCTGCGCCGCAAAACAAATGCTTGCTCAAAAGCGGCGCGCAATGGCAAGTAGTGCGCCTAGTTCGGCGACCGAAAAGCTAACGGCCTAACGATGGCGCCGGCATCAATCGGATGGAAATTGATTCCGCACCACATCAAGATTTAAACTCCTCCAGGAATTTGTCCGCTTCGCGAATGAACCTTCTCAATTCTCTTCGTTCTTCAATCGCCCTCTTGGTATATTGGCCGTGCTTAAGGGCGTTTTGGTTGCCCTTAGGAGCGCCGCTTCCTTCAGCGCCGCCGTGCATACGGCACCGCCTCTTTCCGTTTACGGCTGGCGATTGGCAGCGTTTTCCGCTTCGTGTCTTGTCCGGCATCAGCGCTTGTGAGACAGATTTGGTGGCTTGAGTAGCGGAGGATTTCTGGCTCATCGTAACCATCAAGGAGTGGAGATGAGATAGAAATCCGTACACGCTGAATCGCCGTCTGAGCGGATCGTGAAGAACATCCGCCGGGCAACCCGCAAACGCCATTCGTCAGAAGAGAAGATCCGGATAGTCCTAGACGGCCTGCGCGGCGAGGGGATGGTTCATGGAAATTTCTCTACCATCACAAAAATTCAGCAGGCGCTCGAACGCGAGGGGATCAGCTTTACGGCCGAACTGGAGGGCGGGTTTGGCGTGCGGCTGGAGAAGAAGCCTCAACGAGGCTAGTTTTTGCGAAACGAAGTGCAAAAAACGCGTGCTCGACATTCGAGGATCGTACCGTTCGCCAATACTATTACATTGACTTGCGTACCGTTATTCGGTACGCTGTATTGTCGTGATCAAGAGCTTCGCCGACAAACGTACGGTTGCGCTTTTCGCGGGCTACGCGGTTCGAAACATTCCTAACCAGATCCAGCGCCGTGCGAGAGCCAAACTTTTTGCCGTCGATGCGGCAAAGAAAATTGATGATCTTCGCGTCCCGCCAGGCAATCGCCTGGAAGCCTTGCACGGTGGCCGACGCGGCCAGCATAGCATCCGCATTAACGATCAATGGCGGCTCTGCTTCGAGTGGCGCGACGGTGCAGCATGGGAAGTTGAAATCGTGGACTACCACAAAGGGTGATACGATGAGCATCAAACGTGAAGATTTGGACGCGGGGCGGGTCGAATTTTCGGACATAACCAGTGGTAAGAGGCTTGCGCCAATTCATCCCGGTGAAATTCTGCGGGACGATTTTCTGGAGCCCATGAAGATCAGCGTTTACATCTTGGCTCGGGTCATCAAAGTACCACGCTCACGTGTCAATGATATCGTGCTTGGTCGGCGGGCTATCACCACGGATACCGCACTCCGACTCGCTCGATACTTTGGCACCTCGCCGGAATTCTGGGTCAATCTGCAGGCGCATTACGACTTGGAAATTGCGGGTCGATCACTGCGCCGACGGATTGAGCGGGAGATTTCTCCTCGCGCCGCCTGATTGCTTCTGAATTTGGCGACTCTGTCTTTCAAATTCAGGCTTAAAGCCGAGCTGTCGTTGCGTAAGACCACAACGGCCATGCTCACATGTAAATCGGCGCCAGACGGTGCCACTTGAACGAACAAGACCACCGCATTGAGGCGCATAGAGGAATCAGCGGCAGGGTGGGGTCACCATCGGCGCCGATCGTGACCCCACCCGGACACGGTTTTCTTAAGAGCCTTCAGAGTTTTGCTGTCGCAATCTGCAGCGATCTGACCCCGGCGCCGATTTACACGCACCCCCGCATTCCGATGCCCGACCTCGGATCAAGAGTGATTATTTCTCGCTTGCAACCAATCATTATCCCTTGTTAGGTCCACCATAGCAATGATGACAAGGCCGGATCGGTTCGACCGGGCTCGGGGCCGGCCGTAAATTCAAATCTCGGCTCGTCTCAGTGGAATATGAGCACGGCCAGGAGGGGGCGGATTGGTATGGGTAACGCTTCGGCGCCAGCACGACATTCCGTTTGGCTGAACGGGAGGGGACGCCCTTGTTGTTCTGGCAACCCATGTCGTTGCAGACCCGATCCGACTCTACCAGGAACGTTATGCCGTGAGAGCGCAGCCTGGGCTTGCGGGTCGATTAACCTCGGTAATTTACTGCTAGTTGCATGGCGTGTTGGGGCGACGTGACAACAAAACGCGTATTAGTAACGGGGGCTTCGGGTTTCATAGGGCGGCTACTGGTGGCCGCGTTGCTCCGCGCTGGTTATGCGGTCCGGGCAGCGGTGCGCCGTCCTGTATCGTTTCCAAATTCGGTTGATGTCGTAATCGTACCGGATTTGAAAAATCCCATTGACTGGAATCCAATTCTCCAGGGCGTAGACATCGTCGTTCATGTGGCGGGTCTGGCTCACGTCGACCAGCATGAAGTTGCATATGGCGATCACGATCAAATCAACTGGATTGCAACGCTCTTTTTGGCTAATGCTGCCAAAAAAATGGGGATCAAGCACTTTGTCTATATTTCATCGGTACGGGCCCAAGTGGGCCCTTCTGCGGCGCAGCCAGTGAACGAACAGGACAGGCCTCACCCGACCGACCATTATGGGCGTTCAAAACTTGCTGCTGAATGGGCGATACAGGCGTCGAGGATACCTTTTACCATCTTGAGGCCTACCGTTGTCTATGGTCCGCATCCAAAAGGAAACATCAGGACATTGGTTCGACTCGCATCATTGCCTTTGCCGCTTCCATTCAGGGGCTTCAACAATCGGCGGTCATTGCTCGGAATCGATAATCTCATCGCTACGATTCTTTTTGTGTTGAATAACCCAGCTACTGTTGGGGAGACTTTTCTGGTCGCGGATCGGCTGCCGGCTACATTGCCTGAAATTATTACGATATTACGCGAAGCGCAGGGACGCAGGCCGGGACTCGTATATGTCCCACCCAGCCTTTTGCGCCTTGCATTACTCCTGTCAGGCCACACGCACTTTTGGCGGCGGATAAGCGAGGGCTTGGTCGTAGATACGAGCAAGCTCGAATCGCTCGGCTGGCGTCCCGCTTTTGACACTTATGAAGGCTTGGTCGCAATGATGCGTACCGAAGATGGCGAAAACGCGCAGCAATGATGAGACGGTCATTTGAGCGGGACCGGACTAGCAAGGCGACCCTAACGGGCGGCCCAAGGCCGGCCTTGACGCGCTCGGTCGTCGCGCAATTGCGGTCGCGATCGGCTCCGGAGGAACGACCCAACCAATCTCACCAGAGGAACTAGGGTGGCGGCGGGGAACTGGTATGCTATAATACCGACTATGAGCAAATTGCTTGAGGATGCCATCAAAAAGGTTCGAGAGTTACCGGAGTCCGATCAGGACGAGGCCGCTGAGATGCTGCTTTCCGTTGCTTCGCGACGTTCGGAGCCAATTCATCTTGACGATGAAACCCGGGCGGCAGTGAGAGAAGGGCAGGAGCAGGCCCGCCGCGGCGAGTTTGCTAGCGACGAGGAAATGGCCGCGTTCTTTAGGCGCCATGGTGTGAAGCCTCATAGAGCATGAGAGTCCGATATACGCTGCGCGCGCAAGCGGACCTCGCCGCGATATATACGTATCTCGATGCCCGAGCACCGGCTGCTGCTCAATCAGTAAAAAATATGATTGAGCGGCGTATTGCACTGCTTGCCGAGTTTCCGCGTGTCGCACCCGAAACAGATCGGCCCGGAGTCTATGAACTGACGATTGTCCGATATCCGTATCATGTTTATTATGAAATCAGTGGCGACGAAGTGTGGGTCGTGCATATTCGTGATGCTCGCCGCCGACCATGGGCGTGACCTGACGGTTTTTTTGTACCAGCGGGATAGAGATTACTGCATCGGCATGATCTCATCTAGGTGGCGAGCCAAGGGTGCGAACGTTTGCGGCGCTGGCGGCCTATAGTTGAGCGCGGAGTGCGGTCTGATCGTGTTGTAGTGCCTTCGCTATTGCTCGATGACGATCTGTGCTTCTTTCAGATTGTAGAAGATTTCGCCGTTGAGCAGCTCATCGCGTAGTTTTCCGTTGAAGGATTCGCAGTAGCCATTCTCCCAGGGACTGCCTGGTTCGATGAATAGGGTTTTGGCTCCAACGTGCGTCAGCCAGTTGCGTACGACCTTCGCGGTCATTTCTGCGCCGTTGTCGGATCGGATGTGCTCGGGGACGCCGCGCATGAGCATGACGTCGGCCATGCTCTCAAGGACGCCGAAGCTGTTGATGCGACGCGCCACCCTGATGGCCAGGCATTCGCGAGTGAACTCATCGATCAGGGTCATCAGCCGGAGCTTGCGGCCATCATGGGTCTGGGCCTCAACAAAGTCGTAGGACCAGACATGATTGCGCCGTTCCGGCCTTAGCCGGATGCAGGAGCCATCGTTGAGCCAGAGCCTGCCTCGCGGCCTTTGTTTCTGGGGTACTTTCAGCCCCTCACGGCGCCAGATCCGCTGCACCCGATCGCGGCCCACGTCCCACCCGGCCTCGTCCAGCAATGACTTGATCCGACGATAGCCGTATCGGCCGTACTGCGATGCCAACGCGATAATGGCCTGCGTCAGCGCATCTTCATCAGCACGAACAATGGTGGTGTAACGCTGCGTTCCGCGTGGCTGACCGACAATCTGGCAGGCAATGACGTTCCGAGAGACCGTACTTCCCCCGAATGCGTTCAACTGCCTGCCGGCGCCGCTCAAGGCTTACAAGTTTCCCGAGGCGACATCCTTGAGCACCTGCTTCTCAAGCGACAGATCGGCAACCAGACGCTTCAGGCGGACATTCTCGCGTTCCAGGTCTTTCATCCGCTTCGCCTGATCGATCTCAAGGCCGCCGTATTCCTTGCGCCAGCGATAAAAACTCTGCAGCGATGTGCCCGTATCCCGGCAGGCCACCGGTGTCGCGTTTCCCTGCGCCATCGACACTTCAATCTGGCGAAGCAGCGTCACGATCTGCTCCGCGCTAAACCTCTTCTTCGGCATGACCCAAGCTCCTTTCCAAGCTCATTCTCTCACAACGCTTGGTTCAAAAAAGCCCGGTCAGGTCACTGCGAGGGCTACAATATCAAGCCCGCACACTTTCCTACCGTCGGCTCCATGATTTGTAAGCTCGGGCGTGTTTGAAGCGGCTTGCGATGGTGCAAAGATATCTGGACTGCGAAGCAGCTGATATATAATTCCCAATCCTGGGCTGGCGATGTCAGATCCGATTCGGGCTCCACGCTTCTGGTTCTTTGCAAGTCGTCCTTGCAATTGGAACAAATTGGTTTCGATTAAGATGGCGCGTTGGAGCCGCCACAGTAGCGACGCAAGCCTTGAGACCAGCTCGTGCTCGATCATTGAAACGGGCTGAGTAGGTTACGCCGCGAGTGCCTTGAGCGCGAACTTGGGATTCTTAGCGACGATAGTCAGCAGCGAGCGACCGGCCGGATCAGGGAGCGCGCGACCCTGCTCCCAGTTGCGTAATGTTGATAACGGGATACGCAAAGCTCTCGCGAACTCGGGTTGAGTCATTTCAAGCTTCTTGCGCAAAAGTTGCGGTGGAATAACTGGAGCAAATCCTGAGAGGTCACTCTTCGGGTCTTGGCCATCTTCGATCATGTGGCGACGAATGCTCGACTCCGTCGTTCGATTGATCTTCGCCCGGTTGGTCTTGGACTTCATCCGGCGGATCTGGTCGAGCGTTTGATGAACGATTGCCATAGTCTACGTTCCTACTCGAAAAACATGCAATCGCATACGCTTTAAGCGTACCTCTGTCAATGTCAACCTACTTCCCGATAACGCAGGAGACGCTCGTCGATATCATTTACACGCAGATCTTTAGGTGCGCGCCGAGCGCGCAAGCGGAATCTGTACTCATTTCGGCCATCGCTTGCTATGGAGCGTGGGTGGTAACGACCGGCGTCTCCGCTGCTAACGCTTGACCAGTTACAATCCCCACACGCGTGAGTTCTGGTTCAGGCTGATTGGCAATAAATCGATTCATATCAGTCCTCAAAATCGAGGCGCGGGTATCAGACTTCGTGATCTGCGGGGCTATTTTCTTCATTTCCGTTGGCCAATCGTGCACTTCGAAAATTTCGAGACGAACCCAATTTATGATCTGCGCCCGCAGCCTTAAGGGCAACGCGAACGCTTAATGCATGCATCAAGAATGAACAGCGTTTGTGCCACTTGTCTCCACAAAGCCGTCTCGTACCGATTGATGCGCTCGATCGGGAAGCTGTTAAGATTACACAGCCGCAAGAAGATCGTCGCCGGATTGCGATAGTTCGAAGAGCTCTCGCGTGCATTCACAACGTCGGCTTCGTGATTTGCAAGGTCGGGCGTGTTTGAGGCTGGTTGCGCGGGTACAAAGCTATCTGGACTGCGAAGCAGCCGATAAAGAAATTCCATTCCGGGGCTGGCGGTGTCAGATCCGACTCGCTCTCCAAGCTTTTGTTCCATCGCAAGCCGTGCTTGCAGCTGAAACAAATTGGTTTTGATTAAGGCGGAGCGGCGAAGCCTCCAGAGGAGCGATGTGAGCCTTGCGACCAGCTCGTTCTCGATTGTTGAAACGGGCTGATAGTCGGCTCTGATCGCGGCTGCAAAACGCTCGAATTCTTGCGAATCCTCGATTGCCGGGACGACGGTTGCAGCCGTGAGGCCATGGCGTATGGCGTTGCGGCGCGACTGCTGTCAATAGGAATAAAAGCATAAAGCTTGATGGCCTTTCGATGCGAAACAAAGCCAAAATTATTGGCTCAAAGCCGGCAGCCTAAATCCACATTCAATCGGAAGGTGGCATGAATAACCTGAGCGGCTCGCGTCCGCTACAAATTTGGAGGCGATAACTCGTTACCGCACGTGAGCGATAAACGGCGCGCGGATGTCACCACCGAGATCGGCTGTCCTTGCAATGGGGCAAATTTTGCCCTATATACGACGAAACGATGGAGGCCTAATGCCAGAAATCGCGCGGATAGGCGGGTTCAAACTGTTGATGTTCTTCCAAGACGAGAACCCACCTCATGTTCACCTAAAAGGCGCCGATTTCGCTGCAAAGATCCGCATCTCGAATGGTGAAATTCTAGCGGGCGATGCGCCCAGACGTGTTCTAAAGTTGGCTCGACAATGGATTCAGGAGCATCGAGCCTCACTCGTTGAACAATGGAACGAATTTCAGAGGTGAGCGAAATGATCGAAGAGGTGGCAAAGGTGAGAAAACTGCGCGCGAGCGGCGGTCGCACTCTGCAGGTTCGCTTCGCTAAAGATCGGCGCGAGTATGAACTTGACTTAACCGGACTGATTGCTCGTAGCAGGCATTTTGCGCCGCTGATCGGTGATACCGAGACCTTCGCTAAAGCGGCGATCATAGAAGGTGGGCTCGGGGTAGCTTGGCCCGTCCCAACAAAATGGGGTCCGCTGGACGTCTCGGCCACGACATTACGGCGGATTGCAGAAGAGCAACAGCCCATGACGGGCGCGGATTTTGCAAAGTGGCGCAAGTCACTTAGGCTTTCTCTCTCGGAAGCGGCCAATCTCCTAAGTCTCAGTCGACGAACTATCATGGGTTATCTCAAGAAAGACGAGTTGCCGCCCGTGGTTGCGATTGCGTGCCGCGCGCTCGCCCGCGACAAACATCTTTTGGCTGCACATTACGTTCCGACACGAACCGTTCGCCCAGCCGCTTGAGCCAAGTTTTCTGCACAACGCCTATCCCGAAGGCGCTGAAAGTCCTCAAGCGGGCCGGTGTTGGCAAGCCGCCGAGAAAGGGCGATGAACTGCCACCCAGGAAAAAGAGAGCGAAACGCCAAGCGGCATGATGATGCAGGCGGGGGTTGACCGCTGCTAACGACCTGGCGGTTCGGCGTGCCTTGGAATTGGCCGGTATAGACTTCATTGACGAGAACGGCGGCGGGCCTGGCGTCCGCCTCCGCAAGCGTCAACGAGCAAAACCAACCAAATAGCCATACCGTCAGCCCAATGAAGTCCAGTCTTGGGCTATGTCTCGACCCTGATGTCGATCCAAGAAACAATCGCATTTGATGCTGCCTTTGCGTATCTCATGGTGACACCTTTTCTTGCATATAGTATCTTATCGTGATACATATAGGGCGCTCGGGAGTAACAAGGTGATCCGGTCCTTCAAAGGCGATTTTGCAAGGATCATCCTAAATGATCGCCGAGTTCCGAAAGGCTTTCCGACTGATATTGCTAAAATTGCTCGCCGCAAACTCATTCAGTTGAACAACGCGGGTGCTATTGGGGACCTTGTCGTTCCGCGGGGCAACCATTTCGAGGCTCTAAAAGGCAAGTTAGCGGGCAAGCATTCGATTCGCATCAATGACCAGTGGCGGATTGTCTTTCGGTGGACGGGCATGGGACCAGAAGAAGTTGAGATCACGGATTACCATTGAAAGGAATGAACGAATGGCGAAAACAAAAATACTTCCTCCAGTCCATCCCGGCGAAGTACTACGTGAGGAATTCCTCAAACCAATGCGGCTGACACCCTACGCCGTGGCGCGGGCTTGTAGTGTCCCGCGTACACGAATTGAACGTTTGGCGCGCGAGGAGACGCCAATAACCGCCGATACTGCGCTTCGGCTCGCTCGGTATTTTGGCACGACGCCCGCGTTCTGGATGGGAATGCAAGCGCAATACGAGTTGGAGCGCGCGCAAGATATGTTGGCCGCTGAACTGAAGCGAATCTCACCGCTCAAGCAAGCGGCTGCCTAAAATATGAGCCAAGTTTGCAAGCAAGTACGGGCAAGGTGCCAGGCAAGCTAGAACGCTCCGCACCGGCGGTGTTAACAAGCCGATTGCGATGGACCCACCCTCGTCGCGGGAACTGAACGCAATCGTAGACTACGAACAGATCGGTTGCTGCGAACAGGCGGGAATAGCCAGCATAAGGGAGAAAGTAGGGCTGCATGATCGCGACGGTGAGCTAAGTCACGGCGCCCTCCATCGATCGTCGGAAATGACAGCCTGTTCCAACTTGTCGTCGCGGCTCACTGTTCGCCCCGAGCGTATTTCGATACAGTCCGAGAATAGGATAAAGTAGTGTTGGCCTTTGGACCGTTTGGCGCGGATGCCATGGCCGAAGGCTTCCTTGGCGTCCTCCGGCATTAAGATCTTGAGCTCGGTTTTGGCTTGTTCATGTTCCAGGAAGTCCGCGCGGGTTTGGCAAAACACCCCCGCCAATTCGGCCCAGGAATTGGATGCACTCATATCGACGATGCGCACCGCTGCGATCCGCGGCCGTGGTGGCTCGGCCCCATAGAGGCGAGGGGGCTCGCCACTCTCCACACAGCGCCAGAACTTCTTTTCCGCCGTCAGCAGCAGATGTTGGTAGAGGCAATCGGCCGGGATTGAGATTTCCACCCATTTGCCGCCGCCTGTGATGATCGAGAGTGCCGCCGCCTTGGCATTGGTCACCCACATATTGTGCTGGAGCTGGGCCATGTGCTTTTCGGCCGCCGCTTCTTCCGAGAACGACCACGGCAGCATGAATTTGGCCTCGAACACTGCCCCAGTGCCGTCGACCATCCCTTCCAGGGTGGCCGCCATCCAGCGGTTCACCGGATGGAGGACCCGACGTTGGACGTCTTTGACCGCTTGGCCGGTATTGCGCTCGTACCAGAGCCTGTTGAGATCTTCGGTAACCCGGCCGAGCTGGACGATGAGGTTGCCGGACAGGTCATCGGGCTCGACTTCGCCGCGCTTTTCCCGCCAGAGGCGGAGCAGGGCGGCCTCGTCGTCACCCATGATGATCCGGGCATCGGAGCCGCCGATGAACGCGCGCCGGTCAGAAAAGTTGGCGATCGTATGTTCCATTTCGCAACTCCATTATGTCTAATAACAACATATACGATTATAAACGATATTATAGGCCTGTCAATCGTTTTTCGACAGAATTGATGAAATCGCGCTAAACGGGCACATTCT
>Ga0208587_1002064_pt1 | contig 10381 bp, 12 predicted proteins | sample NGESurdeep092012_7_FD_184472 | JGI IMG/M metagenome (GOLD analysis project Ga0208587, IMG submission 184472) | Arctic peat soil microbial communities from Barrow, Alaska - NGEE Surface sample 210 deep-092012 (SPAdes) | ecosystem: Environmental > Terrestrial > Soil > Wetlands > Peat ...
GCCGCGTTCCCGCTGATCCTTCACCTCCGAGCCGGCTTCAGCCGGCGGCACCTAGACTACACAAATAACTAAACCGCTCTAGCCCAGCACGGAGCCGCAGGCGGAGTGCTGGGTAATGTGGGAAATAGATCCGAGTCCCGTAGGGACGACAAAAGTTCTCACCGAGTTTTCCGTCCGCCCGAGGAAACTCCCTATGCCTTCCGAAATCCTTGGCACGATAGGGGTTCTTCGACTCCGGCGGCCAAATGCGGGCCGCCGCCGCTCAGAATGACAGCATGAAAGGGCGCGCTGACAACTACAAAACACCTGTTTTAGCTGAGGGCTGATGGCTGACGGCTTCTCACGCGAACAGCTCCGGATCGGTTTGCAGCAGCCGATGCAATTGGTCGGCCCACAGCGGCTCCAGCGCGTTCATCTTGGCAATGCCCATCTTGGCGGCGAGCGCGTGCTCCATCTTGATCGGGATGGGCGTGAATCCCGTGGCCCGCGCCGCCGCCGCCACCGACAAATTGCGCGCCACCATGCCCTCCAGCAGCAACATAAGAAACATCGCGACTTGCACATTACGCCCAGTCAGGTGATGGCGCCGTGGTTGGGCAGAATCACGGCGCGATGCTTGCCAACCGCCTCCGCCGTCGAGCGCAAACGTTCCTCGCTCGAGGCCAGGCCTTCGTAATCCTCCTCGACCACCGCGACATCGCCGGCCAGAATGCAGCTCTCCTGGTCATAGATCTCCGGCACTTTGCGGAAGGCGCTGAAGGTCACCGTCGCCGGCGGATGAGTATGCAGCGCGCACACCAGTTCCGGATTGTAGCGATGGATGACGCCGTGCAATTCGACCGTCTCGTTCACGCGAGCATTCTTCTGCGGCGTGTGGTCCTCGACGATGTTGCCGCGGAAGTCGAGGGTCAAAACATCGTGCGGCAGCAGCGTGCCGAACGATGGACCGAAGCGGTTCATCAGCATGCGGTCGGGCGCGATCATGATGCTGATGTGGCCGGCGTTGGCGGCGCTCATGCCGGCGCGATAGAGAATGTGCGCCGCGCAGCACAGGTCGAACTTGATCTGATCGGGGTTGATGAGGGGCTTGGCTTCGGCCGCCATGGGGGAACCTCCGAATGAGCAGGCATTGTAACGCAGACGCAAACCAAAGAGTTGGCGATTCGTCCTATTGGAATTGTCATTACGAGCGAAGCGAGGAATCTGCTGTTTCTTGCCGAGGGCGAGGACCGTTCGAGGCGACAGCAGGTCCCTCCACTCGGACTAAAGTCCTCGGTCGGGATGACAGTGTTTTACATTACAGTGCGTACGCTAGAACTGCGGTACAAACGCGCTGGATGCCAACTGCGACTATCCCCTAATCCCTAACTCCTAACACCTAGCCCCTAACCCCTGCTTTTCACGGCCTCGTGTCCGGCTCCGTGATGGCGCGGAACATGTACGGCAGCGCCTCGGCCACGATCATGGCCACCACGATCAGCGCGCCGCCCAGGGCCTGACGCGGCGACATCGGCTCCTTCAGCCAGACCACGCTGAGTACCGCGGCAACCACCGGCTCCAGGCTGAACAGCACTGCCGACTCGGTTGGGCCGAGCCGCGTCTGGGCGGTCGCCTGTCCCCAGAAGGCGAACACCGTGGATCCAAGCGCCAGGTAGAGTGCCGCGCCTGCCACCGGCCAGTGCGACAGAGCCGCGAACGCATTCTGGAATCCGTAGGGCGACGGCAAAAACACGGTGACCCCAACGGACACAACGCCGCAAATCATCACCTGCGAGCCCGCCAGCAGCCACGCCTCGGAACGGCGAGTGAATGCGCCCATCATCACAATGTGGACGCCGCACAGGATGGCGCACATTAGTATCTCGACGTCGCCCCGGTTCCAGCCCGTCCACCAAGCGCCCCGCAAATGGACAAGCAGGTACATTCCATAGACGGCGATCAGCGCTCCCAGCGCCGAGGCCAGCTTCACCCGCTGGCCAATGGCCACGGCAACCAGCGGCGTAAACAGCACATAGAGGCCGGTGATGAAGCCGGCCTTGGCGGTAGTGGTGAAGCGCATCCCGTCAGTCTGCAACCAGAAGACCACTACCAGGACGAGGCCGAGCCAGATGCCATCCAGCACGCCTCGCCGGGTAATGGGAATTCCCTTGGTGCGAATGATCGCGAACATCACCAGGCCGGCGAGCGGAAAGCGCAGCCCCATAAGCGCGCCGACGGAGAGACCGCCGTCGAGCACGATGCGTGTCGCCGGGAAGCCGAAACCCCATATCGTCGCCACCAGCGCGATGATGAGCACGGCGGTGCTGTGGGAGATTTCGGATTTGTTTTGCAAGCGCATCGAGATAGTAATAGCGTGAAGCAGATTAACAGGACTAGGCTTTCATTAACCAACCAAGTCGATTTATGCAGACGGTAATCGGTTTTACGGGAGCGTTCGGCAGCGGCTGTTCGACAGCCTGTGGCTATCTGCGTCATGAGCGCGGCTTTGAACTGATCGCACTATCAGACCCCCTCAAAGCCCTGTGGGAGAAACGTAACGGCAACAGAAACTACACACGCGAAGACCTCCAAAAGCTAGGGGACGAAATTCGAAAGGAAGGAGGCTCTGGAGCGGTCGTCGAGCTTGCTTTCGAAAAGGTACCCAAAAATGGCGAACACGCGATCGTGATCGATGGAATTCGCAATGTCGGGGAGGTTGAGGCACTGAGAGAACAATTTGGGTATGGCTTCAGCCTGATCGCTGTGCTCGCGCGAAAGGACGATCGTTGGGATCGTATTGGGCAGACGGCCTACCTTAACAAAGGCCTGGACAAAGACGAGTTCGACGACGATGACCAGCGAGACTGGGATGAAGATACGACGTATGGCCAACAAGTCAATCTGTGTGTTGACAAAGCGGACATCTTAATCGACAACGGGGAGGGATTGAAGGAATTTAAGGAGAAGGTTCTGAAGTTCGTTGACCTACTTACCCGAAAGCAGGTCGTGTCCGCCACTGAACAAGAAATATTCATGAACATGGCCTTTGCTGCGTCACATAGTTCCAAATGCAAGAAGCGTCATGTAGGAGCAGTGATCGTGGCAGGGGGACAGGTTGTGGGCGTGGGCTACAACGAGAACCCGTTAGGAACCAAGCCTTGCGTCGAGGAGCCCACGTACAACTTCGAATGCTACAGGGATATCTTAAGAAACGGCCATTTTGCTGATCTTGCTAGCCGAGGGGCACGTTGCCCGAAGTACGGTGAACCGTTACAAACCAAGCCAGGTCCGCCATGGCTGTGCGAAGTCTGCCTCACGAAGAATGAAAAGACAAATCTCGAACCATTCTTCTTTCCAAATCGTGCAATGTCTTGGTGCACAGCCGTTCACGCTGAGTTATGGGCGCTAATGAGTGCTGGGGAACGTGCCAAGGGCGGGACGCTATACACAACTACGTTCCCCTGTTTTCAGTGCACAGAGAAGCTAATCCAAGGTGGGATCAAGGAGGTGTATTTCACTGAAGTGTATCCGGATACGCACAGTGGCAACAGACTCGAACTGGCAAGCATCAAGCTCCACCAGTTCGAAGGAGTGCGATCCATCAGCTTTGAGCGAATATTTGCGCCGAACAGACCAGACTAATCTTTCTCAGCTTCCTTGGGCTGCTCCTTACTTTCTGAGCACCGAACGCGATCCTCGCGTGGCTCCTGTTTTCGCTCCGGCGGTGGCACTCTGACATAACCAGAAAATCCCCATCTAGGCACAGTAGTCTTATCGGACATAATAAATTCTCATACTTGACGAAGGGTCAAAGTACCGCAGAAAACCGAGAGCAATTCCTTTGTAGCTCTTTGATAACCTTTTGTCTATAGCGCAATCTTCACACCATATGCTGTTGACATCTTGTAGTAAACAATTTTTATTTCACGGAGAGTGCCAAAATGACAAGGCACCAACGTGGCATCTAAAGTCTTGCCGCCTTGCTCTCAATCAGCCCCTTCACCCGCTCCACGAACGCCTCGGCCTTGACTGAGCCTTCGGCCCTCTCTTGGCCGCGGACGCGCACGTTGACCTCGCCGGTCTCCATCTCCCTGTCGCCGACGACGAGCTGGAACGGCCCTTTCTGCAGCGCGTGCCCGCGGATACCGATGCGCGGGAGATCGCGGAGCAGGATTGACCTATGCTGTCGCGCGGCCGATCCAGTCCAGATCCAAGTCTGGAATCACTCTAAAGTCAGGGTCCCCCGTTACCAGCGCGCATCGATGCTTGTGCGCCAGCGCCGCGGCGAATGCGTCCGCATATGCAATCGGATATCGTGCTTTCAGGAGAGCCGCATCCCAAATCTCATCGGCTGTCGGCACTTCGATGGTTGCCGGTAGCGTTCGTGACGACTCCCGCCATGACTCCGCCAGCTTCTCGCTGTGATGCTTGCGCAGGAAGTAATACACCTCGCCGACATTGATGGCGCTCATGAACAGCCGTGTGGTGCCGGCCTCTGACTCGGCGAAAAGCTTTGTGACGATATCCGTCGCAGGTTCCCTGCCCCTGATCCACTCCAGAATGGGCCAGGAATCAAGGACGCGAGTCTTCAAGTTCGCGCTCCTCTTTCCTGAAGGCTTCGAATTCTTTCGTTAAGTCGCGACCGGCGCCCTGAAGCTTTTTCCAGGGAGCGCCTTTGGAAAGGACAATTTCCTGCCCGCGGACTTCCAGAGTTAGCCTGGTGCCCTCTGCCAGGTTTAGAGCTTCCCGAACCTGCTTCGGTATTGCGATTTGCCCCTTGGAGGAAACCGTAACTTTATCCATAGACATATCTTACCATGTGTAAGTCGCCCTAGGCTCTGGGAATTCGCAGCCCAATTTACACAGCCGATGGGCTCTTACTCTCGATCAGCCCCTTCACCCGCTCCACGAATGCCTCCGCCTTCACTGAGCCTTCGCCCTTCTCCTGCCCGCGGACGCGCACGTTGACCTCGCCGGTCTCCATCTCCCTGTCGCCGACGACGAGTTGGAATGGCACCTTCTGCATGGCATGCTCGCGGATCTTGGCGTTCATCTTCTCGTTGCGCACGTCAACGTGTACGCGAACGCCGGCGGCCCTCAGCTTGTCGCCGACTTCGTTCGCGTATGCGTGGTGCTTCTCGCCGATCGGAATCACGACGACCTGCGTCGGAGAGAGCCAAACGGGAAATGCTCCCGCGTAATGCTCGATGAGCACGCCGAAGAAGCGCTCGACTGAGCCGTAGAGCGCGCGGTGTACCATCAACGGCTGGTGGCGCTTGCCGTCTTCGCCCACGTACTCCAGCCCGAAGCGCTCGGGCAGGGTGAAGTCGAACTGCACAGTCGAGAGCTGCCACAGGCGGCCGATGGCGTCCACCAGCTTGATGTCGATCTTGGGCCCGTAGAATGCGGCCTCGCCGGGGATCAGCTTGTACTCGATATTGCGCCGCCTCAGCGCCTGCTCCAGTGAGCGCTGCGCCAGCTCCCACTGGTCGTCGCGTCCGGCGTAAGGCGCACGATCGTTCGGATCCCAAGTGGAGAGTTCCACCTGGAACTGCTCGAAGCCATAGGTCTTCAGCACGGCGAGGGCGAAATCGATGCAGCCGACCACCTCATCCTCGATCTGTTCAGGCGTGCAGAAGATGTGCGCGTCGTCCTGGGTGAAGCCGCGCACGCGCAGCAGGCCATGCATCACGCCCGAGCGCTCGTAGCGATAGACCGTCCCCAGCTCGCCCAGTCGCACCGGCAGATCGCGATAGGACTTCAGGCTGTCGCGATAGATCAGAATGTGGAACGGACAATTCATCGGCTTCATGCGATAGTTTGCGTCGTCCAGTTCCATTGGGGTAAACATGTTCTGCGCGTAATAGCCTTCGTGGCCGCTGGTCTTCCACAGGTCCACGCGCGCGACGTGCGGCGTGTACACGAGCGAGTAGCCGCGCTTCAGGTACTCGTCGCGCATCCAGTCTTCCATCTCCTTGCGCATGATGCCGCCCTTGGGATGCCAGAAGATCAGTCCCGGCCCCGCCAGCTCTTGGATGGAGAACAGGTCGAGCTGCTTGCCCAGCACGCGATGGTCGCGCTTCTTCGCTTCCTCGATCTTGCGCAGATACTCGTCGAGGTCCTTCCTGGAAAAGAATGACGTGCCGTAAATGCGCTGCAGTTGCGGGTTCTTTTCGTCGCCCAGCCAATACGCGCCCGCAATGTTAAGCAGCTTGAACGCCTTGATGCGCCCAGTCGACGGAATATGCGGTCCGCGGCAAAAGTCGGTGAACTTGCCGGTCTTGTAGATCGAGATCTTCTCGTCGGGCGCGGTGAACTGCTCGATGAAGTGGCACTTCATGAAGTCGCCTTCCGACTTGAAACGCTCCAGTCCCGCGGCGCGCGGCAGAAACTCGCGCGCGTAAGGCAGGTCCTGCTTCACCAGTTCCTGCATCTTCTTCTCGATGGCTTCCAGGTCCTCGGGCGTAAACGGTTTCTCGCGATAGAAGTCGTAAAAGAATCCGCTCTCGGTCGCCGGACCGTGGCCGAGCTTGGTCTCGGGGAATAATTCCAGCACCGCGGCGGCCATCAAGTGGGCGGAAGAGTGGCGGTACACTTCCAGCGCCTCAGGATCGCGGTCGGTGAGCAGGCGCAGTTCGACATCCTGCTCCAGCGGGCGCGTGAGGTCGATCAGTTGCGCGTTGTTCTTGGCGGACTCGGCTGCCGGAGATGCGGCTTCGCCGGCTGGCTGATGTCCGTTACCGCCGCTGCCATGCCCGTTCGAAGCCAGCGGCTTGATTTGCGCGGCCAATGCGGCGTCGGCGAGACGCGGGCTGATGCCCTTGGCGATATCGAGTGCGGAGGTCCCGCGCGGCACGTCTTTAACGCTACCGTCGGGTAGTTTTACCTGAATATTGTCGGCCATGGTGATGACACCTGTGTGCAGCGTTCACGCTGCGGGTTTGAAAGGGCTCGGCTTTAGCCGTGCCGTTCAGAGTGCTCAAAATACGCTGGGCTTTAGCCCCTGAGGGATCTCTGTTTCTAAAAACTGGCTATGGACGAGATCGCATCAGCGGAATTTTGAGTGTATCGGAGGCAAGAAGCCAAGGGCAATGACGAGCCCATCGCGCCTCGTCGGAACGCGAGGCTTACAGGGGTGTTCGTTGGCGGTGAGCGCGCACTTCCAGCACCAGCGCGCCCACCAAGGCGGCGGAGCCGATGACGATGGCTGCGGGAATGGCCACGTGTTTGTACGCATTCGTCATATCAACCTGTGCACCTCGTATGATGCCATAAATTACGGTGCCGACGATACCGCAAAACAGTCCCGCGCCCATACCGGCGGCGGTGAACAGCAGCGTGGTAAACAGCACTCGCACCGTCGAGGTGAAGACGATGGATATGGTGCTGCGCTGCTTGCTGGGCGCCATGGCGGTGCTGTACATGACTTCTAGGGTACACCAGCTCCGCGTGCCGGTGGCCGTCCCCCGCCTTCTGCCTTGCGTTACAATCAAACCTCCATGTCCTCGACTTCCCAGGCCGTCACCCGAACTCCCGCCGAAGTGGTGCGCATGGCGCCAGTGTCGCAGGCAGCTAATGGCATCTGCTACGCGGTCATGGGAGAAATTACGACCGCGGTCGCCAACCTGGAGCGCATGGTCAACGCCGTCCCTCGCACCATTGCCGCCGCGCTCAACCGCAAGGCCTACTACTTCGTTCCGCTCACGCTCAACATGGGCGACGACACCATGATCGCCGACCGTTACGACGTGCAGCTCTCCGACAGCGCCGTCTGCCATCGCAACCAGACGCTGGGCGATTCGCAGTACGTCTTCATCTCCACTCGCCTGATGGAAGACAGCTTCGCCATCGCCTTCGAGTTCTTCATCAACGTGGGACACAACTTCGTGGAGCGCGTCGGCGTCTCGCAGGAGTTCGCCGACCTGGTGTGGAAGCAGGTGGATGAGAAAGCCCGCGGCGAGACCTCGGTTGACGCCTACGAGTTGCGCAAAGTCGCAACCACCGCTGGACCCGAGGCCGAGAAAGCCAAACACGAGTACCTGCTGGCCGCCTTCGCCGATGCCATCGCCGTGTACACGCTGTCGCTGTATCTCGATGTGGACTATCAGGACCTGCGCGAGCGCGATTATCCTCTGCTGGCTCCCAACGCGCTGGCCGAGCGCCTGCGCAAAATCAACGAACTCTTCCCCGCGAACCCCGGCTTCGAGTTTGCCGTGTATCACCGCAGAAGGCAGCAGTAGGAAGCATTTAGCCGTTAGCTTTTAGCCGTTAGCTTTCGGACGGCAACTTTCCGCTCCCAGCGCACACCCTGTCATCCTGAGCGCAGCATTCGCGCGCTTTTCGCGAATGCGGAGTTGAAGGACCCCTATTTCCGCCCAGGGCTTTGAGTTGTGTACCTCACCATCGCTCAAACGCCCGTCCGCATCCTATACAATCGAGCTTCCAATCATGAACCGGATGATCCTTGCCAACCTGGTACACCGCCCGTTCCGCACCATCATCAGCGTGGTCGCGGTGGCGGTTGAGGTCACACTCATACTCCTGATCGTTGGCATCATGCTCGGGATGCTGAACGACAGCAAGAACCGTCAGGCCGGCATTGGCGCCGACATCATGGTGCAGCCGCCGGGTTCGTCACTGCTGATGGGCGTTAGCGGCGCGCCGGTCTCGGTGAAAGTTGCCGACAAACTGCGCAAGCTGCCGCACGTCGTTTCCGTCGCTCCCGTCGTGACCCAACTCACGACTGCCGGCACTGTGGAGGTCCTCGACGGCATTGACCTGCCATCGTTCGACGCGGTGAGCGGAGGCTTCCATTACCTTTCGGGCGGTCCCTTCCAGGGGCCGTATGACATGATCATTGACGATCTCGAGGCCGGGTCGAAGCACCGCAAGGTGGGCGACATGGTCGAGACGCTCAATCATCAGTTCCGCATCTGCGGCATCGTCGAGCACGGTAAGGGCGCGCGCAAGTTCGTTCCCATCGCGACCCTGCAAGACCTGATTGGCGCGCTGGGCAAGGCATCCATCTTCTACGTCAAACTCGACGATCCCAACCATGCCGACGAAGTTGTCCGCACGATCAAGAGCATCCCGGGCATGCAGCAGTACGGTGTGCACTCGCTGAAGGAATATCTCAGCCTCATGACGTCGGCCAGCATTCCCGGCCTCACCACCGTGATCGACGTGGTCATTGGCATTGCCATGATTATCGGCTTCATCGTTATCTTCCAGGCCATGTACGCCGCGGTCATGGAGCGCACGCGCGAGATCGGCATCCTCAAGTCGCTGGGCGCCGGCAAGCTCTACATCGTGAACGTGGTGCTGCGGGAAACCCTGCTGATCGCGATTGGCGGGGTCATTCTGGGGATCGCCATCAGCTACGGTGCGCGAGTGGGCCTGCGGGCGAGGTTCCAGACGCTCCCCGTGCTCATCACCTATGCCTGGCTGGTGAAGGCAACGATCATTGCGCTCATCGGCTCGCTGCTGGGAGCGTTCTATCCCGCGATGAAGGCCGCGCAGAAGGACCCCATCGACGCGCTGGCCTACGAATAAGACAAGACTTTAACCGCGAATTTCTGCGGATTCTCCCCAGCAGTCTGGTTAAAGCAGGTTCGCCTTTGGTGTATAGGGTGGAGCGGCGTTTCACCTGGATTATTCATCGGTTCGGTAGCATGGAAAGCCCCCAGGGATTCTCGGAGGGATGTCAGAGCACATCCGGCCAACTCGGGCAACTCCTGCGGGCTGTACTTTTGCCGCTTGCAGACTGCTTGTCTCCGCCCGGCCCCCATCCCCTCTCAATAACGTCAAGATTGTGGAATACACGCCAAAACCCACCTCCTATTATCGACCCCTACGATAGGGTGTCCCACCAGATGTCGCAGTAGTTGAGGTTGTGGCATGGCGCTTGGTATTTCTTCCACTGTGTTTGCTCACCGCTATCTGGCCGATGGTAGCGTCGAATTCATCTGCTTGAACTGCCTCGATGTAGTCTGCAATGTCCAGACCGAAGAAAATGCTGTAACTTTTCTAAACACACACACCTGTGAAAGTGCGGAATTGAAGTTAAAGCAATTCTCCTTCCATTCGATTCCCGGCACGTTAGCGTGACATTGCCAAGGTGCTTAGATTCTTACCTTTACGGGTGTTTGTGCAAAGTGAATATTCCCGAAACAATTGGACTCCGATCAGGCGCTTTAGCGCCGGGGGATCGGAAACCCAGGGCTAAAGAGCGTGTGTGAGAACTCGTTCCGAGTTGGCGCGGTGGATGATTGCGCAAAAATCCAGCGCCGTAGGCGCGGAATAGTCTAGGTCCTGTTAACACTAATTCGTAATTCTGTGATATGCTGCGATGCATGGAGATCACCGAAGCGCAGTACCAGCATATTGCCTCCAGTCTTCCCCG